>Ga0207693_10001558_pt1 | contig 20243 bp, 21 predicted proteins | sample LARL81metaG_FD_184347 | JGI IMG/M metagenome (GOLD analysis project Ga0207693, IMG submission 184347) | Corn, switchgrass and miscanthus rhizosphere microbial communities from Kellogg Biological Station, Michigan, USA - LAR L8-1 metaG... | ecosystem: Host-associated > Plants > Roots >... | reverse complement strand
CACGTATCGTTCCCATGGGTCTATAATAGACATGTTACTGTAATATAATATATTCAAACCTAGCTATATTTAGCGCCAAACAGATCTCGCGGTACCATTTGATCCGTTCACCGGGTTTACAATCACATATGAAATCGCCGACAAAAAACCGGCGTACGACAAGATGGCACAAATGACCGGCGAGCATAGGCTATGCAAGATGAACGCAAAATATGTGCGAATATATCTATAGAACAGTGAGCTTCTGTCTAAAGACATGGCAAAAGAAATGATCCGGCGATCAGCATTATTGCAATAGAAATAGAAGAAATGAGGAATTATGAAGTTATGAAGTTATCGCCGGCCTCATCCTGATCATATTCAAAGTCATATTCAATATTCCAAACCTTGGTTTTGGCCGGCAAATTATTAGTTGGTTGCGCTATCATAAGCAACGTAGGCATCTGACTATCCCACATATCACATCATTACTTCTGTTATTTCAATCATAATATGTCTATGATGTTAGGCTCGTCTTTTCTCGCTTTCCTGCAACCTGGCTAATAACGACATAAGTTGATCAGATAATTGTTCTATTACATCATCCTTTACTTTATCGCGCTGTCTTAGAGACTGATTTAATTCCTCCAATTCTTCTACCTTGGTTTGAATGTCTGCTCCCTGTCTCTCTAATTGATGAACATTAAGAAATGATCCCTGTCATGTAGAGAATAGATTTGAAAGTACTTATGAGAAGGGAAAAGTATCAGATATAGAGTTTGATGTTGAAGATCTTTTTGAGTTGGCTAATATGGCTTTTGCAGTAGAAATTTCTTTGACCGTAGCCAGGAAAGACACTTCCTCTACTCAAATAAAAAATAAACAAGATCTTTATCAAGCGTTAACAAATCGAGAAATGTTTGATATGATTCTTGAATAGGGATTTGATTATGTATTATCTAATAAAGAAACATTCGATGATGATACGTCAAGGTTCAATCAATTACAGAAAGGTGACAGGGATGAAATTGTGGATTATTTTATGAATATTAAAGACAAGATAAAATTGGATGAATTCTTTGATGACCTTTGCATACTACGCATCAAATCATTCTTCAAGTGGTCCTTTCCAGTATGGTAACCAGTCAGGCAATAATACATGAAGATAAAAGTCCCACAATTAAGATATATAACCACTTTAGTAAGAACAGATGAAATGGTCTATAAAGACGATTTTAGTATGAACACTTACCACAAGTGTGACTATTGCGATAATAACAAAGGGACTTTCATGACTTGTAATATCTGCGCTAAAACATGGTGTGCTCCTAATCAACATTGTTATGATAGTCATTTCCTAAACTGTAAGGGAATAGAAAATGATGATGTATCTACATAAATACCGCTTCTAGTATCTCCTCACAGTGTTTACAACCTTCTTTATCTGCATGTTTCTGGACTATTCGCAATAAATTTATCAAAATTTCCATAGCGTCATTGCTGCCTAAAGCCTGTAATGGAGCTATAATTTTTTGTTCCTTCGTTGTTATCTTAGTTGTAGTCACTTGATTGAAACTTTTATCTAAATTATATAACTACTAGATCCCCATTGGTACAGTCTCCCCCTATTGTTGTAGGGGCAATTCACATCATTTTTATACTAAAATGTTCTATACTCGATTCAAACCTTAAATACGCTATACAAAACGCGTACACATGAATAGCACTAGAAGAGTATAGCACAGACGAGACAAATTAGGATAATTGATTAAGATCGCTATAAAATTATCTACTTGATTATGCAATTCTTAACATGGTAGACAATTATTAGAACAACAGGATTAATTAATTAATTAATTATTATAATACAATACGCAAAATTCAACACACTAAACTTAGATAATATAGTGATATCTTTAGTTGATATTGATCATATTATCATATCATTAGTAGATTGATTGTCCAAATATTACATCGAATTAATAATATATATAAGAACAGCTTATCTGATAGACAGATCAGTATATTGAGTTGATTTAGCCTAAATTTGAAATCAAGACAGACGATAGATATTTCATTATAATTGTAGTTCTTGCAAATCCTCTGTCAGCAGTAAATATAGTATCTATAGTCATTTCTATATCTAGTCTATCTAATCACTTTCAGTCTGGCCAAAAAGTGAGTCTTTTATACGGTACACTTACAAAATTTTTAACACATTACCTAAATCTGTCGAGTTAGATGGAATAGTACAAAATAGCAAAAAGATGTAGTCTCATCCGAATGTAAAAGTGTATAGCTGAAATCCTTTTCCTTTCACATTAATAATTATTGAATGTACCCCATAGCTATCATGCAAAGCCAAATTATACAATCTTTGACCATTTAATATGAATTTGCCATCATTGTTTAAATCTGTACCAATCGATTTTATTGGGATCTTTGAATTACCATCCTCAGTAACTGTTCCAGTTTGCCCCTTTCCTGACGCTACTATATTGACAGCCTTGGCATAATATGTTAGGATTATGCTCCCACTATTACCCTGAAGTTCTATATTGTCACGATTGTTTTTCCATTGACCATCTAAATATACAATATTAGGCTGTAAATTAGTATTTGAAGGAATAGTGTATGTTACGGTTTGTTCTGGCTCAAAGTTTTGACTATTACCTAAAGGAGATCTTGCATAACTATATCCAAGGTATAGTTCAGGCGTAGTTTGCTTCGATAAATCAATATATTGAAGACTCTTTGAATTGATTGTTGGTGCTGTTTTAGTGCTAAAGCTTATTTGTTTAAGGCCGTCAAGAGCTGCTCTTTCTGCAAGCAGGGATTGAATTGTCTTCTCTGTTTCAGCATATCCGCCCTCACCTATATGGTCTTCTCTTATATATCCTTGTGCATCTATGAGGTAATGTCTTGGCCAATATTGGTTTCCGTACGCATTCCATGTACCAAGATTATTATCTAACACGACAGGATACATAATTCCAAATTTTTGAACTGCAGTTTTCACGTTGTCATAATTCTTTTCAAATTCAAACTCTGGAGAATGCACTCCAATTATTACAAATCCTTTGTCAGCATATTTTGAGTACCAATCATTCAGGTAGGGTATTGTTCTAATGCAATTGATACAACTATATGTCCAAAAATCTATTAGTACTACTTTACCCTTATAATTTGCAAGATGTATTGGTTGATTGTTGTTTGGGGTATTGAGATAACCAGAGATCTGTGTCAGATCGGGTGCTTTTTGAAACTGTGATTTATCAATATTCGTGAATTTATTCTTATCAAGGTTTATTGTTATGATATTTCCATTCTTTGAGGTTGCTGCAGAAATGGCTTTATCTATTTTTTGTTGTTGTATTATAGAGGACGATTTATTAAATGATGGATTATTAAAATAGATGGCAAAACCTACAATTAAGGTTACAACAGCAATTGCCATTATTGCCGCGCTTATGTTATCCTTATTTTTGAAAAAAGTCTGCTTAGTCATTGTCCTCAGAACATCTCCTACTACAATAGCTGTATCCTATCTTTGACTGTGATAGATTGAAGCATCATCATGGTGATCCCTCCAATTTAATTAACTGATCAGCAAGTGGTATATTGGAGAGCAAAGTCAATTGATTTGTGAACAGGAGTATACCTACTATTATCAAAATACTACCCATAACTAAATTAAAGTATTTCAGATGTTTTACCATTTTTCTAATTATTCCTGTAGCCTGAGAGAAAAATGCTCCAGTAATTAAAAATGGTATTCCCAGACCCAGGGAGTATGCCAATAATGAGTTATATGCTGCTCCTGGTTGCGTAGCAGCTAATGCAAAAGTACTCCCTAATATAGGACCTACACATGGAGTCCATCCTGCTGCAAATGCGGCTCCAAATACGAATGATGTGATATAGCTTGTCTTAAATCTAGGTATCTTGGTCATCTTTTTTTCAAAATTTAGGTTTCTTAGTTTTGTTGAAAGTATTAAATACGCTCCAAATCCTATAATCACAACTCCTCCAATGAATGTTAATGAGTGCTGAAAACCATTAGCTCCAACAGTTGATACAAGTACACTATTTAGTATTACTCCCAGTACTGCAAATATCAAAGAAAAACCAAGGACGAAATAAACCGTATTAAGAAATATGTTAAGTCTTGTTCGTCTTCCAAGCGTTAGCGTTGGTGATGATGATTTTATTGTACTATTATTGGTTGTCGTTGTTGTAATTCTCGCAGTTCCCCCAGCTCTGTTTTCATCAATATTGGTTATTGTAGAAGTACGATTATTGTCATCATTCTTTTCTAAATCTTTAGCTTCGTTAGCAGCTGAACCTGAGAGATATGATATAAATCCAGGTAATATTGGAAGTATGCATGGAGAGAGAAATGAGGCTAAACCAGCAGCTGCTGATACGATTATGTTTGCTTCATTTATCATTTCTACTATTAATCAGCTCCTGATATAATGATCCTAAACAGAAAGAATAAAGGCTGTCATTATCCATCAGGAAAAGTTAGCCTTATTAATATTAATACTTATTTCCAATTATATTCCAGATTATTTCCGGATGGTTAACAACCAAATTACTTAAATTTCATCTTTTTGATCAGTTCAGGTTATGTTAAATTTGTAAGGGACATTAGCAGTAATATTAAACGAGATAGAAGAATAACATTTTCAAGATTCGAATGTGTTAAGAATATTTATGGAAGAACAATTTTTAAACAATACTGGTCTGATGTATTTTATGTTAACAGGTTCTCCTATTCAGATATGTTTTCTCCTGATGTGCCTTTCTACGCTCCAATGCCTTATAGGCGACAACTCCATGCAATTAGGGTAGACCCATTTGTTTTCAAAGACTACACCAATTACTTTTATATCCTGAATTGCAGTGTTACACCGGTGTAACACCGGTGTAGCACCAAGGTAATGAATAACTTGATCTAAGATAGTAAAATATTAACTTATTGATGACTTATTTGGCCCTGTTAATTAGCGATAAATCTATAGCTGTAAACAGTATCTCATATTCAATGAGTTTATTTGAATGTGACAGAACATTCATAGAGACAATATTGCTTGCGTTATTATAATTATATTTTCTAGGCCTAAGTAAGTTTCAGAAACACATCTAAGGCAATCCAATTACTTAAAAGAGAGAGTGGGAGTCATGCTGCTATATGGAAATGGGTTCAGAGATTCAATCCCAGATGTTTATACTGTTATAAAAGAGTAGCAGCCTTTCTATCGATGGAACCCTGATGCTGATCGGTTCTGACTAGGCTTGGTTATGAGTTGCTGTTGTAGAACCAACGCACAGACAAATTCTTGGAGTTTACATCTCAAGACATAGGAATATGATTGTAGCTGAAGCATCATTGCAAACGTTGATCAAGATTTATGGCAAACCATACTGTATATTCAGATGGTGGAATATGGTATCCGAAATCATGTATATAATTGAGACTAGAGCATAGATTACATTCGCCATATGAGAAGAGTATAGTTGAAAGAACTGTAGAATATCTAAAGGGTAGAACCCAGAGCATTTGATGATTATTATCCATGTATGAGAGCTGGATTATGCAACCTTAGACACGTCCACAAATGGCTCATTCTGTTCATATTTATGCAGAATGGCGTTATAAAATCTAGTACTAAATTTGACAAGCCAAGGAGGTGGAAATATCTCTAAGTTAACAGGACCTTTTCTTCATAGGAAGAGAATAAACAGCAAATTTTGTGAATGCAACTAATTGCAAATATGCGCGATTTAATATTATAATTTCTATATACCGGGTAATATGAGTAAGGCCCATTATATGCCAGACTATCTGTCAACTAATTGTTGCGCCTGTATCTAAGTAGGGATGAAGGTAAGTAGGGATGAAGGGATTCCCTGGATAAATCTCTAAAATATATTTATTTTATTTTACTTTTTCAGCTTGTAATAAAGAATAGGTCAAAGCAGTTAGAGATACAGCAAGAAAGGAGATGAATATGACAAGAACTGACTCCAACAATCAGATCATCATCGATTCAAATCATTTAGGAATTCTTGGTAAAGTTCTGGATAATGTTTTCAAGTCACAAAGAATAAAAATCATAAACAATAGGCATTTCCTTTTATGTAATATTTAGCTGAATTGCTTTTAACAAAGATACAGCGTTATTCTCTGCACCTACCATCAACGTATATTTTCCTGGTTTTAAATCTGCTGAAGGAGTAAAAATTAATCTGATTTTCTCTACATTCTTCTTTGAGGTATCAATTGTAAATGAATTCTTGCTAAAATATGCCTGTGAATTCCCAAGATCTCCAGTTGATGTGAAAGTTCCAGATACGATCATATGGATAAGATTATTATCAATTTCATCTTTAGGATAAAATGAAGACTGCGATCCTGTTGTTTTAATTTTAATATTGATCTTCTCACTTTCTCCTCTTTTAACTGTTAACTCTTTCATATCTGACTTTGAAGAAGAAACTCCTACAGAAAATGGCAGATGTCTATCAGAAACATCTATTTTACCAATCTTATTTTCTGACCACTCTGTAAACCAGACCTGCATAGCTTTTTCGTTATTATTATTGTTGCTGTTGCTATCACTATAACTATTGTCAGTAGAAAACTGCAAAACATTAGCAATACCGCATGTTCGTCGAGTATTATTGTTACTATTAATGGCGCTAGAACTTACTGTATTATCAAACGAAGAACATATGCCCCACAATATGTTTTGTGATGGAATCCAATACTCTACCAGCGTTCCATGCGAAGGATCAAATCTGGCGATCTTGTTTCCTTCCCATTCGTTAAACCACAAAGACCTACCAGACTTTTTAATCCAGTATGGAAGAGTATAAGCATGTTTAGAGATATTAGCAATATTATCACTATTATCTTTTGAACTGGATATACCATTAATGCCACTAAAGATCCTAGAAGATGCATGTGAAGTAGCAAATTTTACAATGCTAATATTATTGTTATCATCGTTAAGTCCATGTGATTTGAATCTATAAAATATGCTTGTGCCTGCATTTGTAACCCATAGATCTCCAGAATCTGGGTCTACAGTCATTCCTAACGGTGAGCTTATTTCTTTAGGTAACTCGAACTCGTTGAAAGTTCTCGTATCTAATTTATACCTTATTAAGTAACCTTTCTTAGAATATGCCATTACAGAGATCCAAATGTCATGCCTTTTACTATCATATGCGAGCGAGCCAATTGTAACATAAATAGGATCGATTCCTTTAAAATCATTCGCAACAGGAAGAGCAATTTGAGAAATTCCTTCTGACGTTCCATTCTTCAGTTTAGCAATGTTGGCATACCAAAGTGACTCTGAATATGTGCCTACAAAGAAGATAATATCGTCGTTATTATTACCAATATCATCGGAAGCAAATTCCATAGAAATTGGGTATGTTGTACCGAAATACTGTGAGCTACCAGGGATCTTGTATATTTCGAATTTTTGTGATGATTTAATAAATCGCCAAATTGCATTTCCTTTCTCGTCTGTAAACCAAACATCTCCAGTTTTTCCATTAACTTTCATATCCCATATTTGAGAAAAGCTATGAGAATCTTCACGCGGGCTCCATTCTGGGATGATGTGCTCTTGATCGAATCTCTTTTCTTTAATATTATAGCTCCCTAACACACCATTTTTGGTCGATGCATACCAGACCTTTTTTGCATCATAATCGAAAGCAATTCCTAGAGGCATTTCACAAGCCTGCGGAAGAACATATTCAGTTACATAAATATTATAATTAGCTTCTGCATTAAGACCGCAAAACTCATGTTGAAATTTTCTGAAAGAGTCATTATCGTAGTTATTACCAATAATGGTATTCCCTTTTTTGAAGTCTACTTGATTTGTAATGGAGGACTGGTTCTTATTATCCTTCTTCATTTGCAAGGTTTCTTCAGTGTCTAAAATTTTTATATTTTGTTGATTCGATAATAGATTACTGGTACTATTATTAGATTTTATATTGTGAGTAATAATTTCTGGAATGGCCATCAAATTTTTTTGTTCACAAAGATAAATAATTGAAATAATTAGAGACACTCCTATCAGAGTTAGAATAGTTAGAATAGTTTTTGACACAACAGACACAAAAGTGGTTCATACTAATTAAATCTTATTTGTCATTGTGATGACAAAAATAATGCTCTTATTAAGAATCAACATTTGGAATGGATGCGTAGATATTATGAATATATCGTATTAGATATTAAAAATAGACTATATAATATTAATTCATTGTTCAGTGAATGTCTAAATTAGGAAAAAATTGCTCGAGTTTTATATGGCTCAATTTATTGTCGAAATTATGAGTAATCAGATAGGAAGCAATAAAATAAATGGAAAAATATTTATCCTCATATCTGGACTTGTATGCAAAAAATAGTCAGAAAATAGATGGATTATTTTTTATATGTTTAGTTTGCCATAGTTGCCATTTGATACCCACCCCGAGGTCGTAACAACTTCCTAAAATAGCCAAAAGAACTGGTGTATGGATAAATGGTCTTAAATTCCACCAGTAGTAGCAAACTTTCCTAGTGATAGTAAAGCGTTACTACTAAAATTATACTATATCTAGGGGTGCTATTGCTGGAAATAAGGATTTGACAGTTATCACATGATTCTTTCGCAGTGTGTTAGTAGATATGAATAGATGACTGTCCTATTAAACCCCTTGTTATACTAAAGGATTGATTGGATTATCCGCTTGTCTATAAATTTATGCATGGAATGCTTCTACGATTGGATCCTCATTGACACTAGACTATTACTCATGTTATTTTTACTCATATATGATAATCAAGTAATGGAATTCCAAATTAATCACGTTCATGCTCGCAACCAACGCAAATACAGTAGCGCTTCATAGTTTTCAGATCATTTGTTTACATGACAACCGCTATCTAGAATCTCGCATGTACTCGTCGCGCCGCCTCAACCACGACTCGGTCTCATTTCGCCCCTTGGGTGCCCGGTCGAGCCACTGGTACATCCCCCAGAGCACGTCGAGGCCTCGCGCATAGGCTGAGTAAGTGTGGTAGATGACGCCGTCGGAGAGCGCGAACGCGCTCATGCCCGGTGCCTCGCGGGTGTAAGTAGGGACATCGGTACCGGTCATGGCAGCGAACACTTTTGGCGTCAGCGCCAAATCATCTTGACGTCGGTCTTGACGGCCCTCTGAATCGGCTTCCGAACCTGAGGTTATGCCACCCTTGTGATAGTTATAGTACAGGTTGCCGGAGCGCTGCTGCTCCTCTGTGAACGACGTGTTGAAGTCATAGTTAAAGTCGCTGTCCAGTGACGACGCCCACATGAATGTCCAGCCCATGCGGCGCTTGTAGGCCTGAAGCGAGGCGATCGGGGCGCGTGAGACTGCAATCATCGTGACGTCGTGGTGCTCAAGGTGCACGGCAAAGCCATTGAAGCCGTCAGCGATCGCAGAGCATGCCGGGCAGCCGCCAGTGTACTCAGGGCCAAACATGAAGTGATATACAAGGAGCTGCGAGCGTCCTCTGAACAGATCGGCAAGGGATGCCGTGCCCTCGTCGGTCTCGAAACGGTACTCCTTATCGATTCGAACCCACGGTAGGTTCTGCCGCCACTGCGCCAGTTCGTCGTTATGCCGCGTCAGCGCCTTCTCGGCCTTGAGCAGCTCCAGCCTGGCCGCAAGCCACTCTTCACGCGTTCCGATCTTGTGGTCAGTCATTGTTTCTCTCCTTCTTGCTGCCAAAAAAGCCCTTCTTTTCTGCAATTACCACGAGGCGCTGCGAAACGAGGCCGTTTACCACCATCTCCATGAGGGTCTTGTCAAGCCTCGTGACCTTGGCTATCTTGCCTACCGACTTCGTCCCCCTTCGAATTACGTCAAGCATCATTAAGTGGTTCGAGCTATCGTTCATACATGGCATGACATTATTTTAATAAACACAGCATTTAAGTTATTTGCTAGACTGAGTCCTGTGATAGTGGTGCAGCGTCCTGTAGAGAACTATCATGGTCGCGGCGTTCAATATCCTGCCTGAGGATCAGCTTTTTAACCTTTTTTGCGCGCACAAACTCCAGTCTGATATCTAGACGATATTCGTAAGATTGTGCTATTTCCATTTCCTCCTTGGTATCTCCAAGAGCAAAGTACATTAGGATGTTCTAAGCAATTCCTGTGCTATTTCAGTCTCAATCATTGACTGTACTAACAGAGTTGCAACTTTATTCGCCTATCTTCAATTTGTATTTGTATTTATGCATTACCAAGGTTACAATATGCGATCTACTCTTTTGTGAAGGTTATGTTTACGTATTTGATGGATTGACATGAAAAAGGTCCCTTTAAGAAAAAGATAATTCATTAATTAATTCATCTAGAACATATGAAATGCTCATCTCTAAAACAGCCATATGCAGATCTTTTGGTATCAGGAAAAAGATCATAGAATTGAGAAATTGGAACACCAAACTTACAGGAAAAATTCTTGATACATGCTTCAAAAATATCGATAATGGAAGATCGGAATCCTTAGGTATCGATTACAAGAAACTTGTGCAAGGAGCGATAATAGGAAGTGCAATTCTGTATGACATCAAACAATATAAAAAGAAAACTGAACGTGAAAAAGATAGAAATAAGCATTATGCAGATATAAAAAATTTGGTTCCTGCAAATATGGATTTATGATAAAGAATTCACATAGACTTCGAAGTTGAGTATACTGTTAGATCGTAGGTAAATCATCTATAATTTGGTCTATTCCTACTATCACGAAATTTACCAATCAATCTTTCTTTATTTTTGAGATTATAGGCATTAACTTGAGATAAGATGAATAGCAAATTCTTTTCACCACCATTTGAACCTGTAGAAACCATATAAACGGCTGATTTATCAGAGTATTTCTATAAAGTGGAGGACAGCGAGTCTTCTAGACGTACTCTAATAGTCATGGTGGTTTTGGATTCAACTGTAGAAGAACTTTACTTTTGCAGTTGCTTCTGCAGAGAGGTCATAATAGCTTAACATTTTAAGTATTTAGTCAGGATGGAGTAATATATAAGCAAAAGATTCCATTTAGATACGTTTGGGAAGGAGTAATCACGCCAATTGTAGATTATGCATTAACCAGGACAAACGATTAGACCCTAAACGCAAAGCGTTAATTATTAGGCATGGAAGGATATTTAGCTGTCAGAGCTGTTGCTTTTGATCATTGTATAGCCACCTGCATATTAAATGCTGATGTTTTTAATAGTTACTATGCTTCCATATCAGGCTTTCCTAAATCCTTACCAATTGCAATAGAGCGGTAATTCAAAAATTGTTAATACACTGCTTTACAATTTGATGGAATCTGATCTAAATGTAAGGTTTAACAAGAGATATGGAAGGTGGACAGCTGGAGTTAATACACCGTTTAAACTCTACAAAAGTCCAAAATTACACTATAAATATTATACAAACATTAAATGTCAGACACTAGTCCTTGGAGCTGATAAAACGATCTATCAGGATCGGATTCTGATACTACTAAATCGTCATCCCCATCAGGGTTTGATCTTGCATCATCACATACTGGACATCATCAGCATACAACGTCACACAAAAGATCCGATCACAAATCATGCGATCCTACTTTAACAACATTTTCAACCTTTTTGGATATTGTCTTCTCGCCTTAGAAGACTTTGCATACACAAATACACATAGTGGGTCTTCCTTTATTACTTCTATCTTTACTTGTTAGGGATAGCGAATTTGACTACATATTAATAAAGCGTGCGATAATAAAGGAACAACTTTTTTTAAATTCATTATCGACGATGGCGCTATGAATGTAGTAACAGAACAATGGGTGGGGACACAAGATATTGTAAGATGTCTAACAGGAATGTCTCGATATTATGATCAGTGGGAGCCCCCCATTACAATTCAGTTGTGCCTTATAGCCTCAGAGTCCAAATCTTGAATGCGATACTCATTTTGACAGTATCCTTATTAGATACGCTCTCTCACATGAGATAGAAAGGTATGAAAGATCGATGAATCTCCGTCAATTAGTTGGTCTTAATAGAAATTGGCATATTGGAACGAGACAAGAAAAAGACAAGATATTCGAAGAAGTTATAGGATATGATGATATAAAAAAGGTATTCAGGATGGCTCTAAAGTCAGATGAGCCAATCCATGTATTGTTGGTCGGTGCACCAGCTAGTGCGAAGACAATCTTCCTTGAAGCACTGATGCATAAGTTGGGTGATAAGCAAGCCTACTTTGCTATTGGAAGTAGTAGTACGAAAGCAGGAGTAGTCAATATGCTATTCATGAAAGAGCCAAAGTATCTGATGGTCGATGAAATCGACAAAATGTCTGCAAGTGACCAGGCAAGCCTGCTTGGTCTGATGGAAACGGGTGAGATGGTAGAAACTAAGATAAATAAAACTAGAAGCATTAAACTGAAGACATGGGTATTTGCCACCGCTAATACAACAACAAGATTATCGAAACCATTACTCACAAGATTCATGGTGTTTAGTCTTAAACCGTATACATACGAAGATTTCGAAGAAGTAACCGTCCATGTTTTAGGAAGACGATACAACGTAAAGATGGACTTGGCTATTGTAATTGCCAGTGCAGTATGGCACAAAATGGGTACACCAAACATAAGGCAATGTTTAAAGATCGCAAAGATGACTAAGAAAAAGGAAGACGTTGAATGGCTTATCGATACTATGGGGAAGTATCAAGATAGGGGAGAGGATTGGAACGAGTAAGGTTATAGTAAGAATCCAACAAGAATTTTAATTGGATTCATATAGGGATCTTGGCAACGATGGCAACAAATTGGGAACACCGAAGACACCAAAGATAGATGAACTAGATATAGCATCAGATTAAACATAAGTCATTATCTTTGATCGGTAAAACTGGGCCTGATTATATTGAAGCTGGAGTTGTCCTTGGAACGGTGGGTCTTCGTTAATTGCAGATAAGACCAATGCTCCGACTGAAGTAAGATTGTCGGCCTCCATAATATGTTAAATGAACAAGGTTCGAAGTAGTCAAAGAAGAAAAATCTGGTGTGTTTACAAAGCGATAAAAAGTACCGTAAATTTTTTGGCATAGCCATAGCGGCCGTGTTATATTAGGTCCAGACAACCAAATCAAATGGCGTCCATCAATATCCGCAGTGGTTGAGACTTTGTCCCCACCATTGGACTAAAGTATGTTGACTACCTAACAATATGCTTCAGTTTATTAATTATTCTTATAGTCGTGTAGATATCTCACTGTGGTGAGTGTAAATCCAAACACTGGTAGAAGACTACAATCAGGTCTATCAATTCCAGCCCTTCACCAGTTTCTATTAATTCACCACTTTTACTAGGTATGTGACTAGACCAATTTCTTTTATCAGGTTTATCATTGTGCATGAATCTTGTATTTATGACTCGTTAACTCCTTCTTGCTATCAAATAGGACATTACAATTATACATTTAGACTCAAAATCACCTGGATAGGTGAATCGCTTTTCTCGATTTGGAGGGATCAGGGCATATTAACAAAGTTTTAAGCTAACCCTATCCATAAACAAAATTAATAAATCTCAGCTATCTTTTGTCCTCTCTTTTCTTTACTACACCACGGCAGTATCGGAAAGGTTCCAGCGACGCTATTGGCCTATCGAATTAGGAGTCTCTAATATACTAATCTGGTTTAGTTATTATACCCCAATGTTATCTTTAGAAGCCACGATTTAGCCTCAACTAAGAGAGATGATAATAACTAGAAGATCATGACGCTTCTAAATAATCCTAATTTATACAGTATTTGGCGCGCCTCATGATAGATATGGCTTCTATTATTATTGTCCATATACTCAGTCTATAGATTTGATCTCTCAATCCAGAAAACTCCTTTAATATGATATATTTCATAACGTTAATAGACGACACTCTTTTCCGATATGACTATAGCTGACTTCAAAATCAGATATTGTTCGATTTGATAGAATTTACCATGTGATAGAATTAAATACATGTTCACTTCGACTAATGTGCTACTACCTATAAATTTGTAGAGTCAACAGTTTTGTTTGATAATCAATTCATTACAGGCCTTCATGGTTAGAGCTCAATTCTTATATGCTATCCACAGTCAAGTTTATGAGACAAAATATGGCAGATTCAGTAGAAAACTGGGAATCACTAGTTCAAAAAACTGTCAGATCAAGTGAAGGAAACTTAATAGGAAATGTTGATGCAGTGGATGAAAATTCTATATTGGTGTCCACAGAAGGCGGAAGAACAAGATACAAGATACCAAAACATATTGTTCAGGGTTTTGATGGTCATCAAGTATCACTCAATGTACAGAAAACAGAGCTAGAAAGATTCAAGGGAGCCGAAACTGAAGGCTTTAGAGAAGTAAAGTAAAATAATGGTAAGAGCAGTAGCCTCCGCCTACTAGCTAATGGACTAATCATTATTTCTTTCATTATATACAAATAATAGTATTGAGAATATCCTATTACCACATATTTCCAAACTCATATCTCAATCGTCTGTAGACATAACTTATTATCCTACCCGGCCTGGGCAATCCATTATCCGATAATATTGAGTTTTTTGGACTCAAATATATCAATCTACACATACGCATTATTTTATGCTAGTCGTTTGCCCATTTTTTCATTCAGATTAACAAATGGCTGACTGATTCAACTAATTCTTGTCCCTTATTGGCTAATCTATTTTACTTTGGGCGGGATCTCATTGTATGCTTGTCTTTCTAGAATTCCCCTTTCAAGTTCCTCTAGCCTTTTCGCTAATGTTTTGCTAAAGCCCACTTTCAGTGTGTTCTTGAATTTTAGATATCTTACAGGTATGGTAGTGTAACATAATGGGATTAGAATTTCAAGAGTTCCTTTTTTGTAATTATTTTACGTAGTTTAGTAGTCTTTCATAGTCGTATCCGCATTATATCATTAAAATCACAAATTTGAATACCTTCAACAAGTGGTAACTCTGTTCTTGTTTTCCCTCCTGTAAATAAAGCAGCAGAATTTAAGCAAAGTCGAAGTTAATGTTATTACACCAAAGATCGTAATCAGAGAATATATGAGTAAAGGCAATAGTATACAAGATAAGGAAGAAGGAAGAAAAGTCAAACAGTTGAACCAAGAAATCATGTTAGTTTTTGAGAAACATGCTGCGCCCTTCGGACATGCCTCAGCATCGTTACTTAGCGTATTATATTTTATTTCAGAAAGGTATGGAAAGTCCCATCCAGAGAACAGAAAGATACTTTCGGATTATTTTAGAACAGAGTTTGACAAATTTTTGAAGAAACTTGCTGAACAGCAGCAATAATACTCCACCGGCCACTACAAAAGATAAGAGTTTTTTCGTAATTCTCTATTGTGCTTTTCCAAATTAGCTTGTTCTAGCATGTTTATTGTATGATTTAAAATAACGACATCACCAATTGTCGTCATGGTAAATGCTGCAATAGTAGATAGAGAGGAAATACTAAATTTTATATGTTAAAGTTTTTTATTTATTAAAGTGTAAACTTTTCCTAGCGAATTTCGTTATATAATTATTCTGCAGATTTACTGTGTCATTTAATAGTAAAGCCATAACACATAGGACTTGGTTACAACCAACCTTTACATACATATTATGCACACACTTATTACACATTCAGGAAAATGTTGGATTTGTCAGAAGTAACATGGAATGATATTAAAGTGCCGCAAACTGAAAGAGCATCTGGTAACATGAAACAACTAGTCTATCAGACTTCTAAAATGGAGTTTAGGAATGAGGTAGTCAAGCAGTAACAGTAGAATCTATGTCACTATGCATAACTTCGGTTTATACATACGAAAGTTTACTAGTTTCAGATTTCTAACATAATTCTACCATCTCTTTCTTTAGCAAACAATGCCTGCAATGCCTCTTTTGTTTCATCTAGCTTAAACTTTTTCCATACTCTGATCTTCAGTTCTTTAGACATGTCTATGATTTCCCTGAAATCACTTCTAGTTCCGCCAGTAGATCCTATCAACTTGACTTGTCTTGAATATAATGATTGAACGTTTAACTTAACATCTGCACCTGTTAGTCCTCCAAATGTCACTAACCTTCCATTCGCACCAACAGATTCAAAGCTACTCTCCCATGTCCCAATTCCCAACGAATTTAGAACTACATCAGCCATCTTTCCATTAGTAATCTTTTTTACTTCTTCTATTACCTTGTCATATTCATTGATAATATAATCAGCACCAAAATCCTTTACCCAGCCGTCCTTAGAAACAGCTATGACCTTTGCTCCTATTCTGTTAGCAAACTGAACTGCCATAATTCCTGTGTTTCCCGAAGCACCAAATACAAGCAAGAATTCATTCACTTTAAGTGCTGCTTCTTTAAGCGCATGATATGGTGTTATGGTGGTTACAGGCAGACTCGCTGCAATCTCCCATCCTATATTATTTGATATTTTAAACACATTTTTCTCTGGAATAGCAACATATTCTGCAAACCCTCCATTAGTCATAACACCAATTATCCCACCGCTTCTGCATAACATTTCGTATCCATCAAGACACATATCGCATACGCCATCAAATACTCTAGCGTAAACTACAACTCTATCACCTTGTGTCAAGCTCGATACATGTTTTCCAGTCTCTTCTACCACTCCGGCTATTTCAGCTCCTGGTATGTGTGGTATTGGCTTAATCTCTCGGGCACCAGATATTGCAAAATGATCTATTGGATTTATACCGGCCATCTTAACTTTTACAAGCACATCATGCTCTGTTATTTTTGGTTCTTCGGTGTCTTGTTTTATCCTTAGATTTTCTAAACCGGGTTTTTCGAAAATGGCAGCTTTCATCCATTCAAGATGATTTTAGTTTTATATAATCATTTTTTAAGGCATATTACTTGTAATTGGTGTTCTGGTGAGGACATAATATGAAGTGGGCATGAATATGGATCAAAAGAGGGTTTGTTGGCTAAAAAACAAGATCCAAGGGACATTTATAAAAGGAATAATAATCAGTATGAGATATCAACTGCTTTGCAGAGCCAAAGAAGAGAACATGAATATTAATCTAGCAATAGTAGCAGCAAATAATCATTATGCTGGATTTGGTTCTGGAACTGCTAACACTTTTAGAAAAATGTTGGATTTGTCAGAAGTGACATGGTAGAATGTTAGAGTGCCCCAGAGAGAAACAGTATCTGATAACACAAAACAAACCAGTCTATCAGATTTTTTGAAGAATGATGGATTAATAGATTAATAGATTAATTAACTTGTGCATGTATTTCAGTCATCCAAGACCTATCAAATAACTTTTAGACTATGTAACCTGCCTTTGCATTTATTTATTTATACTTATCATCAAAATTTTGTATACATCGGTTAGACATTTAGGTAATGCTAGATACTTTCTTTAGTTTACCTCGTAACTCTGCTTGCATCCATAGAGTCTCAAATATCGAAGCATACGATAAGACTGTTGATTCGCTGTTTGAATAAGTTGCCAATCCAAGCACTTCCAAAGCAGAATCATATTCATCATAATCATAAACATCCTTAGTCTTTACTTCTACTGTCAAGCATAGTTCCCTATCTGCTATTGCACTTATGATTTTATTTTGCTGTTGTTTATCTAAATTTTGAATTTCTACTAGATCAGAGCTACTTCCTGTTCCTGATAGTTCTCTTTCTATTCTTTCAATTTCAGAGTTATCGACCAGAAGTCTAAGCTTTACTCCACGATTTGTTGCATCTCTTAATAGTTGCAGTAAGTATTCTTGTTCATACTGATATAATCTCTTGTCAGCTGTAGTTGTTTTGGATGGAAACGTTATCAGTATCTCTTCGTTTGCTGATTTTATTAAATTATCAATGATTTTTTGTGTCTCGTATGGATCTTGTATAGTTTCCATAAATTCTCTTTTCAGACCTTGTTCGATTTCCTTTATCCTATGTTTTACAGGTATTGCTTTCTTCCAAAGCATATCAAAAAAATATTGTTGTTGATCTACAACTGCCTTAACTGTGCTTATTATTAATTGAGGTGGTGGTGCTGATTTAACACTTTTTGCACCAGCATGGTATACTCTCCCATCAGCAACCCCAAAATTCCCTTTGACTTCATCTAAGTGTCTTACCTCACCAATCTTCATTAGTTCTTTACAGTATTGGAGATTATCTTTCGTAATTTCTGAAATGAACCTTAATCTTACACCTCTATTCTTCATATCGATGTATGCCTCTGTCACAGGATGATTAGGAATAACAAATATCGAAGGACTATTGACGTCTATACAACCATCCAACGTGTATTTTATAGTATGGCAATATTCTACCACTCTTGTAATAATTTCGTTTGGATCATACAACACCTCTGTCGTTTCAGGTAAAGTAGGAGAGGAAGAATTAGTTTCATTCAAGAGAAATTGTTTTCATGTTTTTCCTTATGTAATTATTAAATAATGTGGAACATAGTTCATCCTTGATTGTTGATAATACTAAAGTATATACTTTCTTTAATAAGGAAAGCATTTTGTCAGGAGCATTTAAGTCTGCTAAAGTATTCTTACTACTAATTTGATCATATATCATATGAATTCGTTTTGATCAACCTATCGAGTAAGAACATAACATGTATGCAAATGCAAATGTGCTAATAAAATCTTATTTCTTCCAATTCTATCTTATCTTTAAGATTCATAATGTAATCCACAATTTTATCCCTGTTACCTTTCTGTAATTGATCAAATCGAAAAGTATCCTCGAATATCTCTTTATCAGAGAATATGTAATCAAGTCCCTGTTCCAACACCATATCAAACATTTCTCGATTTGTTAACGCTTGATAAAGATCTTGTTTATCTTTGATTTGAGTAGAGGAAGTATTTTTCTAGCTATGGCCAAAGAAATTTCTACTGCAAAAGTCATGTTAGCCAACTCAAACAGATCTTCAACATCAAACTCTATATCTGATACTTTTCCTTGCTTATAATCATAGGGGCATTCAAATCTATTTACTACGGAGCAAGGATATTGTATAATATTTCTTTGGCTCTTGTCCTTAACTTCTAATCCTTTCGCAACTAATCTATTAATCCCTATGAATATTGGGTCGTTCCCGCTAGAACTTAATAAGCAATGAAAACACGTTGCTTTACCATAATTTTGATTTCTTTTATGCTCCATTAAATCCAAATAATCAGAATACCATTTTCTTGTCTGGTCATTGCTATCTTTTAGTTCATCCTCTGTTAAAAATGTCTGAAACTTATCGAAATCATCAGGGAAGTATTGTAGAGCAGAAGGTGTTCCTCTAAGTCGAATCTAATCGTTTAATGGAATTATTTCTTTGCCTCTACAACGATTTGGATAATTACCGTCACCATTCAAAGAATCAAATATTTCAATCCTTTTAGATAGATCATCGATTGATTTGTCTAGATTCAATATTTTGTAGTCTCTCCTCTAATGACATTATATGGATAATTGATGGACCTTCCTTAAACAATGCAAATTTAGATTCATTACATTCTTTTATGACTTTTAGAGCTAAAAGCTTGTCTCTTGGTGTTAAATTATTGCTATAATTCTGTCCTTTAAATATCTCCCAGCCCTTTCATCTTACCTCTTCTATTCCATCAATACACTGCTTGTAGTAATATGTCAAGTCGGATTTTGCTAAATCGAATACAAATCGTTGTGATAGTTCCTTCAACATTTTGATGTCTCTACTAATAGTTGATTGGTTCACGTTTAGTTCTTGCGCTATTTCAGTTTCTGTCATTGACTGTGCTAACAGAATTGCAATTTTTCTGCGTCTGTCTTCAATTTTGAATTTATGCGTTACCAAGATTAATTTATGAATTATTCTAATCACGTTCTAAGCCTAGGTTTTGTGCATAAAATTTTGAGAAAGCTTGGATATGGCTGTCCGTCCATCTACAAGTACGATGGCTGATCCATCTATCGTAACTCTATATCTAGCATCATGAATGCGATAAGTTTTCTAGTAAAAATATATCTCAAGCAAGTATGAAAGACTTAACTTTTAGATTCTTCTTTATAATCATTAGTATTAACAACACTATTGCCTTGTTGCGTAGTCAGTGTTAGTTCTGTGCGATTTGTCTTTTAGCGACCGACGAATCAA
>Ga0207693_10001557_pt1 | contig 20248 bp, 22 predicted proteins | sample LARL81metaG_FD_184347 | JGI IMG/M metagenome (GOLD analysis project Ga0207693, IMG submission 184347) | Corn, switchgrass and miscanthus rhizosphere microbial communities from Kellogg Biological Station, Michigan, USA - LAR L8-1 metaG... | ecosystem: Host-associated > Plants > Roots >... | reverse complement strand
CACTCTTCAGCTTTTCTCCTGCTTTCATTGTGGCTTGTTTCAATTGCTCGCCAACGTGGGCGGCGGCTTTTGAGGCCTGTTCGCCCACCGGACCAAGCGTTTCTTTTTCGAGTTCGGTCGCGGGGAAGGCAGCGGCCAATGCCGCGCCAGCTGCGAGGCCTACGGCCAGGATCGCGAGCGGCTGGTTTTGCAGAACGCCGCGCGTCATCGACTTCGTTTGCCGGATAAGCCGGTCGGATTGCTCGCCGACCTTGCGCGTAGCCTGCTCGGCATAGTCGCTCGCCGACGAAGCATAAGATTTCGCCGTGTCCATGGTCTGGCGGGCGGTGTCTGTTGCCGCCGCTGCGTAAGAAGAGGCGGCGTTCGTCGCCCGGCGGGCCGTGTCCGACAGCGCATCGGCTACCTGGGCGCCCACAGCGGGACCGTCGGAATTATCCTGAAACGCGTTTCGAGGGGAACGAGTGGCTCCGCTCCGCAACATCAGAACAGCACCCGCTGCCAGTAGCAAAAGGCCTTCCGGGTTCCGCTTTATGGTGTTGAGAATCCACTCGCCGCTGTCTCCAGCAAACGGCCGTGATTGCACACTCATGTGAACTGCTCCTTGGCTACCGCTATGTCCTGCTTGACCTGGTTGATGGCGCGATCGGGAGCGATCTGGCTGGGGACATCAGCCCGACCTTTGGCAAATACAGCACTCGCGGCGACTCCTAATATCGCAGCAACGATCAAGCTCGACCAATGCAGTGCAATTCCCGTTGCGGCGGAAAGTGCCAAAACACAAGCTTGAACGGCGAGCAGCACCGCTACGATAGAGAGTATCGCCGCAGCGAATATCCAGATGCCAGCCCGAAAGGTAATCGAAATTTTTTCAGAGAGCTCAGCACGCGCCAAACGCACCTCTTTCTGGAAAAGGTCAGCCAAGTCCGAAATCACGTTGGAAATGGCGTTCGGCAGCGAAGATTGCTCATTCATTGTAGTTGCCCGCAGGATTGCGCGCCGGCTGGATGGGAGGTGACGACACGGAACTATCGCTGGCATTCTTGAACGTCCGGTACGCGAAGAACCCGGCGAGCGCCGCCAGTCCAAACACTAACGCCGGCTGCTTCCGAGTGAGATCGGACGCGCTCTTGACCAATTGCTCGACGGTCTGATCCTCAAAGCGATCGGCGTAATGGTCGACATTGTGAGCAAATCCTCGTACGAGGCCCGCGAGCGTCGGGCTTTCTCGTTCCAGATCGTCAGCTGCAATCCTCATGGAACCGGCAAAGTGATTGGCAGATTGAGCGCCAACGACAATCTGGTCGTTCAAAATGCCCATGACATGGTCGGATACGCTCGAGGCCGCGTCACCTGCGGCCCTTTTGGCCTTCTCGGCCGCATCGCGCGCAGCATCGGATGCTCTCGAAAAGGTCTCACCGCCAGTGTCGCGGAATTTTTTGTTTCCGGCTTCGTGCTCCGAGAAGTCGGACGACGACGCGTCTTCAAAGCTTTGGTTGGTCATGGGCGCTCTCCTAGCGAACCAACCTGCTCGTCAAACCTTAGTTCCTCGCAATCAATGAATCGCAATGTCTTGTGTCATTTGACACGCGGGCCAATGTCTCTTACCCGGCTTTGGCCAATGCAGGCTGATCGGATTTCAAGGTTGCCTGAAGCGGAGACAGAATTTCGCTGATGCGTGTGACACCTGCGGACAAAGGCCCTTGCAGGAACTCAACGCCCTCCGGGAGCTGCTGCGGATCGCTATCGGGCGTCTGCCCTGTTTCGTTGAAAATGCCGACAAGTATGGGGACACCGGGTGCCTTGCGGCGTAAGCGGCGCGACGCGTAATGCAATTGCGCCGGTGTCGCGTGCTCCAGGTAGCAGAGACAGATGAGCGCGACGTCTTTTAGATCCAATCCGAAGAGCTTGGAAATCGAAAGCGTCTCTGTCTCTTTCGAAACAGCCGAGACCCCTTCACGGCGCAGCAGCTGGGCGAGCGGCATCGCCACGGTTTCATCGAGCGGTCCAAGGCCTGGAATGCACAGCACGGTCCCTTCGAACCGATTGAGCAGGGGTGATAGTGAAGCCTCCGCGGAAACGGTCTCCTCCGCTTGTTTGAGATTCTCTGATGCAACCGCGTCTTCAGAAACCGCGCGTTGCGCGTCGGTGTGACTCTCCAAATCCTCCACAAGCTCTGAAACCGTGCTGCGGATGCGCTCCGCCTCCTGTTGATCCAGCCGACCGCGCTGCAAGTCTGTCCACGCCAACCTGAGGGCGCCCATCAATATTTGCTCGTAATATTCGGTCAGTGTTCGTTCCTTGAGGAAGGACTGCGCCTGTTCCGTTGTCTCAATTGGATCGCCTGCAAGCATGCGCTGGTAGGCACTCTCGCTTGGCGAAAGGGCAGGGCGGTCGCCTAACAAAACTTCCAGAAATCTAAGACGCTCCACGTGACGGCCAAGCACAACCAGGCACATTGTCAGGGGCGTCGCGAGGATCAGTCCAATTGGTCCCCACAGCCATGTCCAAAAAGCCGCGGAGACAACCACTGCCACCGGCGACAATCCGCTGCTGTGGCCGTAGACCATGGGCTCGATCACCTGGCCGATCAGCGGTTCGACGACAAGAAAAAGCGCCGCCGTCTTCAGCATCATCGACCAGCCGGGGTCGACGGCAGTCGCAACGATCAATGGAAAGATCGCGGCTACAATTGCGCCGATATACGGCACAAAGCGCAGAGCCATAGCCAGAAGTCCCCATAACGGGGCGCTGGGGACGCCGATGGCCCAAAGTCCGAGGCCGATGATCAACCCGAATGTCGCGTTGAGAGCGAGTTGCATCAGGAAAAGCCGGCTGAGACGTTTCCCGGCATCGTCCATGGCCATAGTTGTTCGCTGAAGATCGTGCGAACCGGCAATCCGGATGAGCCGATTTCGCAGGTCCTGCTGCTGCAGCAGGATGAAGACGACGAAAATAAGGATGATGCCCGTTGTCGCGAGGGGTTGGATCAAAGGAGATATCAATGTCGCGAGCGTTTGAAGCGCGCCGGGATCTGGCTGTCGCACTTCAACCGGGATGGGCCTGTCCGGGACGCCGCCGGCGTCCGGCGCGGAAGGAGAACCGGGTTTTGCGGTTTTTGGCCGATCGAGTTCTTTCTGCAGATTTCGCAGCACTTGGGAAGCCTGTTCGAGCGTCCCGCTCGCCGTAGTCGCGCCGCGCAGCGTTTGTATCTTCTCACCAAGATTCGACTGATAACGCGGCAAATCACCTGCCAATTGGCTGATTTGAGCGAACATCAAGGTGCCAAGTCCGAAGATCACGCCGAACGCGAACAAGACGACAATCGCGACTGCTGCGAAGCGCGGCAAATACAGACGCTGAAGGAGTTTCACGAGGGGCGCCAGCACAAAGCTGAGCAACACGGCGAGCGCCATTGGCAGCAATACTTCGCGACCAAAGTAAAGGGCCGCAACGATCGCGGCAGCGATGAGGACGCTCATTAGGGGATTTCCTGACTTCGCACTCATGATTTTACCTGCGCTGGCCTCCAAAGTTCGCCTTTTGCGGTTTGGTCCCGTCCTGATGATCGGATGCGTCAACACGAAAGGTGCCCGCTACAGAGGCACCGAAGGTTGACAGGAGTACGAGGACGGTCGCCGTCAGAATGACCAAACTGAGCAGAACAACGCGCATATATGCGCAACGCCGGGCCGCGTACTTCGATCCGCTCATAACGAGGAACTTCGATCAGGCCGCGCCGTTGTCATTCCACACATCACATGGAGGCAACTATGGCTCGAGGCGCACTTCTTTGGCTGCTCGGCGTTCCAATCCCGATCATCATCCTGCTCTTTCTCTTCTGGCACTAAGCCTTCCGGCGTGTGCGGTTAAAGCGCAGGCAGAACATCCAATGTCTACGGCAAAGCAATTTCGTGCGAAGGCGGCAGAATCCGCCGAGTCGTTGAAACGTACCGTTGTTCCGAGCGAAATCCGCGAGTTTCAGCGCTCGATATCGAGCTTTGAAGCGCTGGCGGACAACGAGGATTGGCTGGCGAACAATTTCGACAAGATCGTCCACTCGACGAGCAATACGGTCGTTTGCCAACAAAAAAGTTTTTCCGAAAAATGACCCGCTGAATTCGAGGAACAATAGCAGCATCTCGAGGCTTGGTTTGTGCCGGTCGCCGCCCTGATTGGGTCTCAGCGCTGCTTTGTTCTGAGACAAAGCAGCATCCCGCATCAGTGCCAGCGGCCGGTACTTTTCCCCTTTTTCCCGGTCAGGCCGGCTTCCGCACTCGCATACAATTCGGAGCACTATCCACTCGCTCGACAATCGTCGAGCTTGTCAGCGGCCTCTTCACAAGCTTCGGCCAACTCTAAAAACTCTTTTTTGTCGGCGGGGTTTTCCGCCGCTTCAGCGAGTTTTCGATATTCAGCCGCTTGCTCGCGGTAATAGTCGGAGTTGTGCATTCGACTCAGTTTTTTCAGAGACGACTGAGGAAAGCTACCACTCCTGTGCACTCACTGAGTAAACATCGCTGACGTAATCATTGACCCAGGAGATGACCGTTGGAGCCAACAGCGGACTCGAATTGCTGAAAGCGGAACTCGACAAAAGCAAAGAACCCGACCTGCGCGGCCGGGTTCTCTTTCTCGTAGCGTCTAAAGCAATCAATCGTAGTGGTGATGGCGGCTCTTCTTGACGACCACGACCTTGGCATTGTGATTGCGCCAGCCGTAGTGATGGCCGTGTGTCCACCCACGGTGAAGTCCACGATCGTGATGACCATGCTTCGTGATTACAACTGTTCGGTCCTGTGCACTTGCGGTTACGGTCGGCACCGCAGCTGCGACCAGGCCTAAAGCAGTCAGAGTGATAAGAAATGTGCGCACGTGTTCCTCCTCAGCGGTGACTTACCCACCGTTCAGGCAACGAACCGGCAGACACGAAGTTCCGCTCGCAAGCTGTATATTCCAGCCTGCGGAATCGTCAGCGTCGAGGCCAGTTGTAGTGGCTAGCGGTATTGCGCCGCGCGGTCTCAACCAACAATTCGGCGAAGCGACGCCGAAATTCAAAATCGAAAATCTCGTCGATGCTTAAAGCGTCAACGTCTTCATCATGAGCCAGCGCATCAAACTGACGTTTCAGCACGCCCCATTCATTCGTTATTTTTGACATCGACGCCTCCACAAGGGCGGCGCCGAAAGCGTCGCCCGTTTATCGGGCCATGGCGTTAAGCGCGAAGATGGCCACGAATAGGCCGCCCAAGGACCATCCGAAAAGCTGCGCTGCCTGTCGTCCTTCCATACAGTGACAACGGACAGACTGAACAAACGTTCATTCGCTCGCGGTGCAATTTGGCGCGAGACAAGGCTGCGGGACGCGCAATGGAACTTTGGGCTCGACGGCGTTAGCGGGTATGCCCCAACATGAAAGTGAACGTGCCCGCGCTGAGCGCTTTTTCAAGACACGCGAACATGCCGTCCGGCGGCGCCCCTGGGTGGAAACATTCGCCTTGCGACGCGTTCTCGACAAAGCACAGAGGAGAACGTTGCCATGGCAAAGAAAGAAGCCAAAAAACTCGACGAGTTGTTTCACGACACACTAAAAGACATTTATTTCGCGGAAAAAAAGATCCTCAGCACGCTTCCCAAGATGGAAAAAGCGGCTCAGGACCCAGCCCTTAAAAGAGCCTTCGCCAAGCACAAGACAGAGACCGAAGGCCACGTGACCCGGCTCGAGAAAGTCTTCGCGACCATCGACAAGAAGCCGCAAGCCAAGACCTGCGACGCTATCGTCGGCATCACTGACGAGGGCGCCGAGATCATGAAAGAGTACAAGGGTTCGCCAGCGCTCGATGCCGGTCTGCTCGCGGCGGCGCAGGCAGTCGAACACTATGAAATTTCCCGCTACGGCACGCTCAAGACCTGGGCAAATGAGCTCGGGTTGAATGATGCGGTTGGGTTGTTGGAGCAGACCCTCGCCGAAGAAAAGAAAACCGATGCGACACTGACGGAGATCGCCGAAAGCGTCGTCAATCAGGAAGCGGAAGCCGCCTAGTTGCCGAGTTATACTTCTGCGCAGAAGATAGAAGGCTCGGCATTTGCCGGGCCTTTCGTTTTGAAACTGCCGGTCGCCTCGGTAAGGCGGTGCGCATCGCATTTTGTTTTGTAACTCTAATTTTCAATTTTCTTTATCCGATGCGACGCGATTGAAGTCAGGAATACCGGAACTGGCATGAGAAAACCCGGCGTAAACGCCGGGCTTTCCAGTCTTACGGATTTATTGCTTCGTTACTCGATGATCTGCACGATGCGATGCGAATGCGGATCTACGAGCACGGTGCGATTATTGACCACCGTGTAGCGATAGTTCTTTACGCCGTATTCTGATGGCACCTCGTAATAGGTGACTCCGGATGAAGGCAGCTCAGCGCCAACCACGACATCGCGGTCGTATTTGTATGAGTTCCTTCTTTCTTTCACAACGTACGTATTAAATTGTGAACGTCTGTCGTCGGCAATTCCGCCGACAATCGCGCCGCCAACGCCACCAACGACCGCACCAACAGGGCCGCCGACAACTGCGCCGCCAACCGCGCCGCCTACGGCACCGGTTGTCGCATTGTTCTGAGCATTTGCCGCGAGCGGAGTTGCCAACGCCGCGACCATAATGCCTGTCATCACTAGGTGATTTTTCATATTGTCTCCCTGCGTGATGACTAACGCGCATGCTGCGCCCGGCTCATCCGCGCACAACAACACGGGCCGACTGCGTATGTTCCGAGAGTCCCGCTGATCTGGTAACTGCGGCGCTGTTTAAAAAAGAATTTGGTCAGACGACCGACAGCGGAACAAATCCTTCAAAGGCGAGTTAGGAGAATCGCCGCTGGCTTGGTCCCCTTATGTCCCCCCATACTCCCCGAAACCAGAGCCAGAGGCGGAACACAAGGGGCTGCCATCATGCCCGATGGCGGCCTCCACTTTTTGTCTCAGAAAGAAATGAAATGAGTACCAGAGTGCCCTTGAACAAAATCAGAGTGCCGTCCAGAACGAAGCGTTCGCAAAGCTACCGGCGCGCCGCGACTGCGGCGTTCGAAAGAGCATCAGAAGCGCAATACGGTTCGCAAGGAGCGGCCTCTCCGGTGAGACGCATCGATCCTAAAACTCGACTAGTAGTCCCAGAGGCTTCGTCTGCTGAGACGATAAGACAATCACTGGGACCCAAGCTGGCCGCGCGATTGTGACAACGTCAGCTGCTGGTAGCCTCCGCTTATTCTGCGTCGCCGCTTCTGTGGTGTCCGATGACCGCAAATTCAGCTTACGGGTTTTGCTCTCTTTGCGTGCTTAGGCTCGGTCCAACGCACCGCAAGCGGCCACCCAAACGCCAGCACAGCGAAGAATAACGTCAAGGACACCGGCAAACTCGCCGCCGCGAAAGTTCGATCCAAGGTCAGACCGATTCCGACCACGACGGCTTCACCAACTACGACAATCAAAACATAGACGATCAAAATCCACATTAGCTGTGCCTCAGTTGACGCCCCTGAATGCTTGTACGCTCCTTTCAGCGCCAGATGGCATAAATCCGCTGCTACTCATCGCTGCCATCCCCCCGGATGGTGACCCCACTTATTAATGCTCCCACACTGGACTCTGGGTCGCGCTAAGCCCATTTGTAGTTCACTGCCGACAACGGCTCTGCCAGGCGTCGGTGACAGAGAGACTTCCGCGCTCCCGCCTGTACAGGGTCAGGAGAGCGTCATTCCCATAGAAGTTTTCGCGCGTCCACAGATTCCAATCCCGCATACCGATTGTCCGAAGTGCGACGCGCCGATGTACCTAGCGCGGATTGCTCCAGACAAGTTTGGCTACGACGAGCGCACGTTTCAGTGCTCCGAGTGCGATCATTCGATTACCGAAGTTGCCCTGCGGAACAAAGGCGCACGACAATCAACAACTTGAGCCGGAACATTCCAGCCTATCACAGCTTGCCATGTGCCGGCCGCCACAACTGGTCGCTCGACCGCGCCCCCAGTCCCATACGTTGGTGCGGTCCTCGGTCAGGAGGCGTCCGGTACGCCGCTTACAGCGCGTCCAGCCTATTTCGGTTCGCGATGTCCGCTATCACTTCAAAAAAGGACATGTGCGGCGCAACTAGGGATATCCGCTATGGGCCAAAAGCAGACATCGTCCGTCGACCGCTACTCGCTCACGCTTTGCGGGTGGATTTGTGGGTATCGCGAAATCGATTGAGTGATTGCCAGTCCGGTCAATAACTTGGCTTCACAATTCGACGGAAAGGGGCTCTGACTAACCTACGCGAGAGGTTGGCGGAGGGAGTGGGATTCGAACCCACGTTACGGTTTCCCGTAAACACGCTTTCCAAGCGTGCGCCTTCAGCCACTCGGCCACCCCTCCGGATTGAACCCGCCTTGCGGGTCACATCTTTCTATATCAACGCAATGCGCGCTTTCGCGCCTCGTTCACCTGTCTGACAAGTCATTGAAAAGCCCGCGGCCTGCATTTGGCGGGCACTATAGCTACCGTCGGACCGCCGACAACCCGCCGCATTTGGCATGTCAGGCCCCTCTGATAAGCATAATTGTGTCCTGTTTTCAAAGATTGACCCCTGCAGGAGTTCGCTGCGCGAGATGACCAGCAAATGCAGGGTATTTCAGGGCGAGAATGTCCGTTCCACCCGAGCGCCTGTGACTCGAGCGCGTGATGCGTGCGAGTGCGATGATAATAGCGATTCTTGCCATGACAGGGCCCACGGCAGCAGAGACCATTCAGCTCTACGCCGCCGGTAGCCTGAAAGCCGCGTTGACTGACGTTAGCAAGGCCTACGAAACCTCAACCGGAAGCAAGGTCGAAGGCAAATACGGACCGTCCGGCCTGCTGAAGGATGAGATCGCACACGGCGCAAAGGCAGACATATTTGCTTCCGCCAACATGGAGCATCCGCAGGCGCTCAACGACCAGAAAAAAGGCGGTCCAGTTGTACGCTTCGCACGCAACAAGCTCTGCGCCCTGGTGAAGCCGGAGCTGGCAGTAGACAGCAAAAATTTGCTTGAACGCATGCTCGAAAAAAACGTGAAGGTCGGCACCTCGACCCCGAAGGCTGATCCTTCTGGCGACTACGCGTTCGAAGTCTTTCGCAAGGCAGACGCGGTCAAAGCAGGAGCGCAAGCTGAACTGGAGAAGAAAGCGCTTCAGCTCACGGGCAGCGCAAACAGCGTGCCGGCGCCAGCAGGTCGCACCGTCTATGGCTGGCATGTTTCGGAAGGCCGCGCTGATATCTTTCTGACCTACTGTACCAACGCGCTTGTAGCGCAGAAGGAAAATCCCGATCTGCGCATCGTCGACTTGCCAGACAATCTCGCCGTGGGAGCTGACTTCGGGCTGACCGTGATAACCGGAGCGCCATCCGCGGCGCGTCACCTCGCGGATTTCATCGTGTCGCCGGAAGGCCAGAAGATTCTCGAGAGGCACGGCTTCACGCCGGGAAACGAAATCAAGAGTGGAGGCAGATCATGAAACTCAGTGCGCGCAATCAACTCAAGGGCAAGATCGTCGACGTCAAGAAAGGTGCGACGACCGCCCACGTCCGCATCGATATCGGCGGACAGACGCTGACAGCTTCGATCACCAATGAGTCGGCAGACGAACTGAAGCTGGAAAAAGGCAAATCGGCCTATGCCATTATTAAAGCAACGAGCGTCATGATCGGCGTGGATTGATCGCCCGCTGGCCCCGCACGTGGATTGACATGGCAATCAGCCGCAGAGCCTTTCTGGCGAGCACCGCAGCGCTGCTGGCCTCGCGCAGGGCGCGTGCGGGGACGGTCACCGATGCGACCGGCCGCGCGTTGCCGGTACCGGAGAAGGTCACACGCGTTTTCCCGGCCGGACCACCTGCTGCAATCCTTCTCTACACGCTTGCACCCGACCTCCTGCTCGGCTGGCCACGCGCCAACAGGCCGGAGGAATGCGCCTATCTGCTGCCCGACGTGTGTACACGCGCGGAAGTCGGCCGCATCACCGGGCGCGGCAATACCGCAAATCTCGAGAGCGTCATCGCACTCAAGCCGGATCTCATCCTCGACGTCGGTTCGACCAGCGCCACCTTCGTTTCTCTTGCCGAGAGGGTGCAGCAGCAAACAAATATTCCCTACGCGCTCCTTGATGGACGCTTTGATGCCGTTGCCGAAACCTATCGCAAGCTCGGAGAGCTCACAGGGCGGCAAGCCGATGCGGAAAAGCTCGCCCGTTATGCCGAGGATACGATCAAGAATACTGTGGGTCGTGTCGCAGCCACCGCCCCCGCATCTCGTCCGCGCGTTTACTACGCGCGCGGGCCGCGTGGGCTCGTCACTGGGCTAGGAGGTTCGATCAACGTCGAGACAATCGAAGCGCTGGCGCAAAACGTTGCGGGGGAAAACCAGGGCGGCCTTGCGAATGTCTCGATCGAGCAGGTTCTCCTCTGGAATCCCGACGTCATTATTACGATTGACCAGGATTTCGCGGCAAGTGTGCGCGGCGATCCGGGATGGGCGTCAGTAAAAGCGGTTCGTGATGGCCGCGTCCATCTGTCGCCAAAAATGCCCTTCGGCTGGGTGGATTTTCCGCCCTCGGTGAACCGCCTCATTGGCTTGCGGTGGCTTGCGAAGATTCTGTACCCGGACAAGGTATCAGAAGATATTCGGGCGCAAACCCGTGAGTTTTATGCGATGTTCTATCATCGCACTCCGAGCGACGCGCAAATCGACAATGTGCTGGCCGGGAGAGACTAGTTGACCCGCTCCGTTCTGCCGGGCCTCGCGATCGCAACAGCCGTGCTGATCGCAGGATTGCTGCTTGCCTTTACGATCGGCCGCTACCCGGTCTCGCTTGCCGAACTCGGCAACGTGCTGCTTGCCAAACTCAGCGGTCAACGTCCCGACGTGCCCGCCGCCGTGGAAAGCGTGATCCTGCAAGTTCGTGGCCCGCGTGTGCTTGCCGCGGCGCTGGTCGGAGCGGCACTGGCGGTCGCCGGCACCGCGTTTCAGGGTCTTTTCCGAAATCCGCTGGTATCGCCCGACATTCTCGGTGCCTCCTCGGGGGCAGCACTCGGCGCCGTCATCGGCATTTTTCTTTCACTCGGCGTGCTGGCGATTCAGGCTTTTGCCTTTCTTGGTGGCCTGCTCGCTGTTGGCGCCGTGTACGCAATCGGCTCGGCCGTGCGATCGCGCGATCCGATCCTGGTGCTGGTGCTGACTGGCGTGGTGGTCGGCGCACTGCTTGGTGCGGGTGTCGGGCTGGTGAAATATCTTGCCGATCCGTACAACCAGTTGCCTGCCATGACCTTCTGGTTGCTGGGCAGCCTGTCCGCGGCGAACGTGTCTGACCTGCTGCCTTTGTTCGGTCCGGTTGCGATCGGCACCGCCGTGCTCATTGCACTTCGGTGGCGGATGAACGTCATGTCTCTGCCCGAAGAAGAAGCGCGTGCGCTTGGCGTCGCAACGGGCCCGCTCAGAATTGCGATTGTGGCGGCGGCAACCTTGACCACGTCAGCCAGCGTAGCCACGGCCGGAATCATCGGATGGGTGGGACTGGTGGTGCCACATCTCGCACGATCCCTGGTCGGGCCTGATTTCGCGCGACTGCTGCCGACCGCGGCAATCCTTGGGGGAGGCTATCTGCTCGTCATCGACACCCTCGCCCGCACCGCGGCGCAGGTGGAGATTCCCCTCGGCATTCTGACCGCGGTGGTCGGTACGCCGTTCTTCATCTGGCTCCTCGCCAGCATGCAGAGGAATTGGTCGTGAACATCGAAGGCCACGATCTCGCCATTGGCTATCCAGACCACACAGTCGGCAGTGGACTCGATATCGCGCTCGCGACAGGGGAAGTGCTGGCGCTACTCGGGCCAAACGGCGGCGGCAAGACCACCTTGCTCAAGACCTTGCTCGGTCTTCTCAAGCCAAAATCTGGCGAAGTGCGCCTTGGCGACAAGCCACTGGTCGACTACTCGATCCGTGACAGGGCACGCGTCATCGCCTATGTGCCGCAAGTGCATATCGGAACGTTTGCCTTCACCGTGGAAACGGTGGTGCTGATGGGCCGAACCGCACATGGCACTTTGTTCAGCCGGCCGAGCGCGCGCGACCGCGCGGTGGCGCTGGCGGTGCTCGAACGGTTCGGCATCGCGGCCCTCGCCGATCGTCCTTACACCATGATCTCAGGTGGTGAACGGCAGCTGGTGCTGCTCGCGCGCGCTCTCGCGCAGGAGCCGCAATTCGTCGTGCTCGATGAGCCGACCGCCAGCCTCGACTTCGGCAATCAGGGAAAGGTGATGAACGAGATTCGCGCGCTAGCAAAATCCGGACACGGTGTGCTGTTCACGACCCATGATCCGAACCACGCGCTGCGCGCGGCTGATCGGGCGTTCTTGCTGCGCGACGGGACGAGGATCGCCGACGGACCGGTCGCAGCGGTTTTAAATCGAGAACAGTTGGAAGCGCTTTACCAGACGTCCGTTGAACGGCTGACTGACCACACCAGCGGCGCGGTGGCTTTTCTGCCGGGTTGAAGACAGATCAGAACGCGGTGGATGCAACAGATGCAACACGCGCGTCGCGCGACTGCTGCAGCGATGTCAATGCGGCTTGGGCTTGGGCGTGCAAGGCGTCGAAATCGATGGCCTCGGCCTGCTGCTGCTGCTGCGGCTGCGCGGGCGCCGGCAGTTGCGAACCGGCAAACAGACAAACTCCCGCAATCGCAAGAGTCAGCGCAACAAGACGAACACGCATCGGCAAGCCTCCTGGCCTGCCCCTCCCCCGGACGCAACCTTATCTCGAATTTTATTTAAACCACGCGAAGATCAACGATGAATCTCCAGGGGCCGCGTTCAGCATTGATTAACTGCACCGGACCCTATTTGGCGGCCACAACCAGCGAATAGCGGGAATCGGCAGCCAGGCACTCTGCCTGTGGAAGGCCGAGCTCCTTGCGCACCATGTTAGCGCCGAGGACCATTGATACGATCTTGTAATAGGCGTGGCGGCGGCTCATCCCCTCTCGGCCCATTCCGCAGTCCGACGAAAGCACCAGCCGTTCCGCTGGAATGTGTTTGAGTGCGCGCCGGATGTGATCCGCAATTTCTTCCGGCCTTTCGACCTGCAGGGAGTGATGATCAATCACGCCGATACATATCTTCTTGTCGGTGATGATCTTGCCGAAGGCCTCGAGGTCCATGCCTCCGGCGCTGGCGGATTCGAAGGTGATGACGTCGGCGTCAACCTTGTTCAGCATCTCCAGTGCGTTCTTGTAGCTTTGCACGTCCTTGAACATGCGTTGCTGCGAAGGATTGCCCCAACAGGTGTGACACCACACCTCGGTTTTTGCGCGCAGGCCTTTGACCGTGCGGTTGAAGACGTCGACGCTGAAGGCCGGATTGATCACGTCGTCCACGATGTTGCGCACCGCAAGCAGATGGACTTGCGGCTCTTCAAACTGAATGACCTGGCACCCCGCATCGGCAAGATCATGCAGCTCTTCGTTCAGCGCATCGGTGATCGCGAGGATGCGGTCCTTCAGCGATTTGTAGTGCCTGTCCTGCACCGCGAAGGCGACCAGTTCCGGACCGATCGTCCCGAATTTGACTGGTTTTTTCGTCATGCGCTGGGCGACCTTGAACATGGCGGCATATTGCAGCTCACCTCGCGTGACCGGCCCGCTGATGCCGGGCATGACACGTGATTCAAGGTAGTCGTGAAGAATGTGGCCTGGCGGAAATCCAAGCCCGCCCTTGCCGGCCGGAGTCGGCTGCGGGTGGTGATCAAATCCGCCCATATGCCGAGGAGGATAGTTGGTCCAGCTCTGGCCGCCGACGTCCGAATCAAAATGCGCGTCACCGTCGGTGACGATATCGAGGCCCGCCATTTCCTGTTCATGAAGATAAATCGAGACCGCGTCGACATACTGTTCGCGGAACTGGTTATTCACCATCGCGTCAAGAAAGCTTCGCGAGCCAAGATTCTGGGTGTACCAACTCGGCCGCGGCAGCGAGCCGGTGATGGTGGTCGGCAGCATGAGATTCTTAGTGGCGCGAAGCATGATCGGCATCTCCCCGTGGCGCTTTTGTCGTTGGCCTAGTCTATGTCCACAACACGCAGCTTGGAAACGATCTTCGCAATGTGGTGTCACGGGGCATGGACAAAACGAGCACCGCTGCCCACTTTAGATGGGCAGTTTTCATGTTGTGGCAAAATGTCTGCTATGATTGAGCAATGAGCAAAGACCGCGACGGCTACATCATCCGGCCCAATCCCAACGACCCGCGACTGACCGAACGTGTGAGCGGCGTCGACCAGACCGGCGCGCGCATCGAGACGTCGGTGACCGTCGAACGGGCCCTGACAATCTTTCTCAATAGCCAGGAAATCGTCACGGCCATGACCATTGGCGATTATCCGGAATACCTGGCGATCGGCTATTTGCTCAATCAGCATATGTTGCTCCCGGACGACGTGGTCACCGACGTCGATTATGACGAGGAGCTTTCGGTCGTAGTGGTCCGCACGAATCGGAAGACCAACTATGAGAAAAAGCTGAAAAAGAAGGTCCAGACGTCCGGATGCGCTCAGGGCACTGTGTTCGGCGACCTTATGGAGGCGCTCGAAAACGTAACGCTGCCGAAGGCCGAACTGCGCACGTCGTGGCTCTACGCGTTGACCAACAAGATCAACACCACGCCGTCACTGTATCTCGAGGCCGGCGCCATCCATGGTTGCGTTCTCGCGCATAAGGACGAACCGCTGGTCTATATGGAAGACGTCGGCCGTCACAACGCGGTCGACAAGATCGCCGGCTGGATGTTCCGAGAGCGTGTCCCTGCTCACGACAAGATCTTTTACACCACCGGCAGGCTGACATCCGAAATGGTGATCAAGACCGTCCGTATGGGAATCCCAATCCTGATTTCGCGCTCGGGCTTCACCGCGTGGGGTGTCGAGCTCGCCCGCAAAGCCAACCTGACATTGATTGGACGCGCGCGCGGCAAGCGCTTCGTTGCGCTCGCCGGCGAGGATCGCATCGTCTTCGACCAGGATCTCGCCCATATCGAAGAGGAAAGCGCCAAGCATCGGCGCAAGGCTGCTGTTCACGATGATTAACTACCCGCCTACCCTTGGTCTGGTGCTCGCGGGCGGACTTGCTCGGCGCATGGGCGGCGGCGACAAGGCGCGCATCGAAATCGGCGGCGTGTCCATTCTCGACCGTGTGCTGGCGACGCTGTCGGCGCAATGCACCGGCATCATCATCAATGCCAACGGCGACCCAAAGCGGTTTGCCGATACAGGGCTGACGGTCGTTCCTGATAGCATTCCAAATTTCGCCGGCCCGCTGGCCGGAATCCTTGCTGGGCTGGACTGGCTGGCCAAACAGAGGAGCGGCATCGAATGGATTCTCAGTGTTCCGGGTGACTGCCCTTTCCTGCCGGATGATCTCGTTGAGCGCCTGCATCAGTCGCGACGCAAGATGGGCGCGGGCGTGCCGCTCGCGTGCGCGCGCTCCGGCGAATGGCGTCACCCCGTGGTGGGCCTATGGCCGCTGGCACTGCGCGAGGACTTGCGCAGGTCGTTGGTCGAGGAAGACCTGCGCAAGATCGAGATCTGGACCGCGCGGCATGGCGTCGCAATCGCGGATTGGCCCGATCAACCGATCGATCCGTTCTTTAACGTCAACACACCCGAAGACGCCGCGCGCGCCGAGAGCATTGCATTGCAGCATAGTTAGACTTGCTTCTTGACCACACCGACGGCGGGTTCATAGTTGTCCAACTCAGACTCTGCGGGCTGAAAAGAGGAGCCGGTCAAATGAAGAGCTTCATCATGGCTTGTGTGGCCGCCATTGTTATCGCCGTGATTGGCGGTGTGGTGCTGAACAGCATCCAGGAGCCGGTCGACAAAGCCTATACGACGAGCGGCGTGCGTCTCGGTGCCTGATATCCAGGTTCAGCCGATCAGAGCCGCGTAGGACAGGAAGCCGACGCGGGCTCCGGGTTCGATCGTCGTTACATCTTCGGGAAATTCCAATAATCCGTCAGTTTCCGTCAACGAAGTGAGAATGCCCGCGCCATCCTGCGGGTGCTTGACCGCTTCGACTTCGCCATCAACCCCACGCCTGAGTGTGACGCGAACATATTCGCGGCGGTCCTTCTTTTTCCTATAGGCGAATGCAGAACGGACCGGCAGTGGCACAAGCCGATCCGGACGCGCGCCGGACAGCCGCCGCAACAATGGTTTCACGACACGGACGAACGTGACGAAGACCGCAACTGGATTGCCCGGCAACCCGACGAATGCCGCGCTGTGCCCGGATGCCGCCGGAATCACGCCAAGCGCCACCGGCCTGCCCGGCTTGATGGCGACCCGCCAGAACACCAGGCTGCCGATCCGCTCAACTGCGTGACGCACATAATCGGCCTCTCCTGTCGAAACTCCTCCGGACGTAACAATAAGATCGTGACCCGCTGCTGCATCAGCCAAACGGGATGAAAGCTTCTCGGGATCGTCAGGGAGAATTCCGAGATCGGTTACGATGGCGCCGAGCTGATCGAGAAGCTCCGAGAGCAAGAAACGGTTGGAGTCGTAGACTCCGGTGCCATCGCGAATTGACCCCGGCTCGACCACTTCATCGCCCGTGGAAAAAATCGCTACCCTGAGCCGCCTCCGCACAACGATCTCGCTAAGTCCAAGCGCGGCGGCGAGCGCGACGTGCTGTGCTTCAAGCACCGTGCCCGACGGCAGAACGGTGGCTCCAATCGCGACATCCTCGCCGGCGAGGCGGCGATTGGCCCCCAGTTTAAGCCCTTTTGGCACGGTCACCCGATTGCCTTCGACCGTCACATCCTCCTGCATGAAAACAGTGTCCGCACCTTTGGGCATAGCGGCCCCGGTAAAGATGCGGACGGCAGTTCCGGATTTAAGCGAGACGTTTGCGCGCGCGCCTGCTGTCAGACGATCGGACACAGGAAGCGCAGTTTCGCCGTCGCGATGAAGATCGGCATGCCGCACGGCGTAACCATCTACGGCAGAATTATCGAATGGCGGAAGGTTGATCGGTGCGATGATATCGTGAGCGACTACACGTTCGCGCGCGCCATGCAACGGCACACGCTCAGTTTCAGCAATCGGCAAAATCCGTTCATTGATCAACCGTTCCATGTCATCGAGCCGCAATAAAGGGCCCGAAAAGGCAAAACAGTCGTCACTGAGCTGAGCCATTACCGACCCCTTGCAGCAACGGCTGATTGCGTTGCGTCGACCGGCACGGCCCGCGCCAAAAGCAGGTCGGCAATCGTCTCGATATCGTTGAGATCGATAACCGGCACTTTGGCCTGCGGTAGCGCTATGTCAGAAGCGATGGCGACGATATGTGGGTCTTCGGGATGGATAAGGGGCTTGTTGTTCGCGGCTCGGTGGATCTCGAGCTTCGGAAAGGCATCGCGTTTGAAACCCTCGACCAATACGAGGTCAACGGGCGACATCTTGGCGACGAGGCTGCGCAGATTCCACTCAGGTTCCTCACGCAGCTCGTGCAGGATGGCCCAGCGTTTGGCCGAAGAAATGATGACTTCGGTCGCACCGGCGGTGCGGTGAAAGAACGAATCCTTGCCTGGCTGGTCCAGGTCAAATCCGTGATGGGCGTGTTTGAGCGTCGAAACCAGTACGCCGCGCGCTATGAGCCGCGGGATCAACTTGGTGATCAGCGTGGTTTTGCCCGAACCGCTCCAACCTGCGAGACCGATAATACGCATGGCCCCTTATAGCAAAACGCCCGGGTTTGAAGCCGGGCGTTATGCGGCAGCTCAAGTTCGGGGCTATTCAGCGGGTTGGGCGCGCGCACCCTTTGGAGTGCGCCTCAGCTCCTCTTCCAGCCACAGGCGGTGATGCTCTTTTGCCCAGTTGACGTCCACGCTGCCCTCGCCCATCGCCTCAAAGGCACCTTCCATCCCGATCGTGCCGATGTAGATGTGTCCGAGCATGGCAGCGATGAACAACATCGCGACAACCGCATGGATGACCTGGGCGATCTGCATCCCCTCGATTCCCGCCGCATAGAAGGGGAACAGGAGGAGATAACCGGTCGCCGCGGAAGCGCCGCCGCCGATCACGACGATCCAATAAATCATTTTCTGGCCGGCGTTGAACCGATAGGCGGGCGGATGATCGTCTCCGACAATACCGCCACCACGCTTGACCCATTCAACATCGACGCTGTTGGGAATATTGCCGCCGACCCACATAAGGAAAATCAGCACAACACCGATTGTGAAGGGAAAGCTGAGATAGTTGTGCGCGTACTTGGCCATTTCCGACCAGGTCGTGAATGCCTCAGGACCGATAAACGGCAAGAGCAGTGGCTTGCCGAAGGTGATGTTGAGGCCCGAGAGCGCAAGGATGATGAAACAGGTCGCGGTCATCCAATGGACGAAGCGCTCGAAACCGTTGAAACGTTCGATTCTACGTCCAGAACGGCCACTCTTGATCATCACCATACCGCGCCAGAGATAGAAGATGACGAGAAGGGCGAGCATGCCAAGCACGGCGATGGCGCCAATCCAGCGCAAGGTAACTTCGTGGAATTGACGCCAGGCGCGTCCCGCGGGCTGTTCCAGAACGTACGACTTGACGTCCGGAATGGTGCCGCGCCCCTGAATTCTGCTCAATTCCTGAAGCAGTTGCTGTTCCTTGACAGACAAGGCCGTCGGATTGACCTGAGCGCCGCTCTGCTGCGCGGATGCCGGCGCCGCCACCGCCATGAAAATCGCCAGTACCACGGCGCCAACAATGAAACGGATGCTTTCAAAAGGCTTTGCCATGCCCGTCCTCTCCTCTTATTCCGCGTTTCTTGTTGCCGACGACGGCGCACGAAATCTTGGTGCGCCGGCGGTATGATGGATCAAGTAGCTATCGACTCGCGATAAGCCGTCTGCCAACCCCAGGCACCCGAGCTGTATCCACGCTTCGCCACTCGTTCCTTGTAGATCTGTGCGATGACATCGCCATCGCCGGCGAGCAACGATTTGGTCGAACACATTTCGGCGCAAAGTGGCAGCTTGCCTTCCGCCAGGCGGTTGGCGCCGTATTTCTCATACTCTTCCTTGCTGAAGTCGGCTTCGGGGCCGCCGGCGCAGAACGTGCATTTGTCCATCTTGCCGCGTGAGCCGAAGTTGCCGACCTTCGGATACTGCGGAGCGCCGAACGGACAGGCGTAGAAGCAGTAACCACAACCGATGCACAGATCCTTGGAGTGCAACACGACTGCGTCCGCGGTGGTGTAGAAGCAGTTCACCGGGCACACCGCCGCGCAAGGCGCGTCGGTGCAGTGCATGCATGCCATCGAGATCGAGCGCTCTCCGGGCTTGCCATCGTTGATCGTGACGACGCGCCTGCGGTTGATACCCCACGGCACCTCGTGTTCGTTCTTGCAGGCCGTGACGCAAGCGTTGCATTCGATGCAACGGTCGGCGTCACAGAGGAATTTCATTCGAGCCATGACATTTCCTCCTTACGCCGCTCTGATCTGGCAGAGGGTGGCTTTGGGTTCTTGCATTCCGGTCACCGGGTCGTAGCCGTAGGTAGTAAGTGTGTTTACGCTCTCGCCGAGAACGATCGGATCAGCGCCCTTCGGATATTTGCCGCGTTGATCCTCATTCATGAACCAGCCGGCGAAGTGGAACGGGGTCCACGTAACGCCCTTGCCGACGCGTTCGGTGACGAGAGCCTTCATGCGGCAGACCTTGCCGCTTGGCATCTCGGCGCCGGAGACCAGGACCCACGAGCCATCCTTGATGCCGCGATCGGCGGCATCAACGGGATTGATCTCGATAAACATGTCCTGCTGCAACTCGGCCAACCATTTGTTTGACCGGGTTTCTTCGCCGCCGCCTTCGTACTCGACCAATCGGCCGGACGAGAGAATCAACGGAAACTGCTTGGCAATACCCTTCTCGACTGCCGCCTTCTGAACCGTGAAGCCGATATTCGGCAAACGGAACTGCTTAGCGTCGGGCAGCGTCGGATATTTCTCCACCAGTTCGGCGCGCGGCGTGTAGATCGGCTCGCGATGGACCGGTATCGGGTCCGGCAGACCGAAGGCGTTCGCCCGCGCCTTGCCATTCCCGTACGGGATACATCCGTGTTCGATCGCGACACGCTGGATGCCGCCGGACAAATCAATCGACCATGACACCGCATCGGGCGTCGCGGGGTTGATCTTGT
>Ga0207693_10001555_pt1 | contig 20264 bp, 18 predicted proteins | sample LARL81metaG_FD_184347 | JGI IMG/M metagenome (GOLD analysis project Ga0207693, IMG submission 184347) | Corn, switchgrass and miscanthus rhizosphere microbial communities from Kellogg Biological Station, Michigan, USA - LAR L8-1 metaG... | ecosystem: Host-associated > Plants > Roots >... | reverse complement strand
GACACATTAGCAGGGTGTCGGCGCATCGTGCTCCGAAATGACAAGGAGGCTCGAAGTGTCTTGTTTGACTTATGTTAGGAGGCCTAACTCGCGCAGCGAGTCATCATCTATTCGACACTGGCGTCCCCTCAAACATCGCTTCACCGCTTAATTTCAACACCGCTTCAGACCCGGGTGGCAGCCAAGATTAGACTCTGTCTACGCGCTGGGCCGAAAGTACGGTCCAACCGCGCCGTAAGGTGTCCTTGCGGCCGCGCTACCAAGAATCAGGTGGCGGCCGGAATGCTCGCAGCTGCGCGGGATTTGCCGTTTCTCATGAGTTGCGCCGCGATCTCAAACGAGCGCAGCCGCGCGCTGTGATCGTAGATCTGCGAGGTGAGCATGATTTCATCCGGTCCGGTTCTTTGGATGAAGCGCTTGAGTGCGCCGTCTACCGTGCTCGGCGACCCGATGGCCGAACACGAAAGCACGTCGGCCAGCAACGCCTTCGCGGCGTCCGGAAGTTGCTGGTGATAGCCGGCGATGGGGGGAGGAAGTTGTGTGGGAGTTCCCTGGCGCAGGTTCACAAAAGCCTGCTGCATCGAGCTTGCCAGCAACTGGGCGTCTTCGTCAGAGTCTGCCGCAAACACGTTGAACCCGAGCATTACGTAGGGGCGTTCAAGCTGGGCCGAGGCGCGGAATAGAGTGCGGTAGATCTCCATCGCCTCCATCATGGCGGCCGGCGCGAAATGCGAGGCAAAGGCGAACGGCAAGCCCAGTGCTGCGGCAACCTGCGCACCGTACAGGCTGGAACCCAGAATCCACAGCGGCACGTTCAGTCCGGCCCCGGGAATGGCCACCACGCGCTGACCAGGCGCAACGGGGGCAAAGTACTGGATGAGTTCCAGCACATCTTGAGGAAATTTCTCGGGATCGCTTGCCAGATTCCGGCGTAGCGCGCGAGCCGTGGACTGGTCCGATCCGGGAGCACGACCGAGCCCGAGGTCAATGCGGCGGGGGAAAAGCGCCTCCAGCGTGCCGAATTGCTCGGCAATGACCAGCGGAGCGTGGTTGGGGAGCATCACCCCGCCCGCCCCTACGCGCATGGTCGACGTTGCCGCGGCTACCTGCCCGATGACCACAGAGGTGGCCGCGCTGGCAACGCCCGGCAGGCTGTGGTGTTCAGCGAGCCAGTAGCGGTGGTAGCCCCACGTTTCGGCTTTGCGCGCGAGGTCTAGCGTGTTCCGCAGCGCGTGCGCGACGTCGCTGCCCATCGGAACCGGTGCCAGATCCAGTAACGAGAACGGAATCATGTAGGCGATATCGTGACAGAATTTCGCAGATCAAGCTTTGCGTTGCTTTCACGAACGTATACGGGCCCGATCATGCTACCCGCCAGATCACGATCCGATCGGAGCCTTTCTGCCACAACGCGCCGATCCCGTTGATTTCATGCCTCTCTGGCGGGGAGCAAGTTCTCCCGGATTGCCCATCGACAAGCGAGGTCCGTAGAGGACATCGCGTTGATCAAGCGCCTCACCAGCCCGCTCACGGGCCGGATATCGTATCGGGTGCAGGCAGGTGCGACTAAGAGGAGACGCGTCGCAAAGCGAAGCCTTCCGCAACCGACGAGACGCTGAGCGATGGCCGAGTACAATCGAGTCCGCCCGCCGCTCTGCCCACCAACAGCTTGCGACACTGAAGGAATGACGACGACGAGCGCGTAGTCTGAATCCGTCGACTACGTCGCCCGTAATCTAGAAGCGCATCCCAAGTCCCACCAGTAGGACGTCCGTGTCACGACTGTACGAGGTGAGCGTGCGATGCCAGGAGACCCGCAGCACCCACTGGGCAGCGAACTGATAGCTGAGAGTCGTCGTCCCGAGACCGAGAACGTGCGTGCGATGGTCTGTTTGGTCCTGGTCACGCGCGAAGTACGGCCCGGCGCCAATGCCGACGCTGGCACGCTGGTCGAAGAAGGTGCGGGTCAGCCACAGCTGGCCCGCGACACCTTGGCGTTTTATGGCTTTGGCGTCACCCTCATCCAGGATCGAGCCCGTAATATCCACATAGGGGCTGAGATTGCGCCGATATTCCACCATCCATGCAGCGCCCTCGGGTGATTGGAAATTGTTGACGATGGTCTTGCCGATGAAGCCGTCGATCTCATTGCGGTCGGGTGAGGCAAATCCGTAGCTGGCAGGGGGCACGACGGGGCCGGGGCGGCTTGCCGCATCGAGCTGCCAGCCGATACCCAGCAGGACCGAGTCCGTACTGAAGCTCGAGCCTACCTGAGCGCGGTTATAGCGCAGTTGAACAATCCACGGGGACTTCGGATACCAGTGCACGGCCGCGCTAAATAGTCCGCCCCAGCCGTGGGCATCGATCGTCTGTCCCGAACTCTGAGCAGTGGTCGTGTCGTAGTAGCGGTAAGGACCGGCGCCGAGAGCGAAATCCAGCTTGCGTGAGGGACTCAGCATCCGAAACCAGAGCTGCCCACTGACGCCATCACGATGGTTATCAGTAACGTGCCCCTCATTCAGATAGTCATATGACAGGACGAAGTGCTCGCTCAAATTGTGCGCATACTCGAACCCATAGGCGTACGAGCCCTCTCCGTCGTGAACGGTTTTCTGTGCGCCGGCGAAGATATATATCTCCTGGGCGTGAACCGAAGACGCCGTCGCAAGGATGACGAGAACCCCGATCCATTCCCAGGCTTTGCTCACGACCCCGCGCCACACGAATGACGCGCAGAGTAAAACGCGGGATGCGATAGCCATAATCACGGTGACACCACGTGCGATACAACTTCAAACATGACAGCAGCATAGCCACCGCCGAGGAGCGCGGCTATGTCTTTCAGCTAATGAGCCACGCGCTCGCCCATGATGCAGCGATGGACACTGGTTTCTTCGGCCAACTGCATGACAATCTCGACTTGTCCTACAGGTGATCAGGGCCGCGGCTGACCGACCGTGCCGAGTGATTCGGATCTTCACCGCACTCACCGCAGCAGTTCCCGGTTACCACCTGCTCAGGTGCGGTGAATGCACGCCGGGCGCATCGCACTTATTGGTACAACGATAAGGGCGCTTGCGGCTGCATCCGACCTCAACATCCCGCGAAGCCTCAGATACACTAGCGCTCCCCTCCCCGACGCGAGAGATCTCGATGTCTAGCCCGCTGCGACCGCTCCTCGCCGCGATCCTGCTCCTCGTTGCTGGTCATGCTGCGGCCAGTCCGGCGGACCTGCGCGCCACCGCACACGAGTACTACCAGTGGCGCGATGCGGCTTATCCCGTGGCGACCAGCGACCAAGGCGATCACCGCTACGACAATCGCCTGGCTGATTACAAAATGAGTGCGGTCCTGCGCCGGCGGGAACACGTAAGCGATCTGCTGACGAAGGTGGGCGCGCTCTCCACGGAGGGGTGGGGCAAAGACGACCGCATAGACCGCATCCTGTTTCAATCCCAACTTGCCGGAGCGGACTTCTTCGGGCGCCAGTTAGATCCTGAAAGTTCAGATCCGCAGGTGTACGTCAACGAGTGCACCAACGCGATTTTCAGTCTGCTCAAGAAGGATTATGCGTTGCCGCGCACGCGTGGACTCGCCGCGACCGCCCGCCTTCAGCAGATGCCCGGGCTGCTGCAGACTGCGCGCGCGAATCTGACCCATCCGGTCAAGCTGTACGCCTCACTGGCAATCGAGGCAGTGCGCGGGGGCGACGAGCTGTACACGGTCAGCCTTATGAGCCTGGCCGAGGGCATGTCGCCGGCGGAGCGCAAGCGGCTGGATACCGCGCGTGACGGGGCACTCAAGGCGTTGCATGACTATGCCGACTGGCTACAAGCCGGTCTACCCAAGATGCCTGAATGGCAGCCCATGGGAGAGGCAAAGTACAACTACCTGCTCAAGCATGTACTGCTGCTACCGTTCGACGCGCATGACGTCGCGCATCTGGGAGAAGTGGAGCTGGCGCGTTACCGGGCACTGGAAGCGATGCTGAAAGATCCGACCCTCGCTTCGCCCGATCCGCGCCGCGCCGCACATGTGCCCAAGGACCAGGCCGAGTTTCTTGCAGCGTACGAGTCACGTCTGAAGGAAGTCGTAAGCTTCCTCCAGGCGAATCGGCTGGTAACGATTCCGGGTTATATGGGGGCTTTCCAGATCCGCGAGCTTCCCGAAGCATTCAAGCCTACGGCCCCTGGTGGCTTTATGAATCCGCCCGGTATCTACGACAAGGACCCCGTCGGCTTCTACTTTATCCCGACCTATAATCCCAACAGCGGCAATTTCTATATACGCGCCGCCATCGAAGATCCGCGTCCAATCCTGGCGCACGAGGGAATTCCGGGACACTTTTTGCAGCTTTCAATCGCAAATCACCTCCAGAACGAAATCCGGCGTCAGCATTCAGACAGTGTCTTCTCGGAAGGCTGGGCGCTATACGGGGAGGAGATGCTCTCGCGGGAGGGCTTGTACCCGGATAACTCCGCGGCACAGGGTCAGGTCCTGCGCCTTAGCCGCTACCGGGCGGCGCGCATCGGGGTGGACGTAAACCTTCACACTGGGCGCTGGAACTTTGAGCAGGCGGTGGCCTACTTCATGGAGGCCGGCGGACTGGACCGCGAGGCAGCCGAGGGCGAAGCAGCCGGGGCTGCCTCCTCACCCACGCAGAAGATCTCTTACATCACCGGCAAGTGGCAGATCATGCGGCTGCTCGGTCGCTATCGCGATCGTCAGGGTGCGGCGTTTCGCCTCGGGGCGTTTCACGACCAGCTTATAAGCTACGGAAGCCTGCCCCTGTCCGTCATCGAATCCTTGATGCTGGATGACGAGACCTCTCTGCATGCAGCGTTGCAATAAGCAACTTTCCCGTGTCCTTGCACACGGCTCAATTTGCGCGCTGCAGGGACCGAAGCGCCTGGTTCCACCGGCGGATCTGGGCTTTCACCTGATCTCCATTTTCGGCCACTCTCTGGGAAGTGACCGCAGCCTGGGGAGCCACGGCCTTTAAGAAGGCGCGATCGGCCATTGCCGGCTCGCCAGCCACCAGATAGCACTCGCCCGCTCGCTGGTACGAGCCGTCTTGCCAAGCCTGTTCGGCAATTTCCCGGGCGCGTTGCGGAGTCGTCGCGATGCAGCGCAAGTCCGCCGTCGGGGCGACGACGTCCACGGCTAGCGATGAGGAGCTCGCCGTGCTCGGCGGGTACGACTTCGGGTCCTCCGCTTGAGCCGCTCCGATACTTGCCAAGATCACGAGTCCGATCAGTAGCAATTGTTTTGGGATGATCCGCATCGCCATGTCCCGTAACGCAATGAAAACTCACGCGCTTGGCACCTTTGTACACACTGCCGCTGCGCAAGAAAATTGGTCGTATTAGCGAACTAAGTCTCTCTCGACCGGTAGAGCGCCTAGTCGCCCGGAACCGTGCCGGAAGCCGGTGTACCGCATTGGACGCAACTCGACCCAATGGCTCGGTTACGCACGTCCTTGATTCGCCTGGATCGAGCAACCCCGAACGCTCCTCGCCGGTAGCTATAATCCAGCGGCATGGCCGGATTGTTCCCAAGGTTTAAGGAAGCTGTTTTTTCCCTGATCGTTTGGGCGATCGTAGCCGCCGGCGGCTGGCTGTATTTCAATACCGGGCATAAGCCCCCCAGTACCCCGCCGCACACCCCCAATTCCCCCAGTACCCCGCCGAGCACCCCCGGTACGCCGTCGAGTCCTTCGAGCACCGACATCGACTTCAGCGGCTACTTTGCTACGTTTGATCAGCTGGCCGGCCGGGTAAGCGACCAGGAACAGTTCGTGAATGGCATGAAAGGCAAGAAAATTCGATGGCGCGGATACGTGGCGTACGTCCGTAATTCCGATGTCTCTCGAACGAAGATTGCGCTCGCCATCACTCCGACACCCGGCGACGAGGCACGACTGGCTCTGGTTTATTTCGGCGAAGATATGCGCGTGCGGCTGTTCGCGTTGCGCGAGAAGGAACCCGTCGAGGTTACTGGCACATTCAATTCCGACGCTTCGCACACCCCATACATTCAGGGTGACAGCCTGCAGTCTCTTACGTCGGCCCCGACCACATCGCCTGCCCCAGCTGCAGCTGCGCGGTGAATCCACGCGCGGGAACGCGTCATTGCCGGCAAGACGCGCAGTACGCGCCTCAGGCTAGAGCATACCTACGAGCTCTCAGCCTGTTATGACGGCAGCCCAGGGAGTCATCATGACCATTCTCCGCAACTGAACTCGGCGCGATCGTTCATTGCACTTTCATCGCTTAGACACAGACATTCTCACCTGGTCGGCGTGAGATTGGCGTCGCGCTCCGCGGCTTGACGCCCGCGAGCGCTCGGGGGTAGATAGCAGGAACACGGATTCCCTGTCGCTGCCTACCCTAAGGCTCACTCCCAAGGATGAGAACATGAAGAAGTCGAGCGCGAGCCAAGGCCAGCCGGCGTCGGAGTTGATCTCGAAGAGAATCGCCGAACTCGGGGACTGGCGTGGTGGAACCCTCAGTCGCATGCGCAAGCTCATCAAGGAAGCAGACCCGGACGTCGTTGAGGAGTGGAAGTGGATGGGCACTCCGGTTTGGTCGCACGACGGCATCATCTGCACCGGTGAATCCTACAAGAAGGTCGTGAAGCTTACCTTTGCCAAGGGCGCGTCTCTGAAGGATCCAGCCCGTCTCTTCAACTCGAGTCTCGAGGGAAACGTACGGCGCGCGATCGACATTCACGAAGGAGAAGAAGTTGACGAGTCCGCCTTCAAGGCGCTCGTTCGCCAGGCGATCGCGCTGAACAGCTCCGGCACCTCAAAACCTGCGAAGAAAGCAAAGTCAGCAAGGAGTCGGTGAACCGTTCCGGACACTGGCTGGTGGAGCAGCTGTCTCTCAGGTAAATCCGGGGTTGATTTTTGTCCGGAGGGGTCGCTATCCCCGATTACCAGCCGCCGCCAGCAGGCGCACCCGGGTGGCAGCGGCATCCCGGAGCCTCTCCGAGCGATAGCTGCCGACTTCCCCCGCAGTGAAGTCTCCCAGGCCGCGGGGCACCGCCCGATCACTCAAACTGCGAATCATCCAGTTGAGCAGCTCGGCAATCTCACGATCCGAAAGCGCCGATTGCGACGTCCCGGGAACCTGCACAAGGTAACGGCGTCCCGCCGGTGTCTGTGCAAAGGGGATCAGGGTAGTGCGCAGTGAGGGCACCTTGCCGGGCGCGCCGGAACCATCTTCCAGATGGCACCCCATGCAGTTGAGCATGTAATTGGCCTGTGGCTCATAGGCGTGCGCCGCCTGCACCGCCACCAGCATCCCAAGGAGCCAGGGCATCGGTGACAGCGCGTCTCTCGCCCTCACTTGGCCGTGCCCACGATGCGCGCGACCGAGCAGTTGTACGCAATTCCGACCTTGCTCCCCGCACACCAGTCGTAGTCATTGGCCCGGAACGGTTCATAGAGCGGCTTGTCGTTCTCGTTGCGATTGCACAGGCACCGGCCGCAGCTGCCTTTTCCGCAACAGTCATTGTAGGAAACGATGTAGTCCTTGCCGTCGCCGGGATTGTGACAGGTACCGATCCACGTCACGGCCGACGGCTCGGTGCCGGGCGGACAGCTGTGTTGGGTGCCACCGCAACAGCTGCAGAGAAACCCGTCAATTGCGCAGTGGCGCCAATAGTCGCAACTGCTGGGGTCCCCCGGATCCTTGGTCGACTCGGTCTTGCCGGGAGCCCCGCGCGCCATTGGCAGCAACGGCAGCGTGGCCGCGCCGGCCAGAATCAGCCCGAGGCGCCCCAGCACGCTGCGCCGGCTGGTGCGGCGCGCGAGGCCGCGTGCGCCGTCCTCAACCCACCGATCGACCCGTTTCATGCTCTACCCTCCCGGCAGGCGCTCAGGGCAGCACCAGCGTTGTTGGCGTCAGCCCTATAGCCGACACCGTCCGCAGGTGCTTGCCTGACAGCGCCTCGTAGACCTCCAGGTCGTGACTGCCTATAAAGGCGGCAAGCAACAGCGGTCTGGCGTCCTCGGTGACCTGAATCGAGCCGGCGGGACTTGCCAGCGGCAGCGTCCTGAGGCGCTTGCCCTGTGCGACGTCGAACACCCAGACCTCGCTGCCGGGGTCCTTGTGCGTCCCTTCCCCACCCTGGTGCATGACCGCGTAGAGCTGGTGCAGGGTGCGATGGATCGCAAGGTGCTGCAGCCCCCCGGGTCGCCACCCCTTCTTGCGCTCCTCCGCGCTCGTCAGCCACCAGCGGGTCCCCGCCGAGATCTGCGTCGGGGAAACTTTCAGGGGCAGCACCTCACCCTTGAACGAAACGAACCAATAGGTGTCGCCGCTGCGGACGCCCTTCTCAGTGACCGGGTCAGCCTCCGCGTCAATCAGCTTGGGCGTGTGCGCGCTGCCCGTCGGCTTGCCGTGCTCGTCGATGCTGACTTGCAGCAGCGACCCGTCCGCGCAAATCGAAAAAAATGACCGCGGGCCGGTCGGGTAGACCAAGGCGCAGCCTGCCGTATCGATTTCACCGACGAAGCTTCGGTTGCGGGTGTCGATAACACTCACCGACTGCGCCGGGGTAAAGTTGTAGATAAGCAGGAAGCGCTCATCGTCGGTCAGTACCGCCGCATTCACCATCGGCATGATCGCCGCACGCTTGGGCGGGATCGGGATCTCCGCGCCGGGGCTGAGGGTCTTGGGGTCGTAGAGCGTCACGACATCGGCGCGCGTCCCGCGCGTGCCGCGGGAGAAATAGGTCTCGGGCGAGTACAGAGTCTCACTGGAGCGCGCCGGCACGATCCCGAGGTAGCCGTAGCCGGTACTTAGCATGCCGCGGAACGTACCCGTGTCGGCGTCAATGAGATAGGCGCGTCCGTCGGCCATATAGTCGAACACGATGTCGTTGACCCACACCCAGTGCGGGCCCGGGTGCGCGGGCAAGGGGCCCTCGTTGATCAGCGGCTCCGGGGCCAACTCCGCGATCGATGCCCGCGGCCCGGCGAGCCCCAGGATCGCCCCGAGAAGTGCCGGCGCCCACCCGGTGCAGCGACTTCGAGTGCCTTCGCCGCCGGCGTGACTTCCGCGCGCGCCGCAGCGAAATCGACGATGCTGGCGCGCTGGCCACGCGGCCCGCACCTCAGCGGGCCACATTGACCACCTGTATGGTGGTGTATTCCTTCAAGCCGTCCACGTTGAACTCCACTCCCAAGCCGGAACTCTTGACCCCGCCAAATGGCGCCAACGGGTGCAGCGCTCCGTGTTGGTTCACCCAGGCGGTCCCACATTCGAGCTGGCGCGCGTACCTGGCGGCCTCCTGCGGGTCATTACCCCACACAGATCCGCCGAGCCCGACCTCCAGGGAGTTCGCACGCCGCATCGCCTCCTCCACACTACGGTACTTGATGATCGGGATCACAGGTCCGAACTGCTCCTCGCTCACCACGCGCATCTCATCCGTCGCCTCGGCGATGACCGTCAGGGGATAGAAGTAGCCGGGTTCCTCCCTGCGCTCGCCGCCCAGGACGACCTTGGCGCCCCGGGCGCGGGCGTCAGCAACGTAGCCCATCACCTTGTCGAGCTGCATGCGATTCGACAGCGGCCCGATGAGATTCTTTGGATCAAGGCCGTTGCCGACCGGAATCGTGGCGGCGAAGTCCGTGAACCGCCGCACCACCTCCTCGTACTGGTCTTCGTGCACGTACAGGCGCTTGAGCGAGGCACAAGTCTGCCCGGCGTTGATATAGCAGCCCCAGAAGAGCTTCTCCAGCAGCGGTCCGATATTGGTTCCCGGCAGCACCACCCCCGCATCATTGCCACCGAGCTCCAGGGTGACCCGCTTCACCGCCTGCGAGGCGCCGCCCATGATTTTCTTGCCGGTGGCGATCGAGCCGGTGAAGACGATCTTGTCGACTCCCGGGTGGCTTGCGAGGTGTGTGCCGACCTCCGCCCCGCCCGTCACGACATTGACGACCCCCGGCGGGAGTACCTCGTTTATCAGCTGCACCAGACGCAGCGTTGACAACGGAGTAAAGGGCGAGGGTTTGATCACCACGGTACACCCCACCCGCACGGCGGGCATGATGTGCCACACGGCGATCAGCAGCGGCCAGTTCCAGGGTGTGATGGAAGCCACCACTCCAACGGGCTTGCGATGCACGACGATGCTGGCAGCCTGGTCGTCCTGAATCGTCTCCTCCGGCAGCGTGAGGCCTGCCGTGACGCGCGTCCAGGCAACGGCACCGCCCACCTCATAGTTCGCACCCGGACCGCTTTGCGTCTTGCCCTGCTCGCGCGTCACGAGCTCGGAGAGCTCCGGGTGATGCCGCTCGATCAGCGCGGCGATCGCCATGAGATTTGCCGCACGCTCGGCATCGGGTACCGCAGACCAGAGCGGCAGTGCGCGACGCGCGCTCGCCACCGCCGCGTCGACCAGTTCGGGCGTTGCCTGCGGGCACCTGGCGACGATCGACTCGTCCGCAGGATTGAGCACATCAAACGTCCCGACGACCGTGGCCGCCTTGCCGTCTATGGTTAGTACATACGCAGCCATGTCGCGCCTCGGCTCATTCTTGTTAATGGAGAGTGCTCCCAAACGGGGCCCGTCAGTCTCGATACGAGGTGTCGACGCGGTCCAGTTGCCTCACCAGTGCATCGAACGCCGCCTTACAGGTCTCCGGCTGCCGGCCGGCTGCTTCGAGGTGCGTCTGCGCCAGTACATGCGCGGGGAGCCGTCGGAGCCGACCGGTCTGTGCAGCGGCCACTTGTATGTCACAGGCACGCTGCAGCAACCACAGCCACATGAAGGCTTCCTCGAGCGTCTCTCCCCAGGTCAGCAAACCGTGATTGCGCAGGATAACCACTCGCTTATCGCCGATGCTCGCGATCATGCGAGCCTGCTCATCGGGGTTGACCGTGACACCCTCGAAGACGTGGTAGGCGACTCGACCGTGCAGCTGTGCACCGTAGAACGAATCGTGCGACAGCCCCTCCTCCAGGCAGGCCACGGCGCTCCCCGTCGTCGTATGCGTGTGCATGACGCAGTGGGCCGCCTCGATCGCTCCATGTATCGCGCTATGGGTTACGAAGCCGGCCAGGTTGACCGGATAGTCCGTGGGCCGCACCGGCCGTCCCTGCAGATCGACTGCCACCAGATTCGAGGCCGTGACCTCGCGGTAGTGCAGGCCGAACGGGTTGATCAGAAAGATCGTCTCGGGCCCGGGGACGCGCAGGGTAATGTGATTAAAGATCAGCTCCGTCCAGCCCAGGTAGTCGAAAATCCGATAGCACGCGGCGAGCCGGACACGCGCTTGCCGCTCCGCGTCGGTAATCGGCAGCAGCCGCTCACCGCTGCGGGGCGCCTGCTTCATGAGAAGCCCCTTGGCCTTCGTGGTTGACGTCATACTCGTCTCGGCTGTCCTTTATTAGAGTCGATCATCCGCGCAACCAGTCCGGCCTGATAATCCCGCCTCCGGGGCCGGCGGTCACCGCTGCATCCCGATTGATCGGGCTGCCTTGAGCACCTCGGCGACGATTTCGCTGACATCTGAACTGCCGCTGCGATGATTGACGAAGCAGGCGCGCAGCGCAAACGCGCCGGCAATGGAGGCATTGGAGAGGTAGACACGCCCGCTTTCGATGACGCGCCGCAAGACGGCCGCATTGAGCTGATTGACGTCCGCCTGGCTGCCGCTGCCGCGGTACCGGAAGCACACCGCACTCAGCTCGACCGGCGCCAGTAACTCAAGCTGCGGGCATTCCCGGATGGCGTCGCCGAGCTGTCGCGCGTGCTCCAGGTCGGCGCGGATGGCGGCACGAAACGCCTCGAGTCCGTGGTAACGCAGCGACAGCCACACCTTCAGGGCCCGGAAGCGACGCGAGAGCTCCAGCGATTCCTCGAAAAAAGCGAAGTCCTCGCCCGGCCCTGAGTCGATGACCCGGGCGTAGTCTTCCGTGTGCGAGAACGTCGCCCTGGCCACCGCCGGATCTTTAAAGAGGAGCAGCCCGCAATCCACCGGCTGATAGAACCATTTGTGCAGGTCCACCGACAACGAGTCCGCCCGGTTGAGACCGCGGTACTTCTCGGCCGCCACGAGTGCGCCCAGGGCCCCGTAGGCACCGTCGACGTGCAGCCAAAGATCGTTCGCTGCGCAGATCTGCGCTATCTGCTCAAGAGGATCGATCGCACCCGTACTGACGGTTCCCGCCGAGGCCACGACTGCAATACGCTCGCGGCCCGCGGCACGATCCTCGGCAATCGCCTGCTCCAGTGCACTGGCGCTCATGCGCGCCTGTCCATCCACCGGCACCGCGTGCAGGCTGCGCCGCCCCAGGCCCAGGAGCGCCACTGCTTTGGCGATCGACATGTGCACTTCGCCCGAGCAGTAGATGACGCCCGGCCGGGCACCTGCCTCATTGGCGGGCAGTTTGGCCTCGCGCGCCATGGCCAGCGCCATGAGATTCGCGGCTGAGCCCCCGCCACACAGGCTGCCCGTGAATCCCGGGCAGCCCAGGGCTCCGGCGATCCAACGCACTACCTGCCGCTCGATGGCCACCGCTGCCGGCGCTGAGCGCCAAGCCGTCACATTCTGATTGAGCACGCTGGCCAGCAGATCCCCCAGCGCGGCCACCGGCTCGCCCGAGCCGAGCACGTAGCCGAAGAAGCGCGGCGTTGGCAGGCGGGACATCTGGAGCACATCAGTGAGGGCATCCAGCGCCGCCCCCTTGAGACCCTGCTGCGGCACCGGCTCATCGAACGCGCGTTGCGTCTGAGCTCCCGTGGTCTGCGGGTACGCACGGGCGCCATCCAGCCCTTCATACAGGTCCGCCGCGAGCTGCGTTACGCGCTCCGCTAGCGCGCGAAACTCGGTGCTGGACACGTGCAGTGCGTTCACTCGGTCTCGCGGAGATTCATTTTTTGCAACGGTGCACCCGACCGTACGGATGGCAATGGTTCGTGGCTTAGGTGGTGAACGCGCGGCGCGATCTGCTCCCATCGCCGGCTACGCGAGCGAGGTTTCCTTCGTGGCCGCGGCGGCGCTCGCCGGTGCCTGCTGCTCGGCCTCGATGAGCTTGGCGAGCACACGCCTGAAGTGCGCAAGCGGCGCATCCGCCAAGATCCCCAGCATCTGAAAGTTCGGATCCTCATCGAGCGTGCGTTGCTGGCGCTCGATGATCGCCTTGTCCTCCATGAACCCTTCAATCAGGCTGTCGAGCAGCGAGCGGGAAATGGTCGAGTCGTCCCCTTCGAAGTTGTTCAGATAAGCCCAGAAGAAGTGAGTCGTACGCTCGGTCTCGGGGGTCATGTACTGACAGTTGCGATACTCCCGGGCGTTCTGCAGGTTGCCCTTCTCGGCACCCTGACCCGCCGGCGTGAACATCGTCTCCATGTAGAAGATCCCCGGAATGAGCATGGTGACGTGATTGCGACGGTCCACCCGCATGTCCTTCTCGCGGATGACCTTCTTGTGAAACGGCGGTACTTCGCTGTTCATGTGCCAGCGCTCGACCCGAAAGCCGCGCTCCTGTTTCTCCACGACGACCGGCTTGGTGACGTACGCGTACTCCTCCGAGCCACCGAGGGTGTGGGTATGCACGAATGCCAGATGTGCGAAGTCACTGAGGTTGTCGACGATGAGCAGGTAGTTGGCGTCGTAGTGCAGATACGCGGGCAGGCCCTTCCACTTCGGATCGTGCAGCGGTGCGTACTCTGGAATGAGAGCGCGATCCGCACGCGCCGCCTCCCCCATCCAGATCCAGATCAGGTGCCCGCTCTCGACGATGGGATACTTGCGGACCCGCAGCTTGGGCGGAATCATGTCCTGGCCTGGGATCTGGACACAGCGGCCACTCTGGTCGTACTTGATCCCGTGGTACATGCACCGCACGCTGTCGCCTTCGCGCCTCCCCTGGGACAGAAGCGCGCCGCGATGCGGGCAACGATCGTTGAGCGCGAAGACCTCGCCGCTGTCGCCCCGATAGAGCAGCACGTTCTCGCCCAGAATCGTGCGGGCCAACAGCTTCCCGTCGATCAGTTCGTAATCCCAAGCGGCGACATACCAGCAGTTCTTGAGAAACATGAGCTCTTCCCCCAGTCTTGCCTTGCGGCGTACACCGGCCCGCGCATAGCTTCACACAATCAGGGCCGGTGCATGCGCCGCACCCGGCCGCGTCGCGCGGGCCTCAGAAACGCTGTACGAACTCCACCCCGATCGTGCGCGGTTGATTGATGAACAACCGTGGTCGGCCCGGCACCTCCGCCGCAATCGAGCGGTTGTCGCCCAGGTTCGTCACCTCGTTGGTGAGATTCTTGCCGACCAGCGCGAGTTCCGTGGCCCCGTTCGTGAAGGCGATGCGCGCATCCAGCAATCGGTACGAAGGTCGTTCGCGCGACAAGTCGGAGGCGTTGCTGGAGCTGAAGCTGCGCCCGATGTAGGAGAAATCAACCTCGCTCGCGGCGTTCCAGGAGTTTGTGATCGGCAGCGTGTACGAGAGGGACGCGTTACCGGTCCAGTCGGGCACGTTGAAGACCGGGGATCCCACCGCCTGCGCCGACTCACCCTTCTCGGTGATCTTCGCGTCCTGGTAGCCGACACCGAGCGACACCTGCAGGTGCTCAGTGGCCGCGGCGCGCAGTTCCAGCTCGCCGCCCTTGCTCTCGGCGGCGCCGGCATTGGCGATGAACTGGAAGCCGCACGGCAGCAGCACCGCCTGCTGAATGTTGTCCCACTTGATGTAGAACGCCGCGGCGTTGAGCGTCAGCCGGTGATCCAGCCAGCCGGTCTTGGCTCCCAGCTCGTAGTTCCACAGCGAATCCGAATGGAAGCTGCGGGTATCGTCCAGCGTGAGGTTCGGGTTCACCTGCTGCAGCGCCGCCACGCAGTCATTGGGCGTGCCTGCCGTTCCCGGTGGAACGATCGGCACCACGCCGCCGGGCCGGAAGCCCTTGGACGCCAGTGCGTAGACCATCTTCTCGGGATCGACGTGATAATCCAGCTCGAACTTCGGGTTGACGCCGCTCTCCTTGACGGTCGCCTGCGGGCTCACGATTTTCCCGCCGCCCACCGCCAGTCCCTCCTCGAATCCCTGTGAGGTGGTCTTCACCTGGTACCAGCGCAGCCCGGCCGTCGCCTTCCACGCCGTACTGATGTCCCAGGACACCTCGCCGAAGGCCGCAGGCTCCTGCACCTCAGTATGGAAGTCCTGGGCGAAAATGAGGTTGGGAATGCCATCAGGGTTGTTGGGCTGGCCGCCCGTCAGCTGGTCGTCCAGATTCGGAACCTGCGAGCCGGGGTAGAGCGATGCGAATGGCACGCGGCCATGAAAATCCGAGTAGAACGCGCCGACCACGAACTGGATCGGCCCGGAGAGCTGCGAGGCGAAGCGCACTTCCTCGACAAAGCGCTGGTACGACTTGATCTCCTGGATCGGACCGGGGGACGGCGGATTGCAGTAGGGCGCCGGATTGGCGCAGGCGCCCGAGGTGATCGCCGCCCAGACGAATTCCGACTGGTCCTCGGTCTCATCCACCCGGCGGTCGAAGTACGCGGTCGAGGAGACGAACTCGCCGAGGCCGGTTTTCCAGTGCAGGTTGAGCGAATACAGGTCCCACCAGTCAGAACCGCCCTCCGGGACGTTGAAGAAGCGCGCCTGGGTAAAGTTATCAGTGACCAGCGGCTGCGGCAGCGTGTAGGGACCGGACGGCGCCGGGAAGCCGATGCCGTTGTCCGGCATGCTGTTGAAGTCCCCAAGCGGGAAGCCGTTGTAGTTGGCGCGCTGCAGCATGACACGCGGGGTGATGGTCAACGCATCGGTCGCCTTGATCGTGAGGCTCGCCGAACCGCCGTACGTATCAATGGCCGCGACATTGCTGGTGCTGGTGCGCCCGCTGCCGGACAGCGGGAAACAGGTCACCCCGGCCGTCGCCGGGTCGGTGCACCAGCTGCGCTTGAAATATCCCGCCTCGTAGTCATAAAACCCCGTCACGCGCAACGCCAGGCGGTCCTGCACCAGCGGAATGTTGACGATGGCATCGCCGGTGTAGTTGGGCTGGTCGGTGCGCTCGGTGTCCGACACTCCCCCATGCACCACGGCGGAGAATTTCGACAGTTCCGGCTCCTTGGTGATGACGCGCACCGTGCCGCCCATCGAGCGCGCGCCGTAGAGCGTGCCCTGCGGCCCGCGCAGCACTTCAATGTGATCGATATCGAGCACGCGTGGGTCAACCGAGTCCGGGAGCGGCGTGTCGTCGATATAGAAGCCGGTGACATTGTCCCCGGATATGCCGCGGATCGAGACCGTGCGGGCGGTGCCGACGCCGTCGCCGGTCGGAGCGAACGCCAGATTCGGGACCTTGGTGGCGTAATCAAAGAAGTTGTTGATCGCCTTCTGCTGCAAGGCCTCCGCGCTGAACGTCGTGATGGACATGGGGACCGTCTGTTCGCTTTCGGAGCGCTTCTGCGCCGTGACGATCACCTCCTCGAGCGCGCCGGTCGCCGGCGCGGTCTCCGCGGCCGCGTTGGCCGCCGCTGCCGTGACCAGCCATACCCCTGCGATCAGTACGAATCGCGGCTTGTGCATACTCATGGCCCTCCCCCTCCTGCCGTGGTTCTTATTGCGCCGCATCGGAGACGCTGCCTGCAGCGCCGCCGTCTTTGGATTGTAATGGATGATCGCCAGCGGCCTGCCCGGATTCATACTCCGGCAGCATCGCGAGCAACTGATCGAGCGACTGCTGGAAGCGCTCGCTGAAGTGCTCGCCGATGCGCTGCTCGATGCGGCGGTAGGTCGCCTCGATCTGCGGCGCCATGCGTGCCGCCATGGCGCGCGCGCGCGGCGTGAGTGACACGCGTACGCGGCGTTGATCGTGGTCGACCCGCCGGCGGTGCACGAGACCGAGCTCCTGCATTCGGGCCAGCACGCCCGCCATGCTCGGGCTCGAGATGCGGCACAATTCGACGATCTCACGCGGCTCGAGCGAGGGCTTCTCGTACAGCACGCGCACGATGCGCCACTGCTGCTCGGTTATGCCGTGGGCGTTGAGAATGGGCCGGAAGTGAGACAACACGCGCTCCCGTGCCTGCAGCAGCACGAGCGGCAGATTGCGATGTTGCAGCCTGGTTGATTTCACAGTCATGGTCAGGCGCGCGCAAAGTGTTCAGCGAGCGATTCGCGGATATACTCACACATTAGTAATCGATTTGCTAACCTATTAGCAAATTTCCTAGCCACCGGGGCGGGAGATGCCGCAAGTCGCCGTGCCAATCGAGGTCCCGCCGTACCAGCTCTCCGGGGTGGTGTATGCCACGTTGCTCAACCACCGCTCGGCGTGGCAGGAGCTGGGCGAGGCGGTAAACCATCCTCCTTACGACGCTCCCCCCAAGGCCCCGGTCCTGTACGTGAAGCCGCGCAATACGCTGGCCGCCAGCGGCGATCCCGTGCCCGTCCCGGCCGGGGTTACTGAGCTGGAGCTCGAGGCGAGCCTGGGACTCGTCATCGGTCGACCCGCCTGCCGGCTCGAGGAAGCGCGTGCCCTGGAATATCTCGCGGGCTATCTCATCGTCAACGACGTCAGCATCCCGCACCGGCCCTACTACCGCCCCTCGATCCGCGCCCGGGCACGCGACGGGTTCTGCCCGGTCGGACCGCGGGTCGTGCCCCGCGCGGCAATCGCCAATCCCGACGACCTGGCCATCCGCGTCTTCATTGACGGGAAATTGAGGCAGCAGACCGGCACCTCGCAGTTGGTGCGGAGCATCAGAAGGTTGCTGGCTGACGTCACGGACTTCATGACGCTCTCTCCGGGAGACATCCTCGCCGTCGGTGCCGCAGCGCCGGCACCGCGGGTGCGGGCCGGCCAGCAGGCGCGCATCGAAATCGATGGCATCGGGCAGCTGGAGAGCCCCTTCGTGCAGGGGCCCGCATGAAAGTCGCCCGCGTCGCCTGCGCCGGGGCAATCCACGCCGCTGAACCGCACCCGCTGCCCGACGGGCGCGCGGGGGTGCGGCTCACGGATGGACGCCTGCTGGCCGAGGACGCCGTCGTGTGGCTCCCGCCGGTCGAGGCACGCACGATCATCGCGCTCGGCCTCAACTACGCCGAGCGCGCCAAGGAGCTGGCCTTCAGCGCCCAGGCGGAGCCGCTGGTGTTCCTCAAGGGTCCGGGAACCCTGATCGGCCACCGGGGGGTCACGCGCCGTCCAGCCGAGGTCAAGTTCATGCACTACGAGTGTGAACTCGCGGTCGTCATCGGTCTTACCGCCCGGGGTGTTAGTCGCGATGCCGCGCTGGCGCACGTTGCCGGCTACTGCATCGCCAACGACTATGCGATCCGCGACTACCTGGAAAACTGGTACCGGCCCAATCTGCGCGTCAAGAACCGCGACGGGGCGACGGTCCTGGGCCCCTGGCTGGTGGATGCCACGGCGATCGCCGACCCCGGGAAGCTGGGCCTGCGCACCTACGTCAACGGCAAGCTGACGCAGCAGGGCCATACCAGCGACATGATCACCGATGTTCCGGGCCTCATCGAGTACCTGAGCTCCTTCATGACACTCAGTGCCGGGGACGTAATTCTCACCGGGACGCCCGAGGGGGCCACCAATGTGGAGGTCGGCGATGAGGTCGTGTGCGAAATCGACGGCCTGGGTCGCCTGCAGAACACCATCGTCGGGGATAAGCTCTTCGGCCGCTAAGGCCTGCCCATGAAAATCGAGCACCTCATCAACGGCAAGCCGGTAGCCAGCCGCAGCTACTTCGAGACCCTCAATCCGGCGACCCAGGAAGTGCTGGCGGAGGTGGCAAGCGGCGGCGCCGCCGAGGTCAGCGCCGCCGTGGCGGCCGCCAAGGCGGCCTTTCCTGCGTGGGCCGGCCGGCCGGCGAGCGAGCGCGCAGCGCTGCTGCGCAAGCTCGGCGATCTGATCGCGCAGAGCGCGCCGCTCCTGGCCCGCATGGAAACCCAGGATACCGGGCAGCCGATCGCCCAGACGGGCCGGCAGCTGATCCCGCGTGCGGCGGATAACTTCCACTACTTTGCTGAAATGTGCGTGCGCGTCGATGGTCACACCTATCCGACGTCCACACATCTGAACTACACGCTGTTCCACCCGGTCGGTGTGTGTGCCTTGATCTCGCCCTGGAACGTGCCCTTCATGACGGCCACCTGGAAGGTCGCGCCGGCGCTCGCCTTCGGCAACACCGCCGTGCTGAAGATGAGCGAGCTTTCGCCGCTCACCGCCTCACGTCTGGGCGAGCTGGCGCTCGAGGCCGGGATCCCTGCCGGCGTCCTCAACGTCGTGCACGGTCTGGGACCGGAGGCCGGTGAGCCCCTGTGCCAGCATCCGGACGTCCGCGCCATCTCCTTCACCGGCTCCACGCTCACCGGCAGTCGCATCGTGAAGGGGGCCGGCCTCAAGAAATTCAGCATGGAACTGGGGGGCAAGAGCCCGTTCGTGGTATTCGAGGACGCGGACCTCACGCGCGCACTCGACGCGGCGCTCTTCATGGTGTTCTCGAACAACGGAGAGCGCTGCACCGCCGGTTCGCGGATCCTGGTCCAGAAGGCCATTTATGCTGACTTCACGGCCCGCTTCAGCGAGCGCGCGCGCCGCATCAGGGTGGGCGATCCACTCGATGAAGGTACCCTGGTCGGTCCCCTGATCAGCCATGCTCACCTGGCCAAGGTGCGCGGCTACATCGCAGACGGCCCCAGGGAAGGCGCCACGCTCGTATGCGGCGGCCTCGAACGTCCGTCCTACGCCGACGAGCTCCCAGAGGCGGTCCGCGGGGGCAACTTCGTATGGCCCACCGTATTTGCCGACGTCGACAACCGCATGCGCATTGCCCAGGAGGAAATCTTTGGGCCCGTGGCCTGCCTCATTGCCTTCACCGACGAGGCCGACGCCATTGCCAAGGCCAACGATGTGCGCTACGGGCTCAGCAGCTACGTCTGGAGCGAAAATCTCGGGCGTGCACACCGGGTGGCCGCTGCCATCGAGGCCGGGATGTGCTTCGTCAACAGCCAGAATGTGCGTGACCTGCGGCAGCCCTTTGGCGGCACCAAGGCTTCCGGCATAGGGCGCGAGGGCGGCACCTGGAGCTACGAGGTATTCCTTGAGCCGAAAAACGTCTGCGTGAGCTTAGGCTCGCACCCGATTCCGCGCTGGGGCGCCTGAGTCAGCCGCCACGCGAGCCCCGCCCATGAGTCTGTATCAGCTGCAAAAATTCCTGTTCGAGCTCAATCGCGACCCCAAGGTGCAGCTTGGGGTCGCGATTGAGCTCGAACAGG
>Ga0207693_10001554_pt1 | contig 20275 bp, 19 predicted proteins | sample LARL81metaG_FD_184347 | JGI IMG/M metagenome (GOLD analysis project Ga0207693, IMG submission 184347) | Corn, switchgrass and miscanthus rhizosphere microbial communities from Kellogg Biological Station, Michigan, USA - LAR L8-1 metaG... | ecosystem: Host-associated > Plants > Roots >... | reverse complement strand
CGGAGCTGGGCACGAGCTTCTTGATTCCGGCGCAGATTGGTCACATCGCCGCTGCCGAATTATTTTTGCTTGGGATGCCGTTCGATGCGCGGCGGGCTGCGGAGCTGGGCCTGGTGACGCGGGTCGTGTCAGACGACCGTCTGCTCGCAACGGCAACGGAAACGGCGCAGGTGCTGGCGGCCAAGCCCGCGGCCGCGTTGCAAGCATCCAAAAAGCTCCTCAAGCGATGGTCGCGCGAGCAGACCGAGTCCGCCGTGCGCCTTGAAACCCAGGAGTTCGGCGCTCGCGTTCGCTCGGAAGAGGCACGCGAAGCCATTAGCGCGTTTCTGGAGAAACGGCGGCCGGACTTCTCGCATAGCGGGAGTGCAGCCGGCGCCCGCCCGTAGCACCAACCCTAATCCAGGAGACAAGCATGGTTTCTTCAGCTGCGGCAACCACACTCAGTCAACCCGTCGAGGGCGCAATGACGCTCAACAACGTCATCTACGAGACCAAGGGACCGATCGCCTACGTGACCTTGAATCGTCCTAAGGTTCTCAACGCGCTGAACCGCGGAGCTTGGGACGATCTGCGAACTGCATTTGAGCATGCGCGCGATGATGCGACGGTGCTCGGAGTAATCCTCACGGGAGCGGGCGACAAGGCCTTCATCGCGGGGGAAGACATCAGCGAGCTCACGCGTGCCACCGCGCTCGAGGCCGAAAAGTCGAGCCGTAGCGGACAGGCAGTGCTCGATCTCATTGAGAACCTGGGAAAGCCCGTGATTGCGGCAGTCAACGGGTTCGCGCTCGGCGGCGGCTGCGAGACGGCGATGGCGTGCACGATCAGGGTGGCGTCGGAACACGCCAAGTTCGGACAGCCGGAGGTCAAGCTGGGGATTCCCCCTGGAGCCGGTGGAACGCAACGACTGCCGCGACTCGTCGGCAAAGGCCGGGCGCTGCAGCTCATTCTGTCCGGCGAGATGATCAGCGCGCAGGAGGCCTATCGCATCGGGCTAGTCAACGAAGTGGTGCCGCCGGCAAGCCTGATCGCACGCTGTGAAGCGATCCTGACACAGATCCTCGCAAACGCGCCGGTCGCCGTGCGCTTTGCCCTGGAGGCAGTCAACAAGGGAATGGAGACGAGCCTGTCGGCGGGATTGTTGCTCGAGGCTTCTCTCTTTGCGATATGCGCGGCGACCGAAGACAAGAAAGAGGGTACCGCCGCCTTCCTGGAAAAGCGTACCGCCCGATTCCAGGGACGGTGAGAAAAGTCGACCGCACAAAATTTCTGAGGCAACGGCTATGGTAAATGACAATATTTTCTCTGGCCTGAAGGTGGTGGACCTCGCGAGCTTCATCGCGGGTCCCAGCGCTGCCGTCATCCTTTCCGATTTCGGCGCCGATGTCATCAAGGTGGAGCCGCCGAGCGGCGACCCCTGGAGACACGGGCACCAGATTCCGCCGCAGCCACAGTCGAAGGATCCCTATCCCTGGCACCTCGCCAACCGCAACAAGCGCGGCATCACGCTCGATATGAAGTCCCCGCGCGCGCTGCCGGTTCTCGAGCGGTTGGTCAAGTGGGCGGACGTGCTCATCGTCAATACGCCGCACCCCGCGCGCAAACGATTGAAGCTCGAGTACGACGATGTTGCGCAGTGGAATCCGCGTCTGATCTATGCGGATCTCACTGGCTTTGGCGAGAAGGGTCCGGACGCGGGTCTCCCGGGCTTCGATATTACGGCGTACTGGGCGCGAAGCGGACTGCTATCGATGACGCGGGATGCGGGTGCGCCCCCAACCTGGCCGGTGGCCGGCAGCGGGGACAATGCCACCGCCGTCGGCCTGTATTCGGGAATCGTGACGGCGTTGTATCGCCGCGAGCGCACCGGTCAAGGATCCTATGTCACCACTTCGCTGCTCGCCGAAGGCGTCTGGGCCGCGAGCGTTTCGATTCAGGCCGCGCTGTCCGAGGCGAAGTTTTTCGGGCTGCACGACCGAAAGAACCCCGCAAATGCAGCATTGAATGTATACCGCTCTGCGGATGATACCTGGTTCGTTCTCATCGTGACGCCTGACAAGTTGGCGGCGGTGGCCAATGCCATTGGCCGAGCAGATCTGCTGACCGATCCCCGATTCTCCGAGCCGGTCAAGCTGATGCAGAACATGCCACAGCTGACCGCGATCCTCGATCAGATTTTCGGCTCGCAGCCGATGGCTCATTGGTACGAGGTCTTCAACAGCGTTCACGTCACCTTCGGCGCGGTGCGTGGGCCCCAGGAAGTGATTGGCGACCCGCAGCTGCGGTTGAACGATATCGTCGTTCCACTCGAAGGCGCCGGCGGGAAGCTGACCTCGACGATCAGCAGCCCGATTCAGGTGCATGGGGTCACGAAGGTACCCGCAAAGCGCGCCCCATCACTCGGGGAACACAACGAGGAGGTTCTCGAGCAGCTCGGCTTTAACGCGACCGAGATCGATGCCTTGCATGCAAGCGGCGCGGTCCCGAAAGCAGCGGAACACGCTGCCGCCGCAGTCGGCTGAGGCCGCCGGCGCAGTGCGATACGGAAGGCGCCGCCTTTGGGGGCGGCGCAGGAATCGAACGAAACATCTGATCCCGAGGAGAGCTGAACATGTCAACCACCAAGCCTATTCGCCGCGTCGCCATCATTGGAACCGGCGTGATTGGCGCGAGCTGGTCCGCCCTGTTCCTGGCGAAAGGCCTGGAGGTGGTGGCGACTGACGTCGCGCCGAATGCCGAGGCCGCCCTGAGGCGCTTCGTCGAATCGGCCTGGCCGGTGCTCAAGAGGCTGGGCCTGGCCAGTGGCGCGTCTCAATCGAGACTTTCCTTCACCGCCGATCTCGCGACCGCGGTCAAGGGTGCAGACCTCGTCCAGGAGAATGGCCCGGAGCGAATCGACTTTAAGAAGAAGCTGTACGGTCAGCTCGATGAGCTGTTGCCCGCCGAGGTGATCATTGCGTCGAGCTCCTCTGGTCTCACGATGAGCGAGATCCAGTCGGCCTGCCGTTCTCACCCCGAACGCTGCGTAATCGGCCATCCGTTCAACCCTCCCCATCTGGTGCCGCTGGTCGAGCTCGTAGGTGGCGGCAAGACCTCCGAAGAGACGATTCAACGCGTTGCGGAATTCTACACGGCACTCGGAAAACGGACGGTTCGCCTGCATAAAGAAGTGCCCGGGCACGTCGCCAACCGACTGCAGTCCGCCCTCTCGCGGGAGGTCTACCATCTGGTTGCCGAAGGGGTCGTCACCGCTGCCGATGCCGACACCGCCTTGTCGTGGGGGCCTGGCCTGCGCTGGGGCATCATGGGCAGCCTGCTTCTCAACCATCTCGGCGGCGGGCAGGGCGGCATCGAGCACTTCTTCGAGCAGTTCACCGGTCCTATGACCGCGTGGTGGAAGGTTCTCGGGCAGCCGGTGTTGACACCCGAGGTGCAAAAGCAACTCATCGACAGCGTGCGCGCCGAGGTCGGTTCGCGCTCCATTGACGAGCTGGCGGCCGAGCGAGACGAAATGCTGCTTCAGCTCATTGAGCTGCGCACCAAGGCGGAGCGAGGCTCCGCAACGTCCGCGAAAGCAGTCAGCGCCGGCTGACGGTAGGGATTTCGGCGCACACAAACGCCCACATCAGAGCCAGCCCCGCGATCGCCAGCAGCAGAGCGAAAGATGAGTGACTCCACAGTTGTTTCTCCGCCGCAGGTAGCCTCCTCCTCCGACCGTCCGGCGCGACCGCGCGTCGTTATTGTCGGTGGTGGCTTTGCTGGGATAGCGACCGCCAAGGCACTGCGACACTCCGACATCGACGTCACTTTGATCGATCGTCGCAACCATCACATTTTCCAACCGCTGTTATATCAAGTGGCGACCTCGGTGCTGGCGCCCTCCGATGTCGCTGCACCGATTCGGCAGTTGGCGGCCCGCCAGGAAAATGTGTCCGTGTTGTTGGCCGAAGTCATCGGCGTCGACTTGGAATCGCGCTCGGTTGAAGTCGAGGATTGCACCAGTGAGACCAAGAAGATCACCTTCGACTATCTGGTGATAGCCGCAGGCACTCAGTCGAGCTATTTCGGTCACAACGAATTCGCCAGGTATGCCCCGTGTCTGAAGACACTCACGGATGCGGAGACAGTACGCAGCAAGATTCTGAGTGCGTACGAAGTGGCCGAGTTTACCGACGATGCCGCCGAGCGGCTGCGACATATGACATTTGTGCTCGTTGGCGCTGGGCCCACCGGCGTGGAGTTGGCTGCATCGATCGCGCTAATGAACACCACGACCCTGCGCTCGAACTTTCGACGAATAAACCCTGCGAACACATCGATTTTCCTGCTCGAGGGCGGCAAGCGGGTACTGCCCAGCTTCGCGGAATCGTTGGCAAACAAGGCGGCCGCGCGCCTGGCAAAGCTCGGCGTGAAGGTCGTCACCGGCGCGATGGTGGAGCACATCGATGAGCGCGGCGTGACCGTGGGCGGGAAAAGGATCGAAAGCGCGACGGTGCTATGGACAGCGGGCGTGTCGCCTTCGCCGCTGGTGAAGATGCTCGGTGTTGCGACCGACCGGGCTGGTCGAGCATGCGTCGGACCGCATTTGAATCTGCCGGATAATCGCCGGGTATTTGTGGTCGGTGATGCGGCGACCCTGATGCAGGACGGCAAACCGCTGCCGGGAGTGGCACAGGCCGCAATACAAACGGGCCGGTACGTGGGACGGTTGATTGCCCAAGAAAGCCGCGGCGGCACGCCGCCACGCCCGTTCCGATATTTCGACAAAGGCAGTATCGCGGTGGTGGGCCAGAACTTCGCGGTCATGGAGTCGGGGGGAATCCGGTTCGCCGGATTTCCCGCCTGGTTCGTTTGGGCTTTCATTCACCTGTTGACCCTGCCACAGCTGCAGAATCGTCGGCGGGTTCAAAACCAGTGGTTTTGGAGCTACCTCACCGGGCAGCGCAGCTCGCGCTTGGTTGTTGAAGCACCGCGCATGGCCGGGTAGTTCGGGCGTCTCCGGTTGCCGCTCGCGTTACCGTCGCCGACCCGATCGTGTATTTGACGCGCCAGGGGAGCTCTACGTCGACAGATCGAGCGGACGATCTGGGAGAAGTTCGTCTTCCTGGTCGGCCTGTCCGGCACGACCAGCCTGGCGCGCACTGCCATCGGGCCGATCCGCGGCAACGAGCGTGCGCGGGCATTCCTGCGCGATGTAGTCGTCCGAAACGGCGTCTACCGCTGAAGGTCCGCTGGCATAACCTGCCGTCTCGTCGAGCGCGGCGCCGGTGAGGTAGTAGCCGAGCGCGCGAAACGACTGCGCGACAAACCGTGGGTCGGGCGAAAGCGCGTGAATCAGCGTCAGCACGCTTTCAATGAACCGCACACCCATGGGGGTGTTGAGCCGGTGCAGCGCGATCAGCTGGTACAGCTTCGGCTGCCGCCGCGCCATGGCGCGATATTCCCGGCACATCTGGCGCAGCCGATCTTCGGGATCCGCGCCGGGCGGAGGGACCGTCACGCCGGCGAGCGCGCGATCGACCAGCGCGTCGAGCAGGTGCGCCTTGCTCGGAAAGTAGTGGTAGACGCTCATCGGCTCGCAACCGAGCCGCGCTCCCAGCCCGCGCATGCTGAACGCAGCCAGCCCACCGCGCTCGATCAGCGCGTGCGCGGCGGACAGCACGCGCCCTCGCGTCAGCGGACGGCGCTTCCGGCCGCCTGCCGCGCCGGTTGTCGATTTCGCCGGTCGTGCCATGCTTGCAATCTTACAGCGTAAGGATATACTGGCGCAAGCGACTTACAGCGTAAGGCAGCGGTTTTGAACGGAGGCTGAAATGGATACGGTGGATATCGTCGGACTGCTGATTCCGGTCACCTACGTCGTCTTGCTGGGCGTCGAAAAGCTCTGGCCCGCGCGCGAGTTCCCGCCTCGCCGCGGCTGGCAACTGATCGGCGTCGCCTTCCTGCTGCTGCTCGGGACCCTGTCCACCGTCGTGCCGCTGCTGATCCCATCGGCGTGGCTCGAGCAGCATCGGCTGCTCGACGGAACAGGCCTCGGCGTGGTCGGCGGGACGGCAGTGGGGTATTTCGTTTTGTCGGGGCTGGCGTATGCCGTGCATCGGACCGTGCACAACGTGCCGGTGCTGTGGCGACTGGTCCACCAGCTGCATCACAGCCCCCGCCGGATCGACATCCCGGGTTCGGTGCTCTTCCATCCGCTCGAGATGCTGGTGCAGATTGCACTGCAGCTCACTGTCACCGTCATCGTGCTCGGACTCGAGCCGCTGGCAGCGGCGCTGGTTGGCTACGTAGCCGCGTTCTACGGCATGTTCCAGCACTGGAACGTGAGGACGCCGCAGTGGCTGGGCTACCTGATCCAGCGGCCGGAATCGCATTGCGTCCACCATCGGACAGGCGTGCACTACTACAACTACGGCGACCTCCCGCTCTGGGACCTGCTGTTCGGGACGTTTCGCAACCCGCCGCGGTACATGGGCGACTGCGGCTTCGAAGCTCCGGGCGACGCGCGCATCGGCGCGATGATTGCGTTCGCCGACGTCAACGCGCCGCTGTACGGCCCGGCGAACCTGGGACAGAAGCCGCGCTTGGTTCCCACGTAGCCTCCGCGCGGCGCCGCGCCCCGCGTTGAACGCTCGACGGTGCACTGCGGTCGTATTGGCAGGATAATCGACATCCGGCAACCGGAGCCAAAGTCATGAGCGAGCAGCGAGAAGTGGTCATCCTCAGCGGCGTGCGCACCGCGATCGGCGACTACGGCGGAAGCCTCAAGGACCTGCCGCCGACCGAGCTGGCGGCCAGGGTGGTCAAGGAGGCGCTCAGTCGCGCCAGCGTCGATCCGAAGGACGTCGGCCAGTGCGTCTTCGGCAACGTCATCCACACCGAGGCGAAGGACATGTACCTCTCGCGGGTCGCCTGCGTCAACGGCGGCCTGCCCCACGATACCGGCGCGCTGACCTTGAACCGCCTGTGCGGCAGCGGGCTGCAGGCGATCGTCAGCGCCTCGCAATACATCCTGCTGGGCGATACCGAGGCCGCGGTCGCCGGCGGCGCCGAGAGCATGAGCCGGGCGGCATACGCCAACGTCACGCAGCGCTGGGGAGCGCGCATGGGCGACGCCAAGGACATCGACATGATGGTCGGCGCGCTGACCGATCCGTTCGACACGATACACATGGGCGTCACCGCGGAAAACGTCGCCAGCCGCTGCGGCATCACGCGCGAGCAGCAGGACAATTTCGCCGTCGAGAGCCACAAGCGCGCCGCGGCGGCCATCGCTGCCGGACACTTCAAGAGCCAGGTCCTGCCGATCGAGCTCAAGAGCAAGAAAGGCGCGACGGTCTTCGACACCGACGAGCACGTGCGCGGCGACTCGACCGCCGAAGGCATGGCCAAGCTACGCGCGGTGTTCGCCAAGGAAAACGGGACGGTGACGGCGGGCAACGCCTCGGGGATCAACGACGCGGCGGCAGCAGTGGTGCTGATGGAAAAATCCGCTGCCGCGAAAAAGGGCCTGAAGCCGATGGCGCGGCTCATCGCTTATGGACACGCCGGCGTCGACCCGAAAGTGATGGGGCTCGGGCCGGTCAGCGCCGTCAAGCGGGCGCTGGCCAAAGCCGGCCTGACACTCGACCAGATGGACGTCATCGAGTCGAACGAGGCGTTCGCCGCGCAGGCGCTGGGCGTCAGCAAGGAGCTCGGCATGAACGCGGCGAAGGTCAATCCGAACGGGGGCGCGATCGCGCTCGGTCACCCGATCGGCGCGACCGGCTGCATCCTGACGATCAAGGCGATGTACGAATTGCAGCGCAGCGGCGGCCGCTACGCGCTGGTCACGATGTGCATCGGCGGCGGCCAGGGGATCGCCGCCGTCATCGAGCGCGTCTAGTCAGGCTTCCTCGAAACCGATTTCCTTGAGGAACGTATTGCGCTCCTGGTCGCCCAGATGGCCGGCGACCAGGCGCACGAACTCCTGGCGGCTGGTCGCCTTTTGCGCCGCGCGGCTGGCGACGACCTTGGCGATCGGCCCCAGGTAGACGGCGAGCTGGTTGCTGGTCTGATCGACGAAGCTCTGCTCGAGCGCGGCCTGTCTCAGCAGCGACCGCGTGTTGGTCCCGGTGGAGATCGCGGCCCCCTGTGTCGTATCGGGCCCGACGGCGCTGCGTATTCCGGCGGTGAACTTCTCGCGCGTGGCCGGATCGCTGATGTTTTCGGCGAGCAAGGCGTACAGCTGCGCGAGGTCGGCGGTTTGCGTCGACGCCTTGCGCGTCATCACCTTGGCCATCGGGCCGACGTAGTGCGCAAGCTGGCGCTCGACGGTGCGCAGCACCGTTTCCTCCCAGACCGGCGGCGCGGCGATCGACGGCCGCATCGACTGGATCGCGGTGTTGATCTGCGTGGCCGCGGTCTCGTCGGGGTTTTGCTGCGCCGGCGCGTTCAACGCTTCCCGCAGCGCGCGGCTGAAGGCTCGCGCGTTCTGGAAACGCGCATCCGGGCTCTTCTCCAGCGCGACGGCAAGGACGGCGTCGATCGTCGGGGACAGGTTGAGCCGCGACAGCGCCGACGGCGGCCGCGGATTTTCGTGGCAGATCTTGTAGGCGATCGTCTCGGTCGCGCCGGCGAACGGCTTTTCGCCGGCCAGGAGCTCGTAGAGCACGACCGCGGCGCTGAACAGGTCCGAGCGCCGGTCGACCGTCTGGCCCTGGCACTGCTCGGGCGACATGTACGACGGCGTTCCCATCACCATGCCGAGCGTCGTCAGATTCGACGTGTCGACGCGCGCGATACCGAAGTCGGCGACCTTCAACGTGCCGTCGGCCGTTAGGATGAGGTTCGCCGGCTTGATGTCGCGGTGAATGACGCCGCGCTCGTGCGCGAAGTCCAGCGCCCGCAACAGCTGCGTCATGATCGACGCCACGTGCGGCAGGTCGAAGCTCGCCTTGCGCGCCAGATACTCGCGCAGCCCGGTGCCCTCGACATACTCCATGACGATGAAGGCGTTGGCCTCGTCCTCGCCGTATTCGTAGACGCTGACGATGTTCGGATGCAGCAGCCGGCCGGCCGCCTTGGCCTCGTTCTTGAAGCGGGCCATCGACTGCTCGATCAGGTCCTGGTCGACGCGGTCCTTGCGCACCGTCTTGATCGCGACCACGCGCTCTATGCCTGGATCGAACGCCTTGTAGACGACGCCCATCGCGCCCTTGCCGAGCACGCTCTGGATCGAGTACTTGCCGATGCGGGTAGGTTCAGTCACTTTTCGCCCGATTCGTCATGCGTCGCGTCAGCCGTGCGCATCCAGCATCTTGATCGCCTGCACCATGCTGGTCTTCATCCGACCCAGCGCTTCGGTCAGGACGCCGATCTCGTCCTTGCTCCGCGTCTGGAACTCACCCGCGTCGAGGTTACCCAGGCTCACTTCGTCCGCCAGCTTGGCCAGTCGCTTGACGCGGCGGATGACGAACAGGTACAGCATGACATTCAGCATGCCTATCGTAAAGGCGAATACGACGAGTAATGAAAGCAGAAAAATCCGGAAAGTGTAGTTCGCACGCTGCACCGGCACCGAAGTCGGCACCGAGACGATGTTCGCTCCGACGATCTCGTTGACCTTCCAGCCGAAGCCGTTGGTCGCCCCATAGGTCTCGACCATCGTCCGGGGCGCCGCATCGGGGGTGCTGTGGCAGGTCAGGCAGGCGGGGTCCTTGATCTGGATCGGGCGGGCGAGGTAGAGCGAGCGCCCGGCCTGGGTAGCGCGCTCGCCGATCACCTCGGTCTTGGCCGCCGACTGGCGGAACTGATTGACGATGTCGATTTCCCAGTCGGTCGCGTGATTGCGCGGATTGGTTGGATTCAGGGTCGCCGCCTTGAACGTGTAGTCCGGATAATTCTTGCGCAGCTCGTTGAACTGTTCGGTCGCCGCAAACGCCGGCACCGATTGCGGGATGAACTTGTATTTGAGCTGGGTTTCGAGCAGCGGCCTGACCTGCGCGTTGGTGTAATCGCCCGACGCATTGGCCGACTCCATCATCACGCGGGCGTTCTGCAGTACTTCATCGCGAGCATTGGCGTGCAGCACCGTGTACGAGACGACCGCCGCCAAAGCGAAGGTGACGGCCGCGACGGCCAGGATCGCGATGTTGAATTTCCATATCAGCTTCACGTGTGTCCGCCTGTTCGCTCTATTTTTCCCACGGCCAGCGGAACTTCCGCTCGGGTTCCGCCTTGGCCGCCGGCGGCGGCGGCGGAGTTTCCACCTTCGGCGGCGCCGTCGTTGCGCTCCACTCGGGCGGTGCCTTGCCGCTGCTCGCCATGGCGTCGCGGAAAGCCGGGTCGTCGAGCCTCGCCTGGAAGCGCTTGAGGAAGCTGGCGCGATACGGTCCCGTCAGCCAGGGCTGCGCCTCGGCGAAAGTCGCTTCGTGGTCGGCAACCGGGTCGACCTTCGTCGATGCGAACCGGGCCGCGCGCACGGGCAACGGATCCATGAAATCGCGCGGCAGCGCGGCGACAAACGTCGCCGGAGGGCGCCGTTCGGTGGTCAAGGGCTTGCCCGCCGACCTGCTTGCGAATCCGCCGGCCTTGATCTCGCCGCCGGTCAGCTCGATCTTGCCGACGTCGGACAACCGCACCGCCCCGGTCTCGACGAACGCCTCGAAACCGTCGCCCGCGTGAACGACGGCGACCGCCTCCGAGGTCGCGATCGTCCCCAGCGGCGTGCGCACGCGCAGCCGTGGCCCCGGCGGCTTGGTCGCGAATTTCAGCCAACCGCGGGTGAGCTGGAACTCGGTCGATCCCGGCTGCTTGGCGTCGCGCGCCGAGGCGGCGATGATGTAGAGCGCGCCGGGCCCGATGATGCCGACAGCGCCGCCGTCGGCGAATTCGATCTGCAGCTGTCCCGATGCCGGCAGGTCGATGACGTCACCATCGCGCAGGCGGACACCTTCCTTCAGATTGAACCAGGTCGTGCCGCGCAGCAGCTTCGGCTGGCCGAACAGCAGAGTCACCGCGCCGGTCTCGGCGCCGAAACAAGGCACGGCGATCAGGAATAAAAAACCGGCAAGCCAGGTCAACGATCGTTTCATTACGGGGTCCGTCAGGCCGATGGGCGAAGCGGTGGCGACGTACGGGCATACTAGGCCGGCACCCCCGTCAAGTCAACGTGAATACTCCGCGGACGCGAAGGCTGCCGGGGCCGCCGCCGATGTCTTGCCTTATACTTGTGACGATCCGACGGGCAATCGCCGCATGACGACCTCCACGCGCAATCTCGCCGTCCTGTTCGCCGACGTTTCCGGCAGCACCAAGCTGTACGAAATGCTTGGCAATGCCGACGCGCAGCAGACGATCGACCGCTGCCTGGCGATCGTCAAGCGCGTGTGCAGCGACACCGGCGGCCATGTGGTGAAGACGATAGGCGATGAGGTTCTCGCGACGTTTCCGACGTCGGATGCGGCGGCGCAGGCAGCCATCGAGATCCAGATGCGGGTGTCGTCGCAGCGAACCAGCCGCGGCACCGGATTGTCGATGCACATCGGCTTCCATGCCGGCCCGACGATCGAGGAAGCCGGCGACGTTTTCGGTGACGCGGTCAACGTCGCCGCGCGCATGACATCGTTCGCCGCCGGCGGCCAGATTTTCACGACCGCGCAAACCGTCGCCGAGCTCTCGCCGGTGCTGCGCGGGCGCACGCGTGACCACGCGGCGCAGACAGTGAAAGGCAAGGAGCGCGACATCGGCCTGTTCGAGCTGCTGTGGCAGGACTCCGAAGACGAGCTGACCGCGATGTCGCCGCGGGCCGCGGTGGCGCCGGCGATGGTCAAGCTGGTGCACGGGCTGCGCAAGATCGAGCTGGGCGAGGCGCATTCGGTGCTGACGCTCGGGCGCGACTTGCAGAGCGACGTCGTGATTGCCGACCGCAAGGCCTCGCGCATGCACGCGCGCATCGAGCGCCGCCGCGACAAATTCGTTTTCATCGACCACAGCTCGAACGGCAGCTGGATAAGCATCGAAGGCGAACCCGAGATCATGATTCGGCGCGAAGAGCTGATGCTGCGCGGCCGTGGACGCATCAGCTTCGGGCATGCGCATGCTGACGACCCGTCCGAGTTTCTCGGTTTCTCCTGTCTCGATTGACCCGGCCGCGGCGGCGCGCGCGTAGGCTGCCGTGACCTGGTCGATCGTCGCGCGCGATGCGGATGGGGCGTTCGGTGTCGCCGTGGCCAGCCGGTTTTTTGCCGTCGGCGCGTTGTGTCCCCACGTGCGCAGCCGCATCGGCGCACTGTCGACGCAGGCGCTGGTCAATCCCGGCTACGGTCCGGCCGGACTCGATCTGCTCGAGCAGGGCGTCGCCGCGGTCGATGCCATCGCCCGTCTCGTCTCCGCCGACGAAGGCCGTGAGCATCGCCAGCTCCATCTGATCGATCGAGCGGGACGCAGCGCCGGCCACACCGGCGCGCTGTGCATCGACTGGTGCGGCCATCGTGCGCACGAAGGTTTCTCCGTCGCCGGCAACATGCTCACCGGGCCGGCCGTGCTCGACGAGACCGCGCGCGCCTACGAGGCATCCGCTGAGCTTTCGTTCGCCGAGCGATTGCTGGCCGCGATGGCGGCGGGCGAGGCGGCCGGCGGCGACAAGCGCGGCAGGCAGGCGGCAGCGCTGCTGATCCACACGACCGAGATCTATCCGTTTCTCGACCTCCGCGTCGACGACCACCCGAACCCTATCGCCGAATTGCAGCGTCTGTATGAAGTGAGCCTCGAGCGCTATCAGCCGTTCCTCGCCTGCCTTCCGAGCGCTGCACGTCCCGCCGGAGTCACCGATCGCACAGCGATCGAAGCCGAAGTCGAGCGTTTCCAGGCCGCGCGCCGTCAGCGATGACGGTGCTCCTCGAAGTCCGCGATTTGCGCACGCTGTTCGCCGTCGAAGGCGGCGGCGAATTCGCGGCGGTCGACGGCGTCGGCTTTACGCTGGACGCAGGGCGTACGCTGGGCATCGTCGGCGAATCGGGTTGCGGCAAGAGCGTCACCGCGCTGTCGATCATGGGCCTGGTCGCGCAGCCGCCCGGACGCATCGGGGGCGGCAGCATCGCGTTCGACGGCGTCGACCTCCTGCAGTTGTCGCCTTCGGCGATGCGCGAGCTGCGCGGCGACCGGATCTCGATGATCTTCCAGGAGCCGATGACCTCGCTCAACCCGGCATTCACCATCGGCGATCAGATCGTCGAGGGCATCGTCCGCCATCGCCCCGCCAGCGCGCCGTCCGCCAAGGCGCTGGCGCTGGAGATGCTGCGCCGGGTGCATATTCCATCGCCCGAGGAGCGCTTCGACGACTACCCGCACCGGCTGTCCGGCGGCATGCGCCAGCGCGTGATGATCGCGATGGCGCTCGCCTGCAAGCCGGCGCTTTTGATCGCCGACGAGCCGACGACCGCGCTCGATGTGACCGTCCAGGCGCAGATCCTCGATCTGATGCGCCAGCTTCGTCATGAAACCGGCACGGCGATCATCCTGATCACGCACGACCTGGGCGTGGTCGCCGAGCTTGCCGACGACGTCGTCGTCATGTACGCCGGGCGCATCGTCGAAAGCGCAAGCGTCGCGGCGCTGTTCGCCGAGCCGCAACATCCGTACACGGTCGGACTGCTGGGCTCGATCCCGCGGCTGGACCTCGAGCAGACGCGCCTGGCCGCGATCGAGGGACAGGTGCCGAATCCGATGGCGCCGGTCGACGGCTGTCGCTTTCACCCGCGCTGCCCGTTCGCGGTCGACCGGTGCCGCCGCGAGGACCCGCCGCTGCTGGACATGGGCGACGGCCATCGCTCGGCGTGCTGGCGCGCACCGCTCGATCCCGATGTTCTGGTGCCGGCGTGACGAGCGCGGCCGCACCGCTGCTGCAGGTCGCGGGGCTGGTCAAGCATTTCCCCTTACGCCGCGGTTTTTTCCGCCGCGAGGCGCGGGTCGTGCGCGCCGTCGACGGCATCGACTTCGCTCTCGCCGCGGGCGAGACGCTGGCGCTGGTCGGCGAGTCGGGCTGCGGCAAGTCGACCACCGGCCGGCTTTTGCTGCGCCTGATCGAGCCGACCGCCGGCAGCGTGCGCTTCGACGGTCAGGAATTGTTCGCGCTCGATGCCGAGGGGATGCGCGCGCAACGGCGCGCGCTGCAGATCATCTTCCAGGACCCCTACGCGTCGCTCAATCCGCGCATGACCGTCGGCCAGACCGTCGGCGAGCCGCTGGCGCTGTACGATCTGGCGCCGGGGCGGCGCCGGGATAGGGTCGCCGAGCTGCTCGGCCTGGTCGGCCTGGCGCCGCAGCACGCCGAACGCTATCCGCACGAATTCTCCGGCGGACAGCGGCAGCGGATCGGCATCGCCCGCGCGCTGGCCGTCGAGCCGCGGTTGATCGTCTGCGACGAGCCGGTATCGGCGCTCGACGTATCGATCCAGGCCCAGGTCATCAACCTGCTGATGGACCTTCAGCAGCGCCTCGGCTTGAGCTACGTGTTCATCGCGCACGATCTCGCGGTGGTCAAGCATATCGCCGCGCGCGTCGCCGTCATGTACCTGGGCCGGATCGTCGAATACGCGTCCGCGCGCGAGCTGTTCGCGCGGCCGCGCCATCCGTACACGCAGGCGCTGCTGTCGGCAATCCCGGTGCCGGCGCCGGGTGCGCGGGCACAGCGCATGATATTGCAGGGCGACGTGCCGAGCCCGATCGATCCTCCGTCGGGCTGCCGCTTCCGCACCCGCTGCCCGTACGCGCAGGCGCGCTGCGCGGCCGAAACGCCGCCGCTCGTCGCCGAAGGCGGTCATGCGGTCGCCTGTCATTTCTGGCGCGATATCATGCCGCCGGCCGCACCGGCGGGCGCCGCAGTTCCGGCAGCGGCCGGACTGCGGCTGGCGCGGCTGCAGCAGGCTTTCCGCGGCGCGGGGTAGGAGATTGGTCGAAACCGGCGTATTAGCGCTAAGATCGGACGCCGGCCGATCGGCACCGGCAGCAACGGCGACAGGAGCTTAACTGATGACTATGAAATCATGGATCGCGCGGCTCGGCTTCGCGCTGGTGGCGGCAATCACGGCAGCCGGGGCGGCGGCGCAAACCCTGCGCTTCGGGCTCGCCGAAGATCCCGATGTGCTCGATCCGACGCTGGCCCGCACCTTCGTCGGCCGCATCGTGTTCGCGTCGCTGTGCGACAAGCTGGTCGACATCGACGAGAAGCTGAACATCGTGCCCCAGCTGGCCACCTCCTGGGAATGGTCGGCCGATCGCAAGGCTCTGACGCTGAAGCTGCGCAGCGGCGTGACCTTCCACGACGGCGAGAAATTCGACGCGGCCGCGGTCAAGTACAACATCGAGCGGCACAAGACGATGGCGGGCTCGAACCGGCGCGGCGAGCTGGCCCCGGTCAGCAGTGTCGACGTCATCGACGCATCGACCGTACGCCTGAACCTGTCCGCGCCGTTTGCGCCGCTGCTCGCCGCGCTGGCCGATCGCGCCGGCATGATGGTATCGCCCAAGGCCGCGCAGGCCGAAGGCGACAAGTTCGGCGCCAAGCCCGTCTGCTCGGGCCCCTTCCGCTTCGTCGAGCGGGTCGCCCAGGACCGCATCGTCGTCGAGCGCTACCCGGACTACTGGAACAAGGGCGAGATCCACCTCGACCGCATCGTCTACACGCCGATCCCCGACGCGACGGTGCGCTTGGCCAATCTGCGCTCGGGCCAGCTCGACTTCATCGAGCGCATGCAGGCCTCCGACGTTCCGCAGCTCAAGACCGACAGCCGCTTCAAGGTCGCCAAGATCACCGAAATCGGCTACCAGGGCATCACGATCAACGTCGGCAAAAGCGATCTGGCGCAAAAGAATCCCTTGGGCAAGGACCCGCGGGTGCGCGAAGCCTTCGAGCTCGCGCTCGACCGCGACGGCATCGTCCAGGTCGGCATGGACGGGGAAGCCGACGTCGGCAACCAATGGGTTGCCCCGAGCAACCCCTACTACGCGCAGAACGTGCCGATCCCGAAGCGCAACGTCGCGCGCGCCAAGGAGCTGTTGCGCGAGGCCGGCATTACCAATCCGAGCTTCACGCTGGTGACGCCGACCACTTCCGACGCGCAGAAGATCGCGCAAGTCGTGCAGGCGATGGCCAAGGAGGCGGGCTTCGACGTCAAGCTGCAGGCGACCGAGTTCGCCACCTCGCTCGACATGGCCGACAAGGGCCAGTTCGAGGCCTACGTGCTGGCCTGGAGCGGCCGTGCCGATCCCGACGGCAACCTGTTCAGCTTCGACGGCTGCAAGCAGCCGCTCAACTACGCCGGCTATTGCAAGCCCGAGGTCGACGAGCTTTTGAATCGCTCGCGCACGACGCTGGAGCCGGCCGAGCGGAAGAAGGTGTTCGAACAGATCGCCGCGATCGTGCTCAAGGACCGTCCGATCGTCTACCTGTTCCATCGCCACTGGCTGTGGGCGCACACGGCCAAGCTGTCCGGCCTGCGCATGATTCCGGACGGCCTGGTGCGCGTGCAGGGCTTGCGGATGAACTGAAACGCGGTGCGGTTACGGTTCGTACGGACTTCGAACGGGACCCGACCGCGGCGAAATGTAGCCTGACCCATGTTGAGCTACCTCGTCCAGCGTCTGGCGACGCTGGTGCCCACGCTGTTCTTCGTCTCGATCCTGATCTTCGGCCTGCAGCAGCTGCTGCCCGGCGACCCGGCGCTGATCCTCGCCGGCGAGGATCAGGATCCGACGGTGATCGCGCATCTGCACGAGAAGCTCCACCTCGACAAGCCGCTGCCGATCCGCTACCTGTACTGGGCGGGCGGCGTGCTCAAGGGCGATCTGGGCGAATCGGTGCGCATTCAGAAGCCGGTGCGCGAGCTGATCTTCGAAAAGCTTCCGGTGACGCTGGAGCTCGCCGCGCTGGCGATCGCCATCGCGCTGTCGATCGGCATCACGGCCGGCATCGTCGCGGCCGTCGCCCGGGACACCGTCTGGGACTACGCCGCCAATATTTTCGCGCTGTGGGGGCTGTCGACGCCGAACTTCTGGCTGGGCATCATGCTGATCCTTTTGTTCTCGGTCACGCTGGGCTGGCTGCCGGCCTCGGGCTACGTCAGTCCGTTCGAGGATCTTAAAGCCAACCTCGCGTCGATGATCATGCCCGCCTTCGTCCTGGGCAACGCGATCGCGGCGGTGCTGATGCGCCATACGCGCAGCGCGATGCTGCAGGTTCTCAATTCCGACTACGTGCGCACGGCGCGAGCCAAGGGACTCGACGAACGCGTCGTCGTGCTCAAGCACGCCTTGCGCAACGCGCTGGTTCCGGTCATCACGCTGGGCGCGCTGGAATTCGGCACGCTCCTTTCCGGCGCGGTGCTTACCGAGCAGGTGTTCACGATCCCCGGCTTCGGCAAGCTGATCGTCGACGCGGTGTTCAATCGCGATTACGCGGTCGTGCAGGGCGTCGTGCTGTTCACGGCGACCGCGTACATCGTGCTGAACCTGCTGGCCGACCTCGCCTATTTCGCCGTCAATCCGCGCTTGCGCGGCTGAAACGATGGCTACGATAGCCGCCGACCTTCCGATCTACCGCGAGCTCACGCCGGGCCAGCGCGTCCTGCGGCGCTTCATGCGGCGCCGCGGCGCGCTGGTCGGACTGGCCGTCGTCGTCTTTTTCGTCCTGCTGGCGCTGTTCGCGCCGTGGATCGCGCCGCACGATCCGCTGCAGGCGAGCTGGAGCGCGGTGCGCAAGGCCCCCAGCGCGATGCACATCTTCGGTACCGACGAGATCGGACGCGACGTCGCGTCGCGGGTCATCTGGGGCGCGCGCGCGTCGCTGCTGGCCGGAGTCGTCTCGGTGAGCATCGCGCTGTCGCTCGGCGTGCCGGTCGGCTTGCTCGCCGGCTACACCGGCGGCTGGGCCGACGGACTGATCTCGCGCATCACCGACGCGATGCTCGCCTGCCCGTTCCTGATCCTCGCGATCGCCCTGGCGGCTTTTCTCGGCCCCAGCCTCACCAATGCGATGATCGCGATCGGCATCTCGGCGACGCCGGTATTCATCCGGCTGACGCGCGCGCAGGTGCTCTCGGTCAAGGTCGAGGACTACGTCGAGGCCGCGCGCGCGATCGGCAACTCGCATCTGCGCATCGCGCTGCGGCATATCCTGCCCAATGTCGTCGCGCCGCTGATCGTGCAATCGACGCTGGCGATCGCCGCCGCGGTCATCGCGGAGGCGAGTCTTTCGTTCCTGGGCCTGGGCCAGCAGCCGCCGGCGCCGTCGTGGGGCAGCATGCTCAACACCGCGAAGAACTATATCGACAATGCGCCGTGGATGGCGATCTGGCCCGGGCTGTCGATCTTCCTGCTGGTGCTGTCGTTCAACCTGCTGGGCGACGGACTGCGCGACGCACTGGACCCGCGGCACAAGTAAGCGGGGCTTAAGACGCGGGTCGCGGAAACGCCACCCGTCCGCGCTATGATCGAACGACCGATCCAAAGGAGACGCCGATGAAGCTCAAGGGGTCCTGTCACTGCGGTGCCGTCACGTTCAGCGTCGATTCGCACACGCCACAGCCGTACATGCGCTGCTATTGCTCGATCTGCCGCAAGACCGCCGGCGGCGGCGGCTATGCGATCAACATCATGGGCGACACCAAGACGCTGAAGGTCCGCGGCGCCAAGAACATCGCCGTCTACCGGGCGCGGCTCAAGGAGGGCGGTGCCAAAAAGGCGACGCTGTCGAAGGCGCGGCGCCACTTCTGCGCCAAGTGCGCGAGCGCGCTGTGGGTGTGGGACCCGCGCTGGGCCGAATGGGTCTATCCGTTCGCGTCGGCGATCGACACGCCGTTGCCCAAGCCGCCCGAGGACGTGTCGATCATGCTCGACTTCGCGGCGCCCTGGTCGGACGTGCCGAAGGGTCGCGGCCACGAGCATTTTCGCGAGTACCCGAAGGAGTCGATCGCCGACTGGCACAAAAGGCACGGCCTCGAGGTCCGGTAGACTCTCAAGACCGCGAGCGCCGGGCTAGCCACGCGCCGGGTCCTTTTCCGGCAGCACGTCGCAGGCCCAGTCGCTCTTCTTCCAGTTCGGAATCGGCGTCGCGCTGCCCGCCTTCGGCACGTAGCTCGAGCGTTCGACCAGCTGGTACCGGTGAACGTAGCGCGGGCAATTCGGAAACACCTGCGTCACCGCAACGCGCACGATGAACTGCGCCTCGGGGTAGTCGGCCAGCAGCGGATCGCTTTCCGAAATCCTCGCCTCGCCCGAAAGCCGCATCCGCCGCGGGCGCTCGAAGTCGATGAACAGCATGCCGACCTTGCGGCTCTGCGCGATGTTGCCCATCGACAGGAACATGCCGTTGCCGTCGTAATTGGGAAAAGCCAGCGTGCGCGGATCCACGACGCGAACGAATCCCGGCGCGCCGCCCTTGTACGAGCAGCTCGGCTGGCCGCTTTCGTCGACGGTCGCGAGGAAGAACATGTCGGCCCCCTCGATGAACGCACGGTCCGCCTCGCCGACGTGGTCCACCAGCAGGCGCTGCTCGATCCGGTCGGCCAGCCGGCGCGTGTCGAATTGGTCCTGCAGCGTGCGGCTCGCCTGGTGGTAAAACTCGCCCATCGTCCCTCCGATCTCAGCCCTTCGGCGCCGGGTGGATGTTATCGACCCAGTGCACCTGCTCCGGATTCGGCTCGACCGCGGGAATGTCGAGATTGACGACCACCGGCACCTGGCCGCTGCGCACCAATACGCACGACAGCGGCGCATCGTCGCTGGCGTTGATCTCCTGGTGAGGAACGTACGGCGGCACGTAGATGAAGTCGCCCGGTCCGGCCTCGGCCGTGAACTCGAGCCGGTCGCCCCACTTCATGCGGGCCTTGCCGCTTACGACATAGATGACGCTCTCGACCGGGCCGTGATGATGCGCGCCGGTCTTGGCTTTCGGGTGGATGACGACGGTGCCCGCCCAAAGCTTTTCCGCGCCGGCGCGCGCCGCGGTGATCGCGGCAGCGCGATTCATGCCCGGGGTCTGCGGTGTGTTGACGTCGAGCTCGTCGGCGTGCACGACTCGGACGCCGTGCAGACGCCATTTCGATTCGCCCTGCGCGTGCATCGGGTCTCCTTCCATGAAGGCGCAAGAGCATTATGGGCGGCGGCGGGCGCAATGAAAAGCGCATCGTCCGCCGATCGCTTCGGGGCGCCCGGCGCTGCTACAATTCCGGTCCCAAACCGGAGAACGACAATGACCCTATCGATGTACCAGGCCAGCGTGCCCGTGTTCGTCAAG
>Ga0207693_10001552_pt1 | contig 20283 bp, 12 predicted proteins | sample LARL81metaG_FD_184347 | JGI IMG/M metagenome (GOLD analysis project Ga0207693, IMG submission 184347) | Corn, switchgrass and miscanthus rhizosphere microbial communities from Kellogg Biological Station, Michigan, USA - LAR L8-1 metaG... | ecosystem: Host-associated > Plants > Roots >... | reverse complement strand
CCGGCGTGTTCGCCTGCATGCTCGGCGGAGCCGACGGCCGGACCCTGTTCATCTGCGCCGCCCCCGACTTCCAGGAGGAAGCCCGTAAGAACGCTCGCGAGGCCACCCTGCGGACCGCCCGCGTCGACACCCCCCGCGCCGGGCTGCCCTGACCGGGCTCAAGAGAGACCGGGCAGCAAGCTCAGTTCCCTGATCCCGGCCCCGGCCAGCGACATGAGTGTGGAACTCATGTCGCTGGAGCGACATGGGTGTGAAAGTCATGTCGTTCGCGGAGGGCACTAGGCGGTGACGGGACGCCGCAGCGATGTGGCAGCGTCCCGGCCGGGACGCCGGTGGCGCCGGGAGGGGCCGATATATCGTCGTTGTGCAGCTCGCGACGGTTTTGATCCCGGAGGACACATGACTGAAACGGCGGCCCGCCCTCAGCTGAGCGACCGGTACACCGCCACTTCGGGCCGGGTCCAGCTGACCGGGGTGCAGGCCCTGGCCCGGCTGCCCATCGACCAGCACCGCCGCGACCTGGCGGCCGGGCTGAACGTGGGCACGTTCATCTCCGGGTACGAGGGATCTCCGCTGGCCGGCTACGACACCGAGCTCATGCGGATGAAGCAGCTGCTCGACGCGAACGACGTCACGTTCAACCCGGGCCTGAACGAGGAGGCGGCCGCCACCTCGGTCCAGGGCAGCCAGCTGGCCTGCACGCTTCCCGGCGCCACCCGCGACGGGGTGATCGGCATCTGGTACGGCAAGGCGCCCGGCCTGGACCGGGCCTCCGACGCGCTGCGGCACGGGAACCTGATGGGCGCGCACCCCCGGGGCGGGGCCGTGGTCCTGGCCGGCGACGACCCCGCGGCCAAGTCCTCGACCCTGCCGTGCGCGTCCGACGTCGCGCTGGCCGACCTGAACATCCCGTACCTGTACCCGGCGGACAGCCAGGACGTGCTCGACCTCGGCCGCCACGCGATCGAGCTGTCCCGGGCCTCCGGGCTGTGGGCCGGGCTCAAGATCGTCACCGCGGTCGCGGACGGCTCGTCCACGGTCGACCTGGCCGCCGAGTGGCCCGCCCCGCAAAAGCCGCAAGGTGCCGGGACGCACACCCCCACCGCCCGGCTGCTGCACCCCACCCTCGGCCAGCTCGAACGCGACCTAGTCACCAACCGGCTCCGCCTGGCGAAGGAATACTCGCGCCTCAACCGGCTGAACCGCGTCGTCGGCCGCGGAACGGCCGATGTCCTCGGCATCGTCGCCGCCGGGCACACCTACCTCGACATGCTGGCCGCCCTGCGCCGCCTCGGCATCGACGAGGACAGCCTCGCAAGCAGCCCGGTCCGGCTGCTGAAAATCGGAATGCCATGGCCGCTGGAGGAAGACACCGTCCGCGAGTTCGCCGACGGCCTGGAAGAGATCGTGGTCGTCGAGGAGAAACGTTCCTTCCTCGAAGCCGCCATCCGCGACATCCTCTACGGCGGCCGGTCCCAGCCCGCCGTCACCGGCAAGCGCGACGCCGACGGCTCCGAGCTCATCCCGGCCTACGGCGAGCTCGACGCCGACGCGGTCATCGGCCCCCTGCGCCGCCGGATGACCGCCCGCGAGATCCCGACGGCCAAAGACCAGGAGCGCCCGGCCGAACCCACGCTCCTGCCCCTGGTCAGCCGGGTTCCCTACTTCTGCTCCGGCTGCCCGCACAACAGCTCCACCAAGCCGCTGCCCGGCACCCTGGTCGGCGCCGGCATCGGCTGCCACGCCCTGGTCATGCTGATGGGCGAAGAGCAGGCCGGCACGGTCACCGGCGTGTCCCAGATGGGCGGCGAGGGGATGCAGTGGATCGGCATGGCGCCGTTCCTCGACCGCGACCACTTCACCCAGAACATCGGGGACGGCACGTTCGACCACTCGGGCTCGCTGGCCATCAGGGCCGCGGTGGCCGCGGGCGCCAACATGACCTACAAGCTGCTGTACAACTCGGCCGTCGCCATGACCGGCGGCCAGCGCCCGGCCAGCGGCATGACCGTGCCCCAGATCGTCCGCGTGCTGCTGGCCGAGGGGGTGGCTAAGGTCATCGTCACCACCGAGGACCGTAGCCGCTACCAGAACATCAATATGCCGAACGGGGTGGCCGTCATGCCCCGGTCCCGCCTCGACGAAGCCCAGCGCATCCTCGCCTCGACCCGGGGCGTCACCGTCCTCGTGCACGACCAGGAGTGCGCCACCGAGAAGCGCCGCAAGCGCAAGCGCGGCAAGCTCGCCGCCCCGCAAGCCAGGATCTTTATCAACGAACGGGTCTGCGAAGGCTGTGGCGACTGCGGCCGCGTGTCTAACTGCCTTTCAGTCCAGCCGGTACCCACCGACTTCGGCCGCAAGACCCGGATCCACCAGTCCTCCTGCAACGTCGACTACAGCTGCCTAGACGGCGACTGCCCGGCGTTCATGACCGTGGTGCCGCGGGCATCGGCCAGCCGCTCCCAACCCGTCGGGACGATCACCGCGGACGAGCTCCCGGCCCCGCCGCTGGGCGTGAACGCCGACTCGTTCGGTATCCGCCTTACCGGCGTCGGCGGTACCGGCGTGGTCACCGTTTCGCAGGTCCTCGCCACCGCCGGCCTCATCGCCGGCTGGCACGCCCGGTCGCTGGACCAGACCGGGCTGGCGCAGAAGGGCGGCGCGGTCGTGTCCGACGTCCGGTTCAGCCGTACCGGCCAGGCGCCCACCAACAAGCTCGGCGCGGGGGAGTGTGACCTCTACCTGGGGTGCGACCTGCTGGTGGCCGCCGACCCGAAGAACCTGACCGTGACCGCGGTGGACCGGACGGTGGCGGTCGTCTCCACCGCCGAGGTCCCGACCGGGCCGATGGTGTCCGACCCGGCGCGGTCGTTCCCTGACCGGGCCACCGTCAGCCAGCCGATCACCGACCGGGTGCGCGACGGCGCCGTCCTGCTCGACGTGCGCCGGGTCGTCCTCGGCCTGTTCGGCGACGACCAGTTCGCCAACGTCTTCCTGGTCGGCGCGGGCTTCCAGACCGGGGCCCTGCCGCTGCCGCCGGACGCCATCGAGGAGGCGCTCCGGGTGAACGGCGTGGCCGTGGAGAAGAACATCCAGGCTTTCCGGCGCGGCCGCCAGTACATCGCCGACCGCGCGGCGCTCCTGACCGCCGCGGGCCTGGACTCACCGGCCGCGCCGGACACCGGGGAATCCCCGCTCGACCGGCTGATCCGGACGCGGTCGTCGGATCTGACGGCGTACCAGGACCAGGCCTACGCCCGCCGCTACCTCGGGGTGGTCGAGCGGGTCCGCGCCGCCGAACAGGACAAGACGCCGGGTTCGACCGCCCTGACCGAGGCGGTCGCGCGGTACCTGTACAAGCTGATGGCGTACAAGGACGAGTACGAGGTGGCCAGGCTCAGCCTGGATCCGGCGGTGGGCGCCGGCCTGGAGGCCGAGTTCGGTCCGGGTGCCCGCGCCTCCTGGCGGTTGCACCCGCCGGTCCTGCGGGCCCTCGGCATGAAGCAGAAGATCGCGCTCGGCCCGTGGTTCGTCCCGGCGTTCCGGGTCTTGCGGGCGATGCGCGGGGTGCGGGGCACGCGGCTGGACCCGTTCGGCCGCACGCGGGTGCGGGTCACCGAACGCGAGCTGATCGAGGAGTACGTCGGCCTGGTCGACCACCTGATCGGCCGCCTGAGCCCGGCCACCGCGGCGCTGGCCGTCCAGCTGGCCTCGCTGCCCGACGTGGTGCGGGGCTACGAGGAGGTGAAGCTGCGCAACGTCGAGTCCTACCACCAGTCCATGGCCGAGCTCCGCGCCCAGCTCGGGGTGCCCGCCGCCGGCACACCTTGAAATTCCGGTTCCGGCTGCTTCCGGAATGGTTCATATCCGGATTAAGGGAGATATTCCGTCCTCTCCTGGGACCGTAATCGCACCGCCGGGGAAAGGTCATCGGGCGAGACTGAATGCAGGCACTCCGGCTCTTCCGATGGCCGGGTATCCGCGATACCACCCTCCGTCAGCATTTCCCCGAGCAGCGCAGGCAGCTCATTGCCCCCCGCTCCCAGCAGGGACGTCGCCATAGCGGCCCGCGAGGAGACCTGGAGCTTCATGAAGATCCGGCGCAGATGCGAGGCCACGGTCCACGAACTGATCTCGAGGACCGAGGCAATTGTCTTGTTCGCATAACCCTGGGCCACCATGCGGGCGATTTCCTGCTCGCGCGGGCTGAGCAGCGACATCGGAGCCGGGCGTCTCAGCCTCAGCGCAAGCAGTCGCACGTCGCCGAGAACGACGTCAAGCAGGACGTTGTCACCGCCGATCGCATCGGTGCCGCCCGGCCCGCGGTCGTAGGTCAAGGCCTGGAGCTTGCTCGCAAGCGACCGCAGCGCTCCTTCTATCTCGCTGGACAGTGCCTCTGACGCGGTTGGGTCGCCATTCAGTGTGTTGATCACCGTCGCGCCTCCTCCCTGCGGAACGGCGGCATGCCGCCTTCTCCTCATTGTTAATGATGAGGAGATAGCTAAAACACGAGATACCTCCAGCTGGCTACCTTTTTGTACGACACCCCCGGGAAATACGGCAACCACTGATGTGATTGTTTCAGGAGAGAGCGCAGGCCAGGCTCGGCTCTCACCATATTCGATGTCTTTGTCTTAGCAAGCCCGCGTTGGCTGGGCACGTAGCACATTCGAGCGACGCTCATCCTGGCTGGCCTGCCCGTGCTCACCCAGATATGTCACTGGCGGGGTCCTGTCGTGTCCGAGCATTCTGCAACCGTCTGAACCCGCGAGAGGAGGCAACCGTGCCACTGCGCGAGACCGAGCTGGAGTCCGAGTTCGAGGACGAGTTCGAGGGCGAGGAGGAGTACGAGGGCGAGGGCGAGGGTGAAGACTTCGACCTCGGCGGCGTCATCAGCGGGCTCCTCGGCGAGAGCGAGTTCGAAGAGGAGTACGAGGGCGAGGGCGAGGGCGAAGAGTTCGACCTCGGCGGCGTCATCAGCGGGCTCCTCGGCGAGAGCGAGTACGAGGACGAGTCGGAGGAGTTCTTCGGCAACATCGCCCGTTTCGTACGGAAGAACGCGCCACTGCTCAAGCAGGTAGCCAGGATCGCCGCGCCCATGGTGGGCACGGCCCTGGGCGGGCCACTTGGTGGCGCGCTAGCCAGCAAGGCGGTGAGCGCGCTGGGCGAGGGTGAGTTCGAGGACGAGTTCGAGGGCGAGGGCGAGGACTTCGACCTCGGCGGCGTCATCAGCGGGCTCCTCGGCGAGAGCGAGTACGAGGACGAGGACGAAGGCGAGTTCGAAGACGAGTACGAGTACGAGGCTTCTCACTCCATGAGCGAGGCCGAGGCGATGGCCGAGATGATGGCCGCGGTAGCTGCCGGGGCCGAGTCCGAGGCTGAGGCCGAGGCCATGATCGGCGCGGCTACCGTGACCGTGCTGTCGGCCCGGGACCGGGCCGAGCTGCGCCGCCTGCTGCCCCACCTGGTACGCGCCTCGTGCGTGCTCACCCGCCTGCTGCGCCGGCACCGCAGCACGCGGCCTGCCGTGGCGGCGGTACCGTCCATCGTCAAGGCCACGGCCCGAGACCTGGCCAGGCGGGCGTCCGCCGGCCGCCCGGTCAACCGCCGCGTGGCCGCTCAGGTGATGAGCCGCCGCACGCGTGGCGTGCTCGGCAGCCCCCGGCGCACCACCGCCGCTCTCCAGCGCAACGCGCGCGCGGCCAGGGCTGTGCGCCGTACCACGGCATCTCCGCGCCGCTACGCCCGGCGTCCGCACCGGCACCCGCAGCGCCGTCGCGCCTACCGGTACCGCTGACGGCCGCCACGCGAGGAAGGACAGGACGTCATGACCCTGAGCACCGCGCAGCACAGCGCGCTCGGTGAGTTTGAACTCGAGGACGAATATGAGGACGAGGACTTCGACCTCGGCGGCGTCATCAGCGGGCTCCTCGGCGAGAGCGAGTACGAGGACGAGTACGAGGGCGAAGAGGAATACGAGGACGAGGACGAGTTCGAGTTCGAGGGCGAATGGGAAGGTGAGCTCGAGGACGAGAGCGAGGCGATGGCCAACCCGCTTCGCCGGGTGTACCCGGACGCCATGATGGAGCATCTCGGCCATGCCGCCGCCGAAGCTGAGACAGAAGCCGAGGCCGAGGCGTTCGTCGGGGCCCTGGTCCCGCTCGCGGCCGGGCTGGTCAAGCGCGCGGCACCGCACGTCGCACGGGCCACCCCGCACCTCGTTCGCGGCCTGTCCAAGGTGACGCACTCGCTGCGCGGCAAGCCGGCCACCAGGCCGCTCGTCCGGGCGATACCGACCATCGCCGCCCGCACCACCCGCAGCCTGGCGCGGCAGGTGGCCCACGGCCGTCAGATCACCCCCCGCCGGGCGATCCGCACCCTGGCCGGGCAGACCGCGGCCGTCCTGCGTGATCCCCGGACGCGTCACCGCGTCGTCCGCCACGCTCGCGCGCTGGACCGCAACTACCACCACGCGACCCGCACGGGCCAGTGGTGGCGGGGCGCTCCGAGCGCAAGCGCGGCCACGGTCCGGGCGCTCGCGCCGCGGACGGCCACCTACGGAGCTCCCGCGCGGGTCACCTACGGAGCTCCCGCACAGGTCACCTACGGCGCTCCCGCGCGGGTCACGTACGGCGCTCCCGGCCGGGTCAGGTACCGGGTACCGCAGGTCAGGTACGGGACCCCGGTCAGGTACGGGACCGCGGTCGACGGCGGCGCGACGGTCAGGTACCGGGAACCGGTGCGCACCGGTGCTCCCGCCCGGCGCGTCCGGGCTCAGCGGGCCCGCGGCCGCGGTTACTCGCGCCAGCGGAATCTGCCCGCGGGCCTGTCCATCGCCTGGGTTCCGGTACCGGCCTGGCGGGGCAGCGAGCCGCCGCCTGGCGCCTACCGTTACTAGCGAGCGTGCGATCACGATGGCCACGTCCACCGGGGCAGTTCCCCTGCCCCGCTCCGACCCGGGTACGGCCCAGGCGCAGGCGCACATGGTCCGGCGCGCTACCGGCGAGATCAGGAGGCCGTGGATCCAGTCGCAGGGCATCAGCGTCACGCGGCACGCCGCCGCGCTGCGCCCCTTCCGGGCCAAGGAGTTCGGCACCGGCCCGGCCGCGCCCAGCGAGGGGCACCTGCAAGCGGTGAACGCGCTGCTCGCGCGGCTCCGGCGGGAACTGCTCGCGATCAGCGGGCAGGTGCGCGGCAATGCGGCCAAGGCGATCGCACAGCCAAGCACCGCGCGGCTCCAGGCGCTCGTCACCTCCAAGGAACAGGCGCACGACTGGGTACGTGCCATCGAGCGGATCTGGGATTTCTACTTCGAGCTGTTCGGACAGCGGCAGACCATGTTCGCGGACTGGCTGCTGTCCTGCGACCGCATCGCGCTGTCCTGCTATCAGACGGCCTACCTGGGGGTCGGCGAGCCGAAACCGCTGCCCGCCCCTCCGCCGTTCTGTTACGCGCGAACGGGCTTCTCGCCCGCGACGTTCCGCCGCGGCATCCCGCTACGGCGCCTGGGCCGCCAGATCAATCCGTTCCCCCTGGTCCAGCTGCCCTATCACCGGCTGGTCAACCCGTGGACCCTCGGCGCGGTGCTGCACGAGGTCAGCCATAACCTGCAAAGCGACCTCGGGCTGAACAAGGCGGTTCCTGTCGCCCTGGGCAGGCGCCTGCTGGAGGAGGACTGCCCGCCCGCCGTGGTCCAGGTGTGGGTCCGCTGGAACCGGGAGATATTCGCCGATCTGAGCGCCGTGCTGCTCGGCGGCCCCGCGGTCGTCGGCTCGCTGCTCGACGTCGTCGGCCGGTCCCCGCGGGCGGTTGTCGCCTACAACCCGCGCGGCCCCCATCCCACGCCGTGGTTCCGCGTGTACCTCTCGACGGAACTGCTGCGCAGGCTCGGGTTCGCGCCGGAGGCAGAACGCTACGAGGCGCTGTGGTCCAAGATCTACCCCGACCCGCGGTCAGGCACCATACCCCGGGCCATGGTGGATACGTTCGACCGCGCCTACCCCGCCGTCGTGGACGCGCTGTGCTTCCGCGAGTTCGCACCGCTCGGCCAGCGCAGCCTGGCCAGCACCATCAAATTCGGGGCCAAGGAACACCAGATGACGCTCGAGGCTGCCGAGCGGCTCGCGGCCGGCACCGACCCCGGCATCATCCCGGCGCGTCTGCTGATCGGTTCCGCGCGGTTCGCGCTCGACCACAAGCTGGCCCGCCCCGGCGTGATCACCAAGAACTTCTACACCGAACTGGCAAGGCGATGACAGTGACCGTCCAGTCCGCGTTGAGCGAGGTGCAGGCTTCTGCCCGGCGGCTCAGGGAGATCGCGGGTGAGCTGGTGCTGGCCGCCGTCGAGGACCAGCCCCGCAACTGCCAGGTGCACCTGGTCACGGTGGTGCATGATGCGGCGCTTGACGCCACCGCCGAGGCGGAGCAGGCGGCGGCGGCACTAGGCCTGGAGCAGACGGCCAGCATGGACCCGCCGCCCGCGGTCACTCCACGAGCGGTCGCCCGCTGTCAGCGCCACGTCGCGTTGCTAGGCGCGGAACTGGTCCGCGGGCTTGCCGCTCCAGAGATGCAAAACGACCTCGCGGCGCTGGGCCGCGAGCGCGGCCGCGAAGTGAGTGCGTGGGTACGGGAAATCAGCCGTCGCATCCAGGCCTGCCAGATCGCACTCTGGACGGATGTCCAGCCCGCCCTGCTCGGCTACTGGCAGGAACTGGCCGACATCACCGACCGAAGCTGCACATCCGGCGACGGACGCTGACCTGGGAGATGGAAGGACATCGACGATGCCTGTAAATGCCAAGATCCGGGTCGTTCTCTGCCCGCACCAGAAGCTGGCAGATAAGACGGCCGACCAGACATGGCCGTCTCCGGCCGAGGCTGTTGTCCAGCTCACCAGGAAAGTCCGGGGCGCGGCGGCGGAGGACATAACGACTGGTGCCGATGGTGAAGCATCCGCCGAACTCGTCGAGGGCGTGGTGTACACGGTCAAAATGGCCGATCCGTGGAACGCCTGGAAGTGCGTCACCACCGAACTGAGAGTCGACGACAAGACGAGAATGCCGCTCGAGGTTATGCTCGTCCCGCCCGAAGAGTACCGGTTGCTGCCCGTGCGCCTGGTAAGACACGATCACGGGGACGAGAAGGGCGGCGGGGACAAGGCTGCGGGCGAGTACCATGCCCCGGCCGGGATTCCCGGATCGAAGATCCAGGTCAAGGCCGCAGACCACGGTTTCGACGAGGAGTTCGGCCCTTCCGGCCAAGCCGGTTACATCTACGCGTGGGCACCGACGGGAAGGGTGGACGTCCACTTCCCCGAGTGGACCTCACCGGAACCGGAGAAGAAGACCTTCAAGCCGGCGTACAGCGACGTCACTTTCAAGCTGCCTGGACCTGCGCACAAGAAGGTTTACATCGCCGAGCTCCCGTATGAGCCGGCCCGCGGGGATACCGCGCTCCCCGAAACGCCATCGGACAGCGCGCAGATCGTGATCGAGCCGAAGGTGGGAATGCCGTCGTCTCAGCCGCACAGGTACGAGCCGCTGGCTGGCGCGTCCGTCACGGTGTTCCTGCACCCGCAGGGACGCGACCGCGTTTTTCTCGAAGGAACGCTCGCGGAAGAGGAGAAGGAGATCAGTTTCCCGGACCTGGCCTCGGGATACTTCAGCGGGACCGTCGTTCCCCCGGGCACGTTCAACGGCTGGCCCGTCAAAGGAAGTGACAAGCCCATCGGGAATCACTTCCTGCCCACCGGGGAGAAGATCGTGGTTCCGGTTGAATTCGAACTCGACGAGACACGGATAGAAGGCCAGGTCCTCACCCCCCAGGGCACTTTCGAAGGAGAACTGAACCTCAACATCTCCTACCCCGGCATGAAGCCGGTCCCGGTGACCGTCAGGAAGGGTAAATTCTGCGCCATGGTCCCCACCGGGGCGCCGCTGACCGTCTGCCTCGCCCATGGGGCCAAGCCGATGCTGGGCAAGCTCCCGCTGGAAATGCAGCCCGCGAGGCAGGACGTGCTGCCGCCACCACAGGTGACCACCGTCACGTTGGCGTACGAGCACTCCATCATGGGCCAGGCGGTCGACGAGGACGGGAATTCGATGTCGGGCGGCATCGTCGACATCTTCGACGGGCCGAACAAGGTCGCCAGCGTCGTGGCCGGCCAGGATGGCTTCTTCACGGCCGGCCTGGAGGAGAGCGGCAGTTACATCGTCGCCGTGCAGACAGAAGGCGGCGAGCCGGTCACCGGAAAGCCAGTGACCATCAACTCCCCCGCGCAGGATGTCGGTCAGGTAGGCCCGAGGCGGCGTCCCCCCGCGAATGGTAACAGTGCGAGCTCCGGCGGCCAGCCGGTGGCTCAGCACGTGCCGGAGGCGTTCACCGATCTGGCCGCCTACCCAGTGCTGACTGAGGAAATCAGCACCACCGGGGTGCCGGCGCCTGCCGTGGGCGGGACCGGCGGCGGTGGCGGTGCCGCCTACGCGCAGGTCGTTGATCAGGCTATGCGCGATGTTCTGGGATGGCGGCCGGGTGGTGACCTCAGCGGGTTCCAGGCTGCGCTCACGGGCGCGTTCCGGCTCCGTGAGGTGGAAGGTCACACCGAGTGGACCTGGCAGCAGCGCGGATACGCGGTGCAGGCTGACATGGGGGCGCTCACCGGGGCCCAGGCGGCCATTTACGCCCGGGCGAAGAGCGCCCTCGATCAGGTACTGCCGCTGCTGGCGGGTCTGACGCCCCTCAACCCGGCACTGTTCCCGCCTCAGGACCTCGAGGCGATACGGACCGTCATCACGACGGAACTTCAGGAGCTCGTGAGCGAGCTCGCGCTAACGGGCGGCCCCCGGATCCAGCGGGTGGACCAGCTGTTCCACCTGCTGACCGGAGAAGGGCCCGGATCGAAGAACCTGAACCCAGATCTAGTCCAGGGCAATCTGGGCACCCTGCGGGACCGATTCGGCCTGACCGCCGACGAGATCGACACGGTCGACGAGGAACGCATCGTCACCAACTTCCGCATCGTCGTCGAACAGGTGCTGTCACTGCAGGCGACCTGGGGCAACGACCGCGGCCTGCTCGCGCCCCTGGACCCGAGAGCCGCCTTCGGCACGGTCCTGATCTGGCTGTCCCGCAGCCTGGAGGCGGTCTGCGAGTCGGTCGGCGACCTCAACTTCGCCCTGGACTCGGTGTTCGTGGACGCGGCGCAGCGGCAGGTGCTCGAGCTGAAGTTCCCCGGCGAGGAGGCGCTGCTGCTGTCCGACCTGCTGGACTGGGTGGACCGGGCCAGCCGGGACGAAGGGCCGCGCATCATCCAGGACGCCGGGAAGGACGGGGTGTTCGCCTTCGCGCCGGTGCTGCGCAGGCTCCGTGACCTGATCCAGGAAACGCGCCATGCCGCCCGCCACGACAACAGGCTGCCGCACGGCATGCGGACCCCCCGCGTGGACCGTGCCCTGCAGGTACTCGCGGCCCAGCTCGACGAGGCGACGGAGCTGGCCAGCGCCGTGCGGCGCGACGCGCCTCCGGTGATCGAAGCTGCGCAGGTCAGCGCATCCGGCACGGGTACCGGGGGTTCCCTTGCGCCCGTGTCAGGGAAGCACCCCTCCGTCACGGTCGATATCTACGGCGCCAACTTCCGGCCCAGGGCCTCGGTGGTTCTGATCGCCCAAGACCGCGAGGACCTTCCCGAGCTCCATACGAGGAGCATCATCGTGACCCCGCCAAGTCAAATCAGCACGACCTTCCGCAACCCCGCGACTGTGCACGATAGCTCCGGGGTGACCTGGCTGGTGGCAGTCACCAACGAGGACGGAACGCACAGCAATCAGTTCCCGCTTGACCCGGGAAAGTCAGCTTCCTGACGGAGGAGATCCACGATGGCGACGGAGCAGGATTACCAGGCCTTCCTCGACCGGGTTGCGGCGCTGGAGGAGACGGTCGCGGACCGGCTGTCGTCGCGGCTGGTGTCCGACCCGCAGCTGGCCGACGTCCTGGTCAAGCAGATCGACGATCTGCTGCAGAAGGCCGTGGACGCGGACATGGCGATACCGCCGCCGCCGGACAAGGGGCTCGCGCAACTGGTCGGTGTCGGGCCGGAGGCCTCCGACGCTCTCGGGAAGACCAGGATCCCGCAGGCGATCACGCCTTACGACGAGACCGTCTCGTCCGAGCGTCTCGTGGCCATGGGCGACCTTTACTACATCTACCAGCACGAGAAGATCGGCGTCTTCCGTGCCGTGCGTAAGCTGCAGGAACTGTTCCGGGCGGGCGCCGTCTACCTGTCCAGCGGATCCGGCGCCTACGCGCTGTACCAGTTCGACCGGCGTGAGGTGCTGCGGTACACCGGACGGGACCGGCTGGCCGCCTACCGGCGTGCCTTCGGCTACGGCCGTTCCCCGGTGCCGACCGGCTCCCGCGCGAACAGCGACTTCCACGGGCTGTTCGCGCACTTCGCCAACCAGGTGGCGCTGTTCTGGCGGGATAAGCGGATCTCGGACGTGATGCGGGAGCGCGCGTACGACCCCAGCTTCGGCAGCATCGCCGTGGTCCGCCGGGCCGGCCTCGACCTGCGGAACAACCTGAAGTTCACCTCGTACGGCCACGTCAACGTGCTGCGCGTCGAGGTCATGCAGTTGCTGGACGAGGCGTACCGCATCCTGGGATCCGACGACATCAAGCGGATCTACGGCGCCGACACCGCATGGGACGTCATCGAAATCATCCTCGCCCAGTACTTCGGCGAGCGCCTGGTCACCTCGCCCCGGCAGCGCATGGCGATTGCCGGGCGTGAGCTGTTCCGCTGGCTGGCTCAGCCCCATGTGCTGCAGACGCAGCGGACGCAGTTCGAGACGCTGCTGCTGGAGATCGCCGAATACGCCGAAGAGTGGCTGACCAGCGCGCAGTCGATGGGCGTCGCGGTCCGCCAGGAGGACCGCCGCGTCATGCCGTGGGACCGGTCTAACCTGCCCGCCGCCGGCGGCGAACGGGTCGCCCGGCCACCGCTGCCGAGCCGGCCGCTGCCGCCGTCCGCGCGCGCCGGCGGTACGCGGGGCCGGGCGCCGGCCACGCGGCGCAGGATCGTGGCGGCGAACGGCACCCGGTCGTGACGAGGAATACACCGTCCCCCGGCTGACCGGCACCGGTTCCGGCCGTCATGGATGAGGTCACCGCCGCGGCCGGCTATGCCCGGTCCCGCCAGGCCGCGACCCTGCGGCGCCTGATCACCTTGCTGCGCTTTCCCACGGTGAGCGCCGATCCCCGGCATGCCGCGGACATGAGTGCGTGCGCGGCCTGGCTGGCCGGGCTGCTCGGTCAGATCGGGCTCGCCGATATCCGCGTCTGCCGTGGTCGGGTGGCCCCGGTGGTCACCGCTTCCTGGCACGGCTCGCGCGGGGGGCCCACCGTCCTGGTGTACGGCCACTACGACGTCCAGCCGGTCGAGCCGTTGTCAGCCTGGGCGACCGACCCGTTCCGGCCGGTCCGGCGTGGCCCGCACCTGTATGCCCGCGGCGCCAGCGACGACAAGGGCCAGCTCATGGCCCACCTCGCGGCCATCGAGGCATGGCTCGCCACCGCGGCGCGGCTGCCGGTCAACCTGCGGCTGGTCCTGGATGGCGAGGAGGAGATCGGCAGCCCGACCCTGGTGGCGGCGGTGGCCGCCGGGTGGCGCCCGCTGGCCGCTGATGTCGCGCTGGTGTCTGACACGTGGATGCTCGCGCCCGATGCCCCGGTGCTGATCACCGGGCTCCGCGGTGCGCTGAGCGCCAGCCTCGACGTTCTCGGCCCGCGACGGGACCTGCACGCGGGGTCGTTCGGCGGGGCCGTCCCCAACCCCGCGGAGGTGCTGGCCACCCTGGTCGCGAGCCTGCACGACAAGGCCGGGCGGGTCGCGGTCGCGAGCTTCTACGACCAGGTGCGCCCCATGACCGAGAAGGAGCGGCAGCACCTGGCCCGGGTGGGCCCGCGGGATCCGGCGATGCTTGCCCCGGCGGGCGCGGCGCTCGGCTACGGCGAACCTGGCTTCTCGGCGTTCGAGCGCGTCACCCGCCGGCCGGCCGTGATTACCACCAACCTGCGCACGTCGGGCGAGGGCCGCACGGTGGTGCCCGCGCGGGCCACCGCCGATCTCAACATCCGGCTGGCGGCCGGCCAGGAGCCCGGCCGGGTCGCCACCTTGCTGCGGCGGCATATCCGGGCACGTATTCCGCCGGGGATGCGCGGCCGGCTCCGCATCCGGAGCGGCTGCCCGGCCTACACCCTGGACCCGCGCGCCCCGGTGGTGCGGGCCGTACAGTCAGCCTGCCGCAGCGTGTTCGGCCAGGAGCCCGCGATGCTGCCATCGGGCGGTTCCATCCCGTTCGTCAGCACGCTCGCGGCGGCCCGTCCGGTCGACGTCGCGCTACTGGGGTTCGGCCTGCCTGACGACGCGATCCATGCGCCGAATGAGCGGCTGTACGTGCCGAACCTTTTCCGCGGTACGGACACCTGCGTTGAGCTCTACCAGCAGCTGGGCAACGCCTAGCGTGCGTCCAGCGCGCGCAGGGCCTCGGCGAACGGCCGTTCCAGCCAGGCGAGATGGTCGGCCTCGCCGTGATGGTGGGTGGTGAGCTGGTCGGACCGGCGGACCGCGGTGTGCCGTACGTAGTCGCGCGCGCCTTCGACCAGCGTCCGGATGTACCGGAGGCCCTCGGGATCGGCCATCGTCCACTCGCCGCCGCAGGCGACGTAGACCGGCGAGGTGTGCGCGAAAACCCGGCGACTCCATTCGTCGAGGTGGTAATCCGTGCCGAAGGCCCGGCAGGCTAGCCACGAGTTCCCGTCGATCCGCAGTTCCCCGCTGATTTCGGCCTGCCGCCCGCCGTCGGCATCCGCCTTCATGACGACCTCGCCGTTACGGACGATTTCGAGCGAACCGAGCGGGAAGATGCTGCGCACGGTGGCGTGCACGCTGACCGTTCCCGGACCGGAAAGGGCGACGGTATCGCCTGGCTGGCATCCGTCGACCGAGAGCGTCACCAGCGGCCCGCCGGAGAGGAACGTGCGGCCCGATCGCACCGCCCGGCACCAGGCCTCGTAGCTGAACTCCTCGTCCAGCCGCGCGTAGGTACGGTAGAGGCCGACCGGCACGGCGCTCGACATCTTGTCCGTGCCGCCGACCAGCGGAAGCCGGTAGCCGCTGTTCAGGTACCGGTAGTACTCGGTCAGCCGGTCGTCGGTCTGAGACAGGATCTCGACGGCATCAGCCCGGCCGGTCGCGACGAGAACGGCCGGCTCACCGTTCGGATTCGGGAAATGCGCGGCAACGACGGTGCCGCCCTGGGCGTGCGTCCGGTCGGCCCAGTCGCTCAGCGTCGCGTCCAGCGCACCGCCGAGCTCGGCCTCGTCGGGACCGTCGCTGCTCCACGGCATGACCGGTTCCTTCAGGCCCCACAGGAGCGCATGGCCGAGCGCGTGCTGCCGGTTTTCCTGGCCGACGTACGTCACGTAGCCGCCGCCCTCCACCACGCCGTACTGGCTAACACTGTGCTGGCTAACACTGTGCTGGCTAACACTGGGTCGGCCGGAGAAGTCCTCGGTGTTGGTGAACAGCGCGCCCCACTGCGCCTGGAGCAAATTGACCACGCGCAGGTCCTCGCCCCGCTGTTCGAGCTGCGCGCCGGCGGTCGACAGGAAGTGCACGTGCGAGTCACCTGACCACCAGCCCTCGGCGGCCATGTCGGCGACGCGGCCGAGCCGCAGCGTCAGTTCCCGCTGCCCCGGCTCGATCCGCACGGTCTGCCGGAGCGGCTCGTACTCGAACCCGCGCGCGACGTCCACGACGACGTCGCCGCGCGGCAGCCAGCCCTGGCAGGTGCCGTCGATGTAGGCATAGCTGCGCTGGCCCAGGCGGACGTCGCCGCCGACGTCGTAATGCCAGCTGTTCAGGTTCTGCGCGACGTGATTGTGGTGACCGTGGGGCTGGTAGGGAATGCCCTCGGCCGACCGGAAATGGACCCGGCACGGCACCGGCTGCCCGCTCGCGTCGTCGACGACGCGGACATGCACCCAGTTGCGGCCGCCTTCCGTGAGTTCCACGGAAATCCGGCCGGCCTCCGCCCGCCCGTCTCGCTCCACGTCTCCCCAGCGCACCCGGCCGAGTTCCGCATCGCCTTGGCGGATCGCGACGGTCGCCGACGGCAGCGCGGCGATCGAGGCATACGCGGACGTGCCTTCCGCCGCTCCCCAGCCGGCCCGGTCGTCCTCGCCGGGCAGCGGCTGCGGGTAGGTCGCGACACCCCGGTCCACGTCGATGTCCAGGACGCCGTTCTTTCCGTCCTGCACCACGAGCCGCACCGGCCGCGCAGGCACGCGGACGAACGGGTGCTCGTCGACGTCGCTGGTCGTGACGCCAGCCACGATGAACCGCGCGCCCCGCGGGATGATCTCGATCCGCTCGACCGCTCGTTCGGGCTGAGGATTCTCCCAGCACCACAGGTAGTAGCCGGCCGGCCAGCCCATGGCCTGCTCGGTCAGGCGATACCCGGCGTCGTCCCAGCGGCCCTCGAAACGCGGCTGGTTATGATCGCTGGTGTCGGTGACGGCCAGGAACGGCAGCTGGCCCCATTCCGGCGGCACCACCTGGATCTCGAAGCGTTCCCTGATGGGCACGGTGACGGCCTCGCCGCCGGCGAGGTGGAAGACATACTCCGCGACGAGCTTCCCGACGGCGTGACCGGCTGGCGCGCCCGGCTCGAGCAGCCGGTGCGCGACGATGACCCGCGGCGCCAGCCGGCCGATCTCAACCGGCGTGGCGGCGCCAGGCAGGACAAAGCAGCGCTCCGCGGACGGCCGCTCGGGCCCGATCAGGAACGGCAGGCCGCGCAGGTCCACCCGCCCGAGCGGAACATCGCCCGGCGCATCGCCGAGAACCTCCACACCCGCGTTGCACGCACCGGACAGGTCGACTGGCTCATAGCACGGCATGCGCTCGATCGTAGGCCGCCCAGCCGGCCTGACCCCAGCGAATTTCAGGGCGGGGCGGTGAAGCGGTAGCCAGCGCCACGCACCGTTTGCAGGCTTCCGGCCCGGTCGCCGAGTTTGCGGCGAAGAGCGCTGATCACGACCTCGACGACGTTGCTGCCGCCGCTCCAGTCGTAGCCCCATACGTCGCGCAGCAGGGCGGCCCGGCTGACTACCCGGCCTTCGTGTTCGTGCAGGTACTGAAGAACGTCGAATTCGAGCTTGGTGAGATCGGCGCGGGTGCCATCGAGGATGAGCTGGCGGCGGTCCGGATCGAGCAGGGCGTGGTTGTCGATGAGCATTTCCCGCGCGGCGAGGTCGGTCAGCCAGCCGTCGATGGAGGACGGACCGAAGTCGTTGTAGAGGGCGTGGTAGGTCGTTCCCCCGATCTCGGCGGTGCCGTCCGGAAGACGGGCGAAGCCGAGCGGCGCGAGCTGGGACAGCCTCGCGGCGGGATCCGCGGCCAGCGAGTAGATGCGGCGGAGCCTGGGCCGCATTTCCAGGTAGCGCCGCTTGAGGTCGAGGATCAGGGCGGCGCCGGCCGGGGTCGTGGCTTCGCCGCCGTCGGCGGCCAGCATGTAGCGGAGGAAGAGCACCTGCTGGCCGCGCGGTACCGGGTTGGCGCGCAGGTGCTCGCGCCACGTGACGGCGGCGGGGTCCGCGGTCAGGAGCCAGGTCGGCACCGAGGTTGCCTCGCACAGGCACTGGAACGCGGCGGGGGTCCCGTCGGGATCCCGGGCGACGCGGAACGCGGACGGCATCGTGTCCCGCCAGGACTGCATCACGGCGACTGCGGCGGCGGGCTGGTGCGCGCGGGCGATGGCGGTGATCTGGGCCTCATCGGCCGGCCGCGCTGGCTCGACCGCGTACCGGTGACTGGCGGTGGGGAAGAACGCCTCCCGCACGGCCGGGTTCTCGATGAGGTAGAGCAGGTCGGCGGTGTAGCGCCACAGGTCCGCCGACGGAGCGGTACGCAGCTCGCGTCGCAGTTGCCGCCAGGCCGCGATCCGGTGGGCGCGGTAGGTCGGCGGGTCGTTGACCCGGAGCAGTGCCGCGACGACTTCGCGCACGGTCTCGTGCAGGACCAGGCCGTCCGGTCTGAATTCCACGAACGGCAGCGGGCGCAGCCTGTCGTAGGCATCGTGCGGGGGGACATCAGGCAGCAGCGCACTGAGGAGGGACAGAGTCGGCCGGCGCAGCGTGCAGGCGGCGTCGAGCACGGCCCGGGTTGGCCGGTCGAGGCTGGAAAGGTAGACCCGGGCCAGTTCGGTGATGACGGTGGCGATCGCGGCGTCGGGGACCGTGAGGTCCGGGCGGGCGCCCCGCGCGGAGGCGGCCAGCCGCAGTGCCAGCGGGTGACCGTGAGTGAAGCGGGTGAGCCGGGTGGCGTCGGCGCCGCTGAGTCCTTCGCGGCGCAGCAGCGCGTCGGCGTCGGCGGCGGCCAGGTTCGCCAGCGGCACCGTGGCCAGCAGGTCCCCGAAATCACTGATCCAGGCGGCGACCGGCGGCTCGCGGCCCGCCAGCGCCAGCCTGGTGTTGTCGCGCAGGCCCGGCACGAGTTCCTGCCGCAGCCAAGTGTCAAGCAACCGGAGCTGTTCGTAGGTATCGAGAACCAGCACCACCCGGTCACCGAGGCCGCTGAGCGCGGCGGCGGCATCCGCGACCGTAGCCATCGGCCGGTTCCCGCCCGGTGGTTCGGCCCGCAGCGTCCCGATCGCGCGGTCGAGCGCGGCGAGGAAACCGCGCTCGGTCGGCTCGATGCCGCCGCAGTCCATGCTGACGACGGCGGCGCCATGCGCCCGCGCGTCCTCCGCGAACGCGGCGAGCAGCGCGGATTTCCCGATCCCGGCGATGCCGTGCACGGCCACGACTAGCGGGCGGTCACGCTCGGCCAGGCCGAGAAGCACCGCCCGCTCCGCGTCCCGGCCGACCACAGCGGCCGTCCGGGCGCCCAGCAATGTTCGCAGGGTTCCGCTCATCGCCGCCGCGGGCGTGCTTCAGTCATCTGTCAGTACCCGCCTCGGGTCACCTTCGTCGGCCCGGCCAGGACTGAGAAGTCCCTGACGGTCACGTCGATCAGGTTTGGGTTCGCCTGCAATCCCTGGAAGATCTTCCCGCTCTGGTAGGCCCTCATCGCGGCGACGTCGTCCCACGTGTAGATACCACCGTAGGTGTTGGCCTGCTGGTTGGCTAGCCAGATCTTCGCGCGCAGACCCGGCAGCGCGGCGAAGGCGGGCGCGTTCTGCTCGGCGTGTGCCTGATATGCCGCATCGTCGATGCCGTCCAGCTTGAACGTGATGACCTGCATGTGCATGTCGTGCTCCTTCGGTACGTGGTGACGTGATCACCGTAGGGATGGCGGGGGCCGCGCCGGTGAGCCCAGGCTGAAGCGGAGCTGAGTCCGGCCGCTCAGCTTCGCCTCATGTTCGGCTCACCCCGGCCGGCCGTCCGCCGCCTAGCTTCTGCCAGGACCGATCCATCCACGTTGCGGAGGTTTCCCATGGACACAGAACTGATCGAGCAGAACGTGCATCGCCTGCTCGGCGCGATGAGCGGCGCGGCTACCACGGCCATGGTGGCGGTCGGCGACCAGCTCGGCCTGTACCGGGCACTCGCCGACGGCGGCCCGGCGACCCCGGACGAGCTGGCCGCCAGTACCGGCACGGCGGCGCGCTACCTGAGGGAGTGGCTGTCCCAGCAGGCGGCCGCCGGATTCCTCGCCTACCGGGCCGGCGACGGGCGGTACGTGCTGCCGGCCGAAGCCGCCGCCGTGCTCGCTCATGAGGCGTCGCCGGCCTTCCTGGCCGGCGGTGCCACCATCACCCGCGGCTGGTTCGCGGGCATCGACCGCCTCGCCCAGGCGTTCCGTACCGGCGCGGGCATTCCCTGGCACGAGCAGGACCCGGCGGTCTTCGAGGGCACCGAGCGGTTCTTCCGCCCTGGCTACACCGCCAGCCTGACCACGGAGTGGATCCCGGCCCTGCCCGGGATGGCGGACAGGCTCTCCGCCGGCGGCCGGGTCGCCGACGTCGGCTGCGGGCACGGCGTCGCCGCCATCTTGCTAGCCCGCGCCTACCCGCAGGCGAGCATCCACGGCTATGACTTCCACGACCGTTCCATCCAGGTCGCCCGCCAGCGGGCCGGCCAGGCTGGCCTCGGCGGACGCATCCGGTTCGAGCCGCTCGACGCGACCAGCTACCCGGCCGACGGCTTCGACCTGATCTGCCTGCTGGACACCCTCCACGATCTCGGCGACCCGGCCGCCGCGCTGGCCCACGCCCGCAAGGC
>Ga0207693_10001550_pt1 | contig 20290 bp, 19 predicted proteins | sample LARL81metaG_FD_184347 | JGI IMG/M metagenome (GOLD analysis project Ga0207693, IMG submission 184347) | Corn, switchgrass and miscanthus rhizosphere microbial communities from Kellogg Biological Station, Michigan, USA - LAR L8-1 metaG... | ecosystem: Host-associated > Plants > Roots >... | reverse complement strand
CGAACCGGCCAGGCCGGCCAGCGGGTGCGCTGAGCCTGCAGATCACCCCGGCTCCCTACCAGCTGCCGGCCGGGATATCCCGGGAGGTCGTGCTGGCCCGGGGGCCGGATCTGCTGATCGCGGGCGGGCTCGCCACCAGGTCGGCGCCCACCGCTGCCGTGCGGGTGCTCAACCCGGTGACCGGCGCTACGTCGCGGGCGGGACGGCTGGCCGCGCCCACGCACGACGCGGCCGGCGTCATGATCGGCGGCCACGCCCTCATCTTCGGTGGCGGCCAGCGGGCCATTACGGCCACGGTGCAGGTCATCTCGGCGGACCACGCCGCGGTGACCGGGCAGCTGCCCAGCCGGCGGTCGGACCTGGCGGCGGTGGCCGTGGGTGGCACTGCGTATCTGCTGGGCGGCTACGACGGCGCCCGATATGCCACCGATGTGCTGGCCACCAGCGACGGCCGCCGGTTCACGGTGGTGGCCCGGCTGCCGGTGCCAGTCCGCTACCCGGCGGTGGCCGCGCTGGGCCGGCAGATCTGGGTGTTCGGCGGGCAGACCGCAGCCGGGATTACCAGCGACATCCAGCGGATCACGCTGCCCAGCACCAGCCCGGCCAGCACCAGCCCGGCCAGCACCAGTCAGACGGGCGTCAGCCCAGCGCAGGGCAGCGCCACCGTGGTTGGGCGCCTGCCCCGGCCGATGACCGCGGGATCGGCGTTCGCCCTGGGCGGGAGGCTGTACGTGGCTGGTGGCCGGATCGCCGCGCCAGCCAGCGCCGGGCAGGCCATGGCCAGCCCGTCGGCCCGGCTGGCCACCAGCGACCTCGTGCTCAGCTACCGGCCGGGCCAGCCCCGGCCCCTGGTAGCGGGCCGGCTCCCAGTGGCAGTGGCCAACGCCGGGGTGGCCACCATCGGCGGCACCGCGTTCCTGATTGGCGGGCACAACGGGATACGCCGGGTGCCCGCGGTGACCCGGCTGCAGCTGGTCACCGCGGACCGCCCGGGGGATACACAGGGCATCCCGTCGCTGGGCGGTGATCCGGCTCCGGGGGACCCGGTGCTGGACAGCCAGTCCTGGCTGCCAACGCCGCACGGCCGGGGCCACCTGGCCCCGCACTCCGATCCCGGCGCGCTGCCTGGTGACGTGCTGATCGCAGACCACCGCAACAACCGGCTGATCATCGTGGACCCGCAAGGCCGTATCCGGTGGCAGTTCCCGCGGCCGGGCGATCTGGCCCGGGGACAGACCTTCCTGGTCCCGGACGACGCGTTCTTCTCGCCCGATGGGAAGTACATCATCGCCACCCAGGAGGACGACCAGGTGATCAGCGTGATCAACGTGGCCGCGCACCGGATCGTCTACCGGTACGGCACCCCCGGCGTGCCCGGGGCCGGCCCCAACCACCTGTCCAACCCGGACGACGCGCTGATCCTGCCGGGTGGCAGCATCCTGGCCGCCGACATCAAGAACTGCCGGATCGTGCTGGCCCGGCCGCCCGCCCATCACCTGCAGCGAACCATCGGCCAGGCAGGCGGCTACTGCTGGCATGACCCGCCGGCCAGGTTCGGCAGCCCCAACGGCGCGTTCCCGATGACCAGCGGCCGGTACCTGGTGACCGAGATCAACGGGGACTGGGTGGACGCGGTGAGCCTGACCGGCCACGTGTACTGGTCCACCAACCCGCCGGGGGTGAACTACCCGTCCGATACGAACGAGGTCTTCCCGGGCCGGTACCTGACCGCGGACTATTCCAGCCCCGGCCAGGTGGTGGAGTTCGACGCGCACGGTCACCTGGTGTGGCGGTTTGGCGGGCTCAACCACCCGTCACTGGCGCTGCCGCTGCCCAACGGGGACATTCTGGTCAATGACGACTACAACCACCGGGTCATCGTCATCGACCCGGTCAGTGACCGGATCGTCTGGCAGTACGGGCACACCGGGGTGCCGGGCCGGGGGCCCGGGTACCTGAACGACCCGGACGGCGTGGACCTCATGCCGCCCGACTCGCTGCTGATCACCCACGCGGGCACCATGGGCCAGCCCTGAGCCGGCCTGGAGTCAGCGGTAGCCGGGGTACAGCTGGCCGGACGGCACGATCTGCACGCCCAGCGGCAGCAGGGTAATCGGGATGATCTTGAAATTGGCGAGGCCCAGCGGAATGCCGATGATCGTGATGCACAGCGCGATGCCGGTGAACAAGTGGCCGAGGGCCAGCCACCAGCCGAACAGGACGATCCAGATGATGTTGCCGATCAGCGAGCCCATCCCGGCGTCCCGGCGCGGCTCGATCGTCCGGCCGAACGGCCACAGCACGTAGCCGGCGATCCGGAAGGCGGCGATCCCGAACGGGATCGTGACGACGAGGAAGAACAGCGCGAAGCAGATGATTCCGGCCACCGCGTACGCGATCGCCATCCAGAAGCCGCACAGGATGAGCCAGATCACGTTCAGGATCGCCCTCAGCATGCCGGCCCCCCGTCGACGACGCCGTGCGCTCTGTCGCGCCTGCCCTGTGTTTACCGTATCTCAAGCTTGCTGAGCAGAATCTGCGTGGCACTCGCGACCGCGTCCACAGCCTCCTCGAACGCCTCAGCGTTATGCCGGGCCGGGCGCTGGAATCCGCTGATCTTCTTTACGTACTGGCGCGCTGCGGCCCGCATGTCCTCGTCCGTAACGTGGTCGGAGTAGGGCGGGCGCAGAGTTTTGATGCTGCGGCACATGCTGCCGACCCTACCCGGGCCGGCCACGCACGGCTGACCAGCAGCGCTCAGCCGATGCCGAGCAGTGGTTCGAGGCCGAACGTCAGCCCGGCTGGCCGGGACCCGAGACGGCGCACGGCCAGCAGCACGCCCGGCATGAACGACGCGCGGTCCAGCGAGTCGTGCCGGATGAGCAGCGTCTCGCCGTGCCCGCCCAGCACGACCTCCTGGTGCGCGACCAGGCCGGCCAGCCGCACCGAGTGCACATGGACCCCGTCCACCACGGTGCCCCGGGCGCCGGGCGCCTCGGTCAGCGTGGCGTCCGGCGGGTCGCCCAGCCCGGCCGCGGCCCGGGCGGCAGAGATGAGCGCGGCCGTCCGGGCCGCGGTCCCGGACGGGGCGTCCACCTTGCCCGCGTGATGCAGCTCGATGACCTCGGCCGACTCGAAGAACCGGGCGGCCTGCGCGGCGAAGTGCATCATCAGCACCGCGCCGACCGAGAAGTTCGGCGCGATCAGCACCCGCACCGTACGCTGCGCCGCCAGCCACTCCCGCACCTCGGCCAGGCGGGCCTCACCGAACCCGGAGGTACCGACCACCACGTCCAGCCCGTGGCTGATGCACCAGTGCAGGTTGTCCATGACCGCGCCGGGATTGGTGAAGTCGATCACCACATCGCAGCCGGCCAGTTCGTCCCGTGGGTCGCCCTCGTCCACCGCCGCCGCGACCTCGAGGTCATCCGTGCCGGTTACCGCGTCCCGCACGGTAGCGCCCATCCGGCCGCGGGCGCCGAGTATGCCGACCTTGATCATCACGCCCCTGTTCCCGCCGCCCGCCCGGCGGCCCGGCCCGGGTGGCCTCGTTCCGGGCAGCCTCGTTCCGGGCGGCGTGGCCCCGCTCGCTACCCGAGCGCGTCAGCGAAGGCCGTGGTGTCGTCGAACGGGCCGACGACCGCCAGCACCTTGGGCTTGGCCAGGATGTCCGCCGCCACCGCGCGCACGTCGTCGTGCGTGACCGCCTCGATCGAGGCGAGGATATCGTCTACCGGCTCCAGCCGCGGGTAGACCAGCTCGGACTTGCCCAGCCGGCTCATCCGCGACGAGGGATCCTCCAGGCCCAGTACCATCGCCCCGCGCAGCTGGCCCTTGCCGCGCTCCAGCTCGGCGCCGGTCAGCCCGCCGGACACCACCTTGGCGATCTCGTCCCGGCAGATGGACAGCACGTCGTCGGCCTTGGACGGCAGGCAGCCCGCGTAGACACCCCACAGCCCGGCGTCGGCGTGCTGGGAGGTGAAGCTGTACACCGAGTAGGCCAGGCCGCGCTTTTCCCGCACCTCCTGGAACAGCCGCGACGACATGCCGCCGCCCAGCGCCGCGTTCAGCACGCCGAGCGGGAACCGCCGGTCGTCGGTGCGGCTCAGCGCCGCGCAGCCGAGCACCAGGTTGGCCTGCTCGATGCCGCGCGAAACCAGCCGGACCCCGCGGCCCTCCCCCGGGCTGGCCGCGGCGCCCGCCAGCCGGGGAGCCGCGGGCTGGGCCGCGCCATCCAGCACATGGCGGAACGCCTGCTCGGCGTGCCGGACCACGGCGTCGTGGTCCAGCCGGCCGGCGGCCGCCACCACCAGGTGATCCGGGGTATACCGGGCCCGGTAGTGCTCAGCGATCTGGTCCTGGGTGATCCCGTTGATCGAGTCCACCGTGCCCAGGATGGGCCGGCCCAGCGGCGTGTCGCCGAACAGCTGGCGGACGAAGGCCTCGTGCACCGTGTCCGAGGGATCATCCTCGTTCATGGCGATCTCTTCGAGGATCACCCCGCGCTCGGCGTCCACGTCCTTGGACTCGATCAGCGAGCTGGTCACCATGTCGGACAGCACATCGATGGCCAGCGGCAGGTCGGCATCCAGCACCCGGGCGTAGTAGCAGGTGTACTCCTTGCCGGTGAACGCGTTCAGCTCACCGCCGACCGCGTCCATGGTGGCCGAGATCTCCAGCGCGGTCCGCTTCCTGGTCCCCTTGAACAGCAGGTGCTCCAGGTAGTGGGTGGCGCCGGCGTGGGCGGGGCCCTCGTCGCGGGACCCCACCCCGGCCCAGATGCCGAACGCCGCGGAGCGTACCGCGGGCAGCGTCTCGGTGATCACCCGCAGGCCGCCCGGCAGCACGGTCCGGCGCACCGCGCCGGTGCCGTCATCCAGCAGTTCAGCGCTCCCGAGGGCCGTGCTCACGAGTCGCGGTGCCTGCGCTCACGGTGCCGGGTCCGGTGGCCGTCGCCACCCCCCGAACTGGCCCCGGTGCGGCTGTCCCGGTCACCACGGTCACCACGGTCGCGGTCACCGCGGCCGTCACGGTCGGACCGGTCGTGACCGCCGGCCGCACCGTCGCCGCCCGCGGCGGCCGCGGCCGCCTCGCGCTCGACTACCTCCACCGGCACCAGCGACAGCTTGCCGCGGTCGTCGATCTCGCGGATCTCGACCTGGATCTTGTCACCGACCTTGACCACGTCATCGACGTTCTCGATCCGGGCCCCGCCGTGCAGCTTGCGCAGCTGGGTGATGTGCAGCAGCCCATCCCGGCCGGGCAGCAGCGAGACGAACGCGCCGAACGTGGTCGTCTTGACCACGGTGCCCAGGAACCGCTCGCCCACCTCGGGCATGTGCGGGTTGGCGATCGCGTTGATCGTGGTCCGCGCGGCCTCGGCGGACGGCCCGTCGGTGGCGCCGATGTAGATCGTGCCGTCGTCCTCGATCGTGATCTCGGCCCCGGTGTCCTCCTGGATCGAGTTGATCATCTTGCCCTTGGGCCCGATGACCTCGCCGATCTTGTCCACCGGCACCTTGATCGTGATGATCCGCGGTGCCTGCGGGCTCATCTCGCCCGGGGCGTCGATCGCCTCGCGCATGACGTCCAGGATGGTCAGCCGGGCCCCGCGCGCCTGGCGCAGGGCGGCGCCCAGCACGCTGGCCGGGATCCCGTCCAGCTTGGTGTCCAGCTGCAGGGCGGTGACGATGTCCTTGGTCCCGGCCACCTTGAAGTCCATGTCGCCGAACGCGTCCTCGGCGCCCAGGATGTCGGTCAGCGTGACGTACTCGCCGCCCTCGTAGATCAGGCCCATCGCGATGCCGGAGACCATGTCCCGGAGCGGGACACCCGCGTCCAGCAGCGACATGGTGGACGCGCAGACCGAGCCCATCGAGGTCGAGCCGTTGGACCCGACCGCCTCGGACACCTGGCGGATCGCGTACGGGAACTCCTCGCGGCTGGGCAGCACCGGCAGCAGCGCCCGCTCGGCCAGTGCGCCATGACCGATCTCACGGCGCTTGGGCGAGCCGACCCGGCCGGTCTCCCCGGTGGAGTACGGCGGCATGTTGTAGTTGTGCATGTAGCGCTTGGTCCGCTCCGGGTTGAGCGTGTCCAGCATCTGCTCCATGCGCAGCATGTTCAGCGTGGTGACGCCCAGGATCTGGGTCTCCCCCCGCTCGAACAGCGCCGACCCGTGCACCCGGGGCAGCACGTGCGCCTCGGCGGACAGCCGGCGGATGTCGGTCAGGCCGCGGCCGTCGATGCGGACGCCGTCCCGGATGATCCGCTCCCGGACCAGCTTCTTGGTCAGCGCGCGGAACGCGCCGCTGATCTCCTTCTCCCGGCCCTCGAACTGGCTGGCCAGCTTCTCCACGGCGAGCGCCTTGACCCGGTCGGTCTCCGACTCCCGCTCCTGCTTGCCGGCGATCGTGAGCACCCGGGCCAGCTCGCTGGACACGGCCTCGGTCACGGCGTCATAGACGTCGGGCTGGTAGTCCGGGAACACCGGGTACTCGGCCAGCTCCTTGGCCGCCTGGTCGGCGACCTGCTGCTGAGCCGCGCAGAGCAGCTTGAGGAACGGCTTGGCCGCTTCCAGGCCTTCCGGCACGGTCTCCTCGGTGGGCGCGACCGCGCCGCTGGCCGGGTCGGCCAGCAGGCCCAGGGTCCCGGTGGTGGACTCCGCCTCGACCATCATGATGGCCACGTCGCCGTCCGGCAGCACCCGGCCCGCCACCACCATGTCGAAGGTGGCCTCGGCCAGCTGCTCATGGGTGGGGAACGCGACCCACTGGCCCTTGATCAGGGCGACCCGCACCCCGCCGATCGGGCCGGAGAACGGCAGCCCGGCGAGCAGGGTGGACAGCGAGGCGGCGTTGATGGCCACCACGTCGTACAGGTGCTCCGGGTTGAGCGCCAGGATCGTCTCGACGACCTGCACCTCGTTGCGCAGGCCCTTGACGAACGAGGGGCGCAGCGGCCGGTCGATCAGCCGGCAGGTGAGGATGGCGTCCTCGGACGGGCGGCCCTCCCGGCGGAAGAAGGAGCCGGGGATCCGGCCCAGCGCGTACATCCGCTCCTCGACGTCCACGGTGAGCGGGAAGAAGTCCAGCCCCTCCTTGGGGTGCTTGCCCGCTGTCGTGGCGGACAGGACTACCGTCTCGTCGTCCAGGGTGGCGACGGCCGAACCAGCGGCCAGGCGGGCCAGGCGGCCCGTTTCAAACTTGATCGTGTGAGTGCCGAAGCTGCCGTTGTCGATGATGGCTTCAGCGGTATACACACCCTCCACGGGTGAGACCTCCTTGACTGAGGTCCCGCGTCCGCTGCCGGTGGCACGCGGCTGTGCCATCTGGTCGGTGCCAGCTGGCCGAGCCAGCGGCCGGCCCGGTCTTCGATCGAAGTCCTCGGCCCGGGGGCGGTGCGTTGCACTGCACCCGACCCGAGAACCACTACCGAGGACCGGTCCCGGCGCAGTTGAGCGCTCCGGGCTCGGGGGCCGCGGGATGTAGTTCTTGAGTTGTCCGGGGCCTACCTGCGCAGGCCCAGTTTGCTGATGAGCGCACGGTAGCGCTCGATGTCGGTGCGGGCCAGGTACTGCAGGAGACGCCGGCGGCGTCCCACCAGCAGCAGCAGGCCGCGGCGGCTGTGATGATCGTGCTTGTGCACCTTGAGGTGCTCGGTCAGGTCGTTGATCCGTCGCGTGAGCAGTGCAACCTGGACTTCCGGCGAACCGGTGTCACCCTCATTGGTCGCGTTGTCCGCGATGATCTCCTTCTTTACCGAAGTGTCCAGCGGCACGTGGCATTCCTATCTTGTGAGCTAGTAAGCAGTCAGGGGCTTACCACGGCGGAACCGCCGGAACCCCTCAGCCGGCCGCTTGAGGGTGCAGCCGACCCGGCCGGATCTCACCGGCCGCCTCTCACGGTACCACGAGCAGCGGCAAACCCGTTCCAGCACGGAACGCCCGGCGGCCGGCAATTACGGCCGCCGCCGCCACCCAGCTACCCACAGCTACAACCGTGGCACCGGGCCCGGCATTCCGGGTCAGGCCCGGCCGGCCAGCAGCTCACGGGCCTCGTCCACGTCGCGGCGCATCTGCCCGGTGAGCGCGTCCACCGAGTCGAAGCGGACCATGCCGCGCAGCCGGGCGGTGAAGTCCACCGCCACGTGCACGCCGTACAGGTCAAGGTCGTCGCGGTCCAGCGCGTGGGCCTCCACGGTCCGGTCCTGGCCGCCGAACGTCGGGTTGGTGCCGACCGAGATCGCGGCCGGCCAGCGTCCGGTCTGCTGGCCATCGCCGTCCAGGCTGGCCAGCCACCCGGCGTACACCCCGTCGGCGGGTATCGCCATCAGCCGCGGCGGCTCCAGGTTGGCGGTGGGGAAGCCGAGCGCCCGCCCGCGCTGATGACCGCGCACGACCACGCCTTCCACCCGGTGCGGGCGGCCCAGGTCGCGGGCGGCACCGGCCACGTCACCGTCGTTAAGCAAATTCCTGATCTCGCTGGAGGAGATGGTGACGCCGTGCTCAGCCAGCAGCGGGACGCCCTGGGCGCCGAACTCGTATTTCTCGCCCAGCTCAGCCAGGAGCGCGACGTCACCGGCGGCGCGGTGGCCGAACCGGAAGTTCTCCCCCACCACGACCCAGCGGGCGTGCAGCCGCTCGGCGAGCACGGTGCGGACGAACTCGTCCGGGCCCAGCCGGGAGAACTCCAGGGTGAACGGCAGGACGCAGACCGCGGCGCAGCCCTGCTCGCCCAGCAGCTGGACCCGGCGCCGTACGGTGCACAGCAGCGGCGGGTGCGAGCCCGGCCGGATCACCTCGGCCGGGTGCGGGTCGAAGGTGACCGCTACCACCGGCAGGCCGAGACGCCCGCCCGCGTCCCGGGCCAGGGCCACGTCACGCTGGTGGCCACGGTGCACCCCGTCGAACACGCCGATGGTCACGACCGAGGCGCCCCAGTCCCCGGGCACATCGTCCAGGCCCTGCCAGCGCTGCACCGTGCTGCTCCTTCGGTTGGCGGAGAATTGCCCCCGGCGGCCTGCCGGGCCGCACCGCCAAGCCTGCCATGCCCGGGGCGGTGTCTCCTACGACGCGGCCCGGTCCCGCACCGGCGGCGCCCCAGCGCGGCGGCGGCGGACCGCGGCGGCCAGGCCGCTGAGCACCTCGGCGGTGGTCTCGATGTCCAGGCAGGAGTCGGTGACGCTCTGCCCGTAGGCCAGCCGGGCCGGGTCACCTGGTTCCTGCCGGCCCGCGGACAGGAAGCTCTCCAGCATGATCCCGACCAGGCCGGGCTCGCCGGCCGCGATCTGCTGGGCCAGCGCACCCGCCACCGCGGGCTGGCGGCGGTGGTCCTTGCCGCTGTTGTCGTGGCTGGCGTCCACCATCACCCGGCGGGGGAGCCCCGCTCCTTCGATCATCTCCAGCGCGGCGGTCACCTGCTCCGTCCGGTAGTTGGGCCCGGACCGGCCGCCGCGCAGGATGACATGGCAGTCGGGGTTGCCCGCGGTGTGCACCACGGCCGCCGCCCCGGCCACCGTGACGCCGAAGAAGGTGTGCCCCACGGCCGCCGCCCGGCAGGCGTCCACCGCGAGCCGCACGTCCCCGTCGGTGCCGTTCTTGAACCCGACCGGCATGGACAGCCCGGAGGCGAGCTGCCGGTGCACCTGGCTCTCCGTGGTCCGGGCGCCGATCGCGCCCCAGGCCACGGTGTCCGCGATGTACTGCGGGGTGATCGGGTCGAGAAACTCGCAGCCCACCGGCAGGCCCAGCCCGACCACGTCGAGCAGCAGCCGGCGGGCCAGCCGCAGGCCGCGGTGCACGTCGTGGCGGCCGTCCATGCCCGGGTCGTTGATCAGGCCCTTCCAGCCGGTCACTGTGCGCGGCTTCTCGAAGTACACCCGCATCACGATGAGCAGGTCGCTGGCCAGCGACTGGCTCAGCCCGGCCAGCCGGTGCGCGTAGTCCAGCCCGGCCGCCGGGTCGTGCACCGAGCACGGGCCGGCCACCACCAGCAGCCGGTCGTCTGCCCCGTCCAGCACGGCCCGCACACCGGCCCGGGCCTGCTCGACCAGGCGCTCCTGCCCGGCGCCCAGCCGCAGCTCGTCAAGCAGCGCGGCAGGCGAGAGCAGCGGGTCGTAACCGGTGACCCGGGTATCGCTGGTGTGCGGCATGAGGTGCTCCTTCGGGCTGATCCGCGGCCTGATCGTACCCGGCCCGCGGACCGCGTCAGCTGGCCGCCTCCGCGCCAGACGGCGAGCTCAGGGGACGAACACGGCGAGCGGCCGGGCCTGGCCGTCCTTCTCCTCCAGCAGCGCGATCAGCGCGCCGTCCGGGCCGAACGCGGCCACCGGCCCCCGGCCCAGCCCCTGCGCGGGCAGCCGCCCGCCATGGGACAGGGTGCGGGCCTCGGCGGCGTCCAGCGGCCGGCCCGGGAACGCGGCGGCGGCCGCCGCGGCCAGCGGCAGCACCGGCAGCTCGCCGCCGGGCTGGGCGGCGGCCACGGCCAGCTCATCCAGCCGGTGCGCGGCGGCCAGGCCGTACGGCCCGACCCGGGTCCGGCGGAGCATGGTGAGGTGGCCGCCGACGCCCAGCGCGGCGCCCAGGTCGCGGGCCAGCGCCCGGACGTAGGTCCCGCTGGAACAGCGCACCGTGACCGAGGCGTCCAGCCGGTCCCCGGCCGGCTCGATGGCGTGCACGGTGAACGACCACACGGTCACCGGGCGGGGCGCCAGCTCCGGCGGCGCGCCCTCCCGGGCCAGCTGGTAGGACCGCCGGCCGCCGACCTTGATCGCGCTCACCGCCGGCGGCACCTGCTCGATCGGCCCGGTCAGCCCGGCCGTGGCCGCGCGCACCTGGCCGATGGTCAGGCCGCTGGCCACCGCGCTGGCGGTGACCTCGCCTTCGGCGTCGCCGGTGCTCGTGTCGGCGCCCAGCCGGATGGTGGCCAGGTACTCCTTGTCGGTCAGCGTCAGGTAGCCGAGCAGCCGGGTCGCTTTGCCCAGCCCGAGGACCAGTACCCCGGTGGCCATCGGGTCGAGGGTGCCGGCGTGCCCGACCCGCCGGGTGCCGGCCAGGCGGCGGATCTGCGCCACCACGTCATGCGAGGTCAGGCCGCCGGGCTTGTCCACCACGAGCAGCCCGCTCGGTGCGCGGCCCGGGTCCTGGCGGGCCACCGGCTAGCCCAGCAGCCCGCGGAGCCGCGCCATGATCTCCGCGGGGGTCCCGGCGGCGGTGAAGCCGGCCGCGCTGCGGTGCCCGCCGCCGCCCAGCCGGGCACTGGCCGCGCCCACGTCCACCTGGCCCTTGGACCGGGCGGATACCTGCCACAGCCCGTCGTCGGACTGCTTGAGCACGACCGCCACGTCCGCCTCGTCGGTGCGGCGCACGATGTCGATCACGGACTCGACCGCGTCCAGGCTGAGCCCGTGCGCGGCCCGGTCGGCGCCGTTCACCGAGGTCCACACCAGGCCGTGCCCACCCGCCGCGTCCGGCTCCAGCACCGCGCGTCCCAGCACCGCCGCCAGCAGTCCCAGATAGCTGAACGAAGACCGGTCCCACAGCTCCCTCGCGACCAGGCCCGGTTCGATGCCGGTGCTGAGCAGCCGGGCCGCCACCTGGTGGACCGCCGGGGTGGTCGCCGCGTACTTGAACGAGCCGGTATCGGTGACCAGCCCGGCGTACAGGCCCAGCGCGATGTCCCTGGTCAGCTCGGTGCCCAGCGCGTCGATCAGGTCCAGCACCAGCGTGGCGGTGGCCGCGGCCTGCGGGTCGACCAGGTGGACGGTGCCGAACCGGGTGTTGGACGCGTGGTGGTCGATGACGATGAGCTGGCCGGCCCGGGCGGCTGGCCCGGCCAGCAGGCCCAGCCGGTCGATGCTGCCCGCGTCGAAGGTGACCATCAGCTCCGGCCGGCCCGGGTAGTTCTCCGGCGGGCTGAGCAGGCCACGGCCGGGCAGGAAGCGCAGGATGTCCGGGATCTCGAACGGCTGGTCACCGAACGAGGCGATCACCCGCTGCGGCCGGCGGCCGGGCGCCCGCAGTGCGTGCGCCATGGCCAGCATGGACCCGAGCGCGTCGGCGTCCGGCCGGACATGGCAGGCCAGGCAGACCTGCTCGGCCTCGTCCAGCAAGGCGACGGCCTTGTCCAGTTCACCGTGGGCACTCGGGGCGGCAGTCACGTCGGTGAGTATCCCGCGCGGTGATCGCCGCTGGCGGGGGTTCCGCCGAGAAGATCACCGGGTGGCCTGGCGTCGTGCCCGGTGTCCTCGTCGGGCTCCGGGGCGGCGGGCTCGCGGTAGGGGTCCGGGTCCCCGGCCGGCTCGGCCCCCTCACGCACGCTGGCCAGCCGGGCGTCGGCCGCCCGGGCCCGGGCCACCAGCTCTTCCATGTGCCGGGCTCCTTCTGGCAGGGTGTCCGGCACGAACGTGATCGATGGCGTGTGCTTGAGCCCGGTCTGCCGGCCGACCTCGGAGCGGATCACCCCGGTCGCGCTGGCCAGCCCGGCCGCGCTGGCCGCCCGCTCCTCGGCCGACCCGTAGACGGTGTAGAACACGGTCGCATCGCGCAGGTCGCCGGTCAGCCGGGCCTCGGTGACCGTGACGAAGCCGAGCCGGGGATCCTTGATCCGCCGCTCCAGCAGTTCCGCCACGATCTGCGCGATCCGGTCGGCGAGCTTACGGGCCCGCGCCTGGTCCACCATGGGTAGCTCACTCCTCCTCGGTCAGCAGCCGCTGCCGCGCGGACAGCAACTCGATGTCGGGGCGCGCCGCCACCAGGCGCTCGCACGCGTCGAGCACCTCAGCCGCGTGCCCGGCCGTGGAGGACACTACCGCCACCCCGATCTCGGCCCGGCGATGCAGGCTGGTGTACCCGGTCTCGGCGACCGAGACGCCGGGCTGCCGGCGGCGGACCTCGGCGAGCACCGAGGCCACCACCGACCGCTTCTGCTTGAGCGAGCGCACGTCGCCGAGCAGCACGTCCAGGGTCAATGCCCCCAGGTACATGCTGGTGCCCCGGCTCCTGGCGGCCCGTGTCCTAATCCCGCGGCTTCTCCCGCATCTCGAAGGTCTCGATGACGTCCTCGACCCGCAGATCGTTGTAGCCCACGCCGATACCGCACTCGTAGCCCTCGCGGACCTCGGTGACGTCGTCCTTGAACCGGCGCAGCGAGTCCACGGTCAGGTTGTCCGAGATCACCACGCCGTCCCGGATCAGCCGGGCCTTGCTGCCGCGGTTGATCGTGCCGGACCGGACCAGGCAGCCCGCGATGTTGCCGACCCGCGGCACCCGGAAGACCTCCCGGACCTCGGCCGTGCCCAGCTGGGCTTCCTCGAACTCGGGCTTGAGCATGCCCTTGAGGGCCGCCTCGATCTCCTCGATCGCCTGGTAGATGACCGAGTAGTAGCGGATGTCCACACCCTCGCGCTGGGCCAGCTCACCGGCCCGGCCCGCCGGGCGGACGTTGAAGCCGACGATCACCGCCTCGGAGGCGATGGCCAGGTTCACGTCGTCCTGGGTGATGGCGCCGACACCGCGGCCGATGACCCGCAGGCTGACCTCCTCGCCGACATCGATCTTGAGCAGCGCGTCCTCCAGGGCCTCGACCGACCCGGACACGTCGCCCTTGACGATGAGCAGGAGCTCTTCCCGCTCGCCGGACTTGAGCGCGGACTCCAGGTCCTCGAGGGTGACCCGGGGACGCCGCTGCGCGAACATCGCGCTGCGCTCCCGGGCTTCCCGGCGCTCCGCGATCTGGCGGGCCACCCGGTCGTCCCCGACGACGAGGAAGTTGTCGCCCGCGTCCGGGACGGCGGTGAGGCCGAGCACCTGCACCGGGCGGGACGGCGGCGCATCCGGGGTCGGCGCGCCGTTGTCATCCAGCAGCGCCCGGACCCGGCCGAACGCCTCGCCCGCCACGATGGAGTCACCGACCCGCAGCGTGCCCCGCTGGACCAGCACGGTCGCCACCGGGCCGCGGCCGCGGTCCAGGTGGGCCTCGATGGCCACCCCCTGGGACGGCTGGTCCGGGTTGGCCCGCAGGTCAAGCTCGGCATCCGCGGTCAGCACGATCGCCTCGAGCAGGTCCTCGATGCCGCGGCGCTCCCGGGCGGAGACATCCACGAACAGGGTCGTGCCACCGAACTCCTCGGCGACCAGGCCGTACTCGGTGAGCTGCGAGCGCACCCGGGCCGGGTCCGCGCCCTCCTTGTCGATCTTGTTCACCGCGACGACGATCGGCACCCCGGCCGCCTGGGCGTGGTTGAGCGCCTCGGTGGTCTGCGGCTTCACGCCGTCATCCGCGGCCACGACGAGGACCACCAGGTCGGTGGTTTCCGCGCCGCGCGCCCGCATGGCGGTGAACGCCTCGTGACCCGGGGTGTCGATGAAGGTGATCTTGCGCTCCTGGCTGTCCACCTCGGTGGTCACCTGGTAGGCGCCGATGTGCTGGGTGATGCCGCCGGCTTCGCGGGCCGCCACGTTGGTGTGCCGGATCGCGTCGAGCAGCTTGGTCTTGCCGTGGTCCACATGGCCCATCACGGTGACCACCGGCGGGCGGGCGACCAGGGCCTCCTCGCCACCCTCGTCCTCACCGAACTCGATGTCGAACGACTCCAGCAGCTCCCGGTCCTCTTCCTCGGGGGAGACGACCTGGACGTTGTAGTTGAGCTCGGCCCCGAGCAGTTGCAGCGTCTCGTCGTTCACCGACTGGGTGGCGGTCACCATCTCGCCCAAGTGGAACAGCACCTGGACCAGGGAGGCCGGGTTCACCCCGATCTTGTCGGCGAAGTCGCTCAGCGAGGCGCCCCGGGACAGCCGGATCACCTGGCCGTTGCCGCGCGGGATCTGCACGCCGCCAATGGCCGGCGCCTGCATGTTGTCGAACTCCTGGCGCCGCTGCTTACGCGACTTCCGGCCGCGCTGCGAGGGCCGGCCACCCGGCCGGCCGAACGCACCCTGGGTGCCACTGCGGCCGCGGCCGCCGCCGCCCGGCCGCCCGCCACCCATGCCGGGGCGCGGGCCAGCGCCGCCACCGCCACCTGGGCGGGGCGCGCCAGTACCGGGACCGCCACGGCCGCCGGGACGGCTGCCGAGGCCACCCCCGCCCGGACCGCCACGGCCCGGGGCGCCACCTGGGCCGCCGCCCGGGCCTCGGGCGGGCCGGGGCGGCATGTTGCTCGGGCTGGGCCGGGGACCGCCGGGCCGGGCCAAGTCCGAGGGGCTGGGCCGGCCGGGACGTGGGCCCCCTGGTCGCGGCCCGCCGGGCCGGGAACCGCCCTGGCCGGGGGCAGCGGTGCCAGCCCCGCCACCAGGGCCGGGCTGGCCTGGGCGCGGGGCGCCGCGGGGCGCCGAGCCCATGCCCGAGGCGACCGGGGCGTACGGGTTGTTGCCGGGACGGGGCCCCGGGCGGGGGGCACCACGGCCCGGGGTGCCAGGCCGGGGTGCCCCAGGGCGCGGCGCGGCGCCGCCCTGGGCCGGGCGTGGTGCGGGCGGCCGGGGGCCGGGCACCGGGCCGCGGGCGGGCGCGGCCGGACTGGGCGACGACGACGGTGCGCCGTCAGTCGGCACCGGAGGCACGGGGGCTCGCGGCGGGGCCGCGGGGCCGCCGGACGCCGCCGGGCGGGCCACATCCCCGTCGGCCGGGCTGGCCGCGGGCGGGGCCGCGGGGCTGGCCGCGGGCGGGGCCTCGGCCTGCGGGGCCGGGGTGGCCGGGCCGCCGGCCGCAGGGGCCTGCGCCGGGGCCGGGCCCGGGCGGGGCACGGCCCGGCCGCCATTGCCGTCTGACCGGGCGGGGACCGCCGCCGCGCGCTTGCCCTGGGCCTTCGGGCCCTGGGCCGCGAACTCATCTTTAAGTCTGCGAACTACTGGCGCCTCAATCGTGGAGGACGCCGAACGGACGAACTCGCCCATTTCCTGGAGCTTGGCCATCACGGCCTTGCTCTCTACCCCGAACTCCTTCGCGAGTTCGTATACCCGGACCTTCGCCACTGCGCTCCCTCTGTCGGCCCGGCAGCACCGGGCCCTCGTGGCTGATCCGGGGCAGAGCGTGCTCCGGACAGCCCTAGCTTCTGGTTCTCATCGCCGCGTTCTCATCGCGCGCTCATCACAACTGATCCCGCTTTCCCGGCACTGCTGCCGTTCTTGCCGCTGACTCGCTGCCCCCGGCGGACGCAGGCTGGCCCAGCTCGGCCAGGTAGCCCACGAGCCGGCCGGTACCGGGCGGTCCCGGCAGGCGCAACGCCCGCGGCAGTGCCCGGCGCCGCTGCGCCAGCTCGAAGCAATCCTGGCTGGGATGCAGGTACGCGCCCCGGCCAGGCAGCCGCGCCTGCGGGTCAGGGACGATATCGCCCCCAGCCACGACCAAGCGCAGCAAGTCAGACTTGACCGTACGAACCCTGCAGCCTACACAGGTGCGGACCACGGGTGCGGAGCGCACCGACCGCGGGGACCGTCCAGCCACTGTCGGTGCCAGCTTACCTCGCCGGCGCGTCGGCCACACCGCGCCCAGTGCCGGGTGCGGCCTGCGGCCCGGACGGGTTGTCCGGCTGGATGTCGATCTTCCATCCGGTCAGCCGCGCGGCCAGCCGCGCGTTCTGCCCCTCTTTGCCGATGGCCAGCGACAGCTGGTAGTCCGGCACGATCACCTGGGCCACCCGGGCCTGCTCATCCACCACGTTGACCCGCAGCACCCGGGCCGGGGACAGCGCGTTGGCCACGAACCGCGGCGATTCATCCGAATAGTCGACGATGTCGATCTTCTCGCCGTGCAGTTCGGTCATCACGTTGCGCACCCGGCTGCCCATCGGCCCGATGCAGGCACCCTTGGCGTTCACCCCGGGCTGGTGCGAGGTGACGGCGATCTTGGTCCGGTGGCCGGCCTCGCGGGCGATGGCCACGATGTCCACCGCACCAGCGGCGATCTCCGGCACTTCCAGTGCGAACAGCTTCTTCACCAGGTTCGGGTGGGTACGCGACAGGGTGATCGACGGGCCGCGGTAGCCCTTGCGGACGTGCAGCACGTAGCAGCGCAGCCGCTCGCCGTGCGCGTAGCGCTCGCCCGGCACCTGTTCGGTAGGGGGCAGGATGGCCTCGATCTTGCCCAGGTCGACCAGCACCGCCCGTGGGTCCCTGCCCTGCTGGATGACGCCGGCCACGATGTCGCCCTCGCGGCCCGCGTACTCCCCGAAGGTGAGTTCATCCTCGGCGTCCCGCAGCCGCTGCAGGATGACCTGGCGCGCGGTCGTCGCGGCTATCCGGCCGAAACCGTCCGGTGTGTCGTCGTATTCCCTGGCTGGGCCGCCTTCCTCGGTGGGCTCGCTGGCCCACACCGTGACATGCCCGGTCTTCCGGTCGATCTGCACCCGCGCGGTCGGCGCGGCCCCATCGGTCCGGTGGTAGGCGACCAGCAGCGCGTCCTCGATGGCCTTGATGGCCAGGTCCATCGAGATGTCCTTCTCGCTCTCCAGGCTGCGCAGCACGCTCAGGTCAATGTCCATCGGGTTCCCCCTCGTCCCCGGGCTCGTCGTCAGCCGCCCCCGGGCCCGCTGGGCTGCCGAACTCCACCTGGACCTGCCCTGGCCCCAGGTCGGGGTAGGCGAAGTCCCGCAGCCGGCCGTCCACGTCCAGCGTCACCCCGTCCGCCCGGGCCTCGGTGACCCGGCCCTGGACCGTGCCCGGGTACCCGGGCGCCCCGCCGGCCAGCGGCGCCCGGACCAGCCGGCCGCGGGCCCGCCGCCAGTGCCGCGGCTCGGTCAGCGGCCGGTCCACCCCGGGCGAGCTGACCTCCAGGGTGTAGGCGGCGCCCCCCATCGCGTCTGAGGCATCCAGCGCCGCCGACAGGTTCCTGCTGAGCAGCGCGATGTCATCCAGGCTGGGGCCGCCGTCCGCGTCCACCACGACACGCAGCACACGGCGCCGCCCCGCGGTGGTCACCCGCAGCGACTCCAGGTCCAGCCCGGACGCGGCGACCACCGGCGCGAGCACCCGGGTGAGCCGGCCGGTGTCGGCCTGCCCGCCGGACCGTGCCGGGCGGCCCTCGCGCCGCGGCGCCTGGTCACTCGCCCGGTCTGGCCGTGACGGAGCGTGACGGGATCTACCACGCATCACGACCTCCTCGTCCGCGACCTGTGCTGTTGTCTGGCGTGATCTAGCCTAACCGCCTCGCGCCGCCGCCTTGGCCGGTCCCTGGCGCGGTCTTGGCCAGCTCCCCGCCAGGAGGCCGGTGAACCATGCCCTCCCGGGGTGGCAGTGGCACGGCGGGGGCCGGCTGCCCCTACGCTCAGGGAGCACCCGGACACGGCGGCTGGGTAACTGGAGGAGCTCGTGCGGGCGGAGCTGAAACGGCGGAGCGTGCTCGCGGTCACGGTGGCCGCGGTGCCGGCGCTGGCTGCGGGCTGCAAGGGCGTGGGCGCGCTGGGCCCCCCACCACGGGAGGGACCCGAGGTGGCGGTCCTGCGCGGCGCGATCCGCGCGGAGAACGTGATGATCGCCCGCTACCGTTCGGCGATGTCGGCTGCCCCGCAGCTGCGGGGCACGCTGTCCCCGGTGCTGAGCCAGCACGAGGCCCATCTGGCCGCCCTGCGGGCCCGGCTCATCGTGCCGGCCGGCGCACCCTCCCAGCCGTCTCTGTCCGGCCCGGTCCCGTCCGGGGCAGCCGCGGCGGAACCGCCAGCCGGCGTGCTGGCCAGGCTGGAGGCGGCCGAAAGTGCCGCGGCCAGCGCGCTGACCAGGCGGCTGGCTGGGCTCTCCCCCTCGCTGGCCCAGCTGCTGGCCAGCATCGCAGCATCCGAGGCCAGCCACGCCACGCTGCTGCGCGCTCACCGGGACACGGGGTGAACCGGGCCGCGGACGCCCCGGCCAGCGCGGCCCTGCAGGTGGTGCTGGCCGCGGTGAACGCCGCCATCTACGGCTACGGGGTGGCCGGCGCCCGGCTCGGCCCGGGCCCGCGGGCAGCGGCCCAGCAGACCTGGACCGAGCTCCAGGCCATCCGGGACGACCTGGCGTCCATGCTGGCCGCCCGGGGCGCCCAGCCCACCGCGGCCCGGGCCGCCTATCAGCTGCCGTTCCCGGTGCACAGCCCGCACGCAGCGGCCTCGCTGGCCGGCTACCTGGAGGACCGGCTGGCCGCCGCCTACCTCGGCCTGGTCGCGCTGGAGGACCCGCAGCTGCGGTCCTGGGGGGCGCGGCAGGCGCAGGCCTGCGCGGTGCGCGCGACCGGATGGACGGGGCGGACCACGGCCTTCCCCGGGCTCAGGCTCTGACCGCTGGCCGGCCAGCTGCCGGCCCGCTGATCAGGACGAGTGCGGGGCGGCGAGGACGTGCGCGATGCGGGCCGCGGCCTGCTCCAGGTCACCGGCGGCCGAGATGCGCTCCGCCCACGGCCACCAGAACCACCAGCCGCCGTCCTCGCAGCGGCCCGCGTACACGTCCTCGGCCAGCGCCGGGGCGGCCGGGTTCAGCACGCGCAGGCTGGGCACCCGCCCGGGCGGCACCATCAGGCTGCTGGTCATCGCGTGCCGGGCCAGCACCGGCGCCAGCCGCTCCAGCTGGTCGGTGCAGGCCTGGTCCGGCCGGGACAGGCCGCTGGCCTGGTCCGCACCCACGGCCATCTTAATCACCTCTAGTAGTCAGCCGACGGCGAAGAGTTCACTGCTCAGGATGGCGGCTGCGTTTGCTGTTTGCCCTATGCATGAGGCATTTCACGTGCTCAGCGCGCACACCGCAGGCGCGTTACGCACGCCCGTGCAGCCAAACGTGCAGCCGCCCGTGCAGGCAAACGTGCAGCCGTCCGTGCATCGAATTATATTCGGACCGCTGAGCAAAGGATCCCGGACCCTGGCGGGTGCCACACTGAACAGCGCGGCGCACACGCTGTGCAGGCAAGTAGGACGGGAGGCAGCCCAGGCTCACCAGCGAGGAACCGCCGCAGCTGTGGGCGGTGCTGGACGAGGCCGCGCTGCGCCGCCGGGTGGGCGGCGCCGGGCTGATGCGGCTGCAGCTGGACCACCTGCTCGGCCTCAGCTCGCTGCCGAATGTCGCGATCCAGGTCCTGCCGTTTGGCGCGGGCGCCCACCCGGCCATGGGGCGGCCGTTCGTGATCCTCGCCTTCCCCGAGAACGCCGACCCGGACGTCGTCTACCTGGAGGACCTGACCAGCGCCCGGTACGTGGAGAACGTGGACGAGGTGGACCGGTACAACGTGTTCTTCAACCACCTGCGGGCCACCGCGCTGTCCGTCGAGGCTTCCGCCACCCTGATCATGTCGGCGATCAAGGACCAGTTAGCTCATCGCGGTCAGCCCAGCCCGCTGGG
>Ga0207693_10001547_pt1 | contig 20327 bp, 13 predicted proteins | sample LARL81metaG_FD_184347 | JGI IMG/M metagenome (GOLD analysis project Ga0207693, IMG submission 184347) | Corn, switchgrass and miscanthus rhizosphere microbial communities from Kellogg Biological Station, Michigan, USA - LAR L8-1 metaG... | ecosystem: Host-associated > Plants > Roots >... | reverse complement strand
TTCCGGAAGGCGGCACAGCCGTCCTGGAAGAGGCCGAGCTGGACGTCGCTGCCGAGAAGTCCTGATCCGCTTCAGGCCGCGTCTAAAGGTTGCGACACTTCGGCCGTCAACCTGTTGACGTGTTTCTGCGCAGCGCCTCCGGCTCCCGATGTCAACGGGTTTACAGCTGCGCGAAGTCCGTAGCCCCGCCGAGTTCCTGGCCCTTGCTGAACCGCTTGTAGAACAGCACGCCACCGGCGATCACGAGCAAGGTCGTGATCAGCATCACCGTTGCCGCCGCGTTCACCTCGGGCGTAGGAGAGGCACGCGCCGCGGAGTAGATCTTCATCGCGAGCGTTTGGCTCGTCGACCCGGCCGACAGCGCTTGCACGGTCACGAAGTCATCGACCGTGTCGGCGAACACCAGGGCGACGCTGGCGAAGATCGCGGGGATCAGGAGCGGCAAGAGCACACGCTTGATCGCCTGGTTCGGCGTGCTGCCGAGGTCCATCGCCGCCTCTTCGTACTCGGGTCCGATCGTCAGTAATCGGGCGCGGACGATGATCACCGGGTAGCTCACCTGATACGCGACCAGCCCCAACAGCTGCGCGTTCGTCCCCAACGGGATGATGTCCTTGAACAGGCTCGTGAACAGGATGTACAGCGAGACACCGAGGATGATCTCCGGCACCACGAACGACAGCAGCATCGTGAAGTTCGCCGCACGCGCCGGGCGCCCGTGCCAGCGGTCGATCCCGATCGCGAACAGCGTCCCGAGCGGCACCGCGATGATCACGGTCAGGAACGACAGCTTGAACGTTTGGAGCATCGCCGCGCGGATCTCCGCGTCGTGCAGGATCGAGTCGGTAGGCGACGTTGACCACCACGTCAGCCCGAAGCCTTGCCACGACGAACGCGATCGGCCCGAGTTGAACGAGAAGAACACCGCGATCAGCACCGGCAGCATCGACCACAGCAGGTAGCCGATCGTCGTGGCCTGCAGGAATCGCGGCTTGCGCCACGGGTTGCGGATATACCCTCGGATCCCGCGGGCCGGCGCTTCGGGCGTCACCGCGACGCTCATGCCTGCTCGACCTGCTTCCTGGTCTCGCGGAGGTAGTACATCATCGGGATCAACACGATCACCGACAGGATCAACACGAGCGACGCCGCGCGCGTCGAGCCCGCGGTCGCCTCGGTCTGCTGACTGATCAGGTTGCCGAACATCGACGTCTTGGTCGAGCCGAGCAGGTCGTTCGTGTAGTAGTCACCGAACATCGGCAAGGTCACGATCACGATGCCGGCCAAGATCGCCGGCCGCGACAGCGGGAGCGTCACGCGCCAGAACGTCTGTGCGCCGCTGCCGCCGAGGTCACGTCCCGCTTCGAGCAGGCTCTCTTGGATACGGTCGAGCGACGCGTAGATCGGCAAGATCATGAACGGGATGTAGCCGTAGACCAACCCGAGGATGATCGTGATCGGTTTGCCCTCCAGGAAGTTCGTATGGCCGAACCCGAACGGCCCCAGGATCTTGTTGATCGGGCCGTTGACGTCGAGCAAGCCCTGCCACGCGTAGATCCGCATCAGGTAGCTGATCCAGAACGGCGACACCAGCAGGATCAAGATCAGGCCCTTGTACTTGGTCGCGTAGCGCGCCGTGTAGTACGCGACGGTGTAGCCGAGGACCAGGCAGATGATGCTCGCCGCGATCACGTATTCGAACGTGCGGAACAACGGGGCTTGGTAGATGTGCGTGCCGGCGTAGAACTGCTGGAGCGTGCCGTTGAATGTGTGGAACGACCACCACCATGGGGCGTAGTAAGGAACGGCGGTGCCGAAGTTGTTGAAGTCGACCGTGCCGAACGCTACGGAGAAGACCACGTAGAACGGCAGGACGAACAGGAAGATCAGCGCGATGGTGCCCGGCGCGATGAACGACGGCCAGTACCACCTCGGATACCAGACGCCGGATCGTTCCTCCGACGCCGGCGGTCCACCGCGGCGGCGCCTCCGGCGCCGCCGCGGCTCTTGCGTCTGCTCCTGTTCGACCGGTGTGGTCGTTTCCGTTGCTATCTCAGGCACCCGCCTTGATCTCGGTCCAGGCGTCGAGCCACAGCTGGTCGACGTCCGGCGGCAACTCGTACGGCGTCAGGTCCTTCTTGAACATGTCTTCGGTGACGACCGCCGAGGCCAGCGACTCCGGCACGATGCCGTCCTTCACCAGTGTGTCGGGCTGGATCGAGTTGAACGGCGGCTGGTAGCCGTTCCACTGGGTGAAGTTCTCGGTGCCCTCCTTGTCGTCCAGCATGAAGTTCAGGAAGGCGTGTGCGAGGCGTGGGTTCTGCGACGACTTGGGGATGACCAGCAGGTCGTTACCGATCATCGTCTTGCCGTCCGCAGGCTTCCAGTACCCGAGCACATCGGTGGTCAGATTCTTGGGGAGGTAGAACTGTGCGCCGACGATGTCGCCGGACCATGCCTCGGCGACCACGTAGTCGCCCGCCGGCAGCTTCGCGTACACGCCGTTGATCGTGAGGCGCGCATCGTTGTCGTTGATCGTCTGCTCGATCGCTTGCTTCGCGGCGTCGATGACGGCCGGATCCTGGGTGTTCACATCGAGGCTGCCGTTGCGCAAGATCGTGATCGCGATGGTGTCGCCGTAGGAGTCGTAGAGGCTGATCTGCCCCGCGTAGTCGTGGTTCCACAAGGCGTCCCAGCCCTGCTGGGCGATCGACTGATCCGAGGCGGTTTCGTTTCCGGGCACGATCAGGTCGCGCCGGTAGGCAACGCCCCAGGTGTAGATCGTGTACGGCACGCTGTACTTCCAGCCCAGGTCGTAATACGGCCCCGGGTTGGAGTAGCTGGGCCACACGGTCGACGTCATGTTCGGGATGAGGTCGTGGTTCAGCGGCTGCAGCAGATCCTTGGCTACGAGCCGGCGGAGGTATCCCGGCGTCGGCACGAAGACGTCTGGCACGACCTGGCCGTTGACGACCTTCTGGATGCCCTCTTCGAGGTTGTTGAAGGTCGTGATCTGGACGTCGACCCCGTACTTGGTCTCGAAGTCCTGGACGACCTTCTTGTAGATGTAGTCGGCCCAGTTGTAGAGGATGAGCGGCCCGGACTCCATCGGCGCGTCCGACGCGATCGGATCTTGCACCGTAGGAAGGGTGACCGGGGCGTCGAGCGTCGCGATCGGGATGTTGTCGAGGGCGGAGTTGCCGCCGGACGAGGCTGTCCCCGGCTTGGTGCACGCTGCGAGGATCGCCGCCAGGCTCGGCATCGCGACCGCCGCTCCGCCGGCCCGCGTCAGGAACTGACGGCGGGACATGTCCTTGGGATGCCGCATATTCCCCTCCTATTCATGTTCGGCTGTCGACGGGCGGCTGTCCACCCCGACGCCGATGGCGCTGAGTACCATAGGTCGACCGCACTATGCAAGACAGGCGAGGCATCCCTCTTTCTACCTAGTTGCCTAGCCGTGCGACGGGAGCCAACGCTCCACCCTGTAGTACGCAGCTTCCCTTGCGCCGGTTCTGGACTGGCCGTGCGGCGCCCCGGCGTTGCTAGCATCCCGGCCTCGCCGGAACAGGCGATCTTGACCAGGGAAGAGGGATACCTGTGAGCGACGCTGCCGAACCGGTTCTGCTCGTCGAGGACATCGGCCCCATCCGCAGGCTGACGATGAACCGCCCCGGCGCCTTGAACGCCTTGAACCACGACCTCACGTCGGCGATCTCGGCCGCGATGCGGGAGGCCGGCGCCGACGACGGCGTCTCGGTCGTGATCCTGCGGGGGGCCGGACGTGCGTTCTGCTCGGGCTACGACCTGAACGAGGACGCCGACGAGGGCGAGCTGGACGCGCGCGCGTGGCACGCGAGCCTCGCGGGCGGTGTGCGCGACATGCTCGAGATCCTCGACTGCCCCAAGCCGGTGATCGCCTCGGTCCAGTCCTACTGCCTGGCGGGCGGGACCGACCTGATGCTGGCGTGTGACCTCGCCGTCGTGGCCGACGACGCCAGGTTCGGCTACGTCGACATCCGGTTCGGCTCGGGCGTCGTGTCGATGTTCCTGCCGTGGGTGGTGGGCGTCCGCAAGGCCAAGGAGCTGCTGTTCACCGGTGAGGACCGCGTGCCTGCCGACGAGGCGCTGCGCATCGGGTTGGTGAATCGGGTGGTGCCGCGAGACGAGCTCGACGACGCGACGCTGGCGCTCGCCGAAGAGATCGCGAAGAACGAGCCGTTCGTCGTGCAGATGACCAAGCGCGCGGTGAACCGAGCCTGGGACGTTGCCGGGTTCCGGGCGGCGATGGCGGCCAACACGGAGCTCGACGTGATCATCGAGACGACGAACCTGCCGACGCGCGACGAGTTCCGGCGCATCACGGCGGCCGACGGGCTGAAGGCCGCGATCGCCTGGCGCGACGCGAAGTTCCGCGGGGAGAGCTGACCCGGTGGGTTGGGATCTGCGCCCGCTGCTGGCGCCGAAGTCCATCGCGATCGTGGGCGCCTCGGAGTCGCCGGACTCATGGGCGCCGGAGATCGAACGATCGCTCCGGCACATCGGGTACGCGGGCGAGCTCTATCCGATCAACCCGAAGTACGACGAGGTGTGGGGCCGGCCGTGTCTGTCGTCGATCGGCGAGCTGCCGCGCGGTGTGGATCTCGTCGTGTTCGTGGTGCCGGCGCGCGTCGTCGTGCGGATGATCGACGACTGCGGCGCGCGTGGCGTGCGCGGGATCATGGTCGTCTCCAGCGGGTTCGCCGAAGCCGGCGAGGAAGGACGCGCGCTGCAGGAGGAGCTTCGGTCGGCGGCACTGCGGACGAAGATCCCGGTGCTCGGGCCGAACGTCGAGGGATTCGTCAACTACGTTGACCAAGTTGCGCCGTACGGCACGACGCCACCGTCGGACCCGGTGAAGGGCGGGATCAGCGTGATCTCGCAGTCGGGGACCGTTGCCTGGACGATGAACCAGATCGCGTCGGACCGGGCGGTCGGCCTGCGGATCATCCTCGGCGTCGGCAACGAAGCGGTGCTCGGGTTGGGCGACCTGTTCACCTGGGCCGCCGGCGACGCGAAGACCAAGGTCGTCACGAGCTACATCGAGACGATGCGCGACGTCGAGGGGATCGGCCGAGGGCTCGATGCTCTGTTGGCGGCGCGCAAGCCCGTCGTGATCTGCGCGCCGGAGGGCCGGTCGGAAGCGGCGCTGCGGTCGATCATCGCGCACACCGGCGCGCTGGCCGGCAACACCGGGCTGCGCGACGCGTGGTTGCGCGGGCACGGCGTCGTGCTGGTGGAGGACCCCGTCACGATGTTCGAGACGGCGTTGTTGCTGTCCCACGTGAAGAAGCTGCGGACCGACGGCGTGGCCGCGGCGCTGCAGTCCGGCGGGGCATGCACGCTCTTCGCGGAGGCGGCGGGTTCGGCCGACCTGCCGTTGCCGGAATTCACCAAGACGACCAAGAAGGCGCTGCGAAAGGCGCTGCCCTCGTTCGCGTCGCAGAACAATCCGCTCGACGTCACCGGCCAGGCCGCCGTCGAGACCGACATGTTCGTCGGCGCGCTCGGCGCGCTGGCGAAGGACCCCGGCGTTGGGCTGGTCGCGTTCGACGCCTTCCCGCCTCGCCTCGAGGGCGAGACGCCGTGGGCCGACCCGGTGCTGACCAAGGCGATCGAGCTGCAGCGGTCGACGGGCGTGGCGTTCGTCTCCCTCTGTATGAGTCCGCTCGCCTACACGGATGAGGCCAAGGCCTTCACCAAGAAGTGGAAGGAGCTCCCGTTCCTGCAGGGCCACCGGGCGTCGGCCAACGCGATCGCCGCGGTGCTCGAGTATCAGCAGGTGCGGGCGCGTGCGGTGCCCGCGCTCGCGCCCCACGAGAACCGGGGCAAGGCGCTGCGCGTGTTGCGCGGGGCCTCGGGGCCGGTGGACGAGGCGACCGCGGCGGCGGTGCTCGAGCTCTACGGCGTCCGACGGCCCAAGGAGGCGGTGGTCGCCACGCCGGCCAAGGCCGCGGCGGCTGCGTCGAAGATCCGATCGGCGGTCGCGGTCAAGGCGCTCGCGCCCGAGCTCCCGCACAAGGCGAAGCTCGGCGGCGTGCGACTCGGGCTCCGCGGTCCGGCCGAGGTGGAGGTCGCCGCGGCCGAGGTGCTCGCGGCGGCGGCGCGCGCCGGCGCGAAGGCGCCCAAGGTGTTGGTCCAGGAGATGGTGCACGGCCATGAGGTGCTGGTCGGGGCGATCGTCGACGAGCAGTTCGGTGCGACGATCACGATCCGGCCCGGTGGCGCGCTCGCCGAGGCGGGCGCCGCGACATTCGTCGCGGCGCCACTGACCACCGCACAAGCCCGGGCCTACGTGGAGACGCAAGCGGAGCGCTGCGGGCTGGACGCGGACGAGCACGACCTGGGCGCGGTCGCCCGGGCGGTGGCGTCGATCGCGCGAGCCGCACACGACCTTCGCGACCGGGTCACGTCGCTCGAGGCCAACCCCTTGCTGGTCGGCCCGCGCGGCGCGGTCGCGGTCGACGCGCTCGCCGAAGCGAAGCCGCGCGCGTGATCTACGGGCTCCTCGCCGCGATCGGCTGGGGCACGACGGACTTCCTCGGGGCCGTTTCGGGTCGTCGCATGGGCGCGCTCCCGGCGCTGGCCGTGAGCCAGCTCGTCGGGATCGTGGGCGCGACCGCACTGTTCATCGCGCAGGGCGGCGGGCTCGGTTCGTTGCACGGGCTCGGCTGGTTCCTCGTCGCGAACGGCGTGATCGCGATGGTGGCCTACGCCGTGCACTACCACGCGCTCGAGCTCGGACCCGTCGCGGTCGTGTCGCCGGTCGGCGCGGGCTACGCGGTGGTCGGCTTCGCGCTCGCGGTGCTCCTGCTCCCCAACGAGCACCCCGGCCCGATGGCCGTGCTGGGCGGCTTGATCACGATCGGCGGCGTCTTCCTCGTGTCGGCGAACCTGCCGCTGTTGCGCGCCGGCCTGCACGAGCGGCCGCCGGGGCTGTGGTGGGCGGTCGGCTCCGCCGTCGGGTTCGGCGTGGCCGGGTTCATCCTCGGGGTGATCGCGAAGGATTCGAACGACTGGGTCGCGACGCTGTTCACGACCCGGGTGGTGCTGGTCCTGGCGTACATCCCGCTGCTCGTTGCCCGTCGCAAGACGTTCCACAAGTTCGCGGGCGCGACGGCGGTGGCCTACGTCGCCGCGGCGGCCGCCGGGGCGTTCGACCTGATGGGGGTGGCGAGCTACTCGGCCGGCGCTACCCAAGGCTTCCTCTCGGTGGTGCTCGCCGCCAGCGCCGTGTTCCCGGCGATCGCCGTCGCGCTGTCCGTGATCTTCCTCAAGGAGCGGCTGGTCCTGAACCAGTACGTGGGGATCGCGGTGGTGATCGGGGGCCTTCTGCTCCTGGCGCTGGCTGCCTAGTTGGCACGCGACTACCCGATACAGGGTGCATCTGTGGGGTGCGCTCAATGGAGTATGTGGGCCGGCCGATGTGAGGTCGATGGCTCTTCGCGACGCGACCCCCGACGCCTCGTTGCCTGCCACCGGACAGTTGGCGCTGCCGGGTGGGCCCGAACGCCGTCGTGCGAACGACGGTTGGCTCGACCGTTGGGCATCGGCGGTGTCCGACCTCACACGGCTCAAGACCACTCACCCGATGATGGACGCGGTGATCGATGAGCAGGTCGGGCGTCGCATCCGGATCGGCGATCACTGGCTGTCGGACTTCGCATCGTGCAATTACCTCGGGCTGGACTTCGACCCCGAGGTGATCGCGGCGGTGCCGGAGTACATCGCGAAGTGGGGCACGCACCCTTCCTGGTCGCGACTGCTCGGCAGCCCGAAGCCGTACATCGAGATCGAAGAGCAGATGACCGATCTGCTCGGCTGTGAGGACGTGCTCCTGCTCGCAACGATCACGCATATCCATATGTCGGTGATCCCCGTGCTGGCCGGCGAAGGCACGATCTTCTTGGACAGCCGGGCGCACAAGACCATCTTCGACGGCGCGATGCTCGCTGCGGGCCGCGGAGCCAACGTCGTCCGGTTCCGGCACGACGATGCCAACCACCTCGAGGAACTCCTCCGTGAGCACGGCGGATCGCCGAGGCTCATCGCGATGGACGGTGTCAACTCGATGACCGGCAACGCGCCAGACGTGGCGCGGTTCCAGCGCCTTGCGGCAGAACACGACGCGCTTCTCTATATCGACGATGCGCACGGGTTCGGTGTGATCGGCGAGCGGTCGCCGGACGAGCTCTGTGACTACGGGCATCTGGGCAACAGCATCATGCGGCACCTCGACGTCTCCTACGACAACGTCGTGATGGTGGCCGGGTTCTCGAAGGCGTATTCGTCGTTGCTCGCGTTCCTCGCGCTGCCCACCAAGCTGAAGGATGCGCTCAAGGTCCTGGCGCCCCCGTATCTGTTCTCGGGACCATCGCCGGTCGCGTCGCTCGCCACGACGCTGGCCGGCCTGCAGGTCAACCGAACGCGCGGTGACCTCTACCGTCGCGACCTTTGGCAGAAGACCCATCGGGTGCTGGCCGCTTTGGATGAGCTCGAGATCTGGACCCCGAACCAGTCCGGCTACCCGATCATCGAGATCCCTCTGTCGGACCACGGCGAGATCGACCGGGTCGGGCGGTTCCTGTTCGACCACGGGATCTACGTGACCATGGCCGCGTACCCGTTGGTGCCCAAGGAAGAGGTCGGGTTCCGGGTCCAAGTGACGGCGGCCAATACCGACGAGGAGATCGAGCACCTGATCGACGTGCTGACCCGGGTCCGCGAACGCTTCCAGCTGCGGGCGAGGGAGCTCACGCACTAGCCGGGAGGCTTTGCACAGGAAGGAGAAGCGTGCCGCAGAGCGCTCGCTCCAGGCATCGCTGAAACGTGCCGATGGGTCATGGGATGAGAGCTCGGCTTTGGCTCCTGTATGTCGTTGGCGCGCTGGCCACGGTCGGTGGCTATTACGCGTCCGGTCAGACGGTCTGGATCTTCCATCTGATCGGCCTGTCCGCCGCGGTCGGGATCATCGTCGGCGTCGTCGTCCACAAGCCCGAGCACAAGCTGCCGTGGATCTTGTTCGCGATCGGTCAGATCCTGTTCGTGACCGGCGACGTCATCTCGTACAACTACGAGAAGTTCTTCGGCGTCGAGCTCCCATATCCGGCGATCTCCGACGCGTTCTATCTCGCGGTGTACCCGTGCCTCGTCGCGGGCGTGCTGTTGATCGTGCGCCGGCGCAGCGCCGGCCGGGACCGCGGCGGCCTGGTCGACGCCTCCATGGTCGCGATCGGTATCGGCGTCATCTCATGGGTCTTCCTGATCGCGCCGTACCTCCACGCCGAGGAGATGACGTGGCTCGAGAAGGCCACGGCGATGGGCTATCCGCTGATGGACCTGCTGCTGATGGCGGTGACGGCACGGTTGTTCGCGGGCGGAGGCCGAAAGCCCGTCAGCTTCTACCTGCTCGGTGCCGGCGTCGCGGCGTTGTTCGTCACCGACGCGATCTACGGCTGGAAGCTGCTTCACGAGGGGTACACCCCCGGGAGCGGTCCGCTCGAGGCCGGCTGGGCCCTGTTCTACATCCTGTTGGGCGCCGCGGCGCTGCACCCGTCGATGCGAACCGTGTCGGACCGGCAGCCAGAGGTCGAGACGCGCGTGAGCATGGCGCGATTGATGTTCCTCGGTGGCGCGTGCCTGCTCGCACCGGCGACGCAGGCGCTCGCCGAGTGGCGGGGCCAGGAGGTCGATCTGACCGTCGTGCTCTGGGGCACGATCGTGTTGTTCGTCCTCGCGATGGTCCGTATGGGTGGGCTCGTCCGACAGCAGGAACAGTCGGCGCTGCGCGAGCGCGCCCTGCGCGAAGCAGGATCGGCGCTGGTGACCGCGACGTCCCGCGAGCAGATCTTCGAGGCGACGATCCAGGCGGCCTGGACGGTTGCCGGCGAGCGATCGGTGCTCCGCTTGCTCACGCGCGACGGCGATGAACTGACGGTGGCGGCCGCGGCCGGCGGCGCCGACGTCATCGGCTTCACCCACTCGATCGCCGACCTCGAGGGATGGAAGCGCTCGCGGCTCGACGCGGGCGAGTCCTACGAGGTGCCGAGCGATCAGGCGAAGCGCCGCGAGGAGCTCGGCCTGCCCGCCTCGGACGCGACCGTGCTGGTCGTTCCCTTGCTCGTGCGCGACGAGCTCCACGCCTTGATGCTCGTGTCGGTGCCGGGCTCGATCAGTCCAGCCATCACCCAGACGATCGAGGCGCTGACCGCGCAGGCCGCCCTCGCTCTGGACAGCGCGTTGCTCACAGAGGAACTCCTGCTCAAGCAGAGCGAGGCCCGGTTCGCGTCCCTCGTCCGCAACTCGAGCGATGTCGTCACGGTCGTCGAGATCGACTCGACGATCACGTACGCGAGTCCGGCGTCGCAACGCACCCTCGGGTACGCGAGCGGCGACCTCGACGGGACCCGGTTCGTCGACCTCGTGCACGAGGAGGACAAGACGCGCGCGTTGTCGTTCATCTCGGCCACCTCCGAGGGTGAAGAGTTGACGGGCACCCTCGAGTTCCGGGTGCGTCGTCGCGACGGCAGCTTCATCTACACGGAGACGCAGCGGACGAACCTGCTGCACGACCCCAACGTGCACGGGATCGTGTTGACCACCCGCGACGTGAGCGAGCGGCGCGAATTCGAGGAGCAGCTGTCGCACCAGGCCTTCCACGACTCGCTGACCGGTCTCGCGAACCGCGTGCTGTTCCGCGACCGTGTGACGCACGCGCTCGAGCGCCAGGAGCGCGATCAGAAGCCGGTCTCGGTGCTCTTCATGGACCTGGATGACTTCAAGACGATCAACGATTCGCTCGGCCACGCGGCCGGCGACGTGCTGCTCGGTGAAGTGGGCGAGCGGATCCGCGAGATCTTGCGCGCGCCCGACACCGCGGCGCGCCTGGGCGGCGACGAGTTCGCGGTCCTGCTCGAGGACAGCGGCGACGGGATCGGCGCCGCCGACGTCGCCGACCGTCTGATCCACTCGCTCGACGCGCCGTTCCACCTGGAGAACAAAGAGGTGTTCGTCCGAGCGAGCATCGGGATCGCGGTCGCGGAGCCGGGCGACCACGAGATCGACGACGTCGAGGCGCTGATGCGCAACGCGGACGTCGCGATGTACATGGCGAAGGAGCGCGGCAAGAACCGCTACCAGATGTTCGAGCCCGAGATGCACGAGACGGCGCTGCGCCGGTTGGAGCTGAAGGCCGACCTGCAGCGTGCGCTCGAGCACGGCGAGTTCATCCTCAACTACCAGCCGGTGATCGAGCTCGACAGCGGCCGGATCTCCGGCGTCGAGGCGCTGATCCGGTGGATCCATCCCGAGCGCGGGCTGGTACCGCCGCTGGACTTCATCCCGCTCGCCGAAGAGACCGGGCTGATCGTGCAGATCGGGCGCTGGGTGCTGCGTGAAGCGTGCGCGTACGCGGCCGGGCTGCACGAGCGGTTCCCGAGCGAGCACCCGCTGCACATGGCGGTCAACCTGTCGGCCAAGCAGTTGGCTCGCGCCGACATCGTCGACGACATCCGCACGATCATGCAGGAGACCGGGATCGACCCGGGCGCGCTGATCCTGGAGATCACCGAGTCCGTGATGATGGCCGACATGGAGCTGTCGATCGCGCGGCTCACCGAGCTGAAGGCGCTCGGTGTGCAGATCGCGATCGACGACTTCGGGACCGGGTACTCGTCGCTGAACTACGTCCGGCGCTTCCCCGTCGACATCCTCAAGGTCGACAAGTCGTTCATCGACGGCGTGTCCGACGGCGGCGAGTCCTCGGCATTGACCGCGGCCGTGATCGAGCTCGCGGGCATCCTCAACCTGAAGCCGGTGGCCGAGGGGATCGAGCGGGTCGACCAGCTGGAGCGTCTGCTCGAGCTGCACTGCGCGCTCGGCCAGGGGTTCTACTTCGCGAAGCCGCTCGAGAGCGGCACCCTCGAGGAGATGCTCACCGAGCGCCTCTCGATGGAGGCCGAAGCCGGCCTCCGCCCCAACGTCTGATCAGTTCGCGGCGGCGTGGCGGTAGAACGGCTCAGGATCGGGCTCGAGCGGCGTGTTCCCAAGGATCAGGTCTGCGGCCTTCTCGGCGGTCATCATGACCGGCGCGTAGATGTTGCCGTTCGTGACGTAGGGGAACACGCTCGCATCGACCACGCGGAGGCCCTCGACGCCGTGCACGCCCATCGTGAGCGGGTCGATCACCGCCATCTCGCCGACGCCCATCTTCGCGGTGCATGAGGGGTGCAGCGCCGTCTCGCCGTCGCGCTTCACCCAGTCGAGGATCTCCTCGTCGGTCGAGACGCTCGGCCCCGGTGAGATCTCGCCACCGTTGAACGGCGCCATCGCGGGCTGGTTCAGGATGTCGCGCGCGACGTGGATACCCTCGATCCATTCGCGTCGGTCCTGGTCGGTCGACAGATAGTTGAACGTCATCGCGGGGTGCACGCGCGGGTCGGCGCTCTTCAGCTGGATCGTGCCGCGCGCGTCGGAGTACATCGGGCCGATGTGCACCTGGTAGCCGTGGTCGCCGGCCGGCGCCGAGCCGTCGTAGCGGATCGCGATCGGCAGGAAGTGGAACATCAGGTTGGGGTAGGCGACATCCTCGTTGCTCCGCGCGAACCCGCCGCCCTCGAAGTGGTTGGTCGCGCCCGGGCCCTTCTTGAAGAAGAGCCACTCGGCGCCGACGAACGGGCGGCGCCAGAGCTTCATGTAGGGCGCGACCGAGACCGGCTGCGTGCAGGCGTATTGCACGTACACCTCGAGATGATCCTGGAGGTTCTCGCCGACGCCGGGCAGGTCGGCGACGACGTCGATCCCGTGCTCCTTCAGATGCGGCGCCGGACCGATGCCCGAGAGCATCAACGTCTGGGGTGAGTTGATCGCACCGCCGGACAGCACGACCTCGCCCGCGCGCACGCGCCTCCGCGCGCCCTTGCCGACCGTGTACTCGACGCCGACCGCGCGTGTGCCCTCGAACAGGATCTTCGTGACGAACGCCCGCGTGCGCACCTCGAGGTTCTTCCGATGCATCACCGGGTGCAGGTAGGCGCGCGCCGCGGACAGGCGCTTGCCGTCGTGGACGTTGCGGTCGAAGGGCGCGAAGCCCTCCTGGCGGAAGCCGTTCACGTCGTCGGTGAGGTGGTACCCGGCCTGCCGGCACGCCTCGAAGAACGCGCCGAACAGCGGGTTCGTGGCCGGGCCTCGCTCGAGCACGAGCGGGCCGGAGTGGCCGCGCCACGGGTCGTCGCGATCGGCCGCCAGGCACGTCTCCATCCGCTTGAAGTACGGGAGGCAGTGCGCGTAGTCCCACGTCTGCATGCCGGTGTCCGCGCCCCACCGCTCGTAGTCGAGCGGGTTACCGCGCTGGAAGATCATCCCGTTGATGCTCGAAGAGCCGCCGAGCACCTTGCCGCGCGCGTGATAGATCCGCCTGCCGTTCATGAAGGGCTCGGGTTCCGACTCGTACTTCCAGTCGTAGAAGCGACTGCCGATCGGGTACGTGAGCGCCGCTGGCATCTGGATGAAGACGTCCCACGGATAGTCGGAACGTCCGGCCTCGAGGACGAGGACGCGGTTGCCTTGGTCTGAGCTGAGACGGTTGCCGAGGCAGCTACCGGCCGACCCGCCGCCGATGATCACGAAGTCGAACGTCTCGGTCATGTGCGCCCCTCGCCTGTCCGCATCCCGGAGTGTGCCACGACGGTGGCGCGCCCTGCGCGCCCCGCGTTGTCCAGGCGGCAACTGCCGTGTTGCAGCTTTCGCGCCGGTGGCCCACCATCGCCCGGTCGGCTCGAGGTGAGGGGGTCACGTGAGCGACGAAGCACAGCCCACGGTGTCGTGCCGGAGCGTCTGGAAGATCTACGGCCCCAACGCCGACAAGATCGTCGGCACCCCAACAGCGGACCTCCCACGTGCCGAGCTGCTCGAGAAGACCGGCTGCGTGGCGGCGGTGCGCGACGTCTCGTTCGATGTCACCGAGGGCGAGGTCTTCGTGGTGATGGGCCTGTCGGGGTCGGGCAAGTCGACGCTCGTCCGGATGCTGAACCGGATCCACGACCCGACGGCGGGCGAGGTCCTGCTCGACGGCGACGACATCATGAAGCTCGATGAGGACCGGTTGCGCGAGGTGCGACGCACCAAGATCTCGATGGTCTTCCAGCACTTCGGTCTGCTGCCGCATCGACGGATCGTCGACAACGTCGCGTTCGGGCTCGAGATCCGTGGCATCGACAAGGAGCCGCGGGAGGCGAAGGCGAACGAGGTGCTCGAGACCGTCGGGCTCGGCGGATGGGGCAACTCCTATCCGGACGAGCTGTCGGGCGGGATGCAGCAACGCGTCGGGCTCGCGCGTGCGCTCGCGACCGATCCCGAGATCATGCTGTTCGACGAGCCGTTCAGCGCGCTCGACCCGCTGATCCGCCGCGACATGCAGGACGAGGTGATCCGCCTGCAACGCGACGTGCGGAAGACCATGATCTTCATCACGCACGACCTCGCCGAGGCGCTGAAGCTCGGCGACCGTATCGCGATCATGAAAGACGGCAAGTTCGTCCAGGTCGGCACGCCCGAGGACGTCGTCGCGCATCCGGCGGACGACTACGTGGCCGACTTCACGCGCGACGTCCCGCGCGCCCACGTGCTGACCGTTCGCTCGATCATGCGGACCGCCAACGGCGACGGCGAGTACGCAGGCGATGTCGCCGCAGCGACGATCGTGCAGGACCTGCTGCCGCGGGTTGTGAACGAACATCGGCCGTACCGTGTCGTCGACGGTGACGCGCAGGTCGGTGTCGTCGACCGGACCGCGGTGCTCGAAGCGATGATCGAGGCGCGCTAGTGGCGATCGTCCGCGACGACGAGCGTCTGCTCGAGCTCACCGCCGGCGCCGGAACCGCGCGACAGGTCGATCACCCGTGGCGCCGGCGTGCGATCTGGGCGGCGGCGATCGTTGTCGTCATCGCGCTCAGCATCGCGCTGTTCCCGGGCGGGTTCCCGGACTCTCTCGTGTGGGACGCGGCCAAGCCGCTCAACAACGCGAACGAATGGGTGATCGAGCACCAGCGTACGAACGCGGTGTTCGTACACGTCCTGGTGCCGTTCAAGAACGGGATCAACAGCGCCGTCGACCAGCTGACCAAGGGGCTCGCCCGCCTGACGTGGCTCGGACTCCTGGCGCTCGTCGTGGCCGTGTCGGGATACGTCGCCGGCTGGCGGAAGGCGCTCACCGCCGGGATGGGGTTCGGCGTGATCGCGTTCCTCGGCTATTGGGCGGACAGCCTGGCGACGCTGTCGCTGATCCTGATCTCAGTCGCCATCGCACTCGCGATCGGCATCCCGATGGGGATCCTGTGCGCACGACACCCGGCCCTCGAACGGTTCCTGCGGCCGGTGCTGGACGCGATGCAGACCGTGCCGGCGTTCTCCTACATCATCATCTTCATCCTGCTGTTCAGCGGCGGCGCGACGACCGCCATGCTTGCGACGGTGGTGTTCGCCTTACCGCCGGCTATCCGCCTGACGAGCCTCGGGATCCGCCAAGTGCCGAACGACGCGCTCGAGGCCGGCCTCGCGTTCGGCGTCACGAAACGGCAGCTTCTCCGGAAGGTGCAGTTGCCGCTCGCGAAGCCCGCGATCATGGTCGGGGTCAACCAGACGATCATGATGGCCCTCGGCATCATCGTGATCGCGGCGACGGTTGGGTATCCCGGCCTGGGGCTTCGAGTACTGGACGCGCTGCAGGGGTTGCACGTCGGCCAAGCGCTCGCCGCCGGTCTCGCGTTGGTCGCGATGGCCATCGTGCTCGACCGTGTGACCTTCGGCTGGAGCGAAGCGGAGCGCCGGCGTCGCGGCGCGACGTCGGTCCGGTTCTTCGGATGGTCGATCTCCCGCAAGATGCTGCTCGTGATCCTCGGCGTCGCCGTGGTGCTCGCCGTCCTGGTCGGACGACAGGTCCTGCGGCAACAGGACTTCCCCGACACGTACGTGGTGTCGATCGCGCCGACGGTCGACCGGATCGACACCTCGGTGATCCACGCGGTCGGGAACACCACGCGGAGCATGTCCGACGTCGCGACGACACGGATCCTGACGCCGCTCACCGACCTGCTGACGGCGATGCCGTGGTGGATGCTGTGTCTGGGCGCTGCGGCCGCCGCGTACGCGGCGGCGCGTCGTTGGACGCTCGCCCTGATGGCCTTCCTCTGCATCGCGTTGATCGGGTTCGTCGGGCAATGGGCGAACGCGATGGACACGCTCGCGCAAGTGATCGTCGCCGTCGTCTTCAGCGTGGCGATCGGGATCCCGGTTGGCATCTGGTCCGCGCAGAGCGACCGCGTGCAACGGAGCCTCAAACCGCTCCTGGATGGCATGCAGACGCTCCCACAGTTCGTCTACCTCGTCCCCGTGATCGCGCTGTTCCATGTCGGGCGGATCCCGGGGATCATCGCCGCGCTGATCTACGCGCTGCCGCCGTGCATCCGGATGACCGACCTCGGGATCAGGCAGGTGCCGCATGACCGCGTCGAGGCCGCGGTGTCGTTCGGGGCCGACAAGCGGCAGCTGTTGCGCAAGGTCCAGCTTCCGCTCGCGAAGCCGTCGATCATGCTCGGCGTGAACCAGACGATCATGATGGTCCTGTCCGTCGTGATCATCGCGGGGCTCGTGGGCGGCGAAGGCCTCGGCTATCAGGTCATCAACGGGCTGTCGCATGACTTCGGTACGGCGATGGTCGCCGGCGTTTGCATCCTGCTTCTCGCGATCGTGATCGACCGGATCACCCAAGCGATGGGCCAGCCCGGCGAACGCGCCTCCGGTGGCCCGCACCCGATCGGATGGTTCTTCGGAACGTCCCGGGCGCGCCGCGCCGCCGTAGAAGTAGGAGGAGATGAGATCCCGGGAGCGATCCCGGCGGGGAAGGGGGAAGGATGAGGTCTCGCAGACGGGCGCTCCTGAGTTGCGCCGCAGTCTCGCTGGCCCTGGTCGCGGCCGCGTGCAGCGACGTGTCGAGCAGTTCATCAGGAGCGGGCGCCAACGTGCCGAACAACTCCGGCACGACGATCAACTTCGCGATCAACCCGTGGGATGGCTCGGCCGCAAACGTGGCGGTCGCCGAGTATCTGCTGCAGAACCAGCTCGGGTACTCGGTCAACGACTCGAAGGTCAACGAGTTCGCGCAGTTCAAGCAACTTTCGACGGGTGACTTGGACGCGACGCTCGAGGTCTGGCCGTCAGGGCACGCCGACGACTGGACGAACTACATCGCGAACGACAACGGCGTGGTGGACGGCGGGCAGCTCGGCGTGATCGGGCAGATCGGCTGGTGGTTCCCGACGTACATGCTGCAGGACCACCCCGAGCTCAAGACCTGGCAGGGACTCCAGCAGGACTGGCAGCTCTTCGAGACGCCCAATACGCCGGGGAAGGGAACGATCCTCGACGGTGACCCGAGCTACGTCACCTTCGACGATGCGATCGCGAAGAACCTCGGCCTGAACATGCAGGCGTTCTACTCGGGCAGCGAGTCGGCGGAGCTCACAGAGCTCGACACCGCCTACTCGGCCCAGAAGCCGATCCTCATGTACTTCTGGACGCCTCACTGGGCGCAAGCGAAGTACGACATGACGATGATGAAGCTGCCCACTGTGACCCAACAGTGCACGCAGGACGCGGCGAACAACGCGGATGCGTACGCATGCGGCTACCCCGAGGACGACCTGTACAAGGCGTTCAGCGACCAGCTGGCCACCAAGGCGCCGGCGGCGTTCGCGCTGCTGTCGGCGATGCAGTGGACCAACGACGACCAGAACGGCGTCGCGGCCGACATCCACAGCGGGATGGACCCGCAGGACGCTGCTGCGAAGTGGGTCAACGCGAACCCGTCCGTGTGGCAGCCCTGGGTGAACGCCGGCATGGCGGCCCAGAGCGGGAGTCCGGTGGCGAACATGCCGGCTCCGTCGCCGCCCGGATAGCGGGAGCGGTTCTGAGCTGACCGTTGCGAGGGGGCGGGCCGAAGGCCCGCCCCCTCTGCGTGCCTGATCACGGCTCGCTAGGCTGCCAACATGAGGGGCGACCAAGACACGGACGCCGAGCTGCTCGCTGAGCAGCAGCGGTATTACGAAGCACGGGCGCCGATCTACGATCAGCTGTACCTCCGCCAGGGCCGGTACGTGGTCGACGACGCTGCCTGGACCGCGAACTGGCACCGAGAGACGGGCGAGCTCGAGCGGTTCGTGCAGGCGTTGCCGGCCGATGGCAGCGTCCTCGAGCTCGCGCCGGGCACCGGTCTATGGACGCGGTTCCTCGCGCCACGAGCACGACATCTGGTCGCGGTCGACGGTTCCCCGGCGATGCTCGAGCGGAACCACGCATTGCGCGACGGTGACCGCATCCACTCTGTCGAGGCGGACCTGTTCGCGTGGGAGCAGGACGAGCGGTTCGATCTGATCTTCACGGGGTTCTTCCTGTCGCACATCCCGCCGGGTCGGTGGGCGGACTTCTGGGGAAAGGTCGCGGGATGGCTCGCCCCAGGGGGTGTGCTCGCGTTCGTCGACGACAGCTGGGGTGCTGACCGGCCGAGTTCGAGCGAGCGCGTCGAGGGCGGGCCCGATCACGCGCACATCCGACTGCTGGACGACGGTCCCTACACGATCGTCAAGCGCTTCTTCCGACCCCACGAGCTGGAGGCCGAGTTCGCGGCGGTCGGCTTCACCGCAGAGGTCGGCTCGACCGGCGAACACTTCCTCTACGGGACCGCCCGCGCCTGACCCGTGACGTTGGCGTGACGGTTGCGAGTCACGCAACCCCGGCGTTGCGTCGGCAACTCGGTGCGGCATCATCGGTGCCGTGGCCGACCTGCCGACTCGCGCGCAGACCGTGATCGTCGGCGCCGGCATCGTCGGCGCCTCGGCCGCCTTTCACCTGGCAGACCTCGGCGTCACCGACGTGCTCGTGATCGATCAGGGCCCGTTGTTCGCGACCGGCGGCTCGACCTCGCACGCGCCCGGCCTGGTCTTCCAGACGAACGGCTCGCGCACGATGTGCCGGATCGCGCAGGACTCGGTCGCGCTGTACGACACGCTCGACGTCGACGGCGAACGTGTCTGGTACGGCGTCGGCGGGCTCGAGCTCGCGACCACGCCCGAGCGGATCGCCGAGCTCAAGCGCCGGCAGGGCTTCGCGCGCTCGTGGGGGATCGAGGGCACGGAGCTGCTGTCGCCGGCGGAGTGCGCCGAGCGGTCGCCCCTGCTCGATCCGTCCACGGTGCTCGGCGGCTACTGGATCCCGACCGATGGCGCCGGCAAGGGCGTGAAGATCGTCGAGGCGCTGGCCCGTCGCGCGCACGAGGCCGGCATCCGCTTCGAGGGCGGCGTCACGGTGACCGGGTTCGACACCGCCGGGGGCCGTGTCCAGGCGGTCGAGACCGCGCAAGGACGGATCGAGTGTGAGCGCGTGCTGCTCTGCGCCGGGCTGTGGGGACCGACCGTCGGCGCGATGGCCGGCGTTCCCATCCCGCTGGTCGCGGTGCAACACCAGCTGGTGTGGACCGATCCCGTGCCCGAGCTCGCCAACCTGCAGGGCGACACGTGGGCGCAGCACCCGATCGTGCGGCACCAAGACGTGTCGCTGTACTTCCGACAGCGCGAGGATCACTACGGCGTCGGCAACTACCGGCATGAGCCGATCGTCACGCCGCAGTCGGGGATCCGTGCGCCCGGCGCCGAGATGCAGCCCTCGTTGATGCCGTTCACCCGGGAGGACTTCGATCTCTGCGAGGAAGAGACGGCGAGGCTGTTCCCGTCGTTGGCGGGGAAGATGCGACCGGCCGACCCCGCGCGTTCGCTGAACGGGATGTTCTCGTTCACGCCCGACGCCGGTTCAGTGGTCGGCGAGAGCACGACGGTCCGCGGGTTCTGGGTGTGCGAAGCGGTGTGGGTCACGCACGCAGCCGGGATGGCACGCCAGGCCGTCGAGTGGATGGTCGCCGGCGAACCGACCTACGACCTAGCCGAAGCCGACGCCAACCGCTTCTATCCGTTCCAAACGACCGCGCCCTACGTGATCGAGCGCGGGAAGCAGCAGTACCGCGAGGTGTACGACATCCTGCATCCGCGTCAGCAACCGTCGAAGCCGCGCAACCTGCGGCTCACGCCGTTCTACGAGCGGCACGTCGAGCTCGGTGCGTCGTTCATCACGGGGGCCGGTTGGGAGCGGCCGCAGTGGTTCGAGGCGAACCGTGACCTCGTCGGTGGCGTGACGCACGAGTGGGCGCGCCGCACGGGGTGGGCAGCGCGCGAGTGGTCGCCGAT
>Ga0207693_10001544_pt1 | contig 20344 bp, 21 predicted proteins | sample LARL81metaG_FD_184347 | JGI IMG/M metagenome (GOLD analysis project Ga0207693, IMG submission 184347) | Corn, switchgrass and miscanthus rhizosphere microbial communities from Kellogg Biological Station, Michigan, USA - LAR L8-1 metaG... | ecosystem: Host-associated > Plants > Roots >... | reverse complement strand
GGCCATGACGTTGGAAAATCCGTCGGCCGCATCATAGATTCCCGCAATGCCTTTCAAGGTCACCACCTGGAATATCAACTCGGTCCGCCTGCGCATCGATCTCGTCGCGAGGTTCCTGAAGAGCGCGCAACCCGATGTGCTCTGCCTGCAAGAGACCAAGTGTCCGGATGACGCCTTCCCGCTCAAGCGCTTCAAGCGTCTCGGCTACGAGCACGCAGCGCTCAACGGACAGAAGGGCTATCACGGCGTCGCCGTCATCTCGCGCGTTCCGTTCGAGCGCATCGACGTGCAGAATTTCTGCGGCAAGATCGACTGCCGGCACATCTCGGTGGTGCTGGGAGAGCGCGCCGGTCTGAAAGACCAGGTCACCCTGCACAATTTCTATGTGCCGGCCGGCGGCGACGAACCCGATCCCGAGATCAATCCGAAATTCCAGCACAAGCTCGGCTTCCTCGATGAGATGCGCGCGCATGCCGGCCTGAAACCGGAAAAATCCGATCGCGCGATTCTCGTCGGCGATCTCAACGTCGCGCCGCTCGAACACGACGTCTGGAGCCACAAGCAGATGATCAGGGTGGTTTCGCACACGCCGGTCGAATGCGAGAAACTTGTCGCCGCGCAGAACTCCGGCGGCTGGGTCGACTGCATGCGCGTGCATACGCCCGAACCGGAAAAGCTCTACACGTGGTGGAGCTATCGCGCGATGGGCAACTGGCGCGCCGCCGATCGCGGCCGCAGGCTCGATCATGTGTGGGCGTCGGATGCGATCGCAGGCCAGGTATCGACAATCGACATCGCCAAGAGTTATCGCGGTGCCAAGCGCCCGTCCGACCACGTGCCGGTGACGGCAACCTTCGAAGTCTGAGCGCTACTTCTTCTGGCCTTTTTCCAGCGCGCGTTTCACGCCCGCAAGCTCTTTCGACCAGATATGCAGACGCTCGGCCATGCTCACGCGCAATTTGTCAGCGGCGGCCGGATAGCCCTCGAGCATCTTGCGGAAAAGGCTGCGCGATATCCGCACGACCACCGTCGGTTCTTTGGCGATAGCCGTTGCCTGACAAACCGTATTCGTCAGCAGAGCCAGCTCACCGATCAGCGTTCCGGGACCAACCGTGACTTCGCTGCCCTCGGCGACCGAACCCGGTTCGAGAATCAGCGAACCCTCCTGCACGACATAGCCGCCATCGGCGAGCTCGCCGGCATAGAACAGCACCGCTCCGCTTTGCAGCGTTCGCGTTTCAGCGCCGATCGCCAGAATGCGCAGCGCCTGTTTACCGAGCGCCGCCAGCGCCGGCACCTGTTCGAAAAACGCGATGTCCTCGTCGAGAGCCATGACTATGGATTCATGACTGTGGCCATCGTCCCGAAAGCCGGGACCGGCAGGTCATGCGAGGAATGAGAGCGCCGTTCGTTATTCTCACGGCACCAGTTTATAGCCACCGGCCTCGGTCACCAAGATAGCCGGAATGGCGGCATCCCTTTCGACCTTCTGGCGCAGGCGGTAAATGTGCGTTTCCAGCGTGTGCGTGGTGACGCCCGAATTATATCCCCAGACTTCCTGCAGCAGGGTCTCGCGCGACACCGGCTTCTGCCCGGCGCGGTAAAGGTAGCGCAGAATGGCCGTTTCCTTTTCGGTGAGCCGGACCTTGCTGCCTTTCGGATTGAGCAGCAATTTCGAACTCGGCCTGAAGGTGTAGGGCCCGATGGCGAAGACGGCGTCTTCGCTGGCTTCGTGCTGTCGAAGCTGCGCGCGGATGCGCGCGAGCAAAACCGCAAACCGGAACGGCTTGGTGATGTAATCATTCGCCCCGGATTCGAGACCGAGAATGGTATCGGAATCCGTGTCGTGGCCGGTCAGCATGATGATCGGTGCCTTGAAGCCGCTCTTGCGCAAGATACGCACCGCTTCGCGGCCGTCCACATCCGGGAGGCCGACGTCCATGATCACAAGATCGATCGGGCCGCTCTTCGCGGCCTGCACGCCCTTGGTTCCGCTATCAACCGAAATGGCGTCGAATTCCTCGTGCAGCGCCAGCTGCTCCACGAGCGCTTCGCGAAGTTCGGCATCATCATCAACAATCAGGATTGTTCGCTTATTGGCCATCGTTTAAAGGCCCCTCCAAGGGCGTGAAACGAGACCCCTGTCATGGTCGCGGGGTAGACCATTCGTCGTTAAAAATAGCAAGCAGGAACTATACTTAAGAACCAACCGGTCTGTCACACCAATGCAGAAACGATCTTTTTCCCGGGTCACAGTACGCCGCAAGGCAGGTGATTCAAGCCGCGGCTGGCTCATAGCTGGAATGCTGGCGGTACCAGTGGCACTTGGTCGTGGCGGGATCAAGGCCAACAAGCGCGAGGGCGATGGCGGTACGCCGCGCGGCAGTTTCCGGCTGCGGCAACTGTGGTGGCGAGCCGACAAACATCCGCGCCCGACGACGTCGTTGCCAGTGCAACGAATAATGCCTGCCGATGGATGGTGCGAGGACCCGACCGACCGCCGCTACAATCGACGAATCAAAGTGCCCGCGAAAGCTTCGGCCGATCGACTCACGCGCAAGGACAATCTCTACGATTTCATCATCGAGCTTGATCACAATACGCGGCCGCGCGTCGCGGGACGCGGCAGCGCGGTATTCATCCACGCGGCAAGAAAGGGCTTTGCTCCGACCGCCGGCTGCGTCGCGCTCGAGCTCAATGCCTTGCGGCGGATGCTGTCGCGTCTCGGTCCGCGCACGAGAATTGTCGTCGAATAGATTTCAAGCGTCTGATTTCGCGCGCTCTCCGAAAATCGCGCTGCCCACACGAACGTGCGTCGCACCAAGTGCGATCGCGGTAGCAAAATCCGCGCTCATGCCCATCGAGAGAAGCTTCAGTCCATTGCGCTTCGCAATTTTTGCGGTCAGCGCAAAATGCGGTCCCGGTCCCTCGTCGAGCGGAGGAATGCACATGAGGCCGGAGATTGTCAGCCCATATTGATCGCGACACGCCGCCAGGAATGCATCGGCATCCTGCGGCAGGACACCGGCTTTCTGCGGCTCCGCACCGGTATTGATTTCGGCAAAGAGCATCGGCCGCTTTTGCTGTTTACCGAACTCCTTCGAAAGCGCTTCGCAAAGGCTTGTCCGATCGACCGAATGGATCGCGTCGAAAAGCGCGACCGCCTCTTTTGCCTTGTTCGACTGCAATGGTCCGATGAGATGCAGTTGCGTGCCCGGATGTTTCGCGAGCAAAGCTGGCCACTTTGCTTTCGCCTCCTGGACACGATTCTCGCCGAACACATGTTGACCCGCGCCGATGGCCGGCTCGATTGCATCCACGGAAAATGTCTTTGAAACGGCGATCAGCGTCACCTCAGCTGGATCACGGTTGGCATCGCGACAGGCGCGCGCAATTTCCGCCCGGACATGCTCGAGATTCTTTGCTGTGGCAGCAGCCATGCGCTGCCTATATCGCACCGTGCCGTGCGCCGCCACACTTCAAATGAAGGGCCGGGGACGATGTTTGGGGACTTCACTGCCCGCGATGGCCGCGAGCGCTGCCCGATCGACTATTTCAAACTGGCGGTCTTTCCAGCGAATGGCCTTGCTGACGAACAGCCGCTTGAGCGTCTTGTTGGTGTGAACAAGCGACATTCCGAGCGTGTCGGCAAGATGCTGCTGGGTGAATGGAAACTGGATGCTTCCATTCTTGACCAAACCGGCTTCTTCCGCTCGCGCAAAAAGATGCAGGAGCAGATAGGCCGCGCGCTCCAGCGCCGTGCGGCGGCCGAGGCTCAGAAGATGCTCGTCGATAAGCTGCTCCTCGCGTGCGGCAAGCCAGGTGATATCAAACGCCAGCGACGGAAGGCCGCTGTAAAGGTCCCACAGCTTGGAGCGCGGGAAGACGCACAGCACCAGCGGCGTCAGTGCTTCGACGGAATGCTCCATCTCGTTCATCAGCGCGCCCTGCAAGCCGAGCATGTCTGCGGGCAATGCGTAGTTGAGAATTTGTCGACGACCGTCGTCGAGCATCTTGTAACGAAAAGCCCAGCCGTTGAGCACGGTGTAGAGATATTCGCTTCGGGTACCTTCTGTGAGAAAGCTTGCGCCTGGATCGACGTGGAGTTCGTCGACCTTCAGCGTTTTCACGAACGTAAGTTCTTCAGAAGAGAATTCGCGCAGCGCCTGCCGCTTGCGCAGCGGACATTGGTCGCAGGGCGTGTAGCCGTTTGGTCGTCCGTTTCCCACAATCATGACAGGTCATCCGCCGGGTCAAACCCAGCGGCCCTGCGCAAGGCAATGCAAATCGCTGTTTATGCGCATAAACATGAATTTTCACCACGTATGTCATTTTTAAATGCTGCAAGATTCAATCCGTAGGACAAGAGAAAGTTCCATCTGGAGAACCAGCTTTTGCCTATGTCGGACAGCTTGCTTGCTGGCAAGCGCTGTCTTGTCCTGGACGACGAATTCCTGATCGCACTCGACATTCAGCAGATACTTGAGCTTGCCGGTGCAAAGCACGTGGCATCGGTCGCGTCCGCGTCAGAAGCCATCGAGCTTCTGCGTCGCGAACCGAAATTCGATCTTGCCGTGCTCGACGTGAAGCTGGGCGGTGCCGAAGGCCACAGCCTGGGCGTTGCGGCCATGCTCGCCAAAGCTGGCACGCCGTTCGTTTTCCTGACCGGGATGCGCGTCGATAACGTGCACGCAAAAAAGTTTCCGCAAGCGCCTGTCGTCGAGAAGCCCTACGACGCCTCGACGCTTCTCGATGCCGCGCAGCGGGCCCTCAAAAGCGCGGCGCCGTAGGGATTTCCGACCTCAAGCTGCAGTCTGCACTCGGCCACGGCGGCGGTTGACCGTTTGCCCGGTTTCGTGTCAGTTCCGCGCTCGCAACAAGACGTCCCATGACCGCAACGCCGAGCAAAAACGAGCGCTATAACGCCCGCGAGGCCGAGGCCCGTTGGCAGAAGATCTGGGCCGATCGGGGTATCTTCGCGACCCAGAACAGCGACCCGCGGCCGAAATATTACGTGCTCGAGATGTTTCCCTACCCGTCGGGGCGCATCCACATGGGGCACGTGCGCAACTACACGATGGGTGACGTCGTAGCGCGCTTCAAACGCGCCATGGGAAATGCCGTTCTGCACCCGATGGGCTGGGACGCCTTCGGCATGCCGGCCGAGAACGCGGCGATCGACCGCAAGGTGCATCCGAAAGCCTGGACCTACGACAACATCGCGGCGATGAAAAAGCAGCTGCAGTCGATGGGCCTTTCGCTCGACTGGGCGCGCGAGATCGCCACCTGCGACCCGGCTTATTACAAGCACCAGCAAAAAATGTTTCTCGACTTCCTCAAGGCTGGGTTGGTCGAGCGCAAGCAATCCAAGGTCAACTGGGATCCCGTCGACCAGACGGTGCTTGCCAACGAGCAGGTCATCGACGGACGCGGCTGGCGCTCCGGCGCGCCCGTCGAGCAACGCGAACTGACGCAGTGGTTTTTCAAGATCAGCGACTACTCGGAAGATCTTCTGGAGGCGCTCGACAAGCTCGATCGCTGGCCGGACAAAGTTCGTCTGATGCAGAAGAACTGGATCGGTCGATCGGAAGGACTGCTGCTGCGCTTTGCGCTCGATCCTGCGACGACGCCGAACAAGGAAACCGAGCTCGAGATTTTCACCACGCGACCAGACACTTTGTTCGGCGCAAAATTCATGGCGCTGTCGCCCGACCATCCGCTGGCGACGGCTGCGGCGGCCAAGAATCCGAAGCTCGCGGCCTTCATCGAACAGTGCCATCGCATGGGCACCGCGCAGGCCGAAATCGACACCGCCGAGAAGCTCGGTTTCGACACCGGCATGAAAGCCGTGCATCCCTTCGATGCCAACTGGAAGCTACCGGTCTATGTCGCCAATTTCATTTTGATGGACTACGGCACCGGCGCGATTTTCGGTTGTCCGGCGCATGACCAGCGCGACCTCGATTTCGTCAACAAATACGGTCTCGGCAATACGCCGGTCGTCTGCCCGCCGAACCAGGATCCGAAGACTTTCGTCATCACCGATGTTGCCTATGACGGCGATGGCCGCATGATCAATTCGCGTTTCCTCGACGGCATGACGATCGAAGACGCCAAGGAAGAAGTCGCAAGACGCCTCGAGAAAGAGACGCGCGGTAACCGGCCCGTCGCGCAACGGCAGGTGAACTACCGGCTGCGCGACTGGGGCATTTCACGCCAGCGCTACTGGGGTTGCCCGATCCCGATCATTCATTGCGAGAAATGCGGTGTCGTGCCCGTGCCGGCGAAAGACCTGCCGGTGACGCTGCCGGAGGATGTCACCTTCGATAAGCCCGGCAATCCGCTCGACCGCCACCCGACCTGGAAGAATGTGAAGTGTCCCCAGTGTTCGGGTCCGGCGCGGCGCGAAACCGACACGATGGATACGTTCGTCGACTCGTCGTGGTATTTCGCGCGCTTCACCGATCCGTGGATCACGACGGCGCCGACCGAGCGCAAGATCGTCGATGAATGGCTGCCGGTCGATCAGTACATCGGCGGCATCGAGCACGCCATTTTGCATCTGCTCTATTCGCGCTTCTTTACACGCGCCATGCACAAGACCGGGCATGCCGGCATCGACGAGCCATTTGCCGGCCTGTTCACGCAAGGGATGGTCGTCCACGAAACCTATCGCGCGAAGAACGGCGACTGGATCGAGCCGGCCAATGTGAAAATCGAAGGCGTCGGCGATGCGCGACACGCGGTGATCGCCAAGACCGGCGAGCCCGTCGAGATCGGCTCGATCGAGAAGATGTCGAAGTCGAAAAGGAACACCGTCGATCCCGACGACATCATCGCCGCCTACGGTGCCGACACCGCGCGCTGGTTCATGCTGTCGGATTCCCCGCCCGATCGCGACGTGATCTGGACCGAGGAAGGCGTGCAGGGCGCGTGGCGTTTCGTGCAGCGCCTGTGGCGGCTGGTCGGCGAGATCGCCGATGTCGAGGCCCCGGCCGCGCGGCCGGCGAAATTCAGCGAAGAGGCGCTGGTCGTGCGCAAGGCCGCGCATCGCGCGCTCGCGCATGTGTCCGAGGATATCGACAAGTTGCGCTTTAACCGCTGCGTCGCGCACATCTACGAATTCGCCAATGCGCTCAGCGATGCGCTGGGCGGGGTCGAAAAGGCGCCGGCTGAGGACTTCCGCTGGGCCCTGCGCGAAGCTGGTAATATCTTGATCCGGCTGTTCCACCCGATGATGCCGCATTTGGCCGAGGAATGCTGGGCCGCGCTCGGCCACAAGAGCCTGGTGGCGACCGAGGCCTGGCCGCAGGTTGAGCCCGATTTGCTGGTGGAAAGCAGCATTACCTTGCCGGTTCAGATCAATGGCAAAAAGCGCGCCGATGTCACGGTCGCCCGTGATGCAGGAAATTCCGATATTGAGGCTGCCGTTCTGGCTCTCGATGCGGTAAAAAAGGCGCTGGAGGGCAAGAGCCCGAAAAAGGTCATTGTCGTCCCGCAAAGGATAGTGAATGTCGTCGTCTGATACCTCGCCGTGGACGCGAACACGCCGGCCGCTCGCCGGCCTGCGCAGGGTCTTTCCCACGCCACGCCGCGCGGGTCCCGCTAGCCTATTTTCCGCGATACGCCGCGTCGCCGCTCCGCCCACGCTCTTTTTCGCGCCAAAACTCGCTGCCCTCCGCAAAGTCTTTTTCGTGATGGGGCTCGGAGGTCTCGTTGCCGGGTGCTTTCAGCCGATGTACGCCGAGCATCCTTTGCCGGGTGCTGCGGGCAGTGCCAGCATCGTCGGAGCGATGCGCGCCGTCGACGTCGCCGCAATCGACGCCCCCGCCGGTAGCCGTCTCGCCCGCGTCAGCGTGAATGTGCGGAACGAGCTGATTTACGATTTGACCGGCGGCGGCGGCGGTTTTTCGCCGACGCACCGCCTCGACGTAAAGCTCACCGCAACGCAGTTGCAGGTTATCGTCGACATCAACACCGCGCGTCCCGACGTCAACAATTACGGCATCGACAGCACATATACGTTGACGGAGCTCGCGACCGGACGCGTTGTTGTCAAAGGCCAGACCTTCGCGCGCGTGTCGTACAACATTCCGGGCCAAGAGCAGCGATTTGCCGGCGAGCGCGGCCTGCGCGATGCCGAAAATCGTGCCGCCAGGGAAATCTCCGAAAATATCCGCAATCGACTCGCCTCGTTCTTCGTGGCCGGCACGTAATTCGCGCGGCGTCATGACCGCCATCAAAGCCGCCGACGTCGATCGTTTCATCGCCAATCCAAATCCTGCGCAGCCTGTCGTGTTGGTCTTCGGCCCCGACATCGGTCTCGTGCGGGAAAGGGTGGACGCGCTGGTGCGTGCATCCGTCGATGATCCCAACGATCCATTTGCATTGGCCCGCATCGAGGGTGACGAATTGGCCGGCAATCCGTCGCGGCTCGTCGAGGAAGCGCATACGGTCCCGCTGTTCGGTGGCCGCCGTGCCGTTCTGGTCAGGGCCGGCGGGCGAAACATCGCATCGGCGGTCGAACCGGTTATCAACGCTCCCTCTAGCGAATGCCGCGTCATTATTGAGGCCGGCAATCTCAGCAAAAGCGCGCCATTGCGCGCCCTATGCGAGAAATCGAAAGTCGCCGCGGCACTGCCTTGTTACGCCGACAACGAGCGCGCGCTCGCGCAATTGATCGATGAGGAAATGCGCGCTGCCAATCTCACGATCACGGCCGACGCTCGCGCAGCACTGCTGGATCTGATCGGGGGCGATCGACTCGCTTCCCGAAACGAGATCCGCAAGCTCGCGCTTTATGCCAAAGGCCAGAAAAGCGTCGAACTTCCCGACGTGATGGCCGTGGTGGCGGATGCCTCGCAGATCGCGCTTGATGGATTGATCGACGCGGTTTTCGCCGGACGAACCGCCGAAGCCGACGTCGAGTTCGCCAAAGCGCGGGCAAGCGGCTCGTCTCCACCGACAATCGTTTCGGCGGCAATTCGCCAGGTCGCCAGTTTGCACAAAATGAGGCTGGCCATCGCCGGCGGCGATTCAGTCGAGTATGCGATGAAGCGCGGTGCGCCACCTGTACACTTTTCTCGCGAGCATCAGGTCAGCGAAGCGTTGCGCGTCTGGACGCCACAACGGCTGATCCGCGCTATGGAGCAGCTGGCAGATGCTTCGCTGGAGATGCGCCGGAACGCTCCTCTCGCGGAAGCAATCGCGCAACGCACGCTGCTGTCGCTTGCCGCTAATGCGCGTAAATCGGCCTAGCAAGGCTCTCTTCTTTCTGCTCGACCAAATCCGAGCGAAGAAATTTAGAGCTGATCAATCATTATTCGTTATGCATTTGAGATGGCTACGAGCGCTCGCCCGGGAACAGAGGTGACGGCTTTCGAAAGCCGCCGTGATTTTCGCCAATCACAAGAAACTCGTGCCAAGTTCTGGCATGTCGCAATCGTGTCTCTGTTTTTCGTGGCGGTCGTCGGATCTGGCCTGTTTCTCGGGGCGGTCATGGTTGTGGGCACGCTCCGCAGCGACGACTCAAGTGAGCCAGCGGCGGGCAGCCGTACCGGCCGGGTCGCCCGCGCATTGCAAGACGGAAAACTCTGCCATTACGTCATCTTTGATAACAAGACAGCAACTGCCATCGAGGACCGGATCGGCCGGTGCGACGAGGACAGGCCCAAGCCAAAAAAAGAAAAACCGGCGGCCTTCAGCTGGGGCAAGTAGAGCCCACCGTTAACTTACAGATTGAGTTGATAGCTGTGGGGGACCCAGCGATAGCCGCCCTGCCCCTTTTCGATATAGCCGATCCCCGGGAATGGCATGTGGAAGCTGGCGACAAAAATCCTGTCCGCGGCGAGCATGTCCAGGATGCGCTTACGGGTCGCCACGGCCTTCTCTTTGTCGTCATCCATCTCGAAATGCCATTCCGGACGCTGAACCGCCATCACATATTGGGTGCAGGTGTCCGCGGTGATCATCACGCGCTTCCCCGCGCTTTCGACGTGAAACGCCATCAGGCCGGGCGAATGGCCTGCCGCGTCAACGGCGGTAATGCCCGGAGCAACCTGATCACCAGGCTTGATGAACTTCGAACGATCCGCCAGCGGCCCGCAGATCTTTACAAAAAGCTCCCGATTGAATTTGCGCGCCTCTCGCACGTTTTCGCCACGCTTCCAGAAATCGAACTCGGCAGCACCGAACACGTAGGTGGCGTTGGGAAAAACGGGCTTCCCGCCTTCCACCAGACCACCGATGTGGTCGGGATGCCCGTGCGTAAGGACAATGACGTCGATGTCCTCAGGCTTGTATCCAGCGGCAGCTAACCGCTCGGCCGTCTGTCCCGGCGGCAGCCGTTTACTGAGCTGTTCATACTCGCGTGGCAGAGCGCCGTTGCCGGTATCGAAAAGCACCAATTGCTTTCCGGTATTCACAAGTGTCGGGATGTTGGGATGTTCGAACCGTTGGGTGTCGATATTGTTGGCGCGGGCAAGCGCATGCACTTCGTCAGGAGAGGCATTTGCGCCGTAATGTGGGTGCAATCCATCACGAATTGCCTTGGCATCGAGGACGGTCGCGACCTCAAATTCCCCGAGCTTGAAACGGTATATCGTCGGCTGCAATTCGCCATTCAGTGATGCGGGCACGTTTGGCTCCTCCCGAATTGTTATCGCGCGTCAAGACGATCCTTAGCAGCCGGGATGGGCTGCAATCCAGTACGGAATCGCACGAACAAGTCTTCCTGGGAGCGCGCTATCGCTCTATGCTGTGCACGAAATCCAGCGAGCCGCGGGGAGATTTTTGAATGGCCCGAAAAAAGCGCAAATTAGTTGCTGCCAGAAAAAGAAAAAAATCGAGAGTTCCGTCGAAGAAAAACAAGCGAAGCGTCAAAGCACGAAAGAAAACGCAGCGGTCGCGCAGCGTGGGCGAGAAACTTAAGAGTGCCTATCAGACCGTTGTCGATTCGATCAAAGACACGGACAAACTTCGCAACAAGCTGGAGCCCCCGGCAACATCGGAAACTGAGTAGTCCTCAGATCCGTCCCAACAAGACCAAGATCAAAATAACGACCAACACCAGGCCCAAGCCGCTGGAAGGGTAATAGCCCCATTCAGCACTGTACGGCCATGTCGGCAGCGCACCAAGAACGAGCAACAAAAGGATAATCAGAAGGACAAATCGCATCCTCGCCTCCTCGGCAAAGCCCACAATCGCAACGCTGAGTTGGCAATTTTTGTTCCGCCGCTACGGCACCCTCAGTTCGCACGAACTCAATTTGTTATTGGTCCGTCGATGGGCGACTAAGCAGCTGTCTGATCTTCCGCGCCAGGACGCGTTCGGTCAAAGGCTTTGGAATAAGTTCGATCCCGGGATCCAGTCGACCTTGATGAACGATCGCGTTTCGCGAGTAGCCGGTCATAAAGATGATTTTCGTTCCTGGCCGCCGCCGTTCGACTTCATTGGCGAGCTCACGACCGTTCTTGCCCGGAAGGACAACATCGGTAAGCAATAGGTCGAATTTCTTGTCGGCATCCAAGAGCCGCAAGGCACTGGCGGAGTCTTTTGCCTCGATAACCTGGTAGTTCAGGTCTCGCAAAATCTCCGATGCATACTGACGAACACCGTCGTCATCCTCGACGATCAATATCGTCTCACCCCCACCACGTTCGGCGTTCAGATCGTCATCTCCGGAAGCGACGATTTCGTCGCCTTCGCGGCGCGGCAGGTAAAGCTTGATCGTCGTGCCCTCCCCGGGCTCGCTGTAGATCTTAACGTGACCTCCGGATTGCTTCATGAACCCGTAGACCTGGCTCAGCCCCAATCCGGTGCCCTTGCCGGCCTCTTTGGTTGTGAAGAACGGCTCAAATGCGCGATCGATTGTTTCCGTCGACATCCCTGCGCCGCTGTCCGACACGGCGATAAGAACGTATTGACCTGGGACAATACCTTCATGCTCTCGGCAATATGCCTCGTCGAGATACGCGTTGCCCGTCTCAATGGTAAGTTTGCCACCCTCAGGCATCGCGTCCCGCGCATTGAGCGCAAGATTGAGCAACGTCGATTCCATTTCCGAGGCGTCAACCTCGACTTTCCAGAGGCCCGCCCCGCCAATGGTCTCGAGCTGTATGTTTTCGCCGAGCGTGCGCGTCAGAAGATCAGAGATCGCAACAATGAGCTTGTTGATATCGAGGAACCGTGGATTAAGCGGCTGCCGGCGCGAGAAGGCTAGCAGCCGCTGAGTCAGTTGCGCGGCACGGTCAGCTCCCACCAACGCATTGTTGAGGGCCCGTTCAGCCCGTGCCTCGACAACACCGCGCTTGGCGATGCCGAGATTGCCAATGATGATCGTGAGAAGATTATTGAAGTCGTGCGCGACGCCGCCGGTCAATTGACCCACGGCTTCCATCTTTTGCGATTGACGGAGCGCCTGCTCAGCCAAATCGCGCCGTTCGATCTCCGCGTACAGGGCTCTCGTGCGGCGCATCGCGAGCAAAACAAGCGTGAAAAGCACAAGCGTGGCGGGGATGCCGAAAATGAGATGGCTGGCCATTGCACGCATCCAGCCGAGCATAATCGTATCGGTCTGAATACCATCGGAGACATACAGGTCGGCATAGCCGAGTTTGAGATATGCAAAACGTCGTTGAACATCATCCACGGAGTATGAGGTGGTTACAAAACCACCCTCGGGATGATCGACCACGCTGAGCATGAAGCCGCTATCAGGCCTGAAGTGTGTGACATCACCAGCAGGTATCGGGAAGCGGGCAATTATTGCGCCATCACTTTTTGAAAGAGTGAAGCTGGCTGTCGTATCGGTCCCAAGCTGACGATAGAACTCCGAAAACACTTTTGGTGTCACCGAGATCATGATGATCCCGTTGAATTGACCGTCTCGCAGCGGACGACGGCGGCTGATGCCGAAAAAAGCTTCTTGTCTGACGCGTGATCTGGAAGCGGCGCCAACGTAGGTGCCGGCATCTCGCTCCACCTGCGCCAGGAAATAGTCCCTGTCCGCAATGTCCAGGCCTGACGGGATCGGGAATAGCGCCGACGACACGATTGTGTGCCCATTCCTGTCAGCAACCAATATGGCGTCGATGGCTTTTACTGATTTCTCCAGCTTGCCAAGCTGCTGGTGTAGCGTCTGATCGGACGCCTTGATTTGCTCATCGGTAAGATCACCCAGAATCGCATCAACGGCGGTGAAGGTGAGGTCAACCGACTGGAAAATTCCGGATGCGTGCTGCGATAGAATATTCAGCGATGCAGCGAGTTGTTCGTCGGCGCGCGCAACAGCGTTTTGATAGTTGATCCAGCTGGCGTAAGCGAAAACCGTCACCGGGATGACGATCGAGGCCACCAGCATTGTTTTGAGGAGGCGTAGAGCGGCATCGCGGCGCGCGCGCATTCGTCAAAACTCATTAAGCGGGACTACGAATGTATTCGGGTTACCTATTTGTGAAAAGAGGACTCACGGCACGGTTACAGCCGATTCAGCAACAACTTCAGACCTGGCGACAAGTTCCTCCACAGTTGGCAGGCCGACCAGTCCGTGCGCCAGGCCGCATTTTATCGCCTGAAGGATCAACCCCGGGTAAGCCAGCCGGCAATGTACCCCCACCAAGTACCGATACGGCGCGCGACCCGGCAGGGGTGACAAAGAGTCACGACGTCGCCGCTCCATCGAGATTGAGCAGCCGCGACTGTTTCCGCCGGGGGATCGCGGCGTGCGCATCGGCGCTTTTCAGATTCGAACCAGCCAAACGGGTGAGGTCACCCGGCATCGTCCGATGAGCCGACATAGTCCGATGGGACGATGATTCTCATTCTGCATTTACGTAAAACTCGATGAGTTTTTTCACGACGTTTTTTACGGCCGTTTCAGGGGGGCCGGTAGGAATCGTAGTTGAAGGTAGTCCAAGTGCGATGGTGTTGATGTCCTCGCCAGCGTCATCTTCCAAGGGAAGACGGAAAAAGAGTTCGTGTAACTCACCCCGCGACAGGGTTGTGATCGCTTTCGCCCTTGCAATCGCCGTGCTGCCTTGGGTCGTGTGGGACGAAGAGCAGCAACACGTCACGCCGATCACGACCGAGCTGCGTTCCGATATCGATTCCGATGTCGTCATCCTCGCCGTTACAGATGCCGAAATCGCGGCGGCCGAAAGTACTTCTTGCCCGATTGTACGCGGCAAATTCCATTTGTCGCTTCTGGGATCAGCCCCTCCTGCCTTTGACGGAGTCCCGCTTCTGACCATTCCACAGAAGGGGCAGGAAATATTGGAAACGATGAGCGCGGCATGGGCCAGCATCGGCGGCGTAGACCTTGTCGCGTATGCTCGGCGCAAAATCCTGCCGGATTTTTCGGCCACTTACAGCGACCTCGTGAAGCGCGTCGCCGTGATGGCCCTGACGCGTATCCAGGAAGAGGCGGTCCTCGCGCACGCGACCGTTGTCGGCACGGTTTCGACCTACAATCCTTTCCGCATCGGCAAAGAGGAGGGAGGGCCCCAGACCGCGTCCGGTGAGCCCTACGATCCCGAAGCCTGGACGGCAGCGATAAAGACCGACCTGCGCAATCAGTTCCGTGGCGTCCGATACGGCAGGCTCTATCAGCCGACCTTTGCGCTCGTGGAAAGCGGCGACAAACAGCTGATCGTCAAGATCAACGATGTCGGACCGTTGAGGCCAGGACGCGTGCTCGACCTCAATGAGCGAAGCATGCGGCATTTCGATCCGTCGATGACACGGGGTCTTCTTGACGACGTCAGGATCACTCTCCTGCCCGGCGAAAACTGGATCCCGGGTCCCGTGAGCAGCACATACGCCGTCAATTTCGTGCCTGAGCGCACCGTTGCGGCTCAGCCGAAGTCCGTCGAACCAACTAGCTGGCAAATTGATACAGAGATGGCGCGCCGGCTCGCTCCGATCGCGGATCCCTTCGCAACTGAGGAGATCCGCGTCGAAGCAAGCCTGAAAAGCGGCAGTTGATTTCGCTGTGGTTAGCGCTGGCGTTTTAGCCAGGCGTCAAGACTGAAGCGGCCTGGCCCGACTACAAAAAGAAAGAGAAAGCCGCCCAACATCGCAATATTCTTGTAGAAGCTTGAGTCTTGAGCGCGGCGAACTGCGACGTCGGTGAATTCCCAATACCGGTGCGAGCTGAACGTCGCCACGAGCATAAAGATAATCATCACGAGCACGACGTAGCGGGTGGCGATCCCGAGAATGAGGGCAATCCCGCCGAAGAACTCCGCGGGGACGGCGATATAGGCCAAAAAGGTCGGAAGCCCGCGTGCCGGGAACCCGGCGGCGTAAGCCGGAATATCAAAAATCTTTCCGTAGCCGCTGCGGACAAAAATCCAACCGAGCAGAATGCGGCCGACCAGCAGAATGAAATCGGACGTGCTGGCTGCCACGCTGTCAGCGTGAGATAAGGAAGGATGTGAACTGTTTTGGGCGATGGAGCTCATTGGTACGTTTCCCCGTTTGATGTTTGTTGGCGACGCGGTTCAATCGTTGCGCGGAAAATAACAAGCAGCGAGCTTAAGTTATTCCATTATCGTCAATGTGAAAAATGCGACAAAAAGGACTGCCGTTTGCCATCTGCTTTCAAGGATTTGTGGCGGCGCAATATGCGCTAGGCCCCTTCTGTGATGTCCTCGTAAACGTCGATCTCGATGGCCCCCGGAAATAATGTGCGCCAGGCCTGCAAATAGTTTTGCACCATGGGATCACTGGCGAACTTCTGGCGATTGAGTTCAATCGTTTCGTCCATTTGATACTCGATCACCTGGACAAACTGATTGCGATCGTCGGCATTTCTGAGCAACCGAACCTGGGCATCGCCAAATGCGCCGTACATGGACAGCGCATTTTTCATCGTTGCAGTGAGAAGAGATGTCGTGTCCGCCGACGGTATTCTTATTTTCACATGCAGAATTCGCTTCGCTTTCGCTCCATCGCTGACCATCGAGCGATCTCCTCCCCCTGAAGCGCGATTCGATCAAGTATATTGCTTTTCGCGGCCAAGCCCTCATTACAAAAACGCCGACGTGCTCGGCGTTTTTGTCCGCAGCCTCTGGGCGAGTTGACTGTCAGCTCTGCTGCGAGCCAAGCAAATTAAAGCGCGCCTTCTGTTCGTCCGTCAGGAGATTGTAGAAATTCTCCAGTGCCGGTTGCACGGTTTTGATTGCCGCCTGCATCGCCTGAAGTCTGTGCTCCATCGCCGAGATACGTCCTGGAGGCGTGAAGGCCTGATCGCTCGGGCAATTGGCCTTCAGAAATTCGGCCGCTTTCTGCGTTGCCTCGTTCAGGTTGTCGAGTGCCGTGCGTTGCGCATCCGTCGGACTAAGCGTCTTCGCGATGCGATCGGTGGGCACATTGACCGGTTTCAAAGCTTCGGCTCCGCATATCTGCGAGAGGTCGGGAGATCGATCGCTGGCGCGAGCGACGCGGCCGGTTTGAGGATCGGAGCTGACTACGTTAAAGCGCGCTTTCTGCTCATCTGAAAGAGCGTCGTAGAACCGTTGCAGCGGAGGCTGCACGATACCGAGCGCGAGCAGCATGGTGGCGATCCGCTTGTCCATTGCCGCCAGTCGGCCGGGAGCAGTGCTCGGCAGATCCTCGGGGCAAGCCGATTGCAGGGCACTCACGGCTTTGCCGGTCGCGTCCTTTAATTCGTTCAGCACAGCTTGCTGTGCGTCGGTCGGCTGTACGGTCTGGGAGATTTGTTCGATCGGCCAATTCGTGAGCGCTGGGGCCTGTTCGCCGCAAACGACAGACGCTGTTGTCGCGTTGTCGCGTGTCCTGCGCGCGTGGCGTCTGGAGGAAACGACATTCGCGTAGCCCCGTCCCTCATACGCATAAGGGCCGAAGACGCCAACGTAGACATCATCAAATGCATACGGCCAGAAGGCATCGTACGCGTAGGGCCAGAACGTATAGTCAATGAAATCCCAATACGCGAACGGCCAGAACACGGGTCCGAACCACCCGATCACGAAAATTGGACGGTTCCGCCACCACCATCCATTGTTTCCGTGCCAATTGCCTCCGTTCCAATTTCTCCAATTTCTGCCGGTCCAATTGCCATTGAAACTTGCCTGTCGCAGCATCCCGGCGTGGCCGTTGCGAGATGCAAATGATGCGAGCGCGGTATTACGCACGAGCGAAGTTCGAGCGGTGCCGTTCACTGAGCCGGTAACAAGATTGCTGTTGTTCCGAGCGAATTGCCGGTTGATGCTTCGGTTCGCGAGCGAATTTGAACCGAACCGGACATTGCCATTTCGGGTCAACGCACGGCTTGAACTCGTTCGAGTGAAACTTCGTGTGTGAAATTGCCGTGTCGAGCGAAAGGACGAGACCGACCGCCCCATTGACGACGAGCGAACCGCGAAGCTGCGGTTAAGACCGCCCATTCCGCTGCGCATGCCGCCCCCGCCCATTCCGCGGAAACCGCCGCCGCCGAAATGACCCCCGCCGGCTCTGAAGCCTCCACCGCCGCCGCCACCGTGGCCACCAAAACCTCTGGCGCTCGCCTCGTTCATTCCGCAGGCGATTGCGAACACAAAGATCGCGGCAACCAGACAAGAGCCAATGCTACCAAGTTTCGACATCGCAACCTCCTGATGCCGTACGCACCCCACCACCAGACGTCCCGGACGCCTTTGATCTTGGTCAATTATAGTCTCGTTGTCGATGTTCGTGATGCTTCACGAACCAAAGCCAGTCCGGATTTCGTCCGGATCAGCGCGTATGGTTAGCGCGCAAAATAGTGTTCTATTGCAAGAATTTAGCGGTGGTAATTTTAGCGGCTTAGCTTTTTTAATACCGCGTCGAGTTGTTCCAAGTTCCGATATTTGATCTTCAGCGTGCCGCCTTCACCGCGGTGATCGACGTTGACTTCAAGTCCCAAAGAATCCGTGAGCCGCTTTTCCAGCGCGCGCGTGTTTGCATCTTTTGCGTTGCCGCCGTGACCTTTTGCTTCGCGGCGCAGGTCACCGGGACGCGCCGCATCGTCCTTGCGCAGCGCGGTTTCGACCTGGCGCACGCTTAGGCCTTTGTCGATGATCTCGCGCGCGATTGCTTCTGCATTTGGTTGACCGAGTAGCAGCCGAGCGTGGCCGGCCGAGATCTTGCCCGATCGCACCATTTGCTTCACCGGCTCGGTGAGCTTGAGCAGTCGAATGGTGTTCGCAACATGTGGCCGGCTTTTGCCGACGATCTGTGCAACATCGTCCTGCGTCCGGTTGAAATCATCCATCAGCGCGAGATAGCCGCTCGCCTCTTCGATCGGATTGAGATCGGCGCGCTGCACGTTCTCGATGATCGCGAATTCCAACGACTGCGCATCGTTCGCCTCGACGACCGCAACCGGAACGTCGTGCAAGCCGGCACGTTGTGCTGCCCGCCATCGTCGCTCGCCGGCAATGATTTCGAAATTGTCACCCTGCAGCGCGCGCACGACGATCGGTTGAATTATTCCGCGCTCACGAATCGAATTGGACAACTCACCGAGTTCTTCGTCCGTAAACATGCGGCGCGGATTCCGGGGATTAGGACGCAGATTTTCGATCGGCGCGCGACGCGCTTTACGTCCGCTATCTGCACCAGATGTTTCCTCGCCGACATCTCCTATCAGCGCAGCGAGACCGCGTCCCAGTCGCGAGTGATCCGCCATTGCCGCTGCTCCCGAACGCGCCATTAAATTATCCTTCCAATTTTCGTAACGTCGTTTCAGTGCAATGCCGGACTATCCGGCCTTCAATGCCTTCTCGCGCTGAATAATTTCTGTGGCCAGCCGCAGGTACGCTTCGCTACCCACGCATTTGAGATCGTAGACGAGCACCGGTTTCCCGTAGGACGGCGCTTCCGATATCCGTACGTTGCGCGGAATGATGGTGTCGTAGACTTTATTGCCCATGAACTGACGGACATCGGCAACGACCTGGCTGGAGAGATTATTGCGCGAGTCATACATCGTCAGCACGATGCCGTGGATCGAGAGAGTCGGATTGAGCGTGGTCTTTACCTGCTCGACTGTTTTCAGAAGTTGCGACAAGCCTTCCAGAGCGAAGAACTCGCATTGCAGTGGAACAAGTATCGAATCCGCGGCAGCCATTGCGTTGACGGTGAGAAGATTGAGCGACGGTGGGCAGTCGACAAGAACATAGGTGTAGTCGTGCACTCGCGCGCCGCTATTGAGTTGGCGAAGCGAGTTGCGAAGTCGGAACGCACGATCACGCTGCTGACCGATTTCGAGTTCAAGCCCCGTCAGATCGAGTGTCGAGGGCGCGATATAGAGTCTTGGCACGCCTGTTTGAAGAATCGCGTCGCGCATTGGCGACGAACCCGTCAGAACATCGTAGGTCGATGTGCGGCGGGACTTGCGTTCAATGCCGAGACCAGTTGAAGCATTGCCTTGCGGATCAAGATCAACGATCAGCACGTGCTCGCCGATGGCGGCGAGCGCTGTACCAAGATTGATGGCTGTCGTTGTTTTGCCGACCCCGCCTTTCTGATTGGCAATCGCCAGAACGCGCGGCCGGGGCGCGTCCGGACGCATGGTCTCCTTTTCAAAAGGTACGACCTGCGGGTCGACGGGCTGCTCAATGATCGGGGTGTCCGCCATGGCGATATTCCGCAGGCTTTACGCCTGCGCCTCATAAGCCTCTGAAAGTACTGCCAAAATGACAGTCTTATTCGCGTAAGGATTCAAGGGCCCGTATCACAACTACTGAGCCGTCGGGACTGGTTCGGCTTGGCACCCTTGACGCCTGAAGTCTCCAATATTTAGCGGCATCGGTCAATTCAGCCTCTACATCTTGTCCCTTCGGGAAAAGAGCGATGGCGCCTTTGGCGACAAAAGGAAACGCCTGAACACACAATGTTTTCAAGGGCGCCAGTGCCCGCGCCGTCACGACTTGCACGGCTTCTGCACAGGTTTCCCCAAATTTCTCGATTCGCAGGTGGTGAACGAAGGCGGGGACGGCGGTCGCCTTGACCGCTGCCCGTAGGAAAGCTGCCTTTTTTCCGTTGCTCTCAACGAGGTGAACCCGGGCCCCCGTTTGCCCGGCGAGCGCACAGGCGATCGGGATCCCCGGGAAACCGCCGCCCGAACCCAAATCAGCCCAAACGCTGGCCTGAGGCGCCAAATCCAGGAGCTGGAGCGAATCAGCAACATGGCGGGTCCACAACTCAGGCAGCGTCGATGGCGCGATGAGATTGATTTTGCTTTGCCAGCGCAGGAGCGTCTCTACGAAAATATCGAGCCGCGCTTCTGTTTCACGTGAAACAGGAACGAGCGCGAGGGCGCGCGCTCTATCGTCACCAAGATCGCGAGTCCCCTGCCCG
>Ga0207693_10001542_pt1 | contig 20350 bp, 23 predicted proteins | sample LARL81metaG_FD_184347 | JGI IMG/M metagenome (GOLD analysis project Ga0207693, IMG submission 184347) | Corn, switchgrass and miscanthus rhizosphere microbial communities from Kellogg Biological Station, Michigan, USA - LAR L8-1 metaG... | ecosystem: Host-associated > Plants > Roots >... | reverse complement strand
CATCTCATTTGCCGGGATTGCGGCGGCTTGCGGCTATGCGTCCGCGCTGCAGACCGCGGAGCTCGGAACGATCGCGGCCTGGCTCGAGGCAGGGCCGCTGACCGGCCCGCGCTTCGCGTGCCTGCTGACACGCCCGGGCTCGCCCGCCGACCTGCCACGCCCCACACTCGGGCCGGTCGCCGTCAAGGAGCGACTGAGGCGGCACATCGGCGCGCGGTTAGACCCTTGAGGCCCCGCCACGCGGCGCCCACTCTGAGCATACGCACGCGGTCCGGCCCGCAGCAGGACCTGCCGCGGGGGCACGGGTTGCGCAGTCGCGAGGGGGTCAGCGCGCCGAGGCAGCGCGCCTGGGCGCCCGCCGCTCTCGTGGTGCTGCTCTTCGGCAGCTCCGCCGCGCTGGCCCAGTTGCCGCCGACGCAGACACCCGGACAGCAGTTTCAGCTGCCACCCTCCACGCCGATGCCACCGGCGCCCGTGCCCGAACCGGCCCCCACCGGTCTGCAGCGCTGGTTCAATCCCTCGACGGCGCCGTTCATTCCGGTGCCGGTGGTGGGCACGGATCCGGACAGCGGCACCACGGTCGGCATCATGCCGGTGTGGGTACGGGCAAATCCCCAGCTCGAGATCGATCGGATCATCGCCCCCGACCTCGTCCACAATCCGTACTTCGGCTGGGGCATGCACGCGCGGCTGTACGCTTATCCGTCCGAGGATGAGCACTGGTCGGCAGTGGCCGGCATCAAGCAACGCGTGGAGCGCGAACTTGACCTGGATTACCAGATCGGGCTCGCCCGCCGCGGCCGCTGGTCCTTCGCGGCGGGAGCGGTGTACGCCCGCGACGGCACGCCGCGGTTTTACGGCATCGGCAATCAAACCAGCCTTGCCGACCAGACCAACTACACCGCGGAACAGGAGGTGCTGCGCGCCCGGATCGGCTACAACATCTCCCGCATCTGGCAGCTGGCCTACACGGTGCGTCTGCGCCGTGTCGACGTGCAGCCCGGCACGTTGTCGGGCATACCCTCGATCGAGCAGCGCTTCGGCGCGCAGTCCCTCGGCAGCGACCGGGAATTCCTGCATCGGCTGGGACTGGTGTATGACACGCGCGATGATCTGACGATTCCCCGCCGCGGCATGCAGTGGATCGCGTATGTTGGCATGGCGAGCCGCAGCGGCTTGTTCAACGACTCGATGTACACCGACACTGGAGTCGACGCCCGCGCCTTCTGGCCGGTGTTTCACGATACCGTGTTCGCCGCACACGTCGCGGTACGCTACCTGCTGCGTGCCAACGACGTGCCGTTCTGGGCGCTCAGCAGTGTTGGCGGTGATCGCAGTGCAATCGGCGGCGAGCAGCCCCTGCGCGGATTCGGGTTCGGACGCTATGTGGACCGCAATTCCTTCGCCACGACCCTCGAGCTGCGTCACCGCGTATTTTCCTTCAATGCCGTCTCGACGCACGTCGACATCGAACTCACGCCGTTCGTCGACGCGGGTCGGGTGTTCGCCGACACGGACACCTTTCCCCTGGACCACCTGCACACGGTAGGCGGCATCGGGTTCCGCGGCGTCGCCCGGCCCTTCGTCGTGGGTTACGTCGATGTCGGCTACGGCACGGAAGGGGTGGCGGTGTTCACCGGAATCAACTACCCGTTCTGAGCGGGAGCGCTTGTTCGCTCCTGACGACGGATGAGCGCTTTTTGCCGCACCCGTCAGTATTGATCGTTTGTGCCCCGGTTGGCGGCAACGCTATTTTTACTGCCGCCAGAGCGCTACCCATGCCGCTCCCGGAGCTGCCGTCATGAAGATGTTGCCTTTGACCCTGCTCGCGGCCGCCGCCGTCGAGGTTGCCGCTGCGCCTGCGGGCCTCGTCTCGCTCACCCAGGGTCCGCTGGTCATGCGACTGAGCAAGGATGAGTTCCGCATCGCCTTCGGCATCAACGGCGAGAAATGCCTGCCGCAAGGGTGCCATGGCGTCATCCGCTATCGCGTCAACTGGAAGACCGAGGACGGCGTGAGCCGCTCGGAGAGCAAGCAGGTGAGCTATACCGTTTCACCGCATGCGCCACGGGCCATCGCGGTCGACCGCCAGTACTTTGACACGGCCGAGGGCGAGCACCTGACCGACATCGTCGAGGTGAGCGTCGATGCGATCATCTGCGCGGAGGCGATGGCCGGCATGCACGGATCATGATCCCGCGCCGTGCCGGCAAGTTCAGCCCTTGACGCGGGTCTCGGGCCGGTCGTTGCTGGCGGCAAACTCCTTGTGCCAGTGCCCGTCACTGTCCTCCCAGGTGATCAGGGTTGATTCGCCCGGGACGCCCTGTTCACGGGCGGCGCGCACAGCGGCCTGCCGCGCCTCATCGTGTGTCTTGAAGCTTTCCGAGAAGGTGCCATTCGCGTTGTAGGCCCATCCGCCATCGTGCTTCACGATGGTGTAAGTCATCTTGCTCATGGATATTCCCTTGCGACATCACGCTTGGCTAAACGGGGGTGGGCGCCGGTTGGGCTGTGCCACCCGCGCGCCCGGGCGAGCATAGCAGCCACGTCCCTCGTTCGGAAACGTTGCCCGGCCGGTCGGGCGTCGCGCCTACGCTTGAGCGGCCGCGGGCAGGTAGGCGCCAGTGGCGGTGAGCAGTGCGACCCGCGCCGGGGTCACTGTAATCAGGCGAACGGGGACGCAACCAGCCGCGGGCAGCCGCGCGTGCACGGCGCAATGCCGCGGGGGTGCTCGAGAGGGTGTTGCAACTAGTTGGTGACGAAGGCGCGTTCGATCACGTAGTCACCGGCTTCGCCGATATTCGGTGAAATGGCAAAACCGCGCGCATCGAGCAGCGCGCGGCTGTCGGCGAGCATGGCGGGGCTGCCGCACACCATCACCCGATCGTGCGCCGGGTCCAGGGGCGGCAGCTCGAGGTCAGCGAACAGTCGCCCGGATTCGATGAGCGTCGTCAGGCGGCCCCGGTTTACGTGGGGCTCCCGGGTGACGGTCGGGTAATAGCTCAATTTAGTGCGCACTTCGTCGCCCAGAAACTCGTGGTCTCTCAGCATCGCGATTTGGTTGCGCGCCACCGCGGATTCCTTAAGCCAGCGCACACCATGAACGAACACCACGCGTTCGAAGCGCGCATACACCTCCGGGTCCTTGATCAGGCTGAGGAAGGGCGCCGCTCCCGTCCCCGTGCTGAGCAGGTACAGCCGCCGCCCCGGTCGCAAGTCATCCAGGAGCAGGGTGCCCGTGGGCTTGCGGCTGACGAGGATCTCGTCGCCCTCCCTGATGTGCTGCAGGCGCGAGGTCAGCGGTCCGTCGGGCACCTTGATGCTGAGAAACTCAAGATGCTCCTCATGGTTTGCGCTCGCGATGCTGTAGGCGCGCAGCAGCGGGCGCTCCTCGACCGCCAGCCCGACCATGACAAACTGGCCGTTGGTGAAGCGGAAGGCCGCCTCACGTGTCGTGGTGAAGGTGAATTGGGTGTCGGTCCAGTGCCGCACCGTGAGTACGCGTTCCTTGCCGATGGCCGCCACGATCTGAAATTCCTGTCAGTTATCCAGATCCGCATGATAGGGGCTCTCGGGCTCGCCATTGCGCACTTCAGGGAATGGCCTGATAAGGGTTCGTTATGAAGCTGGCGCGGGCCCTGCAAATCACAGGGATTTCAGATACTCGATCAGATCGCGCTGCTGCTGCGCGCTCAGATTCAGACCGAGCACGCGGTCGTAGTGTTCCACAACCGCCTGCAGCGTGGCGAAGCGACCGTCGTGGTAAAAGCCCCCCTTCATGTGCGTCCACAGGCCCTGCAGCGGCGCGGTGCGGTACGCCCTGGTCGGCGAGCGATTCGCCTGGAATTCGTCGATTCCGAGCTCGCGTGCGGTGTGCAGGTTCCAGCCCGGCTCCGAGAAGGTCGGCGCCACGTGGCAGGCGCTGCAGCGCGCCTCGAAGGTGTGCTTGCCGCGCGTCGCGGCCGCCGCGTCGAAGCTGCCTTGCGGTGGCGGTGGCGCCTGCAGGGCTAACTGATACAGATGCAGGGCGGGCAGCTTCGCGCTCACGCGATCCACCTCGGCGTGTACATGGTCGAATCCGGCTCGCGCAGCGACGGGAAACTGCACGGGATCGCTCAGGCGCTCATCCACGAACGTGCCCTGGCCGTGCATTTCGAGCGTTGCGACGAAGGCGTTCCAGTAGGGAACCGATCCCCAGCCGGTCCAGGTGTGCAGGTTTACGCCCGCAAGCGCGAAGGCCGGTGGGATGAGCGTGGCCGCCGTCGCTCCATCCGGACGGAACCCCTGGCCATCAAGCAGTAACGCGGCGTCAAATTTCCCCGGTCCCCAGGCGGCGAGGACCTTTCTGACGCTGCCCTGGTCGGTCTGCAGCAGGTTCGCCACCGCGCTCAAGTCCGGCGCGAGACTCACGATCGCCCCCACATTGAGGTCGCGGTTGGCCCAGCCGTCGCGCCGATGTCCGATACCGGGGGCGAGCGAGTTATCGACCGTCGAGTGGCACAGGGCGCACTGGATGCCGAGCGAACGCAATGCCGGGCCGCCACCGAAGATACCGGTGATGCCCACTACCGCGTTCAGCCTGAGCAATGCGAGCGTGGTCGCCGGATCGTCCAGACTCACACGTCCGCTCTTGAGCTTCTCAACGAGCCACGGCGGTAGCGCGTCGATATCGACCTTCAGCCCGACCGCGAGTACCGTTTTCGGACTCACCCCGGCGCCCACGCCCCCGAACTGACTGCCTTCGATCGCCTCGTGCAGCCTGAGCGTGTCGCCCCAGAAGGCCTCGTCGCCGAAGGTTTCGAAGCGGAAGGTGTGCCGGCCTTCGAGCAGCAGGTCTGGCTCGGTACTGCGCCCCTCACGGGCAGACTGCAGGTCGCGGCCGACCAGCTCGTCCTCCTCCGCGCCCCGCGCCCCTGCGTTCCAGGCAAAGCTCATCAGGACCAGGAACGACAGACAGACCGATCGGGCTACGGGGCGTCTCATGCGGATTCTCCGGTTGTCAGGGATGCGCGGGAGGTTAGGTGTCGCGAGCGTCGGCCCTGTTACCACCCGGACCCGCGGCTGCCGCGCGCCGGCGTTCCTCGGCACGGCGTTTGCCCGTGCGTGAAACAAGTCGCAAACTCGTGACATCTAATTGGCAGGCGCTTTTGCGCGCCGGCAGAGAATCCACCGACGCTGAGGAGAGCAGTAGATGAAATCCCCAATTGTGCTTTGTGCAACGGCCCTGCTGTTGGCGGTGAGTACCGCGTGGGCGCAGGGCGGCCCGACCGATCCACAGATCGCCGCCATCGTCGTGACCGCCAATCAAGTCGACATTGACGCCGGCACGCTGGCGAAATCGCGGTCGCAGTCAGCTCCGGTCAAGGAGTTCGCGCAACTCATGATCACCGATCACAGTGCCGTCAATAAGTCCGCGACTGAGCTGGTGCAGAAGCTGCACGTCACGCCCGCACCCAGCCCCACGAGCGAGAGTCTGCAGAAGGGCGGGGACGATAACCTGGCGGCGCTGAAGAAGCTCTCCGGGGCGGCCTTTGACAAGGCTTACGTCGACCATGAGGTGGCCTACCACGAAGCCGTGATCAGCGCCGTCGACAAGACACTCATCCCGAGTGCCCAGAACGCCGAGCTCAAGGCGCTGCTGGTCAAGGTGCGCCCGGCGTTCGTCGCCCACCTGGAGCATGCCAAGCAGCTGCAGGCGTCTCTTGCCAAGGGCAGCGGCTGAGGGGCATGGGAGCGGCTAGCAGGCACGGCCTCCTGGCTGCCGGGGTACTGCTGCTGGGCTCAGCGGGCGCGGCCGCACCGCCGGCGGCCGGCCCGAAGACCTACACCGTGGCCATTGAGAACATGCAGTTCAACCCGGGGCAATTGACCGTGCACCGCGGCGATCGGATCGTGTGGGTGAACAAGGACTTGTTTCCCCACACGGCGACCGCCAGCAACAAGGCCTTTGACTCTGGCAGTATCGAGGCGGGCGCCTCATGGACGTACGTCGCCGCCAAGCCCGGCGACTACTCCTACGGGTGCAGCTTTCATCCGACGATGAAGGCCACGATCAGGGTGGTGAGCGCAGCACATGAGCAGTAAAGCCGAGGCGTTGCCCGTTGATGACCTCGCGATCGCGCGCCGCATCGCCGCGGGTGACCGGGCGGCGTTCGAGCTGCTCATGCGTCGCTACAACGGGCGCCTCTACCGGCTGGCGCGCGCCTCCCTTCAGGACGAGGCCGAGGCCAAGGATGCACTGCAGGATGCGTATCTGCATGCCTTCCGTTCCATGGGGCAGTTTCGCGGCGACGCGGCCTTGTCGACCTGGCTCTCCCGCCTGGTGCTGAACGAATGCAGCGCGCGGCGGCGCCGCAGCGTGCGCCGCAACAACATCATTCCCCTGGTCAGCTCGGATTGTTATATGGAAGACCTTGCAGGCGTGGCTGATGCCTCCGAACTGCCCGAGCACTCGATCGATCGCGGCCAGATGCGTGCAGTGCTGGAGCGCAAGGTGGGGGAACTGCCGGAGATCTTCCGGGTAGTGTTCGTGATGCGCTCGGTCGACGAGGTGAGCTTCGAGGAGATCGCCGCGACCCTGGGGATCTCCCAGGAGGCAGCCCGCAGTCGGCACTTTCGTGCCAAAGGCCTGCTGCGCGAGTCGCTCGCCCGGGAGATTGATCTGGCGGAGGGAGATGTCTTCGAGTTTGGCGGCGCTGACTGCGATGCCGTGGTGGCGCGCGTAGTTGCGCGTCTGCAAGATGCTCCTGTGAATTGCTGACAGCCGCTCCGGCGGACGGCGCCGCTGCCACGCGCGCTCCCGGGCGCCCTCGGTCGCGGCGCGCGCGCATCCGGTTCGCTCCCGGGCCTCCCGCGGCGCTAAGATCTCTCGCAACTCAAACTGTAGCGAGGCCCGGATGTCCCGTGGTGCGATGCTCGTGGGCGCCCTCATGCTGCTCGGTGTTGCCACGGCCGCGTTGCCTGGATCGCCACCTGCCGCGCCGGGGAGTTACCCGGTGGCTCTGACGCGCGGTTCGCGCTTGCTGGTCGACGCCCGGGTGAACGGCCATGCGGTGAAGGCCCTGCTCGACTCGGCTGCGGAAGCGACCCTGATCGATCCGGCCTTCGCCGGCGCCCTGCAGCTTGCCAGCGGCACCACGGTCACGGGACAGGGTTCCGGCGACGCCTCATTTGACGCCGCGCTGATCAAGGGTGTGGAACTTCAGGTGTTCGGCGTGACGCTGCCTGATCAGACCGTGGCGGTGACGGAACTTGCCGACGTCGGCCGGCGGCTGCTGGGGCAGCCCCTCGATGTCATTCTTGGCCGGGAGATTTTTGATGCCGCACGGTTGCGGATCGATATCGAAGGCCGGCGCATCACGGTCATGCCCCGCGATACGGTGCCGCCGGGTATCCGGCTCGAACTGACGACTGAGAATGGCGTGGAAACCCTGCCGGTGCGGCTCGAGGGCGCCGGTGCGCAACGCGCGGTATTCGATCTGGGAAATGGCTCGGAAGTGCTGGTGGGCAGCAAGCTTGCCGCGCGGCTGCACCTGCTCACCGACGGACGCCAGGTGAGCAGCGCCCGTGGCGGCGGCCTGGGCGGTGAAACCTCCCGGCAGCTCATCCCGCTGCATTCGCTTGAGGTCGCCGGACGCACCTTCCGGGAGGTGCCGGCGGCGATTGACTCACAGCCGAGCGCCGCGGATCTCAATATCGGGGTCTCGATTCTGCGCCACTTTGTGATCACCAGCGACTTCGCGGCGCACACGCTGTGGCTGCAGCCGCGGCCCTAGGCGGCCGCCTTAGTACTCCGCCACCTCATCATCCGGGTAGCAGTACATCCAGCGCTCGCCCATCTCGGCGGAGGCAACCACGGGATGCTGCGTGGCGCGCGCGTGCTTGCTCGCGTGCTGATTCGGTGAGCTGTCGCAGCACAGTGTCACTCCGCACTCCTGGCAGGTCCTCAGATGCACCCAGCGGTCACCGCTCTTGACGCACTCTTCGCACACGCGCCGCTTGGGCTGCTTGACGGTTGTGATTGCGACCAGATGCGTGCACGCCTGTGGGGGCATGTTCTGGCTCCTTATTCGGCCAGCACACGGTGCACGAAGGAAACGGCGATCGATCCCTCGCCCACGGCGGCGGCCACGCGTTTGAGATTGCCGGCGCGTACGTCGCCGACGGCGAATACCCCGGGCAGGCTCGTTTCCAGGAGGAACGGGGCACGCGCCAGGGGCCACGCCGCCTCGCTCAGGTCCTCCTGTGACAGGTCGGGGCCGGTCTTGATGAAACCCTTGGCATCGAGCGCCAGGCAAGTGCCGAGCCACTGGGTGGCGGGCGTCGCGCCGGCCATGATGAACACGTGGCGGATGTCATGGTCCTCCACCGCGCCGGTGTCGTTGTGGCGCCAGCGCACGTGCTCGAGGTGGGCCTCGCCGGCGAGTTCGATCAGCTCGGTGCACGTATGCAGCGTGATGGCCGGGTGATCCTCGATCCGGCGCACCAGGTAGCGGGACATGGTCTGCGACAGGCCCTTGCCGCGGATGAGTATGTGCACCCGCCGCGCGGTCTGTGCCAGGAACACCGCCGCCTGCCCGGCAGAATTGCCGCCGCCGATCACGACCGCCTCCTCGCCGACGCACAGCTGCGCCTCCATGAACGTCGCCCCGTAGTACACCCCGACCCCCTCGAAGCGCGGGATGGTCTCGAGCAGCGGCTTGCGGTACTCGGCGCCCGTGGCGATGACGATCGCGCGCGCCCGCAGCGGCGCGGCGTCGCCGATCTCCACCGCGTAGCCCTTGCCCTCGCAGGCGAAGCGCGCGGCACCGCGCGCGATCAGCACATGGGCGCCGAATTTCTGCGCCTGCGCGAAGGCGCGCCCGGCGAGCGCCTGGCCGGAGATGCCGGTCGGGAAACCCAGATAATTCTCGATCTTGGAGCTCGAGGCCGCCTGGCCGCCGGGCGCCGTCAGCTCCAGTGCCATCACATCCAGGCCCTCGGACGCGGCGTATACCGAGGCGGCCAGTCCTGCCGGACCTGCGCCCACGACGATCAGGTCGTGCACCTGCGCCGGATCGAGTGTTTCGTTGAAGCCGAGGCACTCGGCGATCTGCCGGTTGGTCGGGTTGCGCAGCACGGTGACGCCACGACACACCAGCACGGGCACGTCGTGTGCCGTGACCTGGAAACGATCCAGCAACACCTGCACGTCGGGGTCGCGGTCGAGGTCGAGGTACGTGTAGGGATGGGCATTGCGGGTCAGGAATTCCTTCACCCGCAGCGTTCCGGAGCAGTGATTCGACCCAATGACCACGGCGTCGCCGATCCCCTGCGCGACGAGTTCCACGCGGCGCAGGATGAAGGCCCGCATGAGGATCTCGCTGATCTCGCCGTCGGTCTGCACCAGCGTCAGCAGGCGCTCGCGGTTCATCTCGATCACTTCACCGGACTCGCTGACACGGGCCCGCACCAGCGCGCGGCGCCCGGAGAGCATGTTGACCTCGCCCGTAAACTGCCCCGGGCCGAACAGGGTGAACCGTTGTTCGCGGCCCGCTTCGGTTCTGAGGATCTCGATTTCTCCGGCGGTGACGACAAAGAAGGCCGGCGCCGGATCCCCGGCCTCGTACAGCACCTCGCCGCGCTGTGTGGGCCGCAGGCGGCCATGCGCGGCCACCCGCGCCATCTGCGCAGGCGTCAGCCGCGGAAAGATCCGCTCGGCGGAGGACTTGGCCGTAATCGTGGTTGCCGTGCTAGCCATCGGGGTACTCGTCGGCGCAGGTGCCGGCCTGAGCCTAACGGAAACCGACTTTTAAAGTCGATGGGTCGCGCCAGCCGCGCCCGCGGCCGCGCAATGCGGCCCCACGCAGGCGGGCAGGACGCAGTCGGCTCCTGGCTGGTGGGCCACGGCCAAGCTGTACTGCCGTGCGCGAGCGCAAGCTCTCACGGTAGTATTTCCCAGGAGCCACGAGGCGCGGCCGAGAGACGCAAACATGAATCAAACCGCCTGCCGCCTCGCGGGCTTCGTGATCTGGCTGGTGCATTGCGGCCCCGCATGAGCAGCGCGGCAACGGACCCTGCTGCGCCACCATCCCCGGTCGTCCGTTGGACGGAAGCGGGGGAGGCGCGTTGTGCGCGCTGGCGCTCGGAAAGCGGGGCGCCCCCCGCCACGCGCGTGGTCATCGTGGATGACCGCACCAGCGCTGAGGAGGCCTACGGGCTTGCCTGCCAGGGGACCGCGCTGCTGTGGCGGGGGGACTTCCAGAATGCGCGCCAGATGCTGGTGGCACTGGCCACTCGCGCCGACCGCCGGGCGCGACGGCGCGACAAAGCGGCGGCCACGCCGCCGTCGGCATCGCCGGCACAGGCCTTCCATCTGTATCGACAGGCCCGGGCACAGCGCGCGCGGACGTTGAGCGCGTTGCTCGTGCCGCTGGATGCCGAGTACGGGATACCCCTGCGGCGCGCGCCCGACATGAGACAGGCCTGTACGGAAGCCTTTGGTCCCGCCGACGGGCCCTCGCTCGCCCCGCTGCGGGCGTTGCTCGGCGTGGGCGGCGCCCACGAGTGGCGCGTCAAGGGCATCGAGGTCGCAGCGCTGGCGGGCCGCATCCATCCGCACTACGGCGTGTTCGCGCCGATTCGCTCCGAATATGTTGATCTGGTCGCCGCCGCGGCGCTGCCGGCGGCGATGTCAGCCTCCGCCCTGGCCTTCGACATCGGCACCGGGACCGGTGTGCTGGCCGCGGTGCTGGCGCGCCGCGGGTGCGCACGTGTGATCGCCACCGACCTGGACCCGCGCGCGCTCGCGTGCGCGGCCGAGAACGTGGCGCGCCTGGGACTCGCCTCCCGGGTTGAACTCCTGCACGCGGATCTGTTCCCGCCCGGTCGCGCCGCGCTGGTGGTCTGCAATCCGCCCTGGATTCCGGCGCGCCCCAGCGCCCCCATCGAACGCGGGATCTACGACCCGGACAGCCGCATGTTGCGCGGCTTCCTGGGCGCACTCGCCGCACACCTGGAGCCCCAAGGGGAAGGCTGGCTGATCCTGTCGGACCTGGCGGAGCATCTGGGCCTGCGCCCGCGAGCGGAGCTGCTGGCCGCATTTCGCGCCGCAGGGCTGCGGGTGGTGGATCGCAGTGACGTACGGCCGCGGCACCAGCGCATCGTGGACGAGACCGACGCCCTGCATGCGGCGCGCGCGGCGGAGGTGACCTCGCTGTGGCGTCTCGCCCTCGCCGCGGAGCCCGCGAGCTCGCACGCCTGAGTCCGCGTTCGAGTTAGCGCCGCGTGACCGCTCGCGTGCTGGTCCGCAGCGGGGCGCGAATCGCGCCCAGGGATCTCAGAGCTTCTTGACTACGACGCGGCCGGCGGAATCCACGAAGACATGGTAGCGATTACCGTCCTTGCAGGAGGCGGTGTAGTCGCTGTCGCCGTTGCGCTTCGAATCGACCACGCGGTCGCACGGGAACCCCTGCAGTGCGATCGCCGCCCGCAGGTCCTGCACCGCTGAGGCGCCCTCCGCCGCAAGAGCGCCGGCCGAACCGAGCAGCGCCAGGACCGGGAAACCGAGAATTGAGCGCGCAAGCATGGCTACTCCTGTTGCATAAATCAGATGTTGGCAAACTTCTTCGGATCCGTCAGTACGCCCCAGATCGCTTCGCGCGAGGACGACACGGCACTGGCGAGTGACGGATCATCATCCTGGAGCAGGCTGATGACCTTCAAGAGCAACACTTCGTATTGCTGCCGCAGCTGCGCCAGCGTCACGTGGGACTGGCCCTGATGAAAGGACTTGAATTTCCCGAGCAGGTCATCGACCTGGTTCTTCAGTGTCAGCTTCGTGAATACGCCGATGGCGTGGGTGTCGCGCAGGCGCTGTTCGAGTCCGTTCAGGTCCAGCGCCGCGGCGCTTGCCGCGGGTGGCGGCGCGGCCGCGGCGGGCGTGGTGGCCGGCACCCCCGAGCCTGCAGGCGCGGCGGATGTCCCGGACGCGGCGGCGGTGGGCGCCTTGGCGGGCTTGCTGGAGGTTGAGCCGGAGCGCACCGCGGGCGCCGTGGTGGCCGCTCCTGCTGCCGCGGCTTCCTTGCCGGTGGGCGCCCCTGCGGCGGGCGCCACCGAGGGCGCAGCGGTCGGTGCCTGCGGCGGTGCGGGCGCCGGGGAAACCGGCGCCGCCATGTCGGGCGCGGGAGTGGTTGCCGGTGGCGTGGCCGCCGGCGTGGGAGCCGCTGGGGCCGCAGGACGGGACGTATTGCTGTCGTGCACGCATGCCGCCAGCACCACCAGTACCGGTACGCAAGTGACGAGCGCCCTGTGCATGCTTAGGTCCCCGGCTGCCTGGCGCTCATCATACCGGTCAGGAGGCGCCCCGCCCGCGCCGGTTATTTGGCGTCGAACTGGATGTCCAGCCGTGCGCACCCGGACACCGGCGGTGCGCCTGCGGTGGTTGCGGGCCGGTAGTACCCGGCGCCGGACCTGGCGATCTTGAGCGCGGCCTCATCGAGCGCCGCATCTCCCGATGAGCGAATGATGGTCGGCTCTGCAGCAAGCTTGCCGGCGGCGTCGGCACAGGCGCGCACGCCGACCGAGCGGGAGGAGGAGGAGGGCGGCCGGGCGGCGGCTGCGGCTGCTTCGGTCCCGATGAGCGCGGCCGCAGGCTGCCCCGGTGTTGGCGCGCGGCTGGTGGCGTCGGCGTCTGAGAGTCGCTGTGGCGGGCTGACCTGCCGCCATCCGAGGGCCTGCCAGGACTCCACCGGCACGCCGTCGCCGAACCGGGTCGCCGCCTGAAAGCGAAGTTTCAGGACGCAGCTCATCGCGGCCGCATCAAACGTCTCGGATCCCGAGGACGACTTGATCGACGCGCGCGAGGGAATACCTGCGGCACTGACGAAAAAAACCACGACCGCCGCCGCGCCCTCGTCGGCGATCCGCAGATCGGGACAGTGGCGCACCGGGTCGGTGGTCCAGGCGACATGCGCCGGGAGCACGTTTGCCGCTGGCGTGCCCTGGGCGGCGCCGCCGGGGGCATGGGCCGTCAGCAGCGCGGCACACGCGAACATCATCCACTTCCGCCCGGGCATCCGATGGATCCTTTCAGGAGCAGTTTGGTAGTGTACAAAGAGTCGGCTGTCGTGTGTGACGGCCGCGGGATCCCCCCGCTGCCGGTGGCGCAGGGCAAGGGCAGCCTCCTGCCGATTCCCTGGCATCAGCGCAGACTTGCAACGGAGAGTCTTGCCATGAGCGACGTGACAGAGCGGGATGCCAGGCAGATCGAGCAGGTGCTGTACCTGTACGCGTGGATGGTGGACAAGCGCGACTGGGGACTGATCGATCAGGTGTTCACCGCCGATGCCACCATCGACTACGCCAGCACCGGCGGCCCGGGACGCCTGCCGCATCGCGAGGCCCTCAAGTGGCTCGACGGAGCGCTGCAGGCCTGGCCGATCAACCTGCATCACATCACGAACATCATGCCCCAGGTGGAGGGGGATCGCGGCCGCTGCCGCTGCTACTTCTTCGCCCCCATGGGGCGCCCTAAGCCCGGCGGGGGTTATTTCGCTCAGGAGATCGTCACGAACGCGGGCTTCTACCACGACCAGCTGGTGCGCAGCGCGCGCGGCTGGCGGATCAGCGAACGGGTGTGCGAGATGACCGTGATGATCGGGACGCTGCCCGCCGATCACAGTATTCCGGCGGTGCAGGGCTGAGGCCTGCCAGGCGAGCCGCCGGGGAATTTGCCCTAGGCGGGCACCAGTGCCCCAGGGGCCGGGGCACCGGACCATTCTATGGCGGCGACCTTGGGGATCATCCACACCCAGCCCGCAAGACCCAGCACGCTCACGCCCGCGGCGAGTACGAAGGCGCCCGTGAAGTGATGCGTCTGCTCGATAATTATCCCGGTGAGCGCGGGTGCGATCCCGGCAAGATTGGCGATGGCGTTCTGGATTCCGACCCAGCGCCCGGTGGCGCTCGGGCCGGCGAGGATCTGCGCGATCGCGAAAGTGCCGGGCGAGGAGACGCCGCTCAGGACCTGGTAGACGAAGATGGCGCCGAGTGCCCAGGCGGGTGAGCCCAGGGCAATGCCGAGCATGCACACCACGGCGCCGGCGTGGGCCAGCGCCATGACCGCCTTGTAGGCAAGATTCGCGCTGCCCGCGCGAGCGATGAAGCGATCAGTCATCCAGCCCGCGGCCAGCGCGCTGAGCGCGTTCACGAGATAGGCGCTGCCGGTGATGCCGGCCATCACTGCGGTCGAGAAACCGCGCTCCCTGACCAGATAGAACGGCAGCCAGGTGAGCATGAAGTAGAAGGTGTAGTTGCCCGAGAAATGCCCGAGGCTCGTGCCCCACAAGGATCGCTGACGCAGCAGCTGCCCCCAGCCGGGGATGGGCGCGCCGGCTTGTGCGGCTGCACGCTCGGGCAGCTTCGCCCGCGACCAGGGCAGCAGCCACAGCAGCGAGAGTCCCCCGAAGACCCAGAAGGCGGCGCGCCAGCCGAAGTGCACCATGAGCAGGCCACCGCCGTAGGCGCCGACGGCAGGACCGAACAGGTAGGCAAAGGAGACCAGGCCGTTGGCGCTGCCCAGCCCGCCGACCGGCACCACCGTCGCAAGCAGCTTGGAGACGCACGGGAACCCCGCGCTCTCGCCGATTCCGAGCAGCACCCGCAGCAGCAGCAGGGCCACAAAAGCCTGCACCGCTCCGACCAGCATCGTGGCGCACCCCCACAGCGCCAGCCCACCGGCGAGAATCTGCCACGCACCGAAGCGTTCGGCCAGCCAGCCGACCGGCACCTGCAGCAGCGCGTAGGACCAGTAGAAAGCGGAGAACAGCAGGCCGAGCTGCCCGGTCGTGAAACCCAGGTCGTCCTGGATCAGGGTGGCTGCCGTCGGCAGCACCCCACGGTCAATGTAGTTGAGGAAGAGCGCGGCGGCGAGCAGCCCCACGATGGTCCAAGGCACCCGCACCGGAGGTTCAGGCCGCGGCGCCATCAACTCGCATAGTCCGCGTCGCTGCGATCCAGCAGTCGCTTGAGTGCCCCAAAGTGCAACTCGGTGCGCTCCTCACCGCCCACGCGCTCGGTGCTTTGGAACTGGGCGAGCGTGGCTTGCACCACCGCATCGGGCAGCACGTGCAGCTTGCCGCCGGTGCCGAGCGCGAGCACCTGTGCCTGGCAGGCGCGCTCGAGAAAATACAGGCGTTCAAAGGCCTGCGCGGCCGAACGGCCGGTCACGAGCACGCCGTGATTGCGCAGCATGAGGACCGATTTCTCACCCAGCGCGCGCGCGAGACGCTCGCCCTCACCGTAATCCAGCGCCAGGCCCCGGTAATCCGCGTACGCGATGTCCTCATGGAAGCCGATCGCGTTCTGTCCCGCCATGTGCAGGCGCGGATCCTCCAGCATGCTCAGCGCGGTCGCGTACGGCATATGGGTATGCAGCACGCAACTCGCCTGCGGCTTCAGACGGTGCACCGAGAGGTGGATGTAAAGGGCGGTGTCCTCCACCAGACCCTCGCCCGCGACGGTGGCGCCGCTGAAGTCGAGCTCGAGAAAATCGCTGGCCTTGACCTCGCTCCACAGCAGCCCGAACGGTGCGAGGTAGAAGCGGTCCGCGTGTCCCGGGACGAGCATCGTGAGGTGATTGTCGATGCCCTCGCTGAAGCCGAAGCGAGAGGCGAGCCGATGGCAGGCGGCCAGATCCGTGCGCGCGCGGCGCTCTGCCTCGCTGTAACCCTGTTGCGGCTCTCGAAATGCGCTCACGGAAATGGTCTCACCTGTGCTGCGGGCGATTGTAGCCCCGGCGGGGCGCCTGCCGGCGCTGGTCCTTGTCATGCCCCCGTGACGGCAGGCTTCGCGGCGCCTCAGTTGCCATGCCAGGCCACCAGCGCCACGCCGACGGCCAACAGCAGGCACAGGGGTGAATACACGTACGTGTCCAGAACGGCGAATTTGGTTCCCCGTACGCGCTTGAAGAGGCCGACGTACCTGAATTCGCCGACTGCGCGCAGCAGCAGCCCCAGCGCCAGGCCGTACGACAGCCACGACAGGAGCGCGCGCGGCACACCGACGGCCATGAGGCCCGCGGTCGCCGCGACCAGGCCTGCGAACAGGACCAGGACGATCCCCACCGCGACCGTGGCGCCTCGCGAGGGCACGAACAGGGGTCGGCCGTTGACGCTGGGCACAGCGCCCTCACTGTGAGACCCAAGCGCCATGTAGAAATGCCACAGGGCGAGCGCCATGAACGCCACGCACACGGCTGGCGCGAGGGCCTCGCTCACCGTGCTGGCCACCGCCGGGGAAGCGGCTCAGCCCCGAGGCGGGAAACGCGCCATGGCTTCCAGATCGTTGAGCTCCTGGTCATTGCGGATGTAGAGGCGGCTGGCGTCCCGTAGCGGCTGGTAGTCCCAGGGCGAATAGCGACCCTGGCGCAGCGCGCCATCGACGAAGTGCCGCCGGCTCTGGCTCGCGAGCACTGCCTGATGGATCTCGGTGAGCGACCAGCGCCTCGCCACCTCGGCGCGAAATCCGGCGACGAGGCCCGCACACTCCGCTCGCGAACCCAGGTTCACGCGCTCGTCCGGATCCGCCGCGAGGTCGTAGAGCTGATCAGGATCCGCGGGGCAGTGCACGAACTTGTACGCGCCGCGCCGGATCATGACGAGCGGGGCGATCGCACCCTCCGCCAGGTACTCACCGAGCACCTCTCCGGGCCCCGCGCCGCCCTGCAGAGCCGGCAGCAGGCTGCGGCCATCGAGCGCTGCCGCGTAGGCCGCCGGCTTGCCGTCACCGGCGAGCTCCACGAGCGTAGGCAGGATATCGAGCATCGAAGCCGGTTCCCGCACCCGATGCGGCGCGAAGCGCTGCGGCGCGTGCACGATCAGCGGCACGCGGCAGGCGGGCTCGAAGAAGTTCATCTTGTACCAAAGACCACGCTCGCCAAGCATGTCGCCGTGGTCGGCGAGCACCAGCACCACGGTGTTGTCATCGAGCCGCGCGTCGCGCAGCGCCGCCAGCAGCGAGCCGACCTGGTCATCGACATACGACACCGCGCCAAGATACGCGCGGCGCGCCGCGCGCACCTGTGCCGCGTTCGGCTGCGCAATTCCCAGCCCGATCACGTGCCGCAGGCGGCGCGCGTGCGGGTCCTCCTCTACCTCGCCGTACCCGATGCGCGGCATCTCGATCTCGCTGTCGCGGTAGCGGTTCCAGTACGGCTCGGGGATCACGTACGGATCGTGCGGATGCGTCATCGATACCAGCAGACAGAACGGGCGCCGGTCCCTGCCGCGCGCGATGTCGAACAGCTTCTGGCGCGCGGCGACCACGACCTCATCGTCGAAGTCGATCTGATTGGTGCGCGTGCAGGGGCCGGCATGCAGGACCGAGTCCATGGTGTGATACCACCCGGGGCGTTCCTCGAAGCGCGTCCAGTCCGGCGTCCAGCCAAAGTCGGCCGGGTAGATATCCGTCGTCAGGCGCTCCTCGAAGCCGTGCAGCTGGTCGGGTCCGCAGAAGTGCATCTTGCCGGACAGCACCGTCTGGTAGCCGGCACGGCGCAGGTAGTGCGCGAAGGTGGGTACCTGCGCGGCAAACTCTGCGGCGTTGTCGTAGGCGCCGATGCGCGACGGCAACTGCCCGGCGGCCCACGAGAAGCGCGACGGTGCGCACAGCGGGCTGTTGCAGTAGAAGCAGTCGAACACGACCCCGGCCCGGGAGAGCGCATCCAGGTGCGGTGTCCTGGCAACCTTGCCGCCGTAGGCCGGCAGCACACCGGGGGTGAGCTGGTCGGCCATCAGGATCAGGATATTCGGGGGCGCGGGCATGCGGTCTCGCGGGGAACTGGCGCTCCGCTCAGGGTGACACCGGTGCTGGAGCGGGCAGGGCAAAGCCCTTCTTCGCCGCTACGGCGCGCAGCACGTCGGGGTTATCCGAAATAATGCCATCGACGCCCATGTCCATGAGGCGCGCCATATCCTCGGCCTTATTCACGGTCCAGACCACGACCTTGAGCCCGAGTTGGTGCGCTTCTTTGATTGATGCGGAGTCGATGTCCTCGTACAGCGGCGACCAGATTGCGCCGCCTGCGGCCTTGACCGCGCGGGGCACCGAGCCAGCGTACTTGAGCGGATCAAAGCCTGCAGTCCAGGGTGAAGGCCGGTCGCGATAGATATTTTCCTCGGGTTTCTGCTCTTGGGTCAGGTAGACGGTCGGAATGGAAGGTGCCTGCTTCTGCACCAGCTGCAGGGTGCGCCAGTCGAAAGACTCGATCATGACGCGATCCGCGAAGTTCTCGCGCCTTAGCACCTCGAGCACGGCCGCCACGAAGTGCTGCGGGTCGGGGGATTCGTCCGGATGATTCGGGTCGATCTTGGTCTCGATGTTGAGGCGCACATGGCGATCCCCGGAGCGGCGCACCAGGGCAAACACCTCGGCGAGCGTAGGAATGCGGGTGCCGGGCACCGCCAGCTGCTCGGGAAACCGCGCCGCGTAGTCGCTCCCCGGGCGAATCTGCCCTACGTCGTACTTCTTGACCTGCGCCAGCGTCAGTTTGACGAATGGGGTGCCGGGCGCAGCGACATAGCTCCCGTCTTGAGCGCGCGCAAGGTCCGGGTTGAGGCCGCGCTCGTGTGAGACCACGACCACCCCGTCCTTGGTAACGCCCATGTCGAGCTCCAGCGTGTCGACGCCCATTGACAGTGCGTGGGCGAATGAGGGCAGCGTGTTCTCAGGTCGCAGAGCGCGGCCGCCGCGGTGCGCTTCGATGTCGAACGCTGCGGGCGCCTCGCCGCCGCGCTGGGCCGCGGGCAGCACTGCAGACACCAGGCCGAGGCTCACCAGAGCAATCACTGTCAGGCAACGCACAAGGAGATCTCCTTCGAAAAATAAGCGCCTCGCTTCATGGCGCCCGCGCGGTGGGGCGACAGCGGCCGCGCTACGCACGGCTGCATACCCTCGGCCCATCAGCGGGTCAGCGCGGCTGTGAGTTTGTGCTCCATGTCCGCGTAGCTCCAGTAGGCTCGCATCGCCGCGAGCTTGCCGGCCGCATTCACCTTGTAGACGCTCACGAGGTCGAGGGTGATGAGCACGTTCCCGGGCAGTGTGTTGGTGAGCGTCCAGACGTTGGCGCACTCATCGCCACAGGGGTACGACTCGCGAATTGCGTAACTCATGTTCCCCGGAGCGATGACCAGATCCCAGAACCGACTCAGGGCCTCGCGACCCCGATGGCCAAGCCCCGCGGGGTCCAAGGGCGAGCGGCCGACGGGATCCTCCACGATCGCATCGTCCGCGTACAACTCGAGCCACTCGGCTTTGCGACGTTCGGACGCATAACGAGCCGACAGGGCGGCGCCGCGCTGTGCGGCGTGGCCGCTGTTCTCGAGCATCAGTCCGGTGGTGGTAGGGTTCACTGAATAATCCTCGCTGCGGTAACCGGCCTCATGCTGCACAGTCACGGTCGGTGCAGCCTGGTCTGCAGGTCGAGCATTGGCAGCTGGCTGACGGTGAGGAAGCCCTCCTGCGGCCGGTCGAGATTGGCAATGAGTTGGAACACGGCGGAAAATGACAGCACCAAGACCACAGTGGCAGCCAGGCTGCGTCGTCCGCCAATCCCCGCGCGGTACCCGGTAATCGCCATCGCAAGGCCCGTGACGCAGAACAGCGCAACCCAGATCGTGGTTGGGATGTTGTTATGCAGCCCCGCGGCCACGCGTCTCGTGTGCACCTCGACCATCTGGATTAGCGCCTGCAAGAACGCTGCAGCCGCAGGTATCGCAGGGGCTTCCTGTGCGAGCGCCGCCGCGCGTGACCACAGCTGCTCTTGCAGTTCTTCGTTGCGCACGAGCGCACGCGGTAAGGGTTCCTGTCCCAGAGCAGCCCTGACACGCACGTCGACGTATTCTCGCAGCAGGGCCCGCGTATCGCTGCGATGCGGCTCGGGCAGCTGCTGCGCCCGCATATCTGCGGTCCTGATTGCGATTGCATCATCCAGCACGAGTTGCCGACGTGCGTCGTAGCGCGAGGTCGCCATGCCAAACGTGAATGCGAGCACGAACGCCAGCAGTCCGAGGGTCGAGCCCACCAGGGGGTCGATGCTGGCCTGCCGTACGTCCTCTGACCTGCGGGCGTGGAAGATGCCGGCGCGAAAGCCGACTTCGACTGACAGCAGAATGAATGTCACCGTCACCACAAAGAACAGCCAGAGCGGGATCGCTTCAAACAGGTTTTTATTCATTGAAGTACCCCTCACCACCGGCGTGCGGTGTGCCGCGAAGCGCGGTTGACCGTATAACCTGTCATCGCGTCGCTTCGAGCGTGCGCCCATTGAGCGGCTGCGGGGGGCGGGCGTTCATCGGATAGATCTTGCCGAACG
>Ga0207693_10001541_pt1 | contig 20353 bp, 22 predicted proteins | sample LARL81metaG_FD_184347 | JGI IMG/M metagenome (GOLD analysis project Ga0207693, IMG submission 184347) | Corn, switchgrass and miscanthus rhizosphere microbial communities from Kellogg Biological Station, Michigan, USA - LAR L8-1 metaG... | ecosystem: Host-associated > Plants > Roots >... | reverse complement strand
AAAAGGCAGGGCAATGCGAGCGAAGGCTGCCGAAAAAGAAAAGTGAACGTGAATGACGAAATGGGTGTCTTTCTGTTAAATATTGGACGCATGGACATTGAACGCATCATCGACGAGATTGCGCAGATAGAGGAAATGTTCGAAGCGCCGGATATTAGGCCACTCAGCGCAAGCGACATCTCTGCTGCCAATCGAAGGCACGATGAAATGCTCGCGCATAGCCCGTGGTTCCGGTTGTGGCAGCATTTCGGCGTCTGCTGCCGACCCGAATCTCCTGTAATGCAGCTAGGGGAAAGAGAGAACTAACGCGCCCGCGAGTAGACGTGAAGAAATGGTGAAGAAGAAATCCGCTAGACTCCTGCCAAAACTCACTGAGGTCGAACAAGACCTTCTGTCGCACATTCGCTTGGCGGCAATCCAGTTCTTCGGCGGTTGAAAGACAATGAAGAAATGCGTCCTCTGTCCGCCAGTCGCAATACCATTAAAGCGATGGAACAACGCGGACTCATCACCCCCAGCAAAGGTCGAGACCTGCTCACATCGTGTGGCGTCTGAAAAAGAAGCAGCAGTAGAGATCGCCGCCAATGCTCCGAGATTCGGGAGGCCGGCGGACGGCGTTTGAGTTTCGTTGCCTTAGTCCCGACCGGCGGGAGATTCATGTTGACCAGATTCACAGAAACACAGAAGAAACGGAGCGGAGTGGGAACTTTTGGCTTTCTTGTGACATTAAAGAAGTATGAACGATGTGAGAAATGCCCTGAAGGATTGCGCGGATTGAGCGGGCGCACCGACTATGACTAGCGACGAAGCCTTGATGCTGGAATTCCAGGGTGGATCACGCGCAGCCTTCGAGGAGCTGTTTGCCCGCTATCGCAAGCAACTGTACGGCTTCTTCGGGCGCCGGCTGAACAACCCCGAGCGGGCGGAGGATCTCGCCCAGGAAACTTTCCTCGCGGTGATCCGCGCAGCCTCCCGTTATGAGCCGCGAGCCTCGGTTCGAACGTATCTGTACGGCATTGCGTTGAAGCTGCTGGCTGCGGAGCGGCGCAAGTTCTTGACGAGTGGCACATTCGGACAGTCCGCTTCGGAGCCTAAGACTGACGGAACTCCCGAGCGCGTGCTTTGGGTCCGGCAAGCCATTGAAAAGGTGGATGCGCAAGAGCGAGAAATCTTGATGTTGCGCGAATACGAACAGCTGAGTTACTCCGAAATTGCGGAGCTGTTGCGAATTCCCGTAAATACGGTCCGTTCCAGGCTTTTTCGATCGCGTCTCGCCTTGAAAAATTACCTAGAGTCGGGGGCAAAAACCAATCCTGCCCTGAGAGCGAGCGCCGGGCAGCCCCACCCAGGAAAACGAGGCATGCAATGAGTACGAACAGACATCCGATCGAACAGGAAGAACTCATGGCTTATCTCGACGGCGAACTGCCCATGGACCGAGCCACGGAGACCTTGTCGCACGTGGAACTGTGTCCCGAGTGCCAGACCCTCGCTGCCGATTTCCGGGGTGTTTCCCAAGAACTAATGGCCTGGGAAGTTGAGTCACCAGAAGTAGGCATCCCCTCGGCGATCAATGTGGCGCTTGGGGAGCGCCTCCAGAAGCGGGAAGCGGCACAGGTCAGCTCGCCGAGATTGGAAAACAGAGTGCTAACAAGCCGCTGGGTCTGGGCCGGAGCCTTGGCTATCGTCTGCGTGGCTGTGGGACTGAAGTTAACGCTTACCAGCCGCAATCGGAGTGAGGACCGCTCGACAGCGTATCCGAGCATGGCTTCGATCGAGCAATATCTGATGCCGGATCGCAACGCCGAGATCGCCATGGCGCGAAGCGCTGCCCCGGAAGCTATATCCAGCGACGCAAAGATCCTGGTCCTCGGGTGGCGGGGCTATGAGACCGCCATCGAAGGAAAGAACGGTTTTGTTTGTGTTGTGGAACGATCATGGACCTCCCCATTCAACTCCGCGCAGTTTTGGAACCCCAAGGTGCGTGGGCCGGTCTGCTTCAATCCGGCAGCCGCGCGATCCATTCTGCCCCTCACGATCAAGCGGACGGAGATGGTATTAGCCGGTTTATCGAAAGCTCAGATGATCGACAGCATCAAGGCCGGATTCGACAATAAAGAGCTATCGGCACCGGAGCCGGGCGCGATGTGTTACATGATGTCGCGGGCAGGCTACCTTAATGACGCCGTTGGACACTACATACCTCATCTGATGTTCTACTTTCCACCGACAGACAAATCCTCCTGGGGTGCGGATCTGCCCGACTCGCCGGTCACGCTCAATCCGCAGTTTCAGGGCGGTCCGGAGCCCATCACCGAGTTCGTGGTTCCGGTTAGCAAATGGTCGGATGGAACGGCTGCACCGGTTATGTAGGAATGTCTCATTTAGAAGAACGCGACAGCGGTTTCACTCCGCCAGCTCGGAGGGGAAATCAGGAAACCAATACAAATGGGCATCACAGGTTTCAAAGGCGTATTGGAATCCGTATCGAAGGGGAAGTCAATGAACCGAAAGATGGTCAAAACAATCACATTAAGAATTTTCGCGTTGGTTGCCGTACTATGCGCGGCGCGGTCAGGACGCGCAGCAGACGCCACAACTCCATATCCCAGCATGGCTCCGCTGGAGCAGTACCTTATGGCGGACCGAGATGCTGAGATTGCTCTGGCACGGTCAGCCGCGCCAGCGTCCATTTCCAGCGACGCCACGGTTATGGTTCTCGGAAGGCATGGTTATGAAACGGCGGTGGAAGGCAAGAACGGGTTTGTCTGCATCGTAGAACGCGCATGGATGGGTGCGTTCGACAGTCCCGAGTTTTGGAACGCAAAGAATCGGGGTCCGAGCTGCTTTAATCCGCAAGCTGCACGATCTGTTCTGCCAATCACTTTGAAGAGGACAGACTTGGCATTGGCTGGGCTGTCCAAAGCTCAGATCATGGACGGTATCAAGAAGGCATTTCAGTATAAGGAGCTGCCGGCCCTCGAGCCGGGCGCGATGACCTATATGATGTCGAAGCAAGGGCGACTGAACGACCGCGCCGGGCACTGGCTTCCTCATCTCATGTTTTACGTTCCCGTAACAGACGCCATGACTTGGGGTGCGGGCGTGCCGGGCTCCCCGGTTCTGCTGAATCCACACTTTAATGGTGCTCCGGAGCCAGTGACCGAGTTCATGATTCCTGTGTCCGACTGGTCGGACGGAACACCAGCATCCACGGATCATCACTGACATCCGGTCTGAACACGAAGTCACGGAAGCAAAACATGGTCATGTCAGCACCAGAGGTCCCACACTCGTTCCCCACAGTGGATGCAGTAAACACCCCTCAGCCACTGCACAACCATGATTTGCGAACTGTAGTGGAGCACGCACAAGATCAGCTGATGCGGGAGCGTCAACAGATCGCCCAAAGGATCGCCATTTTAAAGCGCACTATCAAGGGCGTTGTATTTTTATATGGCGAGCAGTTGCTACGTGCGCCCAACAATGGCGCAAACCAAGAGCACAGACGCGGACTCACAAACGCATGTCGTCTTGTGCTAACTCGGGCCGACACATCCTTGAGCGCGCAGGACATTTCCGCGATCCTTAAGGAGGAGTTCCCCGATCTCTTCCGCAGGCCAGGGAATCAATATGCATCGCTTGTCACTATCCTAAATAGATTGGTGGAGTATGGAGAAGCTGACACGTTCCTTCGCAACGGAAGCAGATTTTGGAAAAGACAACAGTTGGTTGATCGCCGATCGGCTTGACTGTCTGGCACCTAAGTTGGCTCGTACTCATGCCAGCAACCGAGGATGGGTCGAGACATCGGACAGGGCCTCGTCACAAATGGGGGAAGTGTTCGTGGATGATGATGGTCCTCCAGTTAATAACGGGGCAGGCGCGATTGCGCGAATCGCAATTAAGGCAAAAGGCAGGGTTCTCTTTGTAAACCCGCTCGATCTGACTATCGCCAAAGCCGAGGGGAACTATGTCGCGCTTGTGCACAAGTCCGGAACCTATCTTGTGCGGGAAACGATGGCTACCACTGAACAGAAATTGGCACCCTTTGGATTCGTGAGAATTCATCGGTCCATTCTAGTTAATACAACCCTAGTCAAGGATTTGCGACGCGATAACACAGGGACGTATGTCCTACGTACAATCGACGGCAGCGATCATCCCGTGGGCCGCGCCTACAAGCGCAATCTGAAAATGATCGCGAGGTCCTGGCTTGGCGTGGAGATTGTTTGAACGCCAGCCGATGTCTGACCGAGGTTCAGGAAAGAAGGCCGGAAAAACTGAGACGGGCAATAACGTTCGATCCCTTTGTTAATCGCTCCTCCCGCGTTACCATGTCGGCTTACCTCTAGTTCCCCCTTTTTGTCAGTCTTGAGTTTTGGTCACGCTTCCGAGCGCACATGTCTGCAATTTTGTAGATTCAGTGACTCACAATCCTTCTTTTTGTAGAGACGCGACAACCCAGTCAATGAAACCAATTCCGGTGATGCACGACGACGAGCATCCGGTGCGTCGGCCACCCCTCGCAGCGAGAAAGACACCCCACATTCAGGTCGTTCGTAACAAACACTTCTAAATGCTGCGTTGCGTTGCTGGGAATGGTGGCTTGAATGCATTTCTCGCAAGGGCCTGGCCCTAGCTTACTAAGGCACGGCCGGAATCGAGGGGAATAGACATGAACAGCTTTTGGAGTTTCTTACAAGACAGTTCCACAAATAAGTCTACTAATTACTGGCGCGAAGTCTGTGTCCTGCTCATCGCCGTGTCAATGGCATTGCAAGCCGTGGGGCAGAGCGTCGTGACCGGCGACGCTGTGGGAACGGTCACGGATCCAAGTGGCGCGGTCGTGTCAGGCGCCACCGTCACCTTGACCAGCTCCGACACCCGTGCGACCCAGTTCGTTGTTACGGGAGCGAATGGCTTTTACCGGTTCGCCTTGCTGAAGCCAGGTCAGCACAGGTTGACTGTCAAGCAGACTGGTTTTAAGTCAACCTCACAGACACTTCTTGTTTCGGTCGGACAGATCACCACCGCGAACGTGACGCTCGAGCTGGGTGCAACTTCGGAAGTGGTCGAGGTGACGGGAGCACCACCGCTCATCGAGACTGAGAACGCCAATCTCGCCACTACGTATTCGACTAACCAGCTCCAACAATTGCCGGCTCCGGGTGGCGATATCACCTCGTATGCCTACTCAGCGCCGGGCGTGACCATGAACAACGCGGCGGGATACGGTAACTTCTCTTCGTATGGGCTGCCGAGTACATCGAACCTTTTTACGACCAACGGCGCCGACAACATGTATGTGTACCTGAACGTGAACAACTCAGGTGCGAGCAACTTATCGTTGGGCGCGAACGAACTGGATCAGATCTCGATCGTACAGAACGGATATACCGCACAGTACGGGCGGCAGGCAGGCGCACAGTTGAATGCGACCACCAAGTCTGGGACGAACTCATTCCATGGCAACGCGAGTTACTGGTGGAATGGCAGCTCGCTGAATGCCAACGATTGGTTTAGCAACAACGCGGGCACACCAAGACCGTTTGCCAACAGCAATCAGTGGGCCGCTTCGTTGGGCGGTCCGATTGTGAAGAACAAGTTGTTCTTCTTCGCGGATCAGGAAGGCCTGCGGTTTGTACTGCCAGGTTCGAGTGGAACTCAGTATCTGCCGACGCCGGCATTTGCCACGTTCGTACAAAACAACATCGCCGCCAATCCGGTAACGGCAGCGACACTCCCCTGGTATCAAAATGCATTCAAGCTGTACGCCGGTGCCCCCGGCGCAAGTCGTGCCATTCCCCTAACCGCGGCCGATGACAGCGCGCTTGGATGCGGCGATTTCGCGGGCACAGCTGGATTTGGTACAAGCGCCGCCTGCGCCATGAAATTTACCAGTAACCAGAACAATCTAAACACTGAGTGGCTGCTGACCACTCGTATTGACTACAACATCAGCAATAAGGATCAGTTGTTTGGGCGCTTCAAGACCGATCACGGGGTGCAAGCCACGGGCACCGATCCCATCAATGCGGTGTTCAACGCGGATAGCGTTCAGCCTAGTTACGAAGGACAGATCAATGAAACCCATGCCTTCGGCATCGGCGGAGTCAACCAACTCATCGTTTCCGGCTCCTGGGGCTCATCTCTCTTCACCGCGAACAATCTTCCGGCAGCGCTAAAAACGTTTCCGACCACATTGATCTTCAACGATGGCCTGATGACCGACCTTGGCGGGGGAGGCGTTCGTGACAGCAACGCCGCCGCCGACAACAACTTTCCGCAAGGCACGATTACGTCCCAGTACCAGATCATCGATGACTTCTCCAAGTCGAAAGGGCCACACGAACTCAAGTTTGGAATTAACTTCCGTCGGGATCTGGTGAGTGATTACACGACGGGAATCAATACCAGCGGGACTTTCAGCATCAATTCCATGACCGAGTTCGTGAACGGCATCAGTAGTGGCAACTCCGATCTTAGCCAGGAGTTCACGAACCGCGCTCAAGTGCGGATCAAGTTGTATTCCCTAGGCCTTTACGCGCAGGACCAGTGGAAAGCAACCAGCAAGCTGGCCGTCACCGGGGCGATTCGAATTGACCGCAATGGCAATCCCACCTGCGGGCAACACTGCTTCACGCGCTTCACGGGCCCGTTTGCGACGCTCAGTCATGACCCAAACCAGCCCTACAACGCGATCATCGGCACTGGGTTGGGCAAGGCGCTACCGGACATTCAGCCTCTGGTGATTTCGCCGCGTCTTGGACTGGCATACAACGTCCACAACAACACGGTCATTCGGGGCGGAATTGGACTCTTCACAGACCTGTATCCTGCGTTTATCGTGGATCGTTTCCTCACCAACGCGCCGAACGTATCTACCTTCGACGCTAATAGCGGCCTGATCGCGACCGATGTCAATGGCGCTGCCGTCCCAGGCAGCTTGAATGACGCAAACATTCAGTCCAATGCCGCCTTCCAGGCAGGCTTTGCAAACGGCGCGACCCTGGCAGACTTGCAGGCTGCAACCCCGCTGTTCACGCCTCCCACCTTCAATGACATTGGCCGGAAGCTTCTCAACCCCAAGTTCCTCGAGTGGAACCTCGAGGTCGAGCAGCAGCTCGGCAGCAAATCCAGCCTTTCGGTCAACTACGTCGGGAACCGCGGGTTTGACATCATGACCGACAATCCGTTCGATAATGCATTCTGCAATGCAACGGGAGTCTCGCGCGGTTGTTCAGACGCAACACCGTTTGGCGGAGTCATCACGCCTACCCAGCCAGACCAGCGCTTCGCTCAGGTTCGGACGCTGACGAATGCTGGGTGGTCGAACTATACTGGCGTGACAGCCAGCTTCAAGTACCGAGCGGCGAAATCGTTCGAGGGGCAGTTCAACTACACCTGGAGCCATGCTCTGGATACGTGTTCGAACAATTGCTTGCTCCCGTTCAGTGACAGCACGGTAGTGAGCATTCGTTATCAGGTATCCCCGACGCTGCCGGGCACGGCGTATAGCAACTCCGACTACGACGTGCGGCACAACTTCACTGCAAACTACGTTTACACCACTCCCACCAGCTTCTCGAATAGCTTTCTCAAGCATGCGATCGGGAACTGGACGATGGCTGGGACGATCTATTACCACAGCGGCTACCCGTGGACCCCGGTCAGCACGGGCGTTCGGAGCAGCCTTAGCAATGTGACGGGACTGCGCAGTGCAACCCCGGTGGCCGAGTTTGCGGTCAATCCATCTACCCTAGACTGCAGCACCCCGACCTCGCCCTGCGCGACGACGGCGGACTTTGTAGCTGGAGCCGACCAGATAGGATTCGGAAACTTTCCACGCAACACGCTGCGAGGACCCAAATTCTTCGACACGGACATGAACGTGACGAAGTTCATTCCGATTACGGAGCGGATGAAGTTTGCTGTAGGTGCAAACTTGTTTAACCTGTTCAACCATCCGAACTTTGACCTGCCACTGAACAACGTAAGCGGCGGCGGTTTTGGCTCGATCGTCAACACCGTTTCGCCCGCGACCAATCCATACGGGGCATTCCTGAGCGTGCCGCTAACTGGCCGCATCGTTCAGCTGAATGCGCGCGTAACCTTCTAATCGGGTGCCGTTCCGAACTATTCTTTGATTCGGGCCCCGGGGAACCGGGGCCTTTCCCCTGCTGGGTGAACAAACAAGCGCGTCGCTCACCCACAAATATCCCAGACCTTGCGGGAATGCTTAATCCGGTCGAAAGCGATATGCGAACAGAAGAAATTGACCGTGTGTTCGAGAGATGAGCGTGGATGCTCCGGTCAGCAAACGAGAACGCTCGACTGTTGCTGGCCATCGAGTCTGCACAAAAGGCCCTGACTGGCCGGTCCAATGTGTTCGACGAAGTTACGTATATCCGCGTCAGCCGGTGTGAACTTTGCGATCCACGAGACACACTGAACTCCCCTTGCTCGGCCAACGCAAACACAGCGAAGAGATTCAAATAAGTACAATGCCCGGAGTTTTGGGGTTCGACTGGGGCCACCTGCCAATAGAACCGAACTGGTCCAAGATGCCGAAGGCGAATTCCATATCTCATGGAGCCGGAAATCGGAAGATGCCCAAGTCGAGCCGAACTGGTACGGCATGGTTACTCGCCACGATGCGCCGTACTGGCAGATCGCCGTTCAAATCCTGCAGACCTCCACAGGCCCGAGCGCAAAGGGCAAGCTGGCCCAGAGATTTCTCGACGGCCTGGCCTGGTATGGTGATGCTGTATCCGAGCAGAGCGAGGCAGGAAAGCTGGTAAGGTTCGTGGTGCTCTTGAACGCATTCTTCGTCTGCGTTGCCTTGTGCCGGTGCGGCCCTCGCGAGCATCAGGAATCGCAGCAACGCGCGGCGGCTCACGTGCTCGGCGTCGGCGCAAAGTTTCGGCACGCGACGGTCGAGGGGAGAGAGCGCTCCGTGCATCAGGTTGGAACGGCCCGCGTATATCTTTACGCACGCTGCGAGGTATTTTCGGAAGCTTTCCTCCGGGCCCTCGCACGCTAGCATAGCCGCCCGGCGCGAAAGCTTGTTGCCTCCCGAGCTCTCCCCTTGCGTGATCGAAATGGGTTAAGCGACAGTTACTGGCCCCGGCACCCTCGACTTGCTAAAAGCCGAGCGAGACAAGGGCCGGGCCAGCGCTGTTACCCAACGTTAACGCCCTCGGATCCGAACGAGCCTACTCTATTGCCCGCAGAACACCCTAATGCCACCCTGAAGCGCATCCACGGCGGAATAGCCTAAGGTTGAAGCGGACGCATCGATGCCCCCAAACCCATGAGCCATTGCAGACACGGTCTTGCCGTGACAGTTCGCTTGCCCTGGCGTACCAGCTCCTGGAATGGTATTGCCGGTCAGGCTGAACGTCATGTTGAATGTGACGCCACCGATGATGTCGGCGCCGATGCGCAACCAATCCGGGGCCAGGTTCGCGTTGCGGATCCATGCTTGCAAGTCGGTCGTGCCGGCAGGGAACGGCGTCCCCGACGTGATCGGCCTCGGTGCAGAGAGGAACAAGAAATTGCCACCGCTTACTTCAGCTTCCGGACGGAAAAAATAGTGACCGGCCGGGAGGAAAATCGGGGGATTGAAGGTGATATCAATCCCCACCTGTTCGCCGGTCGCCGACCCTTCAGATTGGCCGGGACTATGGATGCCGTTGATCACGGTGTTCGCGACCGTGAAGGTCGAGATCTGTGTTGCGTTAAAACTCAGGGTACTTTGACTGGAATCGCGAGTGGCAGCGTCGATTTCGTGATCGGAAGGAGAATTGGTCCGGGTCGGCACGTTAGCAGTGCTGAAAGTCGGTGGGCCGGATGTGCGATCCAAGTTCGAATCCTTGGGAAACAGTTGAAAGACGTGGTAGATCTCCACCTCGACTCTCGTCAGGCTGGAGACGGGAGTTCCGGCAGGGATCAACAACCCGTGCATTGTGGCACTGCTTATAACTGTGGGCTGAGTCAATACGAAGTCATCCGCCGTTTCGGTTTCGAGGCCCTGCGATCCGGCCGGCCGGGAAAGCGCTCCCAGTTTGCCGTCTGGACTGCCGGTGCTGAAGGAAAAGCTGTCAGCCCAAGCGGGTATAGCGAAACAAACCGCGAGAGCCAAGGCAACTGCTGTTAGACCAATGCGCATTCTCATAGTGCTCCTTTGTTGGAGGGGATTTTAGCCAGGACGCGGGAATGTTTCGCCCAACCAGTAGACCAAAACGACGTCGCAGCTGCTGGTACTGATGAACAGAAGGAGGCGGAGGACTTGTAAATTCTTGGTGACAACTGGAGAGAGCCCACGTATACGTCTAGCCTGCATAAACATTGTGCCCAATGGGCATAGCGTCGCGGCCAGCATTTGACGCGGCTAAAGCACATGTTAGTGCTCTCGGATCAGCTTAAACACTGGGAATGCAGTACATCGCTCGAGCGGGGTGAGTACACAGATGCAGCACTGAAATACTATCCCTAAAGGCAGCGAGGGCATAGAGCACCTCCTCGCTTTCATAAGTATACCTTTGGGCCTATTCGGAGTTTCGACTTTCCAATACCGTATACGCCCCCGTCTGTTCAAAACCGTTGCTTTTCGGCACACTTCGGGCGAAGGAAGAACTTTCGGACTGCAGCGAGGGTAGACGTGGTTAGTGTTATCAGCTCAGAGAGCTGGATGGCTTGTGCTTTCGGCAACTTTCCACATATTCGGTTCTTGGCCCACACATGCCTGCAACAAGCGTCTCCAGCCGAGGCGACGCTCCATCCACTGAGCGACTACCGTATTGCGCTCAACGTGAATGCTCAACTGCTCGGGCGTAAGCCGCCACCAGACACTCCCAGTGCGTCGAACGGATCCGCCCTCTGGATGAAGCGTTCGAACTTCAACATTTCCGTCTTCAATGCGGTATTCTTTCGCCGGAGAACCGTCGCCAGATTCGAGGCGAAGCCGGACGTCCCCTAATGACATGTAGCCTAGGAAAATGGAGCTCATGAGGGTTGGACCAAAAAGGGCTTGCTGAAGCAGATATCAATTCTTGAAGACGCACTACACTATCCGCATTTCCTGGACTACGGAGATGCTGGCACTTACAGTCGCAAGTCGAATAGTGCGCTGCGGCTTTGTTGATGTAAAGAGTCCAGCCTGCGCCCGACTTCCACCGTCATCTCCCATGAGTTAGGCCACTACCATGGCTTCCAGTGCCAGCTTATTTCTGATCAGCACCGTGGGACCCTTAGTGGAAATTAGCATCTTGGTTCTCAGTTCGGTCAGGGCCCGGGTAACGGTCTCGCGCGTCACTCCGACGACCTGAGCGATCTCTTCGTGGGTCAAGGTCAAATTGAAGCGGATTCCTTTCGGCGTTTCCTGCCCGTGGACCGCCGACTCCAGTAGGAAGCAAGCCATTTTTTCGGTGGCGGAAGGAGTCAGGCCCAGGTAGCGAATCTGGTGGCAGGCTCCGCGGTAATACTTCGTGAATTGCTGCATAGCATTGATTGAAGCGTCGCCGTAGTCGTGTAACAGCTTCATAAAATCATCGCGCCGAATGAAGTCGACCTGGCACGGTTGAAGGGTCTCGGCGGTAACTTCGTGGGGATCTCCGGAGACGGCGGAGTGCAGGCCCAACAGTTCGCCCGCTTCGACCACACGCACGATCACGGTCTTTCCCCCAGGTGAGGCCATGGTCAGCTTCACGCGTCCTTTGCAGAGCATGTACACTCCACGCGGCACCTGGCTTTCGACAAACAAGACAGCGCCGGTGGGATACATGCTCGTGAATTTCATCCTCTGAAAATCTGCTAGAGCTGCCGGACTCATCTGGCAGAAAAATCCATCCTTTCGCATAGGGCAGGTTGCGCAATCATCACTCATTTCTATCCCGTACGGTGCGTGTGTTGTCATTTCTTAGCTCCTAAATCTTCTAATCTGTTCTGAATTGCGTCCTCCAAAGTATGCCGGAGGAAACTCGACCCCCCATTAAGGACGACACCGTCTTTCCGCATTCGCAGGAGGAGATCGCGGCCTCTCCCATCAACGAAACTCACTGCCGCCAAGTCGATACTCACCGGTTCTCCCGCTGCCATGTTTGCCGACGAAAGCCAGGCCTTCCGCAACACTTCGACCCACGGGCCTTGAACGCTGCCCTCCAGTTTCAAGTGGACGACCTCGGGCTCTTTCCGGACGGTGATTCTTAGCACGCGATTGAAATAGCAGGACCAGTGCCATGAGCTCGTTGAAAGCGCAGTGGAATGTCTAACTCGTTAAATGTTAGGAGGATAGATAGAAGCTTAAGGTGGGACGAGCCGTTGTTTGACGACAACAGTTAGACCGAGTGACGAGACGACATATCGTCAGTCGGCGGCATTCCGTCAGTTTTTGGTTCGACCTACGCCTGATCGTGATTGTGGTCTTTATTCAGGCCGCGAATGGAAATCTGTTTTTTAGAACGTCGCAGTTGTCCGTTGACAAAGCCGTATTCTCCGTAGGTGCGGGTTTCCAGCGCGAGTCCGCTGTAGGCCCACAGCTGGCGCTTAGTGCAAAAACGACGCGGAGTCGCTAGGGCGCAGCGAATCGGCCCCAGCGCTGGAATCTCTCGTAGCTTGGCGGTGATACGTTCTCAAGGTAGATGTGAACCGGGAGCTTCTGCCTGCGATCGAAGCCGTACTTCGCGGCGATCACTTTGCAAGTAAGGGGTTAGCGTAGAGGAACCTCTTCCCCTAAGTTGCCCTAGGTGAGCGCGAAGCAGAGGGAGGATCAGTTTCCACCACCTGTTGTAGTTCGTTTCTGGGGATTTCAAATTCCGTGAAGCCACAATCCAAGCAGACCAATAGATTTGGAAATACCCACACAATGGGCTTGTTCAGCCCGTTGGGCCCCGGAAAATGAATGGCGATTTCTCCATTGAGATTGCTCTGATGCTCTGATTGGCACGACTTACAGGACATACCCAGTCCTCTCGACGACCATGCGATGAAGGTTGCGCCCAGTGTGCTAGCAGAAGCTGACTACGCTGCGCTGGGCTTGATCTCGATCGTCTTTGCCTTGACAGCTTTCGGCATGGTCAACTGCAGCACGCCGTTCTGCAGAGTTGCCGTGGTTTTCTCGGCATCCACGCTCGCGGGCAAATCCACAATTCGCAAGATCTGGTTCGAGCAAAATTCCGAATAAACTGTCTTGCCTTTCTTCTCTTCCTTTGTTGTCTCGGTTTCCCGCTTGCCGGAGATGGTCAAACGGTTCGGCTCGACGCTGACTTCGATCTCCTTCTCGTTGAAGCCAGGCACTTCCGCCTTGACTTCGAGGTTATTTCCGGATTCAGCGATGTTCACGTGAACCGGATGAAGCATAGCCATCTCAGCCTTGAACCAGTCGTCGAGGTCATGGCCGAACTTCCGCCCGTTTCCCTCGAAGATTTCGTACGCCCTCTGCGCGATCGCTTGGGACATCTTGTTAATCCGGTCCATCAAATTCTTGACCGGAGTCACTCTGACCGGTTTTTCCTCAGCTCGTTGTAAGCAAATGATGTTGCATGATGATTTTCCTCTCGTTCTCCGGGTTAGTCAGCGCCGGCTCCGGCAGTTCGACGACTTCGACTACCTTAGCCGTTCCTGCATCTGGCTTAGGCAGGAAACCAATGGTAGCCGTCGCTGCAAACACAGAATCGCGGAGAACATGCACACGACGCAGTGATGGGGGGCACGGATGGAGGTGATTTGTCACACTCAGAAGCGACAGGGCGCGATCAGGCTTGTCGACGTGAAATTCTCAGCTTCTGCATGCGCGAGTTTAAGGTGGTACGATTCATGCCCAGGCGTTCGGCGGCGCCACCGGGCCCGCCAATCTTGCCTTTGGTTTCGCGAAGCACGCGGATGATGTGTTCCCGTTCGATGTCCTCGAGGGCCGAAGAAGTGGAAGACACAGCCTCTGGAACAACTGGCTCAAATGCTGGGATTTTCAAGATAGCGCTGTTAGACAGAATAACCGCCCGCTCGATTACATGTTCCAGTTCACGAATGTTGCCTGGCCAGGAATATCGAGATAGTGCCTGCATCCCTTCCGGCGCTACGCTTTCGATGTTTTTCTTCATTCGCTGAGAGAACTTCGACAGGAAATATTGAACCAGCAGTGAGATATCCTCGCGGCGTTCGCGCAGCGGCGGTACGGTGATCGGAAAAACATGCAGACGGTAAAACAGGTCGCTGCGAAATTGCCCTGACGCTACCAGTTTCTCCAAATCGCGGTTGGTAGCAGCAACGATACGAACGTCAGTTTTAATCGTGCGCGTGCTGCCCAGCCGTTCGAATTCCTTTTCCTGCAACGCTCGCAATAATTTCGGCTGCAACTCGAGCGGGATATCGCCAACTTCGTCGAGAAAAATCGTGCCCTGATGCGCTAGTTCCAGGCGCCCGACGCGCGCCGCAATGGCGCCGGTGAACGCACCCTTTTCGTGGCCGAATAGTTCACTTTCAAGCAGCCCAGCAGGAATGGAGGCGCAATTGACGCGGACGAAAGTGTGGTCGTGGCGCGGACTTAGATCGTGAACCGCGCGCGCCAGTAATTCCTTTCCGGTGCCGGTCTCTCCCAGAATCAAGACCGTGGAGTCTGTGGGGGCGACGGTCTCAATCTGTTTCAGCACCCGCCTGATCTGTTTGCTGTGACCGACTATTTCCTCAAAATTGAATTCGGTTTTCAGTTCATCTTCAAGATATTGTTTCTGCTCTTCGAGTTGGTCCTTCAGTTCGGAAAGGCGCTGGAATGCCAATGCATTGCCGAAAGCTATGGCCACCTGCCCTGCGATCTGAGTGAGGATGTTCACGTCGTCATCGGTAAAGTTTCCCGGACGCTGGCTAAACACGTTCAACGTCCCCAGCACGCCTTCACCCCCGATCACAGGAATCCAGCAACCGGACTTCAGTGAGCGCTGGGCAAATTGTGGCGGCATTTCGAAAGGCCACTTCTCATTAGCATGCCCCTTGAGTAGCAGGGGTTTCCGCGTCGTGTAGGCCCAGTCCGCTGGCGAATTGCCCAAAGAGATCAGAGGCTCCTCCCCTGAACGAACCGGTTCAGCGCCGGCCGGCGCCTCAAGCACATGCATGCGCAGCATCTTGCTTGGCGCATCGTAAAGTGCTAGCGTGGCGTAATCGAAGGGCTTCACTTGGCGGACGCAGGAGGCGATGGCGGATAGCAACTGGCGGATATCGAGATTTGATACTAGCGCGTTTGTCACTTCCAGCAGGAAGGTCTCTCGGGCGCGTTTCCCTTCCGTAATGTCTCGCGTGACCTTGGTAAACCCAAGAAGGCCGCCGTCTTTGTCGTGCAGAGCCGTGATCACGACATCGGCCCAGAAGCGCGAGCCATCTTTCCGGAGTCGCCACCCTTGCTCTTCCCAGCGTCCTTCCGCGGCCGCGAATCTCAGCTCCTCGACCGGCTTGCCACGTTCAATATCTTCGGAGGTGTAGAAACGTGAAAAGTGCTGCCCGATGATTTCATCGGCGGCATAGCCCTTGATCTCCCGCGCCCCCTCGTTCCAGCTCAGGATTTTTCCTAAGGGATCGAGCATGAAAATGGCATAGTCCTTAACTTCTTCCACTAACAGCCTGAAGCGCTCCTGGCTTAGCCGCAGAGCTTCTTCAGCTCGCTTGCGTTCGGTCACGTCGCGAATCGCGGCCGTGACCAGAACACCGTCCGGTTCGTCGAGAGGGCTCAGGCTGATCTCGACCGGAAATGTCGTGCCATCTTTGCGGCGCCCGAGCAACTCCAGACCGCTACCCATCGGACGCGGGTGAGGAGCGGAGTTATAGGCACTTCTGTGCAGCGAATGTCCTTCACGAAATTTTTCAGGAATCAGGATCTCGACTGGCTGATTGAGCAGTTCTTCTCGGGTATAGCCAAACGTCTTCTCCGTCTCCGAGTTGACCAGCACGATTCGCCCGGTTCGATCCACAATGACCATGGCGTCGGGCGCTGCTTCGAGCAAACGGCGGAATTTGTCATCCCTTTGGCTCAAACCTTTATTGTAGTTGGTTCCTGGTTACCAGCGCGAAACTGGGCTTTCATCAGGTGACTATCGCTGCGCGAGACACGCACTTATCCGAGATATCGGACAAGAACAGACAGTCCGGACTGCCTCGCCGTCCGGCAAGTCTCCGTGTCGCGGCCGGATCACTACTCCCAGCCCGAGATCATATTCAAGCACCTGGGTTCGAGAGCACCCGTCACAAAGCCAAAAATGTCTTATGCAGCAGCCGACAGCCTCAGGCGTTTCAGTTCTCGGCCGATTGTTGTGAAAACGAAACAAACGTCCCCGACGATAGTCGAAAGTTTTCGTGCAACCCGGATTTGAACACGCTAAGGACATTGCCTTGCCGCTCTATAGGTTGTTCTAGCCCTGGCTCACGGTCTTCCCCGGCGTCGCGCCCTCGAGGTCGGACTGGCGTTGAGTTCGCTCTAATTCCAGCTTCTGAATCGTATTCATAAGCCACTCGCTGACGGCATCCTCCAGTTCCTCCGGGGTGCTCCATTGTTGCAACGATTGGATGGTATCGTTTCGTTCGTTCAGGGAAATGTAGTGGCACGGGGTTTTTCCTTCACGAAATTCCGCCGGCACCAGCGACATCAGGACACATTCGGAGCAAGATCTCTTGCATTCGGGATCGCCATAATTCAAGCAGGTCGGAGAATCCTCGAAGATGAATTGGGGGCGCCATGAGGACCTCTTGCGGTAGCCTCCACCCTTGAGGAACTCCAGTTCCAGCATTAAGACTTCGAAGAGATCACGCTTCTTGGTGGCCATATATGCATCCTCCCGACTAATGATTCCCAGTCTGTTCCGGAATCGGCTCGATGGCTGTGAGGCGTATCACGCGCCAGGGTAACGCGACTCACGTGCAAGGCAAGGCATATGAGTTTCGGGAAGGAACAGCACCCGAGGGGGAACCCATGTCACTTTGCTAGCCGCTAGAGCACGATGACCGCAGCACCATCGATGGAGTCCCGCTTCACCGCGTCCAGAGCTTCATTGGCCTGGTCGAGGGAAAAGGCCGTTACCTTGGGCCGGAGGTCAATCTCGGCTGCGATTTGGATAAAATCTCGAGCATCGGAGCGCGTCATGTTGGCCACACTGCGAAGCTGTCGCTCGCCCCAAAGCAGGCGGTCGTAGTCAAATTCCGGCATCCGATCTAGATGAATAGCGTTAATCGCAACCACCCCGCCCTTCCGCAGACTCCCGAGAGCGGCTACCACCACATCTCCGCTAGGCGCAAAAGTGACTGCGCGGTCTAACTCGACCGGGGGCTTCTCGGTCTCACTTCCCACCCAGGTTGCGCCCAGCGATTCCGCAAGGCGTCGATGAGATGCGCCGCGAGTAGAGACATACACTTCACACTGCCACGCTTGAAGGACAGCTATGGCGAGATGCGCCGAGGCCCCGAAACCAAATAGCCCAACCCGCTCTCCCTGCTCCACTCCTGCGACCCGAAGGCTACGAAAACCGATGATGCCCGCACACAAAAGAGGGGCGACACGTAAATCATCCAGCGCACCAGGAAGAGGAAATACGAAGTCAGACCGGGCCAGCGAATATTCAGCATACCCGCCATCCACGGAGTAGCCGGTAAAGGTGGCCGCGTCGCAAAGGTTTTCAAAACCGTGCTGGCAATACCAGCACTTCCCATCAATCCCGCCGATCCAGGAAACTCCAACTCGAGCGCCCACAGGGAACTCCGGCGTGGCTCCTTCGACGATCTCACCCACAATCTGATGACCGGGAATGAGTCTTTTGCGCAGGGATGGAAGCTCGCCTTCGACAATGTGCAAATCTGTTCGGCAGACGCCGCAGGCGCGCACTCGCAGAAGGACCTGCCTGGCCCCGGCCGAGGGTTGCGGAACTTGCTCAATCCGAAGAAGGTGCCTTGAAGTGTTATCCGGCGAGGTCAGGATGGCGGCTCTCATGGAAGAACTCCTTGAACCCTCGCCGAGCAGACTATCAGTTCTGCGGCCGCTGCTTCACGCCTTACCCAGTGGCGTTGATTTTGCTTGCGATTTCTCCTCACCGGCCATGTTCCTTATTTCCCGCAGGGTTGCCGCAGGAACGCAACCCTCGTGCATAACAATCGAGCACGGCCTCACCGGCATCCGATTCAGGCGCTCAAAAAAATATCCCACGTAAACATCAGGAAGGTAACTGCTCACTAGCAAGATGTCGTACTCCTCAGATTTTATGAGTTCCAGCGCTTCAAGCCCACTCCACGTGGCGACCGAGTCGTAGCCTGCACGCTGTAGCACCACCCCAAGTCTGCCGGATTCTTCTTCGTTGTTGTCCACGATGAGAACCCGTTTGTTCCGTGATTTGGCCATAGTAAAATCCCTCCGTTCTGACATTCAGAATGGCGCATGCGAGTCATTCCGAGCCATTCTGCTATCGGTTCGTTGGCAGAGTTTCCTTCTTCTTAACGCCATGGCGTCTGCGCGATGTCTCATACGTCGCTGTCACTGACTTTTGCCACAACTTTTCGGACTCGGCCACAACCTCCGCTTTCTTCGCGTCGGTGCGTGCTCTTATCTCTCGGCTTTCTCTTGTGTCTGCCCATGCTTTCTCCTTCGCAATAGTTGTAACCATCTTGTGCATTCTCGCCCTTGCTTGGCAGGTCCGTCTGTGACGGCCCTCACAGCGCGCGGTGATCGTTTTGTTTCAGCTTCATGATCACGCAACGTAGGAACTCAGCACGCGCATATAATTGCCGCGCTCAAAGGCTGCCGGATCGGATACGGACCTCTGGCTCATACTGCCGCGCATTTGCCCGATCGATTCGTATTCGTGTTCTTCCATCCAGTGGACCAGGTCGTTGAGAACAGAAGTCACGTGATTAATACCGTTCTGCAACAGCGCCGAGGTCATCATCGCTACGTGGGCTCCCGCCATCATGGATTTCAGGACGTCCTGCGCGCTGTGCACGCCGCCCGTAATCGCCAGGTTGGCGCCCACCCATCCATAGAGAATGGCAACCCAGTGCAGCCGCAGCAGCAGTTCTTGCGGGCGGCTCAGGGTCAGGCAGGGTACGACTTCGAGAGATTCGATGTCGAAATCAGGCTGGTAGAAGCGATTAAAGAGGACTAGTCCGCTCGCGCCGGCCGCGTCCAGTTGTTTGCCCATGTTTGCGATCGCACTGAAGAAGTGCGAAATCTTCACCGCGACGGGAATACTGACATTAGCTTTGACCTGTCTTACCAGATCGCAATAGTTCTGCTCAACGTCGGCGCTGACAATGTTGGGATCGGTAATGATGGCATAGAGGTTCAGCTCGATCGCGTCCGCTCCTGCCTGCTCCATCATGCCGGCAAACCGCGCCCAGCCGCCGGGAGAAACTCCGTTCAGGCTGGCAATCACTGGAATCGAGACTCGTTCTCTCGCTTTCCGTATGAGCTCCAGATAACCATCGGCGCCCAGATTGTAATAGTGCAGATCCGGCAGGTAGCTGATTGACTCCGCAAAGCTCTCGCTACCCCGCGAAAGATCGGAGTCAACCGCATGGCTCTCCAGGTCGAGTTGCTCTTCAAAAAGCGAGGGCAGCACCACGGCACCGACCCCGGCGTCTTCCAGGTGCCGTATGTTTTCCAGCGACTCGCAGAGTGGAGATGCCGACGCGACAATCGGAGACTTCATCTGCAAGCCGAGATAGGTGGTCGTAATGTCGATCATTTTTTTTCTCCTGCGGCCACGGTTTGCGGCGCGGATGAGGCTGGCTGGGGATTAACGCTGCCAGGAGCCTCTGCATCCCCGGGCATGGCGGCGCGATTTGCGTAGACACCCCACTGCCGGTGAACATCGTCCTGTGCGAGTCGGAGTAGTTCACGCGCTTTTTCCGGATTGCTTCGCGCCAGCATGGTGTAGCGAGCTTCCTGATATGCATATTGCTTGAACGGAATACTGGGCGCCCGGGAATCAAGCTGAAAGGGATTCTTCCCTTCCAGTCGCAGCTCGGGGTTGTAGCGCATCAATGGCCAGTAACCTGAGATCACCGCGGCTTTTTGCTGTGCCATCCCCTGGCTCATGTCATAGCCGTGGGCAATGCAGTGGCTGTAAGCGATGATCAGTGATGGGCCGTTGTAGGCCTCTGCCTCGACGAACGCCTTCACCGTATGGGTATCGCTGCCTCCCATGGCTACGCGGGCAACGTAAACCGATCCATAGCTGATGGCCTCCATCGCCAGGTCCTTCTTGCCGGCGTGTTTTCCTCCGGCGGCGAATTTTGCTACCGCGCCCCGCGGCGTTGCTTTGGACATCTGTCCACCGGTATTCGAATACACCTCGGTATCGAGCACCAGGACGTTGACGTTCAT
>Ga0207693_10001540_pt1 | contig 20372 bp, 20 predicted proteins | sample LARL81metaG_FD_184347 | JGI IMG/M metagenome (GOLD analysis project Ga0207693, IMG submission 184347) | Corn, switchgrass and miscanthus rhizosphere microbial communities from Kellogg Biological Station, Michigan, USA - LAR L8-1 metaG... | ecosystem: Host-associated > Plants > Roots >... | reverse complement strand
GCCGTCGCACCGGCGCGGACGAGCGGAGCGCCGGAGGAAGGCGGGCCTGCCGACGACGCGGTCGAGTCGGCGACCGTCGAGGAGCAGTCCGAGCTCGTCGCCGTTCCGGGTGAGCCGGACGAGGTCGCAGCCGAAGCCCATGGAGCCGTGGAGGTCGAGGAGGCCGAGGCTCTCGAGGCCGCTCCGGAGGAAGTCGAGGAGACCCCGGACGCCGAGCTCGAGGAAGTTCCTGCCGAGATCGACGAGAGCGCGGAGACGCCGCTCGCCGTCGAGACCGACTCCGAGGAGCTGTTCGAGGCCGCCCTCGCCGAGACGCCCATCGCGAACGAGCAGAAGCTCGACGAGTCCCAGGAAGAGCACGACCGCGCAGCCGCGGAGCTCGAGCTCCTGCCGGCCTCGACCGCCGACCGGGATCGGCTCGCGGCCGACGTCGAACGCCTCGAAGCAGCCCTCGCCGAGACGCAGACGGCGCACGAACAGAAGCTCGCCGAGCTGCGAGAGGAGCACGAGCGCGCGACGACGGAGATCGAGCGCCTGCAGACCATCGTCGCCGGGGCGGGAAGCGAACACGAGCAGGAGCTCAGGCGACTGCAGCAGGAGCGCGACGAGGTCGCGACCGAGCTCGAGCGGTTGCGCACTGGGCTCGCCGAGGCCCAGGCCTCCGCAGCCGAGCACGCGCGACGGCTCTCGGAGGAACAGGAGAGGCACGCCGGTGAGCGCGACGAGCTCACCTCGCAGCGCGACGAGATCATGGCCCAGCGCGACCGGATGCAAGACGAGCTGGGCGACGCATTCGAGCGCCTGGCCGCCGCAGGCCCCACCGCCGAGGAGCGGGACAGGCTCCGCACCGAGCTCGAGCAGCTCGGGTCCACGCTGGCCGAGACGCAGGCTGCCGCCGACGCCGAGCGCGAGCGTCTGTCGGGCGACGTCGAACGGCTCGAGAGCACTCTCAGCGAGACGCTGACCGCCCAGGAGGAGGAGCTCGGACGCCTCCGCGAGGGGCGCGACCGCGCCCGCGAGGAGATCGAGAGCCTGCAGAATGCGCTGACCGAGGTTCAGGCCTCGGCGAGCGAGCAGGAGCGGCGGATGGCCGAGGAGCAGGAACGGCATGTCGGCGAGCGCGACGAGCTCACTGCCCAACGCGACGAGATCGCTGCCCAACGCGACGAGATCGCTGCCCAGCACGACGAGATCGCTGTCCAGCGCGAGCGCCTCCAGGAGGAGCTCCGCGACGCGCTCGAACGGCTGGCTCTGACCGCTCCCGCCGTCCAGGAGCGCGACGAGCTGCGCACCGAGGTCGAGCGACTCCAACACATCCTCGCCGACGTGCGCGAAAGCGCCGCGGCCGAGCTGGGCGGTGTCGTCGAGGAACGCGACAGGCTTGCGGCCGAGCTCGAGGACGCCCGGGAGCTGCTGCGCCAGGCGGAGCGGGTACGCGAGTCGCAGATCGCCCTCGAGGCCGAGCGAGACAGCGCCCTGGCCGAGATCGAGCGACTCCAGACCATTGCCGCGGAGGCTCAGACGGAGGCCGAGGAGCGGGCACGCCTGCTCGCAGAGGAACAGGATCGTCACCACTCCGAGCGCGAGACGCTGTTCGCCCAGCGCACGGTGCTCGAGGAGGAGCTCGGCCGCTCGATCGAGCAGCTCGCCGCTGCGGCTGCCGCCGCCGACCAGCGCGAGGCACAGCTCCAGGTCGACTCGGAGCGACTCCTCGAGGCGCTCGACGCCATTCGCGCACTCGCAACCGAGCTCGCCACCGGCAGCGAGGAGCTCCCGCCCGAGCCCTCGACCGACGAGCCGGAGGCCGAGCCAGAGGCCGCGAGCGAAGAGCCTGCACCCGAGGCTGACACGGACGATCCCGATGTCGGCGCGGACGTGATCGAGTACTCGTTGTTCGTTCCCGGGCCGAACGGTTACGAGCTCGTCCCACAGACGGGCGTACCGCCGCGGGCCGGCCAGAGAGTCGAGCTCGTTCTGTCGGAGTCGGAGGAGCCGACCCTCTACGAGGTCGTGCGCAGCGGCCGCCCGCTGCCCGACGGCGACGTCTGCGTCTATCTCGCGCAGGTGTAAGCGGCTTCGCGCCTAAAGAACGGCGCAGCAGAAGCCGATAACTGGGCTAACGCGAACTGGGCAGATACGCGAACTGGAGGCCTGCAGTGGACGACCACTACTTCGAGAGCAAGACCGAGACCACGTTCGACGACGCACAGCGCGTCGAGCCGGGCGACGAGCGCAGCGTGGCGATCGCGACCGCGCGCAGCTGGGAGCTCCCCTACCTCGACGACGAACCGGTTCTGATCGACAGCGAGTCCGCCGCCCGCGTCGGCGGCGAGGAGCTCGCCCGCATCGGCGCTGCTCCCGTCCGCTGCACCGACGGCAACATCCGCGTCGTCCTCGCCGACGCAACCCCGGAGCGCATCGCCGGCATTCGCGAGCACTTCTCCGGCGCCATCGACATCGGCGTCGTCAAGACCTCGACCCTCGCCTCCCTGCTCGACGCCGCGTCAATGGCAACAGTGTCGTCCGGGACCAACCCGGTGACGAACGGTGCAGCCGCTGCCGCGCCGGTCTGGGGACGTTCGCTCGAGCGCGTCCTCACGGCCTTCGACACCGAAGCGACGCGGCTGCAGGACCTGCGCGGCAAGCTGCAGGAGCTCGGCGGCGAGATGGCCGCACGCGAGCAGCGCGTGCAGGAGCTCGAGACGGAGCTTCAGCGGATGCGCGTCGAGCGCCTCCGCGACCAGGAGGCGGTCGACCGCCTCCGGCACGACCTGACCGAGCGGAACAACCGGCTCGAGCGGGCCTTGACGAAGACCCACGAGCTCGCGGCGATCATCCAGGGCGGCAACCTGCAGTGAGCGGCACGCCGGCACGGAAGCTCGCCGCGGCGGGCGCTGCCGGTCTGGGAGTCGCGACGGCCGCGGCTGCCTACGTGATCGTCGGCGGCGTACCCGGCCTGCTCTACGCCGCGGGGATCTGTATGGCCGCCTTCGTGGGCGCGGTGGCGATCGTGGCCGGCCGCACCGAGCAGGCGCCGGACGCAGCGTTGACCGAGAAGACGCCCGAGCCGGCCGCGGGTCAGCGGTCGACGCGCTGGCGCCGCAAGTCGACGATCATCGCCGAGCTCCGGGCGGAGCTGGCAGCGACCGTCTCGGAGCTGGAGGAGCACCGCCGGGCGCTCGCGAACCTCGCGACCCAGCTGTCACGAGAGTCGGAGGCGGCTCGCCGGAACGCGGAGGCGCTGGAAGGAAGCATCCGCGAGCTCGAGGCCGAACGGGACGGCCTCCTGAAGCTCGTCGCCGACGAGCGGGAGCGGTTCGAGCTGACGCTCGACGAGCTCGGCGGCGGCATCGGGCGGCACGGCAGCGAGCTCGCCGAGATCGAGCGGGAGCTCGAAGCGCTGATCGCACGCTAGTTCGTCCGAAGGAGGGATCGACGCCCGTGCGCGCGCTGCCGACTCAGACGGACGAACGAGCCAGGAGAGACCGATGCTGCTGAAAATCATGGTCGTCGGTGCCTTGCTGATCGGCGTGATGGCAGCCGTCAAGGACGGACGGATCCTGCGCGATGCCGGTCTCCTGAGCACCTGTAGCCCGGTCACGGTCAACGGCCGGGGCGACCCGACGTTGCTGAGCTGCACGAAGGGCCGTCTCGACGGCTGGCCGGACGAGACGAACAACTCGTGCAACTTGGTCGCCGTCCACCGCACCCGCGAGTTCTGGCGCTGCGCCGCCCCTGTCGTCTCGTCCCGAACACCGACCGGATGAACAACGTGGAACACACCGCCCGTCCGGGGGATCGGGCCCTAAAGCCGGTGCCATAACCGGCCGATTGGAAGGCTGCCGATGGAACTCGAACTCGTGCTCAGACGCGCCGTCGAACTCGGCGCAAGCGATATCCACCTCAAGGTGGAGCGGCCTCCGATGGTGCGCCGCGACGGCAACGTGAGCGAACTCGAGGGTGAGGCCGATCTCACGGAGCGCGATCTCGAGCTCGCACTCGAGGAGGTTTGCGCCCAGACGCCCAAGCGGCTGCAGACGTTCCTCGAAACCGGCGAGCTGGACAGCGCGTACGCGCCCCCCGGCCTGCCCCGGTTCCGCGTCAACGGCTTCCGCCAGCGGGGCTCGATCTCGATCGCGTTCCGCGTCATCCCGCGCGAGGTCCCGAACTTCGACGAGCTCTCACTGCCGCCGGGTGTCCGGCGTCTCGCAGAGGAGCACCGCGGGCTCGTCCTCGTCACCGGAGCCACCGGCTCGGGAAAGACGACGACCCTCGCGGCGATCATCGACCACATGAACCGCTCGCGGCGGCAGCACATCGTCACGATCGAGGACCCGATCGAGATCGTGCACAGCGACCACAGCTGCATCGTCAACCAGCGCGAGGTCGGGCTCGACACGGCCTCCTTCGCGCAGGCGCTGCGCCGCGGCCTCCGCCAGGACCCCGACGTGATCCTGATCGGCGAGCTCCGCGACGCCGAGACCGCCGAGACCGCCCTGGCAGCGGCCGAGTCGGGCCACCTCGTCCTCTCGACCATGCACACCGTCGACGCCTCCGAGACGATCGGGCGGATGGTCGAGTTCTTCCCCTCGGTCAAGCAGCACCTGATCCGGTCGATCCTCGCCGGGGTCCTGCGCGGCGTGATCAGCCAGCGGCTGCTGCCCAAGGTCGACGGCGGACGCGTCCCGGCGGTCGAGGTCATGATCGCGAACGCCCGGATCTCCGACCTGATCCGCGACAACAAGCCGGAAGAGATCACCGAGGCCATCGCCGAAGGCGACTTCTTCCAGATGCAGACCTTCAGCAAGGCACTGATCGAGCTCGTGCTCGACGAGAAGGTCGACCGTGAGATCGCGGCCAACGCCGCCTCGAACCGCCACGACTTCCTGATCGCGCTCGATCGGGCCATGAAGGAACAGGCCGCAGGGGCGCACCTCGACGCCGTCGAGGACCCGGATCCGGAGGAGGAGCCCGTGCCGCAGGCCGCGGAGGTCGTCGGCGAGGCGGAGGATCTGCCGAGGCTTCGCGTAGCCGGCCAGCAGTAGCCATGAGACGTCTTCTTCCCCTGGTCGGGGCGGTGCTCGTGCTCGCCTCGGTTCTCTCGAGCACCGCGACGGCGGACACCTTCCGTGTGGTGCAGCCGCATCCGAGCGCCGCGAGCGGCGCGGGCGCCACCATGATCCCGTTCACCTCGACTCAGCCGGGGAGCGGCGGGACGTCGTTCGCGGCCTTGCGCCCGATCTGGCAGGCGGCCGGCAACGCCTACGGGATCCCGTGGGAGGTGCTGGGCGCGATCAACAAGGTCGAGACGAACTTCGGGCAGAACCTCGGGCCGAGCTCGGCCGGCGCGGTCGGCTGGATGCAGTTCATGCCCTCGACGTGGGCCCGCTGGGGCGTCGACGCGAACGGCGACGGCGTAGCCGATCCGAACAATCCCACCGACGCGATCTTCAGCGCCGCCCGCTACCTCGCCGGATGCGGCGGGCAGTTCGACGTCGCGCGCGCCGTCTACTGCTACAACCACGCGACCTGGTACGTGAACGAGGTACTGGGTCTAGCGAGCCTCTACAGCGGCGGCGGAGGCGGAGGAGCGACCGGATTCGCGATCTCGCCGGGCAAGCTGAAGGCGCAGCTCGCTTCCGCCCGTAGCAGCGTCTCGGCATCGCACGCGCTGCTGGGCAGCGCCCGCGCGCAGGCCGCGAGGCTCGCGCGCTCCGAGCGGCGGTTCCTCCGCGTCGCCAACACCGCCCGCGTTCTGTCCAACCAGCTCGAAGCGCACAAGCGGGCCGTCCAGCTCAGCGTGCGCCGCCAGGCGGCCGATGCGCGAGTGAGCCGGCTACAGCAGCGTCTCGACGCGGCCACGTCGCAACTCGGCCAGTTCCGGGACGAGGCGAAGGGCGCCTCCTTCGGGACGGGCTCCCCCGCGCTCCTCTCGAGCAACCTCTTCTCCGTCGGCGGCGGCTCGGCCGCGCCGTACAGCGGCATCGTCTCGCTCGCGATGCAGTACCTCGGGATCCCGTACAAGTGGGGCGGCGTAAGCCCGGTGAGCGGCTTCGACTGCTCGGGCCTCGTCCAGTACGTGTACGCGCAGGTCGGGATCTCGCTGCCGCACTACACCGTCTCGCAGTGGAACTACCCGGGCGCCGTCCCGGTGCCGAAGAACCAGCTCCAGCCCGGAGACCTCGTCTTCTTCAACGGACTCGACCACGTCGGGATCTACATCGGCTACGGGGACTTCATCGATGCGCCACACACCGGCGCGAACGTCGAGATCGACAGCCTCAGCCAGCCGTGGTTCGCGTCCAGGTACGACGGCGCGAGGCGGGTTCTCGGAGCGGCGGTCGCCGGCGTGTCGCAGGCGACAACCACCGCGACGTTCACCTCGGCGGGAAGCACCGCTTTCAGCTCCGACGTCGTCTACTTCACCCATTAGAGGGGTCATCAGCATGTTCGAACGTTCCGATGCACGAGTCGTGTCCAGGCGCATCCTCACACTTCCCCGCCTCACGGCGGTCGCCGCTGCCGGCCTGCTGGTCAGCGCGACGATCAGCCTCGCGGCCGACAAGCCGACGCTGGCGAAGAAGCCGGCGCACGCCGCGAAGCCGCAGCAGGTGATGGTCGTGCCGGACGTGCGCGGCCAGCTGTTCGTGTTCGCGTCGGGCGCGCTCGAGGACGGCGGCTTCGGCTGGAAGGTTCGCGGCGGAGTCGAGGGCTACCCCTCCAACCTCGTCGTCGCCCAGGCGCCGCAGCCCGGGACGCACGTGCTCAACACGGGCAATCCGACCATCACGCTGCACCTCGCCCGCAAGGGCGCGCAGCTCGGCGAGCCGCAGAACCGCTCACCCTACGGCGCCAGCCTGATCAAGCGCCCGGCGACGCACGGCTCCAAGTAGCGTCCCGACCTCGTGACGAAAGCTGCAACCCGCTCTCAAGCGGCGCAGCGGGATTGTCGATAACGAACGGGATGGTCCTCGTCCTGCCACTCGTCTTCGTGCCCGGGCTCGCCCTGGGCAGCTTTCTCGGCGTCGTCGCGGCGCGCGTGCCGCTGCGCCGCTCGATCGTGCGGCCGGGCTCGGCCTGCATGAGCTGCGAGACGCCGATCCACTGGTACGACAACGTGCCGGTGCTCTCCTACGCCGTGCTCCGCGGACGCTGCCGCAAGTGCGGCACTCGCATTCCGCCCCGCGACCTCGCCATCGAGCTCACGACGGCGCTGCTCCTCGTCGCCTGCGTGCTCGCGTTCGGGCTCACGCTGAGGACGGCTGCGGCCGCGATCGCCTGCGCCACGTTCGTCGTCGTGACCGCCACCGACATCGAACGCCGGATCGTCCCGAACCGCGTGGTGCTGCCGGCGGCACTCGCCGTTCTCGTGCTCGACACCATCTGGCATCCGTCGCCGGTGTGGGCTATCGGCGCCTTCGGCCTGGCGGGCTTCCTCTTCGTCGCAGCAGTCGCCTACCCCGGCGGCATGGGAATGGGAGACGTCAAGCTCGCGCTGCTGATCGGCGCACTCCTCGGCAGGACGACTCCGGTCGCGTTCATGCTGACGCTTCTCCTCACCCTCGTCCCGACCGTCTTCCTCATCGCCCGCCACGGTCGCGGTGCCAGGCGGCTCGCGATCCCGTTCGCGCCGTTCCTCGCCGCGGGCGCCGTCATCACCCTCTTCGCGGGCAACGCCATCCTCAATGCCTACCTCCACCATCTGACCTGAGCTGAGGCGACTGCGGTGTCTGCTCAGCCAGTAACACGCGACGGGAGCCCCGGGTCCCCGAAAGCCCCGGCTACTCCGGCGCCGATCTCTCAGCTCATGGGCGAGCTCGTCGTCGACCTGCTCGAGACGACTGGGCTGATTCCCGAGGCGAAGTTCGAAATCCTTCGGGAGAAGGCGAAGACCACGCCCGTCGTGCAGGCGCTGATCGACGAAGGGCTGGCCTCGAGCGAGGCGATCGCCCGCATCGTCGCCGCGCAGTACGGACTCCCCGTGATCGAGCTGGGGAGCGTCGGCATCGACCCCCTGGCCGCCGAGGCCATCCCACTCCATGTGCTCGAGCAGGTCAACGCGCTTCCGTACGGCTTCGAGGACGAGTCCCTCTGCGTCGCGATCTCCGACCCACAGAACATCCACGGCATCGACGCCCTGCGTCTCGCCAGCCGCCATCCCATCGCACTGCGCGTCGCCGCGAGCGAGGAGATCGCGACCGAGCTGGGACGACTCGCGCGCACGGCCGAGGCGTTCGGGGCCCGCTCCGGCTACAGCGACGTCGTCGAGCTGGAGGTGATCGACGAGGACGAGCTCGACGATCTCGAGGTCGACGACGGGATCTCCGACGCACCGCTCGTCCGGCTCGTCAACTCGATCATCTTCGAGGCCGCCGAGGACGGCGCGAGCGACGTCCACTTCGAGCCGCAGACCGACGCGCTGGTGGTGCGCTTCCGGATCGACGGCGTTCTCCACGAGACCCAGCGGATCCCCAAGCGCAGTGCGATCGGCGTGACGACGCGCCTGAAGGTCCTGGCGAAGCTCGACATCGCCGAGCGCCGGAAGCCGCAGGACGGCCGGATCTCCCTCTCCGCCTCCGCGGCGGGCCGGATGCTCGACGTCCGCGTCGCCACGCTGCCGACGGTCGAGGGCGAGTCGGTCGTGATGCGCCTCCTCGACAAGTCGAAGAAGCCGCCGACGATGGAGGAGGTCGGGCTCAGCCTCCCGATGCAGGAGCAACTCGCGGCGATGGTTCATCGACCCACCGGCGCCCTGCTCGTCACCGGGCCGACCGGCTCGGGCAAGTCGACCACGCTGTTCTCCGCGATGTCGGAGATCAACCGCCCCGAGATCAACGTGATCACGGTCGAGGATCCGGTCGAGTACCGCCTCCCGGGCCTCAACCAGGTGCAGATCAACCCGCGCGCGGGCCTGACGTTCGCAACCGCGCTGCGCTCGATCCTCCGCTCGGACCCCGACGTCGTCATGGTCGGCGAGATCCGCGACGTCGAGACGGCGAAGATCTCGATCGAGGCGGCGCTGACCGGCCATTTCGTCCTCTCGACCCTGCACACGAACGACGCGCCATCGGCGCTCTCGCGTCTGAACGAGATGGGCGTGGAGCCGTTCCTCACGGGCGCAGCGGTCACCGGCGTGCTTGCTCAGCGCCTTGCGCGCCGGCTCTGTGAGCACTGCAAGGAGCTCTACACGCCGAACAAGCAGGAGCTCGACGCGGCGCACATCCCCGACGAGCTCCGCCAGGGCAAGACCGAGCTGTTCCGCAGGAACGGCTGCGTTCGCTGCCGCCAGACCGGCTACAAGGGCCGCATCGGCGTCTTCCAGCTCCTGGAGATGAACGAGGAGCTCTCGGCGCTCGCCGCGCGCAAGGCGAGCCACGAAGAACTCGAGCGGGCGGCGCTGGGATCCGGCATGACGACGCTCTGGGGCGACGGGATCGAGAAGGTCGTCGGCGGCATGACCTCGCTCGAAGAGCTCGCCCGCGTCACGACGCTCTAGCGCAAGATTCAGCCGACGTGGGCGTCGGATGGGATGAGGTGCGAGCGCGCCGGCTGGCGCGGTCGTTCCTGAGCGACCGGGCGGGCGGCGAGCGGCTCGTCGAGGTCGTGAGCGCGGTGTGCGGCGTCCAGGCCCAGCTGCAGACGGCGGCCGAGCTGCAGCTCGGTGCGCGGGTCGACGGAGTGACGCAGGCCGACATTCGAAAGGCGGTCTGGGAGCAGCGGGCGCTCGTCAAGGCCTGGACGATCCGCGGAACGCTCCACCTCCACCCCGCCGGCGAGTTGCTGCTGTGGCACGCGGCGCAGCGCGCAGCCCTCGGCTCAGGCCCAATGGGGCTTCCAGCCTGGCGCGATCCCGAGCGCGTCCTGCACCCGGCACTCGACGCCGACGAGGTCGAGACCGTTCGGGCAGCCGTCTGGGAGGTGCTCGACGGCCGCCGCCTCACGCGCGACGAGCTCGCCGAGGCGGTCGTGAAGCGGGTTGGCGCCGCGCCGCGAGCACGTCTCCGGTCGGGATTCGCGTTCTTCCACTCGGACCTCTGCCAGGGGCCGCCGCAGGGGTCGCGGATCACGCTCGTGCGGCCGGACCAGTGGATCGAGCAGAGGCAAAGCGTGGAGCCCCGGGAAGCGCTGCGCGAGGTCTGCCGGCGGTTCCTGCGCGCCTACGGACCGGCCCGCCCGGCCGACTTCATCGCCTGGTTCGGAGCTGAGGCGTTCCGGGCGGACGAGGCGAGGGCACTGTTCGACGAGCTCGGCGTCGAGGAGATCGAAGTCGAGGGCCGCCGATCCTTCGTCCTGCCCGGCGACACGTCGTTCCCGGCGCCGAGCCGTCAGGTGCGGCTGCTCCCGGAGTACGACGCGTACACGATGGGGTTCCGCGAGCGCGACCAGCTCATCCCGGAGCCCGTGCGAGAGCTGATCGCGAACCATCCCCGCGGCCGCTACGAGGGGCCGGCGGCGACGCGGCTCGTGCTGGTGGACGGAGTCGCTACGGGCCTGTGGGAGCGGCACAAGCGCGGCAGGCGGGTCGAGCTGCACGTCCGGCTCACGCGCCGCCTCGAAAGGGCGGCTCGCGCGGAGCTTCGACGCGAAGCCGAGCGCATCGGCGCCTTCCTGGGGCTCGAGCCCGTGCTCGGCGGCTCGAGCTGACTACTTCCCGCCGGGCCGGCCCATGCTGAACTTCGTGGGTCGGCTGGCGGCGGCGAGATCCTCGAGGGAGCTCGGCGGCGGTGTGAAAGCGCCTCCCTGTGCGGGAGCGGGCTCCTCCGGCTCGGGGACCGGCGCCTCGGCCTCGGCTGCGGGCTCGACGGGAGGTTCGGGCTCGGGTTCGGGTTCGGGCTCCGGCTCGGCCGCGGCCTGTTGCTCGGGCTCCGGCTGGACGGCGCCGGAGTGCGCGCCCGCGAGCAGCTGCTCGGCTTCGTTGCGCGCGGCTTCCACGGTGCCGTGAGCGTTGGAGAGAAGGCTCTCTGCCTCCGAGCGGGCAGTCCCCAACACGGTGTCCGCCTCGGAGCGGGCGGCGCCCACGAGGCTCTCGGCCTCCGAGCGGGCGGATCCCAGAAGCATGTCCGCCTCGGAACGGGCGGCGCCCAAGAGCGTCTCCGCCTCGGAGCGGGCGGCACTCAACGCAGCCTCGGCCTCCGAGTGGACACCCTCCGTCGCAGCCTCGGCCTCGGCGCGGGCGGAGCCGACGAGGCGTTCTGCCTCGCCCCGCGCCGCCTCGACTGCCATGTCAGCCTCCGACCGCGCCATGGCGGCGATCGACTCGGCCTCGGCCCGGGCGGCGGCCAGCCTTGCGGCGGCCTCCTCGTCCACGGACGCCAGCCGAGCCTGCGCCTCGTTCGAGGCTTCCGTGGCCTGCCGGCGCTGCTCCGCGATCTCCTGCTCCGCCTGAGTGACCTCCTGACGGGAAGCGTCGAGCTCGCGCTTGAGGTGATCGAGCTCCTTCTCGCGCTCGTCGAGGGCGAGCCGGCGCAGCCGGACCTCCTCCTCGGTGCGCGTGATCCTGTCCTTCGACGTCTCCTGAGCGTCGCGCTCGATGCGATCGGCAAGCTCGACTGCCGCCCGGACGAGCTCGAGTGCCTCGAGCCTTGCCGAGCGGTTGTCGGAGGTGAAGCCGGAGCCGCCGTCCGGCGCGTCGGGATTCGGAGGCAGCCGTTCGAGCTGAGGGAGCGCGATCACGTCGGCGACCGGGTCGGCCTCGTGCCGAAGCTCGCCTTCTTCCCTCGCCACGGGATGCACCTCGTTCCTGCTCGAGCCTCTTAGGCGTGAATCTCGCAGCCGAGGTAGACCAGGGCCTCGACGGCCTCGGTCACGAACGTGCTCGCCTGCTGAGCGTCGGCGAAGCTGTACGAGCGCGGCTCGGCTCCGTCCTCGCGCCCTTCGACCTCGACGTCGACGACACAGGCGTCGCCGAGATCACGCGCCCGCATCGTCACGACGGGCCGGCCGTACCGGCTCGCGCTGCGCACGAAGAGCTCGCGCGGCTCCGGCTCGGCTGCCTGAGGGCGGCCGCCCCTTCTCATCAGCGCGCGTCTGCGACGGCCTGCGCGACCACGTCGCGGTCGACGAAGCCCCTGAACTGCGAGGTGATGGTGCCCGGGCGCCGGACCACGAGAATCTCGGGCGTGTCGACGACTCCGAGCTTGTGGAGGAGCGCGGTGCCGGGGCGCTGATGGAAGACGTCGAGAATGACGTAGCCCGCGCTCGCATTGGCGGCGCCGGCCTGAGCCTCGGCGCGCGTGAGCGCCTGGTCATCGCCCTGCGGCGTGGTGACGGCCACCACGACGACGGAATGCTTCTGCAGCGCACGCGCGATCTGGACCGGCAGCCCGTGGGTGTGGAGCTTGGCGGCGGTGGCCGGATGCGTGTGCGTCTTGCTCGGTGTGGGAGTCGTCGTCGCGTGCGTCGTGCGGGTCGGAGTCGAGCTCGCGGTCGTCTGCGTGGGCGTGGTCGACTTGTTCTTCGTCATGACCACGTAGCCACCGCCGGCGACCACGACCAGCACGAGAAGTGCAACGAGGCGGATCTGGCGCGTGCTCAGCGTCGCGTTCATGGCCTTCCTATCGGCAGGCCCGGCGGCGCGGGCCTCCCTGGAATGGGGGATACGTAGAGAAAGGAAGAAAGAGAGAGGGCGCGGTTTCCCGCGCCCTCGGTCGTGCACGTGCTAGGCGAGTACTAGAACCCGGCGCAGGGGTCCGTCGTCACTGCCGGCGAGTCGTTGTCGCCGTTGATGACATCGCCACCCGGGCCCTTGACGTACGCCCAGTGGCCGGCGTCGACGGCCGAGATGCAGTACTTCTGGTCGTCGGTCGCGCTGCCGACGGCGGACACGACGCCGGTGGAGCCGGCGGTCGAGAGCTTCAGACCGGAGTCGTACTTGGTCTGCAGGGTGCCCGCATCCATGGCGGCGTACGACTGCGGATCCTGGTCCGAGTAGTAGGCCTCGGCGTCAGGAATCGCCGCGCGGACGTCCGACATCGCCGCGGTCTGCTGAGCCTTCTTCTGGAAGCCCAGGTACGACGGGATGGCGATCGCCAGCAGGACGCCGATGATGATCAGGACGACGAGGAGCTCGATGAGCGTGAAGCCGCTCTCGTCCCGTGTGTTGATCCTCTGTCTGAGGGAATGCATGCAGTCTCCTTTGGTAGGACGGGTAACCCAGACGCGGCCTGTATCGGCAGCGAGCCCGGCGGCGCATCCCCCCCGTGCGAGTGATTCGCGTCACCCCCGGCATCCCCCGCGGTGAGGGAGGCCGGTCCGGGGTGGGTTCGGGCCTCTCCCTCGACTGAGTGATTCCCTGCGACCTCCCTAAAGCGAGCGACAGCACCCGCCGATAGCTCGGTCGCATGACGCCGCAGCCTTTCTCAATCGACACGCTTCTCGAGCGCGTTGCCGCCGAGGACGCCTCCGACCTCCACGTCACCGCGGGGTCGCCGCCTCTGCTTCGCGTTCGCGGCAGGCTCGCCCCGATCGACGGGCTGGAGGCCCTCGATCCGGAGGAGACACGCGACCTTCTCTATCGCGTTCTTTCCACGGAGCAGCAGAAGCGGCTCGAGATCGACCGCCAGATCGACTTCTCCTATTCGGTCCCCGGCGTCGCCCGCTTCCGTGTCAACGTCTACTTCCAGCGCGACACGCTCGCCGCTGCCTTCCGCCTCGTGCCGAGGCTCATCAAGTCGGCCGCGGAGCTCGGGCTCCCCGAGGTGCTCCTCCAGCTGGCGCGTGAGCCGCGCGGCCTCGTTCTCGTGACCGGCCCGACCGGCTCCGGTAAGTCGACGACGCTGGCGACGATGATCGACTCGATCAACGAGAGCCGGCCTTTGCACATCGTGACGATCGAGGATCCGATCGAGTTCCTCCACCAGCACAAGACCTCGGTCATCAACCAGCGCGAGGTCGGCGCCGACGCCAAGGGATTCGCCGAGGCGCTGCGCGGCGCGCTCCGCCAGGACCCCGACGTGATCCTCGTCGGCGAGATGAGAGACCTCGAGACGATCTCGACCGCGCTGACGGCGGCCGAGACCGGTCACCTGGTGCTCGCAACTCTGCACACGCAGAGCGCGCCGAGCACGGTCGACCGCATCATCGACGTGTTCCCGTCGGCCCAGCAGGGCCAGGTGCGGATGCAGCTCGCCGCGTCGCTCCAGGGAATCGTCACGCAGACGCTGCTCCCGAGCGCCGACGGCCGCAAGCGCGTGCCGGCACTCGAGGTGCTCCTGCCCGACGACGCCGTCCGGAACCTCATCCGACAAGGCAAGACCGAGCAGATCTATTCCGTGATGCAGACGAACACGACGCGCGGCATGCAGACGATGGAGCAGTGCCTCGCCGACCTCGTCGTGCGTAAGCAGATCACCCAGGAAACCGCGCTCGCCGTCACCGGCCGGCGCGAGGAGTTCGAGGCGCAGCTCGCTCGCAGCGGCGTCGCACCCCGCACCGATGACCACCTTCCCGAGGCCCTCCGTGGCCTCCGAGTCGCAGGAGCCTGACAGTGAGCGGATTTTCCGAGATGCTGAAGAAGGACATCTCCTTCAAGCGCAAGCCCTCGGCGAAGGCCGAGACCAAGGCCGCGAAGACCGAGATCACGGCGAAGGCCGAGACTCCGTCGGCCAAGACCGAGGCCACCGCGACGACGCAGGAGACGACGCCGAAGAAGCGCAGCCTCTCGCTGCCGAAGCGCGCGCCCAAGCAGAAGACCATGTCGGCGAGCACGAACGGCCGGCACAAGCAGGTCGTCGGGCTGAGCGTCGGCGCGTCGCAGCTCGCGGCCGCAGTCGTCGTCAACAACGGCCGGCCCAAGCTGGTCAAGGCCGCCCGGCACACGCTTCCGCCCGAGATCGTGGTGGGAGGCGAGGTGCGCGACTCCGAGGCGCTCGCCAACGAGATCGCCGCCTTCTTCTCCGCCGCCGATCTCCCGCGCAAGAACGTCCGCCTCGGCATCGGCAGCAGCCGGACCGGCGTCCGCGTCTTCGAGCGGCCCGATGTCGACGACCCGCGCCAGCTCGCCAATGCGATCCGGTTCCGCGCGTACGAGACCCTGCCGATTCCGATCGAAGAGGCGATGCTCGACTACCAGATCCTCGAGGAGGCGAACGCCCCCGACCGTGTGCTGCTCGCCGTCGCCTACCGCGATCTCGTCGACCGCTTCACGGCCACGTGCACGGCGGCGAAGATCGAGCTCGTCGGCATCGACATCGAGGCCTTCGCCCTGCTCCGCGCCGTCGGCGGCGAGCCGCTGACCGCGGGCGAGCGGGCCGAAGCTGCCCGCGTGGCGGTCTCGATCGGGCACGACCGCACCACGGTGGCGGTCTCCGACGGGCGCCTCTGTGAGTTCACCCGTGTTCTCGACTGGGGCGGCGCCCGCGTCACGGCCGCCATCGAGCGCGCGCTCGACGTCGACGCCAAGGAGGCCGAGCAGATCAAGTGCTCGCTCGACATCTCGGCCACGACGGAGGAGTCCGAGCCCGCCGACGAGCGCACGAACAAGGCCACCGAGGCAGCGCGCCGCGAGGTGAACGGCCTCGCCCGCGAGCTCGCCTCGTCCCTCCACTTCTACCAGGATCAGCCTGACTCTCTGGGCTTCGCCGAGATCACCGTCACCGGCGGCGGCGCCCACCTTCAGGGGCTCGCCGAGCAGCTCGAAGAGCTGATCGGCATCAGCGTCCGTGTCGCCGACCCGTTCGCGCGCGTCGGCTCCGGGCACGGCATCAGCTCCAACGGCCAGGACGGCGCACTCGCCGTCGCAATCGGACTGGGAATCGAGGACTGATGCGCGCCGTCAACCTTCTCCCCCGCCAGCAGGTCCAGCAGACTCGCGAGCGCCCGAACGCACTCGTCCTGCTCGCCGCGATCGGCGGCGGGGCCGTCCTGCTCGCGCTCGTCGCGGGAACGCTTGTTGCGAACCGCAGCGTCGACCGCGAGAAGCAGGCCCTTGCCTCTGCGCGGGCCGTGCTTGCAGTGACCCCCGACCATCACCTCTCTGCGCAGACGCAGTCCTTCCGCCAGCAGGTGCTCACCCAGCGTGAGCAGCGGTCGCTTGCCCTCGCCACGGCACTCGGCAAGCGCGTCTCGTGGGATCGCGTCCTCCGCCGCTTCGCACTCGTCCTGCCCGACGACGTCTGGCTCAACAGCGTGACCGGGAACGTCCCGCTCGATCCGGCACCGACGACCGCGACGACATCGAGCACGCTGCCGGCGGCGGCCACCGAGCTGACCATCGTGGGCTACACGTACTCGCAGGCCAGCGTCGCACGGCTCCTCGAGCGGCTCTCGGTCGTCCCGGACTTCACGGACGCCCAGCTCAAGAGCAGCCAGTCGACGACCGTCTCCAACCAGAAGGTCATCAGCTTCACGATCGTGGCGAACATCCGCAACGGAAAGGGGGCCTCGTGAGCGCCCGTCTCGCCAGTCTCCCGAAGCCGGCTCAGTTCGCACTCGTGGCGGGCCTGCTGGTTCTCGTCCTCCTCGTGGGCTACTTCAGCCTGATCTCGCCGAAGCGCTCCTCGGCCGCCGATCTGAAGCAGCAGACGGCCGCGGTGCAGAGCCAGATCGACAAGAACCGCTCGTCGGCGTTCACGCAGGCGCTGCCGGCGGTGCGCTCCGCAAGCGTCTTCAAGGTCACGCAGGCGATGCCGAACAAGCTGGACACGCCCGACGTGATCCTCGAGCTGAACGCCCTCGCGCAGAAGTCCGGGATCTCGTTCGACTCGATCGCGCCGGGTGGAGCCTCGTCGACTTCCACGACGACCATCTCGGCCGACCCCTTCGCCACTGAGCCGATCCAGGTCCAGTTCACCGGCAGCTTCTACAACCTCCTGACGTTCCTGCAGCGCGTGCGCAACCTCGTGCGCGTGCAGAACGGCAAGCTCTTCACTGCCGGCCGCCTCTTCGACGTCAGCAGCGTCAGCCTCGCCCAGGGCGAGAAGGGCTGGCCGCAGGTTCAGGCCACGCTCACGCTCAACGAGTTCGTGCCGCAGTCGGTGCCGGCGACCACGCCCGCCGCCGGCAGCACCGATACCACCTCGACGACCACGCCGGCCACGACGACCAGCTCGAACTCCACGTCGGCGGCCCCGAGCACGAGTGGAGGGACTTCATGACCCGCAGGCAAAAGAAGATGGAGGACCTCCGGGCGGCCAAGGACCGGAAGATGAAGAAGGTCGCAATCGGGCTCTCGGTCGTCCTCGTAGCCGTTCTCGTGTTCGAGGTGCCCAAGGTCCTCCACTCGGGCGGCGGCGGCTCGGCCCCGGCAACGGCCGTCGCGACGACGCCCGATACCTCCACCGCAGCGCCCACGACGGGGGCACCCACGACCACGCCTCCCGGCACCGCGGCGGCCGCCGTTACGACGACGGCGAGCACGAAGCTGCCGAACTCGGACACGCTGCCGAAGGTCGGCAAGGCGCAGCTCTACTCCTTCAGCCACTTCGCCGCCAAGGACCCGTTCGTCCAGCAGGTCTCGGTCGCGCCCACGCAGGGCGCACAGAGCGGCTCGAGCACGACGAGCTCCGGCTCCAGTTCTACAACCTCCGGCTCGACGGGGACCGCCGCCGCGGTGACCCAGCACCAGTCGACGCGCGTACTCGCCGTGACGGGCGCGGCGCGGATCTCGGTCAACGGCCGTGTGCAGATCGTGCGCACCGGCACGAGTTTCCCGAGCTCCAACCCGCTCTTCCGGCTGGTTTCGGTCGGCAACGGCGTCGCACGGATCGGGATCGCAACCGGCTCCTACTCGAGCGGTGCACGGACCGTCTCCCTCGTCGCCGGCCGCTCGCTGACGCTCGTCGACACGGCTGACGGCATTCGCTACGAGCTCAGGCTCCTCTCCAGGTAAGCGCACGATGGCCGGATTCGCCTACACCGCGATCAGCATCGAGGGCCTCGAGACCGTCGGGGAGATCCACGCCCCCGACCTCGAGGCCGCACGCGAACAGCTCCGCATCCGCGGCCTGCTTGCGCAGACGCTCCGCGAGCTGCCGGCGAGCGGCACGGAGGGGCTCCGCACGACGTTCAAGAAGATCAAGCCGCGCTCGATGCAGATCTTCTCGCGCCAGTTCGCGACGATGATCGAGGCAGGCCTGAACATCGTCGCCTCGCTGGTGATCCTCGAGCAGCAGACCGACGACCCGTATCTCGCAGGGATCATCGGCGAGCTCCGCGCGGACGTCGAGGGAGGTCTCCTTCTCTCCCAGGCGATGGCGCGCCACCCGAAGGTGTTCGACGAGCTCTACGTCTCGATGGTGCAGGCCGGCGAGGCCTCGGGAATGCTGGACAACGTCCTCGACCGCGTCGCGGATCAGATCGAGAAGGCGACGAAGCTCAAGCGCCGCGTGAAGGGCGCGATGGTGTATCCGACCGTCGTCTTCACGTTCGCCAGCCTCGTGCTCGTGGCGATGCTCCTGTTCATCGTCCCGATCTTCGCGAAGATCTTCACCGAGCTCCACGGCCAGCTGCCGATGCTCACGCGGGTCGTCCTCGGTGCCTCGAACCTGCTGCGCGACCGCTGGTACATCGTCTTCCCGCTGATCGGGTTCACGATCTGGGGCGCGCTCCGCTACAAGAAGACCGATTCGGGCCGGCAGAAGTGGGACCGGTTCAAGCTCCACGCCCCTGTCAAGATCGGCGACGTCGTACTGAAGGTGACGATGGCGCGGCTCCTGCGCACCCTCGCCACGCTCGTCGCCGCCGGCGTCGACATCATCAAGGCGCTCGACATCGCCGGCGCGACGGCGGGCAACTACCTCGTCGAGAAGGCGCTGGCGGAGGCACGGGTCAAGGTGCAGGAGGGCGTTCCGATCGCGGAGCCGCTGTCCGCCGACCCACTGTTCCCGCCCATGGTCAGCCAGATGGTCCGGATCGGCGAGGAGACGGGAGAGCTCGAGCAGATGCTGTCGAAGATCGCGGACTTCTACGAGGACGAGGTCGACAGCGCGATCCAGTCCCTGACCTCGATCATCGAGCCGCTGATGATGATCGGCGTCGGCTTCATGGTCGGGATCATCATCATCTCGATGTACCTCCCGATGTTCAAGCTGATGCAGCTGATCGGGAACCAGTAGCAATCCCGATCGGGCGACCGGCGATCCGCGACACGACATAGATCGCCAGAATCGCGGCGCGCTCGAGCCCCCGAGCCTTGGCCGGGTCGGATAGATCCCCCTGCAGGAGCTTGTCCAGCGCGCGGAACGTGACCGGGAGCCGGATGAGCGCATACGTCGCGCGCGGGAACCGCTCGAAGGCGCGCTTGGCGCCCCAGCCGGCGCGCGTGAGCGGCGTGATCCGCCGTTCCACCGCTGCGTGATAGGCGTCGAGATTCTCGGCGCGGCCGGCGAGCACGTCCAATGCGGCGTCGGAGACGAGCCGGGCGGAGAGGAACGCCTCGTACATGCCGTCGCCGGTGAACGGGTCCACGAGCCCGGCAGCGTCGCCGATCACGGCCGTCTTGCCGCGGGCGAGCTTCGACCCCGGCAGCCGCTGCGGCAACCGGTAGCCCCGGATGTCGCTGGCCGCGTCCGGGTCGATCCCGTAGGTCTCGCACATCCGCCGCAGCTCGGCCCGCAGGCGCGGCCCTTCCTCTGGGTTGCCGCCCACCCCGACGTTCACGTGGTCGCCCTTCGGGAAGATCCAGCCGTAGCCGCCGCGGATGACTGCGATCTCGACCGCCATCGCGCCGGCCCAGCGCGCCTCGTGCGGGTAGTTCGCCTCGAGCGCGACGCCGTGGAAAATGCCTTCTGCGAGCCCGAGCTGCTTCGCCGAGGCCCCGTTGCAGCCGTCGGCGCCGATCACGATGCGGGCGTCGAGCTCGCGCGCGTCTGCCGTCTCCCCCTCACGCACCTCGACGCCGGCGTCGGCGGCCCGCTCGAGGAGGAAGTGGTCGAGGCGCCGGCGCTGCGTCATGTAGACGAGCGGCCCACGGGCGCGGCGGGTGATGCGGTGGCGGTAGCGAAGGCCGCACTCCAGCCGGTCGACGACGTCCTCCACGACGGGCTCGATCGAGAACGGAAGCAGCCGCGCCGCGCGGGCGGTGACGCCGCCGCCGCACGGCTTGTCGCGCGGAAACGTCGACTTGTCGAGCAGCAGGACACTGGCCCCGCCGGTCGCGAGGTGGTACGCGGCGGTCGAGCCCGCCGGTCCGGCTCCCACGATTGCCACGTCGTAGCTCGGCGCAGTGCTCCGCACGCCCGAGAACGTAGCTGCACTGCCGGGACTACAATGCGCAACCCCCGGGGGTGTGCCCGAGCGGCCAAAGGGAACGGGCTGTAAACCCGTCGGCTCAGCCTACGGAGGTTCGAATCCTCCCGCCCCCACTCACTCACTCCGTCGGGCTACGCCGTTGCGGGGAGTAGCGCCTCCGCTTCGCGGACGAAATGCTTGGCGTC
>Ga0207693_10001539_pt1 | contig 20376 bp, 17 predicted proteins | sample LARL81metaG_FD_184347 | JGI IMG/M metagenome (GOLD analysis project Ga0207693, IMG submission 184347) | Corn, switchgrass and miscanthus rhizosphere microbial communities from Kellogg Biological Station, Michigan, USA - LAR L8-1 metaG... | ecosystem: Host-associated > Plants > Roots >... | reverse complement strand
TGGTCACCGACGGTGGGCTCGTCCTTCGGTAGCCCAGCACCACCGCCGTATCGGACTGTCGCCCGCGGTCGGGACGCCATCCCGACCACGGGCACTACCGCCGGTTGCCGTTGCGTCGCATTGAACGGGGCGCCGGGCTGGTGGCCGCGGGCCGGTCCGCCGAACCCCATCGACTGTTTCGAAGTGGTTCTGGCCGAGCCGTCGTCGGCCACATCGGAGCAGTTTTTCGCCCGCTACCCCGTGCCGGTCTTCTTCGAGGCATCCGGTGTCGGCGTTCGTCGAAGGTCTTCTGCCGGAAAGGAATCTGCGCTCGCACATCGCCAGCCAGGCCGGCGTACATGCAACTGACACCATGAGCCTGCTTGAGCGGGTTGGGGCCGAATACGCGGGCGCCGTTCAGATTCTGCCCCAAGGGCGTCGTTCCGGGCGCCGGCCATGTGCGCAGGCTCAGCAACCGGGGGATCACCACATTGGTCGCCGATTTGCCGACCTGCCACTTGCCCGAGCGGCGCGACACCTCAGGCGTCCTTGGCCGGCGTACAGGACAAGGTGCTGCTGGTGGCGCTGCCCGGCGTGGCCGCACACGCAGAGGCGGTGCGGTGCGCGGCGGACGTGCCGAATTCCGCGGCGGATCCTCCTCAGCACGGTGACCGACCGATCGCTCGAGTAGACTGAGCAGCGGCTCAAGAGCTATCAAGTGCTTCCAGTTAGTAGCCCCTCAAGCGCAACGGGTGTAGCGAACGAAGGTAACGTCGTAGGTATAGGAGGACCGCCTCATGTCGTGCATGAGTACGCCGTGTGAGCGGTCGACACGGCAGCGATGGGGCCGTTTAAGCCGCACCACACGGCCCGTCCTCCGCGTATGCGCGGGTAGGTGCGCTTGTGTCTGAGCTCATCGTTGCCCCTCGCCCGGTCGCCGAGTCGCGCGATTCGTGGCGCCACTACGAGCCTCTGGTGCTCGACAAGCCACTCGCCGCCGCTCTGTCAACCTTCGTTGATTTCGGCTTCCACGGCGCCACGATCCGCGACATCGCTCATCGCGCCGGGCTCTCGGTGCCGGGGCTCTACCACTACTACCCGAGCAAGCAGCGCATGCTCGCCGAACTGTTCAACCGCTCCATGACCGACCTGCTTCAACGTAGCCGTTCAGCACGCGCGGAGGGGCGGGTCGCGGCTGAGCGCTTCGCTCTGCTCATCGAATGCCTGGTGCTGTACCACACTTACCGTCAACAGCTGGCGTCGTTGGGGAATAGCGAAATGCGCGGCTTGGAGGAACCCGACCACGCCAAGATCGTCGCCTACCGCAACGAGCAACAGCGGATGCTCGACGAGGAGGCCCTTGAAGCGCGCCGACTCGGCATGTTCACCACGCCTCGGCCGCGGGAAGCAGCGCGGGCCATCGCCACGATGTGTACGGCCATTACCCAGTGGTACAAAGCTGATGGTCTGAAGACCCCAGAGGAGATTGCGGCCGAGTACGTGGATTTCGCACTCACCCTGATGAAGTTCGACAGTTAGGGACGGGACCACCAGTCCGCTCACTGCTCTGGGAGTACGACAGGCACCGGCACTCCGATGATCACATAGCTAGCGTTTTCATGATCACCCACACCCGTGCCCGCCCTCCCGCTGGACAAGCAAGATCACCTCACCGGCCACCTACTGCCGGAGCCGCTAAAGCCACGTGCGCCGATCCATGCTGAGCCCGCTCACGCTTTACGCGCCGGGGGCTACCCCATGCGCGATCGCCAAGCCGTCGCTCATCGAGCGCAGGCCCTGGCTGCCGAACAGCCGCAGCACGTCCATGATCTCGGTCAGCGACGCGCCTCGACTGCGGGCTCCCCGGAGATGAATCGCGAGGCCGCGCTCGTACATGTGGGTGCACGAGGCGTCGATGCCCATGTAAAGCAGCTCCATGAATTTGTGAGAGAGGATTCCGTTGTCCCACGGCCCCCGGGCGAAAACCAGGTAGGCCTCGAAGAACTCCTCATCCAGCCGGAGGAGGCGGTCCCAGTGGTCGTTCCAGAAACCCCACGCGGCGATCCACCGCTCCTTGAGTGCGACCTGGGAGGCAGTGAGCTCACCGTCGACCCCCGCCTCGGGGTCGAGCTCGATCAGCGCCGTCATCGCGATGCTGTGCGCATGCCCGCCGAGCACCGCGACGGCCAGCAAGACCTCATCGAGCTCACGGACGGTTGCGCCGCTGAGCAATGCACGCGCGGCGTGCGCCTGCATCATGGTCCCGTCTGCCGCCGTCGCGGCCGCTGCGGCGCCGAAGAGGATCAGGTCCCGGTCCTTGTCACTGAGCGCCCGGCAGGACGTGACCGTCGTGGTGAACGCCGCGACCTGCTCAGCGTAACGGGGGTCGGCGTCGAAGGCGTCAGCCCAGAACCGACGGTCGGTTCCGAGCGCCGCGCTCACCGCCCCGACCGGATCGACGAGATGCGAGGTCGTCTGCGAACTCAATTGGGTCACCCTTCGTGGTCGTGTGCACTGTCGGTCGACTAGTGCTAGGTCAGGCCGCCATCAATGGCGATAGGAGGCCGAGTTGATGAAGCGGGCGCATCGCGGGCTCGGCTTCGCCTCGGCGATGCGCAGCATGGGGGTGTCCACGAACCCGCAGCAGCGCGTTGGCCCGCGCCCCCTGCCCGGCGCATTGGTGGGCGATCGCCCGGTCAGCGCCGCGACCCCAGCCTTTCCCCGGGTATCGCCGCCGTCGACGGTCATGACGTGCACCGAGTTACCGCGGAAGTGCAGCCCAGCCTGCCGAACGTCGGAGCCGAGATCTATGCCGAGCGGGACCACCGCGCCCCGGCGAACTGAGGCGGTCGCCTCGCGGACGTGCTCCTCAGAGATGAGGTTCAGCTTTCCGACTTCGTCGTCTGGGCCGCACCGACCCCAATTCCCGACCCGCCTAGCGAGGCTACGGAATTCGTTCATGGACGCCGTCGTCACAATGTCGTCTCCTCGTCTCAAGTGGGAAGCCGCTCGTAGATCCACGATCCCCGAGAGCGCTCAAGACGACCCCAGCGCAGCCCCGGGAAATGCGCGGCGGCAAAGGGTAAGCGCCGGTCGGCGACGATCTTTCGGATTCTGTCGAGTGCGGCCATGCCGGCGTCGTGGTCCACGTGATGGATGAAGTCCCAGTCCTCGCCGCACAACTCGGCCTCCGTGTGCACGAGGTCGCCAAGCAGCATTCCCTGCTCTCCCGCGGAATCGAGCATGACGACCGTCGAACCCGGTGTATGCCCACTGGCCTCTATCGCGACGATCCCGGGCAGTACCTCGTCGTCGCTCTCGAAAAATTCGAATCGGTCGGCTGCGGGAGCGAGGCGGTTACGCGCGGCGTCCTCGGCGGGATTGGAGCGGGACGACTCCCAAAGGGGTAGGACGTAGTCCGGCGAGTTGAAATAGTCCCAGTCGCGCCGATCGCATCGGTATGTCGCCCGCGGGAAGAACGGCCGCCCATGCTGGGTCGCCCACCCAATGTGGTCGAGGTGCAGGTGGCTGAAGACCACGTCGGTGACCTCCGACGGTTGGGTCCCGGTCGCCAGCAGTGCGGACCGAAAGCCGCCGCCCAGCCAGGGGTAGACCGGATGTGACCCGATCCCGGCGTCTAGGACCACCGTCCGGCCGCCGCCGCGGATCAGGAAGCCTCCGACAGTGCTGAGATAGTTGCCAGTGCACGGGTCGAGGAAGTGATCGTATGGGGCCCAAGCCCTGTCGTCCCGGTTCCGGTAGAGCAAGGACGGGTCGGAGGAGATCTCCCCGTCGACGAGTGGCCAGATCGTGAAGTCGCCGATCCTCATCGAGACGTTCCTCGTCGGCACCTGCTGGTCGGCCGGAGCCAGTCGGACCAGCTCACCAGATCAGACCCGTGTGTGGTGCACCGCCCATTCACCTCGAAGCGAGCATCGCTGCTGACAGCCTGGCGCGAACCGCACCCGGATGCGCCGACCGGCTGTGTCGGCCGGGCCTCGGTCCGCTCGGCCAATGGCAGGCGTCGCCTTGAGACCAGCACAATCAATCCCCTCTGATTGACCGAAAGCGCGATTCAACTCTGACAGGGCCAGCCCGAGCGAGCGATCGCTCGGGTATGCGGGGCCGATATTTCCATGTGTTCCGCCGTGTGTCAACGCTGTGCCTTCAGCGCCGACGGTAAGCCTCCCGGTTACCTTCTTCGTGGTTCGTGATCAAGGCGCTGTGGTCGCCATGTCCGGCATGACTGACGCCCCAGTCGACCGCATGATCGCGGTGGTGGTGTCACCGGGATTGGTGGCATCGAAGGATCGCTGAATAGGGACATGGCCGCCCGCGGGGTAGGTCGGTGCCGGCCATCGATGCTCGACCGGCGACCACCGCGACAGACGAAAGACACCGAGCATGACCAGCGGATACAGCGTGCTCGTCGGTTTGGATGTCGGCTGGGGCAACCACCACGCCGTCGGCTTGGACCCAACCGGGAAGCGACCGCACGACGGGTCACTGCCAAATAACCAACCCAAGCTGCGGACGGACGCTGTTCGAACTACGTCCTCGGGGAATTTTGTGGTGGGGCGCCTGCTTTCGCCAAGTGGCGACTGCCGTGGCGGAGCGCGGTCTGAGGCTCTGGGGCAGCGGCGACAAGCTTAGGCAGGTCAGGCGCCCCTCCGCGGGACGCGGCTGGGTGATCGAACCGCCGCAGTCATGTTGCTCTCCGCCTCGGACGTTGACAGTCCGATGTGAGACCTGCCATACTTTCGGCACCGACCGATCGATCGCTCGGTCGCAGCCCGGCAAAGCGTGTCGGGCAGTGTTGGCCGACGACCACATAAAGATCAATCGAAGGAGATTGAGCATGCAGCTCTCCGTCATGTATGAGCTCTTCACGCCCCAGCCGATGGATGTGGACGCCGAGCACCGGATCATCCAGCAGACCCTCGATCAGATCGAGTTGGCGGACAAGCTGGGTTTTCGGGCCGCATGGGCGGTTGAGCACCATTTCCTGGAAGAGTATGCGCACAGTTCGGCGCCGGAAGTCCTGCTCGCCGCCGCGAGCCAGCGCACGACTCGGATTCGCCTGGGACACGGCATCGTTAACACGGTGCCTGCAATCAACCACCCGTTCCGGGTGGCCGAGCGTGTATCGACACTCGATCATGTGTCGAAGGGACGCGTCGAGTTCGGGTCGGGTGAAGGTGCCTCAGCTGTAGAGCTGGGTGGGTTCGGAGTTGATCCGGACCAGAAGAACGCGATGTGGGCGGAGGGGCTGGACTTCGTCATCAAGGCGATGACCGAGCGTCCGTTCGCGGGCTATTCCGGTGAGTTCGTGTCGGCGCCGGTCCGCAACGTGGTTCCCAAGCCCTACCAGCAGCCGCACCCGCCGCTGTGGATGGCAACCTCACGTCGGGAGAAGATCGGCACTGCTGCGAGGAAGGGTATTGGTGCGCTGGGGTTCTACTTTGTGGATCCACAGATCGCAGTTGAGTGGGTGCAGTATTACTACGAGGTTTTCGAGCGGGAAGCGGTTGCCGTCGGCTTTGCCGCTAATCCGTCGATCGCGTTGAACATTGGTATGCATGCAGCGCCTACGCGTAAGCAGGCGGTCGTGCAGTACCAGGATGCGTTCGACCTGTTCGGCTCTCAGACGGTTCATTACTACCGTGATGGCGAGCACGTTCCCGGCGTGACCAGCCCGACCGAGATCTTCGAGGCTCAAAAGGCAGCGAACGGTGCGGCGGTCCAGGTCGAGTGGGACAACAAAGAGCCGGCCGGGATCGGCACCGTCGACAACATCATGGCGTTGTGCGAGATCTACGAGAAGGCGGGCCTGGACGAGCTGCTGATCATGCCGCAAATGGCGTCGAGCGTCACTCACGAGGACGCGATGGCGTCGCTGGAACTCATCGGGACGCAGGTGATCCCGGAGCTGCACGGTCGGCACGAGGCGACCGAGCCCGCGCGGCGGAAGTGGAAGGCCGAGCTGGCCGAGAAGGCCGTCGCCCGTCGTACCGAGGCGCCTCGCAAGGCGGACCCCGGCTACCGAGTCAACCCGATCACCACGGGCATCAGCCGCACCATCGAGGACCTTGCCGCCGGCCGTGAACGGCGCGTGCGGGACCTGGTCGAGGGTACCGGGCGATGAAGATCGGCGACATCACCATCGAGGCGCTGATCGACGGCGAGACGGCGTATCCAGGTGAGTTCTTGTACACGAACAAAGAGCGCGAGGACTGGAAGGAGCACGAGCAGTTCCTCGACCCGTGCACGGGCAACTACGTCAACACCCTTGGCGGATTCCTGATCCGCAGCGGCGACCGGGTGATCGTCCTGGACACCGGGATCGGGTCCAAGCCCATGTACCCCTGGCTCGGCGGTGGCTTCCGCTCGTCGCTGCTGTCCAAGGGGGTCGCCCCCGAGGACGTGACAGATGTGGTGTTCTCCCATCTGCATCTGGACCACATCGGCTGGGCCGCACAGCACGGTAAGCCATTTTTCTCGAACGCGACTTACCGCTGCGACAGGCGTGATTGGGACTTCTTCGTCTCGCCCGACTACGAGATGCCCGAGTGGGAGTCGAGCACGTCGAATCCGGCGGAGGACTCCGCCGCGAACCGGCTTGCGCCCGTGGCCTCGCGCATGGAGTTCTTCGAGGGGTCGCAGGGGCTTTTCCCTGGCATCAGCACGATCGAGTCGAGTGGGCACACCCCGGGCTCCACCGTCCTTCTGCTGGAGTCGGGGGGAGAGAAGGGGCTGCTCCTGGGTGACCTCGTGCACTCCGAGCCGGAGCTGTACGACGACAACTGGGATTTCGTGAACCACGTCGATCACGACGCCGGCAGGGAGTCCATCGAGAAGATCCGCAAACTGATCCTCGACGAGGTCATCCCCTTCGCCGCCGCGCATTTCACGGGTATGCGCTGGGGCCGTCTGACGCGCAACCGCGTCGGCGATCCGCTTGGCTACGAGGCCCTGCCCGAGTAGCGACCGTCGCCGTCCGAGGACGACGACCACCATCTTGGTCCGCTGCGGGCGGGCCCGCCGCACCATCCGTGGCGGACGAGTGACCTTCTTTGGAAAGAGAACTATGGAGCTTCAGGGACGTACTGCAGTGGTGACCGGTGGCGGCTCGGGTATCGGGGCGGCTACGTCTGCTCTGCTGGCCGAGCACGGCGTCCAAGCGGTGTCGTGGGACATCGAGTCTGGGGCCGACGTGCAGGTCGACGTGACAAGCGAGGAGTCAATCGCCAAGGCGATGCGCGAGACGATCTCCCGCTGGGGTACGCCGAGCCTGCTCGTCGGGTCCGCCGGCGTTGCCAGCGTGAGCCCTCTGCTGGACATCGCGGTCGACGATTGGGACAAGGTTTTCGCGGTCAACGTGAAGGGGATCTTGCTCTCGATCCAGGCGGTGGCCCGCGCCATGATTGCCGCCGGGCTCGACGGCGCCATGGTGGCGGTGTCGAGTATCAACGGCATCCTCTCCGACCGCCAGCTGGCGACTTACTCCGCGTCGAAGGCTGCCGTCTACCACCTCGCACGGGTGGCCGCGGTGGAGCTCGGCCCGCACAACATCCGGGTGAACGCAATCGGGCCGGGGCCGACGGACACCCCGCTGCTGTCCCCGGCGTTCAGCGACGAGTTCATCGCGGCCGTGCGCAAGAACACACCGTTGGGCCGGCTGGGCTCTCCTGAGCTCGTGGCCGACGGCATCGTCAACTTATTGCGCTCGGATTGGATCACTGGCCAGGCCGTCATGGTCGACGGCGGCGCGTCGCTGATGTCGGCGCGGGGCGGCACCCGCGAGTTCGGCCCGATCGCGGCCAAGCCGGGTCACTGAACGAGCGCCGCGCACAGGTTGCGGGAGAGGAACGGGAGCATCATGACGAGTGGACAAGCACACGAGGGCGAGGTCGCTCTCGTCACCGGTGCCGCGCGAGGGCAGGGGCGGTCGCACGCCCTCGCCCTGGCCAGGGCCGGAGCGACCGTGGTGCTGGTCGACGCTCCCGAGCCGGTCGTGACCACGCCATATCCGCTGGCAACGGCCGAGGACCTAGCCCAGACGGCCAAGGAGATCGTGGCCGCAGGAGGACGCTGTCTGTCCTTCGCTGCCGACGTCCGGTCGCACTCGCGGATGCACGAGGTGGTGCGGGATACGGTCGCAGAGCTCGGTCGGCTCGACATGGTGCTGCCCAACGCGGGCGTCTACTCCGTCGGCACGGTCCAGAACCTGACCGAGCAGCAGTGGCGCGAGGTCATCGATGTGAACTTGACCGGTGTGTTCCACACAATCCAGGCGAGTCTCGAACCGCTCGCCGCGGCTCCGCGCGGCCGGATCGTCGCGACGGCGTCCGGGATGGGCCGGCGAGGCGCCGCCAACATCGCGCACTACGTCGCCTCGAAGTGGGGCGTGATCGGGCTGGTGAAGTCGGTGGCCATTGAGGTCGCGCCGTCGGGCATCACCTGCAATGCGGTGCTGCCGATGGTCGTCAATACCACGATGATCCACAATGAGCCCACCTACCGGCTGTTCGCTCCCCACATCGAGGCCCCCGGCATCGAGGACGCGAAGCCGGGCTTCGGCTCCTCGAACCCAATGGGGGTTCCGTGGGTCGAGCCGTCGCACATCACGGACGCCGTGATGTTCCTGCTCTCCGACAAGGCGCGCTACATCAGTGGCGAGGCCCTCAACATCTCGGCCGGGGGGATGGCCTCAAATGCGACGTAACCCGGGTGTAAAGGCGCCCAGCACACAACTCGCCGGGCCCGCCCGCGCAGAGCACGACCACCACAGGAGCCGGAGCTTCGCGATGGACGAAACCACACACCGACCGTCGGCCGCGCACCCGAGGATAGCGATCATCGGAGCGGGCGTCAGTGGGCTCGCCCTCGGCGTGAAGTTGCTTCGCGCCGGCATCGGGGACTTCGACATCTTCGAGGCGGATAGCCGCCTCGGCGGGACCTGGTGGCAGAATCAGTACCCGGGCGCGGCCGTCGACGTCCACTCGATGCTCTACCAATTCTCCTTCGCCAATCACCATTGGCGGCGCACCCACGCGGTGCAGCACGAACTCCTGGAGTACCTGGAGAACACCGCGAAGCGCTTCGGGGTCGACAAGCACATCCGGCTCAACACAAGCGTCGAGTCGGTGCACTGGGACGAGCCCCACCACCAATGGCGCGTTTGCACGGCCGACGATGAGTACACCTACTCGATCGTCGTCGCCGCCACCGGGTTCCTAAACGACCCCAACTTGCCGACCTGGCCTGGCCTGTCGGACTTCAAGGGCGTCAAGTTCCACACGTCGCAGTGGCGACCGGACACCGTGGACGTGACCGGCAAGCGGGTCGCGGTGGTCGGCGTCGGCTCGACGTCGGTGCAGATCGTCCCAGCCATTCAGCCCCTGGCTGAGCAGGTCCTCGTGTTCCAGCGGGAGCCCGGTTGGGTGCTGCCCAAAGGTGCCCGCGACTTCAGCGACGAGGAGTTCGAGAAGTACCGAAGTCCGCTGCGGCGCAAGCTCGTGCGTTGGAAGATGGCGATCGAGGCAGAGTGGCAGTTCGTCACCGGCCCGGTCTACGTCGCCGGCAACCGACGCAACCGCAGGGCCGAGCAGGCCGCTAGGGACTACATCAACAGGGTCTTCAAGGACCGCCCAGACCTGCGCGATGCGGTCACCCCGAACTACCCGTTCTCGGGCAAGCGCCGGGTGCTCTCCGACGACTACTACGAGTCGCTGCTCAATGACAATGTGAAGCTCATCCCGCGGGCGGTCACCCGGGTCACCGAAGCCGGGCCGGTGGACGTGGACGGCACCGAGTACCCGGTGGACGTACTTGTCATCGCCAGCGGCTTCAAGGCCTCGGCGTACCTCTCGCGGCTCGGGGTCTTCGGGACCGACGGCAAGGACATCCAGAAGGTGTGGAGCGACGGGGCCTTCGCTCTGGCGGGCATGACGGTTCCCGGCTTCCCGAACTTCTACATCATGTACGGTCCCGGGACCAACGGCGCGGGGCAGATCAGCGTCAACTCGCTGGCCGAAAACCAGTCGACGTGGATCATCAACGACATCCGCCGGATGGAGCGCAACGGTTACACCGCGATCGAGACCCGCGCGTCGGTGACGGACCTATACAACCGCTGGCTGCAGAAGCGGCTGGAGCGCACGGCATGGGCCAAGGCGAGCAACTACATGAAGGGTCCTTCCGGCAAGATCGTCACCCAGTTCCACGGCGGCGTCACCTTGTACTGGTTGCTGCTTAAGGTGCTTCGCCCACTCGGCTCATTCGGGCGGCGACTGGCCGATCACCGCAGGCCCGCTAGCTGCCCGACCGCGGCGAGTGAACCCATCTATCTGGAACATGCCCGCCAGCGCGAGGTGCTACCCGACTGACGGGCACGAATCCCCTGAGGTCCATCGACGTCGAACGTGAATCACTGAACGAAGGAGCCGCAAATGATATGGCAAACGGGTCGGCCGGACGCGAACCTGGCGTCCGAGTTCCGTGAGGTGATGTCCAGCGTCGCCACGCCGGTGTCGGTCGTGACGACGATGGGTGGTGGGGGCCAGCCGTTCGGTACGACGGTAAGCGCATTCGCCTCACTGTCGATGACGCCGCCGATGGTCCTCGTCGCGCTCGACCAGGGTTCCGACCTCCTCGACCAGGTGCGCAGGAGCGGCGTGTTCGGGCTGAACGTCTTGGCCTCCGATCAGTCGGAGCTGGCCCTGGCCTTCGCCCGCAAGGGCGGCGCGAGCAAGTTCCGGGCGGTCGAGTGGGAGTTGCACTCGGGGCTGCCGCGGCTGCCCGGCGCGGTCGGCTGGCTGGCCTGCATGGTCGACGGGCTTGTCGACGGCGGTGACCACGTCGTGGCACTCGGGCACGTCCGTGTCGCCGAGACCGCCGAGGGTCATCCGTTGATCTACCATCGCCGTACGTTTGGCACGCGGCAACCGCTCGAGGTGGCGGGATGAACGCCCTGACGCCGACGGGGACGGTCGAGGAGGCGGTTGCCGCGCTACTGGCCGGCCGAATGATTGTCGTCGTCGACGACGCCGATCGGGAGAACGAAGGCGACCTCGTGCTGGCGGCCGAGACCGTCACCGAGGAGCAGATGGCCTTTCTCGTGCGCCACACGACCGGGATCATTTGCGTCCCTATGCCGTCCGAGCGCGTCGATGAGCTCAAGCTCCCACAGATGGTCGAGGACAACACCGACTCGCACGGCACCGCGTTCACGGTGAGCGTCGACCACATCGACGTCGGGACCGGCGTCAGCGCCCGGGATCGGACGACGACGGTGCGGTCGCTGGCGAGCCCGGGCACCATGCCCGACGCTCTCCGGCGCCCTGGGCACATCTTTCCGCTGCGGGCCCGCGCGGGCGGGGTCCTCGAGCGGCGCGGCCACACGGAGGCCGCCGTCGACCTGCTGCACATGGCGGGCCTATCCGGTGTCGGGGTGATCGGCGAGATCGTCGCCGACGACGGGTCCATGCGGCGCGGCGGGTCGTTGAAGGCATTCGCGGCCGAGCATGACCTGCCCATCCTGCACATCGCCGACCTGGTGGCGTACCGCTCGCGGCAACACGAAGACCTCGAGCTGGTCGCGTCGTCGTGGATGCCGACCACTGCCGGCACCTTCCGGGCACTGGCCTACCGGAGCCGTCGCGACGGCACCGAGCACCTGGCGCTCGTGGCGGGAGACGTCGCGGCGGCCGGGCGGTCCGAAGCCGGAGCCTTGGTACGCGTGCACTCGGAGTGCCTGACCGGGGACATCATCGGGTCGCTGCGCTGCGATTGCGGCGGCCAGTTGCAGCAGGCGATGCACGCTGTTGCAGAGGCCGGGGCCGGAGTGATCGTCTACTTGCGCGGGCACGAGGGCCGCGGGGTGGGCCTGGCGCACAAGATCCGCGCGTACGCATTCCAGGAGGGTGGGCTCGACACGGTCGAGGCCAACTTGGTGCAAGGGCTGCCGAGCGACGCCCGTTCCTACGAGGCCGCAGCTGCCGTGCTGGCCGACCTGGGTGTGATGCGGGTCCGGCTCATCACGAACAACCCGGTCAAACCCCTCGAGTTGGCGCGGCTCGGGGTCACGGTCGTCACTCGGGTCGCGCTGCCCGTTCTGCCAACCCCCGAAAACGTCCGATACCTGCGCACCAAGCGCGATCGGATGGGACACGAGCTCGACCTCCGAGACGTCGGGACCTGACAGCCCGAACGACAGATCGTCCGGGCGAGCCTGGCCGGGCGGGAACGAAGGCGGCGGGGCGTGCTACAGCCGGGCGACGCAGCCGCACAGTAGCCGCATGACGAGGAGAGACACAATGACCAGATCGGCAGGTGACCTGCAGGGCAAGGTGGCGCTGGTGACCGGCGCCGCGCGCGGGCAGGGTCGAGCCCACGCCACCACACTGGCCCGGCACGGCGCGGACGTGATTGCGGTGGACATCGCGGCGCAGATCGACACGGTGCCTTACCCACTCGGGACAGAGGAGGAGCTGGCCGAGACCGCGAAGGCCGTCGAGGAGCTGGATCGCCGGGTGCTTACGGTCCAGGCCGACGTGCGCAGCCAGACGCAACTCGACGACGCGGTGCGCCGCGGCCTCGCGGAGTTCGGCCAGATCGACATCCTGGTGGCCAACGCCGGCATCTATGGCATCACCCCGTTCTGGGAGATCACGGATGCGGAGTGGGACAACATGATCGCCACCAACCTGTCCGGTGTTTGGCGCTCGGCCAAGGCGGTCGCCCCGCACATGATCGAGCGCGGCAGTGGGTCGATCATCATGACCTCGTCGGTCGCCGGCCTGGAGCCGGGGGCGAACTACGCGCACTACGTATCCGCCAAGCACGGTGTGCTCGGTCTCATGCGGACTGTCGCGCTGGAGTTGGCACCCAAGGGAATCCGGTGCAACGCCATTTGCCCAGGATCGGTGGACACCGGCATGACCAACTGGGCCGGCGTTTACGACATGATGGCCGGCCACTCGAACGGAACCCGGGACGACCTGCTGTCCGGCGGGAAGTACTACCACGCGCTCAAGGGCACCGGGATGCTGCATCCGGACGTCATCGCCGACGCCGCGGCGTGGCTCGCATCCGATGCAGCCTCCGCAGTAACTGGCGTCGCTCTGCCCGTCGACGCGGGACACCTTCTGCTCACCGGCACAAACCCCGCGCCCGTGGACTGATGTCCCGACCACTTTCCCAATCGACACGCAGTCAATTTCAATATCAAGGAGTCGCACGATGAGGTTCGGCATTATCGCGAATGCGGACGCGGACGGAATCGCTCCGCAGGTACTTGGGCCAGCGCTGGAGGAGCGGGGGTTCGACTCGCTCTTTGTGCCCGAGCACTCCCACATCCCGGCGAGTCGGGAGACCCCTTACCTGCTGGGCGGGGAACTCCCGGACAGCTACTACCGGACCGTCGACCAGTTCGTCACCCTCGCGGCGGCGGCAGTGACCACCACCGATCTGGTACTCGGAACGGGCGTCACGCTGATGGTGCAGCGGGACACGATCCAGACGGCCAAGGAGGTCGCCAGCCTCGATGCTCTCTGCGGCGGACGACTGATCTTCGGAGTCGGGGTGGGCTGGAACATCGAGGAGATGCGCAACCATGGGACGGACCCGAAGACCCGGGGCAAGCGGCTCGATGAGCAGCTCGAGGCGATGAAGCTGATATGGACCCAGGAAAAGGCGGAATACCACGGGCAGTTCGTGGACTTCGACCCCATCTACTCCTGGCCCAAGCCCGTCCGTGACCCGCACACGCCGATTTACATTGGCGGTGCTGCCAGTTCGGCGACCTTGCGGCGCGTAGCGAAGCTCGGTGACGGGTGGATGCCGATCGCGGGGCCGGACCCCAAGGAGATCGGCCCGCAGCTTGACCGGTTCCGGGAGCTCGCGCCGGACCGCGCCCTCACGATCAACCTCCTCGAGTGGACCAACCCAGAGATCCTCGACGGATACGCCGAGGGCGGTGCGGAACGCGCCCTGCTCTTCATCCCCTGGCACGAGGAAGGGGACATGCTCCGCTTGCTCGATTCCTTGGTACCGATGGTTGAGAAGTACCGGTAGTTGAGTTGCCGTGTTCCGCGGGACAGGGACCGATCGTCGAGCCGTAGAAACACACCTGGCGATCCGCCGCGGACCGCCAGAACGAATGGAGAGCGGTATGCGGGAGCATGAACGGATATTCATCGATGGCTCGTGGATTGCATCGAAATCGGACCGCACGATCGAGGTGTTCAACCCCTCGACCGAAGAGCTGATCGCAAGAGTGGCCGATGGCGCAGCGGCAGACGTGGATCTCGCTGTGGAGGCTGCACGCCGGGCTTGGGGACCTTGGTCTGCACTCCCCGGCGAGGAACGCGTGGGGTACTTGCGTGCCCTGTTCCGCCGCCTCGGCGAGCGTGAAGACGAATTCGTCACCACGATCGCAACCGACATCGGAGTCCCGCTCAAGATGGCTCGGCGCCTGCAGTTCGGTCTGCCGATGTCGATCCTGGAGGGATTCACTGATACGTCGGCTCTACCCACGGATTATGAAATCGCCAACTCACTCATCACCCATGAGCCGATTGGCGTCGTGGGCGCGATTACGCCGTGGAACTACCCACTGCACCAGACGATCGCCAAGCTAGCACCGGCACTCGCTGCTGGGTGCACGATCGTGCTGAAACCGAGCGAGGTAACTCCGCTGACCATCCACTTGCTCGCCGAAGCCATCGAGGAGATCGAGCTACCACCCGGAGTTGTCAATCTCATCAGCGGGACCGGCGAAGAGGTGGGTGCAGCCCTTGCCGGTCACCCGGATGTCGACATGATCTCGTTTACCGGGTCGACCCGGGCGGGCAGCCTGGTTGCGCAGTTGGCCGGCCGGGGAATCAAGCGGGTCGCACTGGAACTCGGCGGCAAGTCACCCAACGTCATCTTGCCCGATGTGACCGACCTCGAGCGTGTCGTGAAGTCGGGAGTAGGCAACTGTTATCTGAACTCGGGCCAGACATGCCTCGCCCTCACCCGGATGCTGGTCCACAAGAGTCAGTACTCCGACGCAGTCGAAATCGCCACGCAAACGGCGAACAGTTTCACACTCGGAGACCCGTTCGATGCAGCAGCCAAGCTCGGGCCGATGACGTCCGCAGCGCATCGTGAACGGGTTCGGAACTACATCGAAGTCGGCATCGCGGAAGGTGCGCGGTTGGCCGCGGGCGGTGTGGATGCGCCAGCTGGCCTCGATCGCGGGTTCTTCGTGCGTCCAGCGGTCTTCGCCGATGTCGATCCCGCGATGCGGATCGCTCAGGAGGAGATCTTCGGCCCGGTGCTCTGCATCATGTCCTACGACGACGAGGAACACGCGATCGAGATCGCCAACGGCACGCAGTACGGACTGACGGCCGGAGTTTGGTCGGCGGACGACGAGCGCGCGCTCCGCGTCGCCCGCCGTCTGCGTTCGGGGCAGGTCGATGTGAACGGCGGAGCCTTCAATCCCCGTGCGCCGTTCGGCGGTTACAAGCGCTCTGGGGTGGGTCGGGAACTCGGGCCGGTCGGTGTTGAGGAGTTCATGGAAGTCAAGGCGATCCAGCGGTGAGGATGCACGCGGCGGTAGCACGAGGTCCGCAGCTTCCGTTCGACCTCGTTGATGTCGAACTCGACGAGCCACGGCCCAACGAAGTACTCGTCAAGCTCACAGCATCCGGCATTTGTCACACCGACCTGATCATTCGGGACGGGTGGTTTCCCACGCCCATGCCGGCGGTTCTGGGCCACGAAGGCGCGGGTGTCGTCGAGCGGGTCGGGGGGGACGTCACCGACATCAGCGTGGGTGATCGCGTCGTGCTGACCTACTCCTCATGTCATCAGTGCTCCAACTGCCTCGGCGGCGCACCTGCCTACTGCGCGGACTTCTGGGCACATAACTTCGCAGCAGCGCGACCGGACGGGAGTCATGCCATTCGGGAGGACGATGTTGAGATCGGCTCCAGCTTCTTCGGGCAGTCCTCGTTCGCCCAGTACGCGGTGGTTGATCACCGGGGCGTTATTCGAATCGACGCCGAGGTGGACCTGCGGCTTGTTGGCCCACTCGGATGCGGCATCCAGACTGGCGCCGGAGCCGTGCTGAACTCCCTGCGGCCCCAGGCGGGTACGTCGATCGCAGTGTTCGGTGCGGGTGCTGTCGGCTTGAGCGCGATTGCCGCGGCCAAACTCTCGGGATGCACGCAGATCATCGCGGTGGACCGAGTTCAGAAGCGTCTCGAACTTGCAGCCGAGCTGGGCGCGACTGACCTGATCCTGGGTGCGGACGCGGATGCCGCACGGACGGTCCGCAAGCTCACGAAGGGAGGCGTCGAGTTCGCTGTCGAGGCGACTGGCGTGCCGGAAGTGCTTCGCGTGGCGATGGATTCTCTGGCGCAACGGGGCACTTGTGGCCTCGTCGGTGCCGCACCGTCGCGTGCCACGAGCACGCTGGATGTGTCAACGCTTCTGTTCGGCCGCAAGCTCGTCGGCATCGTCGAGGGCGACAGCGTGCCGTCGGTGTTCATCCCGCGTCTGCTGGACTTGCACGCGCAGGGCCACCTGCCGCTCGAGAAGATCGTGACACTCCACCCATTCGAAGAGATCAATGAAGCTGTTCGCCGCGCTGAGTCAGGCGAGCTCGTGAAGCCCGTTGTGGTGATGGCGTGAGCGACCACAGCATCCACGTCGACCGTGCTGCAGGGCATGTCACTGTCGTCACCCTCGAGCGGCCGCCGGCCAACTTCTTCTCGCTGGAGATGATTGGGGAACTCGCCGACACCCTGGAGGCTATCGGCGCTGATGGGACAACACGTGCCGTGGTCATCCGGGCCGCCGGGAAGCACTTCTGCGCGGGCGCGGACTTCACTGTGCTGGATGCGGATGGCGAGCGGCAGCTGATCGATGTCGAGGAGCTGTACCGGCACGCTGTGCGTATCTTCGCCCAGCCCGTTCCGCTGGTTGCTTGTTTGCACGGAGCTGTAATCGGCGGCGGCCTGGGGCTTGCGTTGGCCGCTGACTTCAGGGTGGCAGCCAGTGACTCGCGGATAAGCGCTAACTTTGCCCGGCTCGGGATCCACCAGGGCTTCGGCCTCAGCGTCACCCTGCCGAGGACTGTCGGCTGGGCGGCTGCGACCAGGCTGCTGTACACCGGGCAGTCGCTCAACGGCGCGGAGGCGGCTGGGATGGGGTTGGTCGACCTGACGACCACTGCGGACAGCGTGGTGAGTTCCTCGTTAGCGCTGGCCGCCGACATCGCAAGTTCGGCGCCGCTGGCGGTTCGCTCGATCCGTCACACCATGCGCGACGCCCTGCTGGAGCAGGTACGTGCGGTGATTTCGCGTGAGGTTCGCGAGCAGCGTTTGTTGTTCGCCACAGCGGACTTCGGCGAAGGTGTCTCCGCGGCTCATGAGCGTCGCCGGCCAGAGTTCATCGGTGGGTAGGAGGGCATGAGACCGTGGCTTCACAAGACATCCGAGGGGCCCCGAAGTCGTCTGTACCCATTGGGTCGTCGTCGGGGGCACCGCGCACGCTCTCGCAAAAGCCTTCGAGCACGATGCACCAGTCACTTCAAGGTGGCTAACGTGAACACGACTGAAAGTCCCGCAGCTAACGAGATCGACATGGTAGTCGCCGGTGCGGTGGCTACGGTGACGTTGAATCGGCCGGAGAAGCTGAACGCCGCGACTTCGTCCATGCTCGATCAACTGCCGAGTGTTCTGGGCCAGCTCGCTGAACGGCGCGACATCCGTGTACTGGTGCTCACTGGCGCCGGAGACGCCTTTTGCGCTGGCGCAGACATCGGGAGCCGATCGACGCTGAGCGGACCAGCCGGAGTCGCGGAGCTGCGAACGCGAGCTGACGCCGTCCGGATCCTTGCAGGCCTGCCACAAATCACTGTGGCGGCAGTGAACGGGCCGTGCGCGGGTATGGGAACCGCTCTCGCGGCCGCCTGTGATTTGCGATTGTTGGCGACGCGGTCACGGGTCGCGACAGCCTACTTGCGGATCGGCGTCCCCGGTGATTTCGGAGGGCTCTATCACCTCAGTCGGATCATCGGCCGGTCCCGGGCGCTCGAGTGGTATGTCCGCCCGCGAAAGATCGACCCTGACGAAGCTCTCAGGACGGGCTTTGCCAATGCGGTCTTCGACGACGAAACCTTTGCCGACGGTGTGGCCGAGTGGTGTGCGGACCTCGTATCGCTGGCTCCGTCGGCATTGCGTGCGGTCAAGGCGAACCTCCTTGATCAGGACCGACTTACGTTGGAGAAATATCTGGACGAGGAGACAGAGCGCCACGTAGCGGTCCGCGCGTCTCCTGATGCGCGGGATGCCGCAGCGGCCTTCCTCGCCAAGAGACCCGCTTCCGTCACGCCGAATGAAAGGCGAAAACGTTGATCGACAAATCGCAGGAGTCACCCACGGGCATCCAAGGCGACGACCCTATGGAGGTCGCCGACAGCCCGGTGGAGTGGATCAACGATCACATTCGGCAGTACGTGGAGACCGACGGAGCCGATGGTGCGGACTACCTCGGCTACCGGGCGCTTCTGCTGACCACCGTCGGGCGGCGATCCGGCGTGCGGCGGCGCACCGCCCTCTACTACGGCCAAGACGGCGACGACTACCTCGTGGTGGCTTCGCGGGGCGGTGACCCGAACCATCCGGCCTGGTACCTCAACCTCGATGCAAACCCCGAGGTCGAGGTGCAGGTCGACGGCGACGTCTTCGCCGCTCAGGCCCGCACGGTCGACGGCGCGGAGCGACCGCGGCTATGGAAGCTGATGGTGGAGACCTTCCCCCGATACGCCGAGTACCAGGAGAAGACGACCCGACAGATCCCGGTCGTGGTATTGCGCCGTGTCGTCTGAGTTTAAGCAGGGGAGCAGAAAGAGGAACCGTGGCTGAACTGAAACTGGGATACAAGGCGTCGGCGGAGCAGTTCGCCCCGCGCGAACTCGTCGAACTGGCCGTGGCGGCCGAAGCGCACGGCATGGACAGCGCGACCGTCAGTGATCACTTCCAACCGTGGCGGCACGACGGCGGTCACGCGCCGTTCTCGCTGGCGTGGATGACGGCCGTCGGGGAACGCACCGAGCGGCTGATCCTCGGCACGTCGGTGCTGACCCCGACCTTCCGCTACAACCCGGCCGTGATCGCGCAGGCGTTCGTGACGATGGGCTGTCTGTTCCCGGACCGGATCTTCCTCGGGGTGGGCACGGGTGAGGCGCTCAACGAGATCGCCACCGGGTACGAGGGAGAGTGGCCGGAGTTCAAGGAGCGCTACGCCCGGCTGCGTGAGTCGGTCAAGCTGATGCGCGAGCTGTGGCTGGGCGACCGGGTCGACTTCGAGGGCGAGTACTACAAGACCAACGGCGCCTCGATCTACGACGTGCCCGAGGGTGGCATCCCGATCTACATCGCCGCGGGCGGGCCGCAGGTGGCCAAGTACGCCGGGCGCGCGGGCGACGGCTTCATCTGCACCTCCGGCAAGGGCGAGGAGCTGTACAAGGACAAGCTCATCCCGGCCATGCGGGAGGGTGCGGAGGCCGCTGGCAAGAACCCCGACGACGTGGACCGGATGATCGAGATCAAGATCTCCTACGACCCGGACCCGACGCTGGCGCTGGAGAACACCCGGTTCTGGGCGCCGCTGTCGCTGACCGCCGAGCAGAAGCACAGCATCAACGACCCGATCGAGATGGAGAAGGCCGCCGACGCGCTGCCCATCGAACAGGTCGCCAAGCGCTGGATCGTCGCATCGGATCCCGACGAGGCCGTCGAGAAGGTCGGGCAGTACGTCGAGTGGGGGCTCAATCACCTGGTGTTCCACGACCCCCGCCACGATCAGCGGCGCTTTCTCGAACTCTTCAAGAACGATCTGGAGCCGAGGCTGCGCAAGCTCGGCTGACGTCGCGTCGAAACCACCGTTCAGTCCGCGGCGCGGTCGCCGCGACGGTGATGTGCGGCGCCTGGCCTCGATGAGCTTGTGCTCGGTCCGTCGATATGGTGGGAGGGCCCGATGACATCAGCGAAGAAAGCCGCGTCGACAGCAGCCCGTTCCGCGGTGCGGGCCAGGTCGATCCACAGGTCGAGGTCGTTTAACTCGGCTTGGCGGGCCTCCGCTGACGCTACATGCCGAGCATGGCGGGTCGTTTTCATGGCAAGGGCGAATACGCCGGGGTGTGGCGTGGGGTATCGGGGGAGTTTCCACAGCGACGGTGTGTCCCGGTCGCGGGGCCGCCCGCCCGGACCGCCCGCCCGACTCTTATGCGTGGTCCGCGCTCAGCTCGGTCAGCGTTCGACGCGACCTCCGAGAGCACCTTCAGGTGCTCGTCGACGCCGGCGAGCCCGGCGCCCATCGTGTCCACGGCGGCGTGGG
>Ga0207693_10001537_pt1 | contig 20394 bp, 16 predicted proteins | sample LARL81metaG_FD_184347 | JGI IMG/M metagenome (GOLD analysis project Ga0207693, IMG submission 184347) | Corn, switchgrass and miscanthus rhizosphere microbial communities from Kellogg Biological Station, Michigan, USA - LAR L8-1 metaG... | ecosystem: Host-associated > Plants > Roots >... | reverse complement strand
TTGCGGCGATGGCTACACCCGTGCCGCCTAGGGCCAACGCCGTGGCGGTGGCGAGCAAAGCGGCGTGCTTGGGTCGGAACACGTGTGACCTCCTTTCGGCCGTGGTGTTCCTCAAATGGAACTCCTGGCTCTTAAGAGCAGCCGAAGACGGATCTAAGAAGTCGGTGAGACTTCTGCAGGGCGTGAGAGGAGGTCGTACTTAAGGACTTCGCGGAACCCGAGGCGTCGATAAACCGATTCGCCGAGCGCGCTCGACTGGAGGTACGCCAGCTCGGCCCCGTTTGCGAAGCCCTCCTTCACCGCATGAACCGTGATGGCTGCGCCGTAGCCGCGACCACGGTACTGAGGAGGTGTCGCGACATTGAAGACCCCTACGTCGTCATCGACCACATAGCTCGCCGCCGTGGTCACGTCGCGACCATCGACTCGGCCGAGGAACAACTCGTATCCGTCCAGGCTTGTGACCTCGAGCATGTAGAGCGGCGTGAGAAACCCCTCAGGCGCACCGAATCCCTCTGTCGCGATTGCCAGTGCCTGCGCGAACCCGTCCGCGGTTTTGACGTGGACGATCTCGAGCTCCGGAGCTGCGGGTCCCACGAGGTCACCCGCGTTCGCGACCATTCCGGGCATGCGCTCCACCGCAGTGAGCCCGAGCACGCGGGCTGTCTCGACCACGGCCGGCGTCTCCTCGTTCCAAATGAGGACGCCTGGTGCAATTCCGTCGGCCTCGATCTCCGCGAGGGCTTCGGGAAGCGCTGTCGCGGCCGAGTCCTCGTCGGGCCAGACCCCGTTGAAGGAGGGGATCGGCAGCGTCGGGAAGGTGACGAAGGCGTAACCGTCTCGACGCTCGAACCGTGCCCCTTCCATCACCGCAGCCAGGCGTTCAGCCACGGTGCAGAGCGCGAGGTGCAGCCGCAGGCCCTCGTTCATGCGACGACTCTAATCGGCGGCTTCGGAGGTGGCGACTGTAAGTCGTTCGCGGCGTCGCAACGGCGGTGTGATGAACACAGCAACGGCGGCACCCACGAGGGCGACGATCGCCGCGAGCGTAAAAGCGGCCGTATACCCGTCGACCGAGGGGACGTTCGTTCCCCGGATCATGTGAGCGGTGAGGAGGGCGGCACCGACCTGGCCGCCGACGACGCCGCCGACGGTGCGCGCGACGGTGTTCATCCCCGTGGCGACTCCGGTCTCGGTTGGTCGCACGGCCTCGGTGATGAGCGTCGCCATTGCCGCGAAGGCGAATCCGACACCGACACCGAGGATCAACATCGCGGCGAGGATCTGCCACGGCTTGTCGTGCCACTCGGCGAGCCCTGCGGCGGAGATGGAGACGAGAAGCATCCCCGCGGCGAGCGGCCATTTGAACCCGGTCCGCCGTCCGATCAGGCCGGCGATCGGCCCCGCGAAGAGCAGTGCGAACGAGCTTGGCAGGAGATAGAGGCCTGCCTTCGTCGCGCTCGCGTCGAAGCCGTAGTCGACCACCCGCTGTACCGCCGCCGGGAGACCGTGCGCCGTCTCGACGAAGTTCGGCACGAGCACGAATGTCCCGAACATGGCGAAGCCGGCGATGAGGGCCGTGATGTTCGTGAACAGGATCTCCCGGCGGGCGAGCATCCGCATGTCGACCATCGGCTCTGTGACGTGCAACTCCGCGTAACCCCAGGCTACGAGGAAGAGGAGCGCGGCGGCGCCGAGGCCCAGTGTGCGCCCGGACGTCCAGCCCCAGCTTTCTCCCTCCGTCAGGGCAACCAGCAGCGAGATCAACCCGCCGGACAGGAGCACTGCGCCGACGTAGTCGACGCGCGACGGTGTCTTCACCGGCGATTCGGGCACGAAGAGGTACACGAGCACCATTGCGATGCCGATCCCGACAGCGCCGATGATGAAGAGCCAGCGCCACGAGACGTTGTCCACGATCACGCCGGAGAGCACGATGCCGAAGCCTCCGCCGATCCCGAAGACGGCCGACACGAGCCCGATGGCGACGCCGACCTTCTCACGCGGGAACTCGTCGCGAATGATCCCGTAGCTCAACGGAAAGACAGCTGCGCCGGCGCCCTGCACGGCGCGCCAGGCGATCAGCGACCAGATGTTCCACGCGGCCGCCGCGCCGACCGAGCCGACGAAGAAGATCGCCAGCGAGATCACGAGCAGGCGTTCCTTGCCGTACTGGTCGCCGAGCTTGCCGAGGATCGGCGTTGCCACCGACGCGACGAGCAGGAAGACCGTCAAGACCCAGGTCACCCAGGTCGTCGTCGTGTTCAGGTCCCGCTGCAGGGTCGGCAGAGCAGGGATGACCATCGTCTGCTGCAGCGCGAACGCGATCCCCGCCAGCGTGAGGATCGCGAGCGTCACGTTGTAGTGCTGTCGCTTGCCCGCCACTGGGCTTCGCAGACTAACGATGCGACTTAGGATCCCGACGTGGCCCGGCTCTACACCGACGACGCCGAGCTCTACGACATCGCGTTCGACTGGGACATCTCCGACGAGGCGGACTGGCTCGTTGCCCGGTTGGAGGCGACCAGGGTGCTCGAGCCCGGGTGCGGCGCCGGCCGGATGCTCGAAGCGCTCGCGGACCGTGGCTGCAAGGTGGCCGGGATCGACCGCTCGTCGCGGATGGTCGAGATCGCACGCAGACGATTGGGTACGAGGGCCGACGTGTTCGAGGCCGACATGACGCATTTCGATCTCGGGACGACGTTTGACGGCGCCGTCTGCCCGATCAACACGCTCCTTCATCTGAGCAGCGCCGAGCTTGGCCGGCATCTCAATCGGATGGCGCGCCATCTCGAGCCGCGTGCGCGGTATCTCGTGCAGGTCGGGCTCGTCGGGACAGACCAGGAGCCGTTCGCCGGCTCGCACTGGGAGGCGAGCCGCGGCGACACCAGTCTTCGCGTCGACTGGGTCGATGAGAAGCTCGACGTCGTGCAGGGCAGCTCGCGCCAGCACTCGCGGATCGAGGTGCTCGCCGGCCCCCGCGCGGGCGAGGTCGTCGAAGAGGTGCACGAGATGACGGCCTGGACGCCCGCGACCTGGGCGGAGGCAATCGCCGCGTCCCCTTTCGAGGAGGCGGCGACCTACGACGGCGGCGCGGAGGCACAGTGGCCCCAGGTGGACGCGACGGCAACGGGCGGACTGCTCTGGCACGAGCTCGTCATCCGAGGCTGAACCGGGGTCAGACGCCTGCCCTTAGGGACGAGTCGCGCGGAGCCACGTCCCGAAGAGCTGGGGTCAGACCCGTGCTGTTCGGGACCTGCCGGGACCAGAGGTGACGGAGCCCGCTGGGAGACAACGGGCTCCGTCTTCGGCCCCCTCCGGACCGAACTTGGCTAACTGCAGGCGCGCACGGTGCGGTCGAGCGTCACGAGCCGGTCGAAGGCGACGCTCACGCGGACACGGATCGTGGAGCGCTTCTTCACAAGCAACCGTGCGCGAAACGGCGACCGGCTGTCCGTCAGCATCTGCCGGCCGTTCACGAGGAACGTCGCCGCCTGGATGCCCGGCCCGGAGGCCGTTGCCGTTACTAAGCCGCAGCGGCCCCGGCGAGCAGCGGTGAAGCGCACGGCCGGGCGCGCCCGGCAACTTGCGCCCGAGCACGAGACGAGGTTGTGCAGCCGCGCAGCGAGCGACGCCTTCAACGCGTCGTAGGCGGGATTGGCGTGCTGACTCTGAAGCTCGTCCGGATCCTTGCGCAGGTCGTAGAGCTCCCGGTCGCCGTTCGCGTACTCCGCGTACTTGTAGTGCTGCGTCCGGATCCCGTCGAAGTGGCCTGCACCCGGTGAGTTGTCGAGGAGCACGTCGCGGCCGATCTCCTTGCCCCGGTCGTGCCAGAAGGGGAGGAGCGACACGCCGTCCTCGGTTCGACCGGCCCGCACGTTCGCGGCGTCGAGGATCGTCTCGGCGTCGTCGACGTTCATCGTCAGCTGGCTGCGATGGACGCCGCGCGGCAGCGACTTATTCGCGGTCCAGCGCATCAGGAGCGGCAGGTGGATGGACGGCTCGTACCAGAGCACCTTGCCGTTCGCGACGCGGTGCTCCCCGTGGAAGAAGCCGTTGTCGGACGTGAAGAGGATCAAGGTGTTGTCGAGCTCGCCGGTCTGCCTGAGCGTCTCGACGATCGACGAGATCGCTTCGTCCACCGACAGCAGCGTCTCGCGGCGCTGCTGCCAGTTCTCCTGGATGGCCGCGATCCGGCGCGCGTTCAGCAGCGGCCGGCGCCTGATCACCTGCGGCTTGTCGGAGACGTCGGCCTCGTTGAAGCTCGGCGGCTTTGGCAGCGGTGTCCCCTTCAACGCGTCGTGGTGACGCGGTGCCGGAACGGGGGTGCCGAGTTGGGGCGGATCGTCGGGCTCGCGAGGCGTGCCCGAGTGATCTCCGAGGAATGCGACCCAGAGGAAGAACGGTCCCTGAGCCGCCCGGCGCTTGATGATCTCGTCTGCCTTGTCCCGGTAGACGTCGGTCTGGTAACACGACGGCTGCGGGGTGGCACAGAACGTGTGAAGCGTTCCGCCTTCGTTCAGCGTGTAGTTGTAGTACCGGTAGGTCGTCGGGTCGACGGACCCGTGCCACTCGCTCCAGCCCGGTGGGATCTCCGTCGGGTTCTGGCGGCCGTAGCCGTTCAGGAACTTGCCGAGGTGGACCGTGTAGTACCCGCCCCGCTGGAGCCAGACCGCGAGCGTGTTCGACTTGTCGAGCGCCTGGTAGCCGCCCTGGGGCGGCGAGTTTCCGCGGACGTTGTTGTTGTGCGAGTACTGACCCGTCAGGAAGGTTGCGCGCGACGGGCAGCAGAGCGAGAACGAATCGAAGTTGTTGTCGAACGTCACGCCCTGATCGCCGATCAGGCGGCGGACGTTCGGAAGCACGGCCATCTCAGCGAGGGTCTGGTCGTCCGTTTCCAGGACGAGGACATTGGGGCGCTGTGGCTCTGCGGCCGCCTGAGCGGTGCTTCCATGGTGTTGGGCGCCAACGGCGATCCCTGCGGCGATCGCCAGCGAAGCCGCGATCGCGAGTCCGAGCCTGCGTTTCATCGCTATTCCCCCTGTTGCGAAGCCAGTGCTCCCGTTATTCCCGCTGGGTGTGTGGGAGCGGTGTCGCTCCCGCAAGGATTTCGTTAAGCAGCGAGTTGCTCTTCGGCCGCCCGCTCGTGGACGAGAACCCCGCCGCGAGAGCGAAGCCACACGAACAACGAGACAGACAGGCCGGCGATACCGGCGACGGTGAATGCGAGCTCCGTCCCGCCGGCTGCTGCGAGCCAGCCGGAGAGGATTCCGCCCAGAGTGCCCGTGCCGGCAAAGGCGAAGAAGTAGATGCCGATCAACCGGCCGCGAAGGTGGTCGGGCGCTGCGAGCTGGATGAGCGAGTTCGAGTTCGACGACCACGTCGTGAAGCAGATTCCCCCGAGGAACAGGAGTAGCGCGATGAGGAGGGTGGAGTGCAGGGGTGCGATCAAGAGCTCGCTGAGAGCGAAGCCGCCACTGCCGAGCGCGGTCGTTCCGACGGTGGCACGGCTCACGTGCGCAGACACGAGCGCGCCGATCAGCGCGCCCACTCCGAAGACCGCCGACAGAATGCCGAAGGTCTGCGGGCCGGCGTGGAGCGTGTGCTTCGCCAGCACAGGTAACAGCACGTTGAAGTTGAGGCAGAAGGTGCTCATCACGAAGACGAGGACGAGCATCAGCGCGATCTGCTCGTCGTGACGTGCGTAAGAGAGGCCTTCTTTGAGGCCCGTGAGGAGCGTCCTCGGCCGCTCGCGGCGCTCGACCGCGTGGAACTCCGAAGGCCGCATCAGCAGCAGCCCGGCGATGACCGCCACGTAGCTGACCGCGTTGAGCGCGAAGCAGATACCCGTCCCGGTCGTCGCGATCAGAACGCCTGCCAGCGCCGGGCCGAAGATGCGTGCGCCGTTGAAGAGCCCCGAGTTGAGACTGATCGCGTTCGGCAGCTCAGCGGGGCCCACCATCCGAAAGGTCAGCGACTGGCGGGAAGGGGCGTCGAGCACCTGGACGAGCCCCATCAGCGCGGCGATGACATAGACCTGCCACGGCTGCACGACTCCGGTGAGGGCGAGGACGGCCATCGTGGAGGCGAGCACCATCTGAGTGATCTGAGTTCCGATCACCGTCCGCCACGAGTCGAGTCGGTCGACGATGACGCCCGCGATCAGGCTGAAGAGCGTGAACGGCATGAACTGGCAGAGCGCCAGGATCCCGACCGCGACCGGGGAGTGCGTCAGCGAGAGGATGAGCCAGGCCTGCGCGACGCGCTGCATCCAGGTCCCCGTGTTGGAGATGACCTGGCCGGCGAAGAAGAGGCGGTAGTTGCGGTGCTTACGGACGCTTGAGAACGTGCGGGCGCCTGCCCGGAGGATTGCTGCCGTCAAGCTTCGTCTCCCGCGAGCAGATGGGTAAGCGGCTCGATTGCGGCGTCGATCGCGTCGAGCTCGTCCGCATCGAGCGAGCGCAGCCGCTCCGACAGCCACGCCGTGCGCTTCGACTTCACGGAGCGGAGCACCTTGTGGCCCGCGGCCGTCAGCGTGAGCCCAACGCGGCGCTGATCGCCTTCGACCGGCGCGCGGCCGACGAGCCCTGCTTCCTCGAGCCGGGCGACGAACTTCGACATCCCGGGCACGGACATCCGCTCGAGAGCGGCGAGCTCGCGCACGCCGATTCCCGGATGGAACTTGATCTGAACGAGGAGCGCGACCTGGCCGCCGGTGACCCCGAGCGAGTGGACCTCCCGCCGGAGCTGCCGGTTCAGGTGCAGGAGAACCGGGCGAAGGCGGTTTGCGAGGACTGTGGGATCGGATACGACGGCTGGCATTTCGTTAACCAGGTTAACTAATCGGGCCGACCTCCCGCGGACTTGAGGCCTAATCCCCCACCTGAGGGGCACAATGGCGTCCGTGGCACGAAAACCACTCGAGGACATGGCCCGCAGTCTGAAAGTGCTGGGAGAGCGGCTGTCCCAGACGACAGGCGGCGGCGATCCGGCGGAATGGATCTCGGATCAGCTCCGGCGGCCGGAGCCTGCGCGGACGATGCCCGAGCTCCAGGCCGAGCTCGACGCCCTCGTCGGGCTCGAGACGGTGAAGGAGCAGGTGCGGGCGCTCGTCGCCTTTCTCCAGGTGCAGGCCGAACGCCAGCGGCACGGGCTCCCGGAGGTTGCGACCTCGCAACATCTCGTCTTCCTCGGGAATCCGGGGACGGGCAAGACCACGGTCGCGCGGCTGCTCGCGGAGATGTATCGAGCGATGGGATTGCTGAGCCGCGGCCATCTCGTCGAGGTCGACCGGGCCGGGCTCGTCGGGCAGTACGTCGGCATGACGGCGATCAAGACCGACCGGGTGATCCGGCGCGCGCTCGACGGCGTCCTCTTCATCGACGAGGCGTACGCGCTCGCGCCGGGAGACGAGCGCCAGGACTTCGGGCCGGAGGCGATCGAGACGCTACTCAAGCGAATGGAGGACTACCGGCACCGCCTCGTCGTGATCGTGGCCGGCTACCCCCGGCTGATGCATCGCTTTCTGCAATCGAACCCCGGGCTGCGCTCGCGCTTCTCGCGCGAGATCACGTTTCCCGACTACTCGACCGGGGATCTCGTGGAGATCACGCGGAAGCTCGGCGCGGAGTACGAGTATTCGCTCGACGAGGACGCCGTCGAGGCGCTGCGGCAGATTCTCGGCCGCGCCGCCCGGGGCGAAGGCTTCGGAAACGCGCGCTTTGCCCGCACGTTGTTCGAGCAGGCGCTCAATGCGCAGGCACTACGGCTGGCCGGCGTGCAGGGCGGTGAGCTTGCAGACCTCGAGCGGTCCGAGCTCATGACTCTTCGCGGCGACGACCTGGTTGCCGCTGCCCGGGCACTTGGTGAGAACGGCCTCGACGAATCGAGGGCCGGGTTCTGGCGGCGTCGGCGCTAGGTCGGCTCGAGCTTCAGTTCAGCCAGGCCGCGACGAGGAACGCAATCGCAGCCGCGGCTGCCGCCGCAACGAGCAACAAGTTCAGGGCGAGCAGGATCGTCAGCGTCTGAGGTCGCCGCTTCGAAGACCCGGCAGCTGCGCTTGACGGTCGTCCCCAGCCCACGGCGCCGGCGAGCACATTGGTGATGAACTGATTGAGGCTGATGCCGCTCTGGTCCGCCGCACGCGCAAGCTCCTCGTGGAGGCCCGCGGGCATGCGGAGCAGCAGGCGCCCGCTATTTCTCCCCGACCGCTGACGCGGCTTTGCGCCGGCGTCTTCCTGCGGCGCTTCCCCGACGGCTTCTGGAGTCGCCATGCCACGAGTTTAGGGGCTTCTCGTTGCCCGCACAACGCGAATCTCCCTCGAAATCGTCGTGGAGCTTGGCCAGCCCAGAGGCGATCAGCCTCGATGCGTGCGTCTGCGAGACGCCGAGCCGCGCCGCGATCTCGCTTTGCTGGAGATCGCCGAAGTAGCGAAAGCCCAGCGCCTGGCGTTCACGGACGTCGAGCGAGCGCAGGCCGCTCTCGATGGCGAGACGATCATCGGTGGCGTCGAAGTCGTCCTGCGGCCGGGCGGCATTCGACGCATCTGCAAGCGTGAGTGGTGCCCGTGCCTGGTCCGCACGCAGCGTTTCGGCAAGCTCGTCCTGGTCGAGCTCCGCTGCGGCCGCGAGCTCTGACGAGGTCGGGTCTCGGCACAGGTCGGCGGTGAGCTGCGTACGAGTCGTGCGCACACGGACGCTCGCCTCCTGATAACGCCGGGGTATCCGGATTGCGCCGCAGCGATCGCGCAGGTGCCGCTTGATCTCCCCGAGGATGTTCGGAATCGCGAACGCGGCGAACTCGACCTCCCGGTCGGGCTCAAAACGATCGACCGCCTTGATGAGGCCGATCGAGCCCACCTGCACGAGATCCTCGAGACGCTCGCCGCGGTTCGCATACGGGCGGGCGATCGACACGACCAACGGGATGTACGCCTCGATCAGGCGTTCTCGAGCGGAGAGGTCCCCCTCCTCCCGATACGCGCGCAGCAACTCCGTTGACGAGTTGCACGAGCGAGCCAACCGTTCCGCCGCAACGATCGTCATTTCTATCATCGACACTGTAGACATTTCCAAATGCATTTTCAAATCGCGCGGGTGCGCACAACGAACATTGGGTAGTTGTTTCTTCGATGGTCGCGTCTTCACACGTAAGACTGGTGGGAGGAAGGCAACATTGGCGACGGCCAACGGGAAGCTGGGGACGGCTCGCCCTGCTGCTCGTTGCTGCGCTCGCTGCGATTGCCTTTGCTGCGCCTGCGCGTGCGGACGACAACCTCCAGACGAGCTCGACACCGACGTTGCGGATCGATCGATCGGCAGCTGTCGTCATTGCCGATGTCGATGCGGCAGCGTTGCCCGACGTGATCGTTCCGGCGTCCGCTACCTCAGCGCCGAGCGCTGCGGCTCCGGAGTCGGTGACCACGGAAAACCCTGCAAATGAGCTCTCCTCGGTGGACGACGCAGTGTCGCCGGCGGAAGCTACGACGCAATCGGGAGCGATATCACTCCCTGCCGTTGTGCATGCGGACGTGCGTCGCGCATCCTCCAATCCTGGGCTCTCACGCAGAACGCCGGGGCAGTATCACGACGTCACACCGCAGTATCAGCCGTCGCCCGAGCGCCACGCGACAGTCGACCACGTGGCACGGCCCGAAACCGAACCGCCCGTCTCACCTCCCGCGCCCGACAGCCCTGAGGAGACGAACGGTAAGAGCGCCGGCAGCGATCCCAATTACGGAACGAATTGCGCGGATCCGTCCACAGATACTGCGCCAATCTGCTCCGAAGATGGTGCTCATAACAGCGATTGGAATTGCGAGTGGATCGCGTACTGCAGCACAGAGATCCCGCCGGTCGAGACGGTTCCGGCGCTACCTGAATGCGCCGTTTCCACGCCGGGTTCCGGCCAGTATCAGCAGTCAGACGGGCAGTATCAAAGCGATCCGACGTGTGAAACGGCTCCGGTCGCCACCGGATGCGGTGCAACCGTCACGCCGGTGGTCTCCGCTCCGGACTCGGCCATCGCGCCCGTGCCTGTCGATGTTCCGCCGACCCAACCCCAGCCTGCCGAGCAACCGACGACAGCACCGCCGGTCGCGCGGCCGCATAGCGGTACCGACGGTCGCGCTGAGTCCCCGCTAACGACGGCCCAACAGAAAGCCCGCGACAGCGAGGGCTGGTCGCAGGTGAGCACGAGCCTTGCGGTTGCGGACCCCCCCGCCGCTCCGGCTTCCACTTCAGGGCCGGCTGCCGTGACCCGACCCGAGCCGGTGCCACGCGGCGATGTTTCCCCGCGCGCTGAGCCGTCGCCGGTCACTTCTGTGGCGCCGCGGCAGTTCCGTGTCGCACTGGCGCCGTCGCTCGGCAACCTCGCGAACGCTCCGGTCTCCTCACGGGGTGCAGCGGGTCGCAGCGATGCCTGGCTCCTCCTCTTCGCGGTACTGCTGGCCGGCGCCACGGCTTTCGGTCTATCGGCGGCCGGTTCGCTGGCCGTGTGGGTGCCGGCGTTCGCCCTCGCGCTCTCGGCGCGCCTGCGGAGCAAGGGCTTCTCGCGTAAGGCGGGCAGCCTCCGCGCAGCGTCGAAGGACGAAGCGTCGAACGCGATCAGGTATCGCGATTAGTCGAGCCGTCGTGCGGTTCCCGAGATCTTTCGAGCTTGTCGATCTTGAAGGGCGTGACCTTCAGCTCGGAGCTGAGAATCGGTCCGCCCTCGTCGTTGTAGACGACCGTGTCAGGGCTGGACGCGGGATCCGCCGTTGAAGGACCGACTCCGTCGATCAGACCGAGCGCAGCAGCCTTCCGAACCGCCTCGATGCGGTTGCCGGCATCGAGCTTTCGCATCGCGTGGCTGAGGTACTCCTTCACGGTGTGCCTGCTGAGGTGCAGGCGCTCGCCGACCTCAGGATTCGTCAGACCCTCGGCGACGAGTCGAACAACGCTCAGCTCCTGGCCGCTCAGCTTCGGTTCCTCAGTTCTGCGCGCATCGATCAGCACGGCCGCGGCGCGTGGATCGATCACGCTTTCGCCTGCAAGCACCCGCTCGATCGCTCGGCCCAGATCGAGGTCCTCCGCATCAGTGACGAGGAAGCCGCGCGCACCGGAGTCGAGTGCCGCTTCCACAGCTCTCTCGTCGCGCTCCGCCGAGAGCAGGATGACCGCGGTTCCCGGCTGTCGCTTCAGAATCGCCGCGCAGACCTCGGCCCCGGAGCCGTCGGGGAGCCGGGAGTCCAGCAGCACGACGTCGGGTCGATGCTCGACTGCCGTGGCAACAGCCTCCGTGCCGCTCTCTGCCTCGGCGACCACGCTCGCGCCGCTCGCCACCAGTTCCGCGCAGATACCGCGCCGGACGATCCGGTTGGGCTCGACCACGAGAACGCGAGCGGCCATACCGGTGATGGTAGACCCACCTCATCGGGGGGATGGAAGACCCGCCACCCGGGGTCTACCGACGGACGGGCGGAAAGCCCATCGTGAAGCGCATGGGGAGGGGGCGGTGTCGCTTCGCGCTACTGGCGTGTGTCGTGCTCGCTGGAGCGGGCCTGCACGCGGGCAACGCCGCCGCAGCGGGTGAGGATCCTGGCTCCGGCGCGCAGACGAGCTCGAACGGCGCGACCGCAACCGCCCAAAACGTCAGCAACACGAGCCAGACCAGCACGGAGACCCAGACCGGCTCCGATGCCGGGCAATCGCAGACGGTCACTCAGAGCGCACCGACCGAGCAGACGGCCAACGCGGCATCGGTCTCCCACCAGCATTCGACCAACGCATCGACCGGGGACGCCTCGGCCCAGGCCAATCACGCCGCGGCCTCGAGCACTGCCGGGAACACCAACAACACGACCCAGCAGAGCGCCCAGACCCAGCAGGCGAGCGCGCCGGGGTCGGCGGGCGGCCAGTCGCAGTCGACCTCGCAGAGCGCGCCGACGGAGCAGGCCGCGAACGCGAACGCAAACTCGACGCAAGTCGCGCCTACGAACGTCAACGTGGTGATCCGGCTCGACTCCCCCGGCAACAACGGCCCGGTGGCTCAGACGAACAGCTCACAGGCAAACGCCGATGCCGGAAACACGAACAGCCTTTCCCAGGGGTCGAGTCAATCCCAGAACGGCGCGGGATCGGCTGCAGGCCAGTCTCAGTCTTCGAGTCAGAGCGCGCCGACGACGCAGAGCTCCCAGTCGACGGCGACCTCGACGCAGGTCAACCCGCTGAACGCGAACATCGTGATCCGGAACAAGAGCCCAGGTGACGAAGGGCCGGTCAGCCAGACGAACTCCGTGCAGTCGACGGCGGGAGCCGCGAACTCGAATGCGGTCGATCAGGCCGGGAGCCAGCTTCAGAGCGGCAGCGGCCCGGGGAGCGGCCAGTCGCAGGGTGCTACGCAGAACGCGCCGACCGTTCAGACGGCCGGTGCGACGGCGACCTCGGTACAGGGTTCTCCGACGAACGCCAGTGTGACGATCGATCCCGCCGCACCCGATCCGAACGGCTCGGGGGCGATCGGAACGTTGATTCAGGTCTGGATTCCCAACGACCCCGAAACCTCGCCGGCGAGCTCCCCTGCGGCTGGCGAGGTCGTGGGGGCAAACAGCTCGACCGCGACGGCATCCGCCGGAAACACGAACCACGTGACGCAGTCGGCCGTTCAACAGCAGGACGCCGGCGGACGCCCGTCGTCGGGCCCCACCCAGGTGGGGGGAGGCAGCCAGTCACAGGTACTCGAACAGAGCGCGCCTACGACGCAGACTGCAGGCGCGCAAGCCACCTCCATTCAGGGGGGCGGCGGTGCGACCTCGATCTCGTCGGCGGCCGCGCAGGCGTCGAACGTGAGTGAGGTCACGCAGTCGGCCACTCAGATCCAACACGGCGGAGTCGGGGGAAGTCAGGTCCAGGTGATCCGCCAGGAAGCTCCGACCACCCAGTGGGTGAACGCGGAGTCGACCGCAGGTTCAGGGCAGAGCCACTCGTCCGCGACCTCGACGAACAGCGGCTCCAGTGCAATCTCGCAGAGCGCAGTGCAGGTCCAGGCCGGCGAAGGCAGCCAGGTCCAGATCGTCGAGCAGGACGCCGGCAGTCGCTCGTGGGGCAAGAGCGGCGCGACCTCCCTCGCGGTGTCTGGAGGAACTGCCCGCGCCATCTGGCTCGCGGCATCGAGCGGCGGCCCGGCCGAGTCCGGGTCGATCCGCTCGGAGAGTGGACGACGTGACGTGCGCGACACCGATCGGCGCGCGCCACAGGAACCGCGTGAGCCCAGCCCGCAGGAGTCCTCCTTGCTCGGCGCAGCCGGAAACGGCGCGCCGGGGGTCGCACTGTGGGCCTTCGCAGCTTTGCTCGTTCCGTTCTTCTTGACGGCCCCTTGGTGGGCTCGTCGCCATCGCTCGGCGGCCATCCGGCGGCTGCTGAGCGTCGTCTTGCGACTCGAGCGCCCGGGCTAACGCGGGCGAGTCCGACGGACAGCTTCGTCCCGTCGGACCTGCCGCGGTGCTCCGGTGCGCCCGGCAAAAAACGGATCGCAACGACGACAAGCAAAGGAGACATTCGAAACCATGAAACGCCATCTCATTGCGGTGGGCATCGCATTGATCGCCCTGGCCGCGTGGGTGGGGACGGCTTCGGCCGCCGCCGGTGATCCTCCACCGCCGGGCGCCAACCAGCTTCTCGGCCAACTGGCCGGGACGCTGCAAGGTGCGCCGGCAACGGGTACGGCGGGACAGACGGCGTCGGATACGAGCTTGCCGACCGGTTACGGTTACGGCGGCAAGATTCTCGCACCGGCCCCGGGCTCGAGCGCGGCGAATCAGACGGCCACGAACACTGGCACCGCTGATGCGTCGAACACGAGCACGACCGCGCAGACCGCGACCCCGACGCAGACCGGCGGCAGCTCCAGCTGCACGGCCGGCTGTGGTGGTGCGGGGCAAAGTCAGAACATCGATCAGTCGGCGAAGACGAAGCAGGACGCCGATGCAGATGCGCTGGCGAAGCAGAACGCTGTCAACGCGAACGTCCCCATCGCAATCGCAGGCGGGAATGTGCTCGGCGGCTCGAGCGCGGCCAACCAGACGGCCACGAACACCGCCGACTCCACCGCTGACAACACGAGCAACACGACCCAGACCGCAACCCCCACGCAGACGGGCGGCAGCTCCAGCTGCAACTCGGGATGTGGTGGTAACGGCCAGAGTCAGAACGTCGACCAGTCGGCCAAGACCAAGCAGGACGCCGACGCCGACGCGAAAGCCAAGCAGGACCTCGTCAACGCCAACGTTCCCGTGAGCATCGCCGGAGGCAACGTGAACAGTGGCTCGAGCGCGGCCAACCAAACGGCGACCAACACCGCCACGGCCGATGCCTCGAACGACAGCACGACCACGCAGACCGCAACCCCGAAGCAGACAGCCGGCAGCACCAGCTGCTGGTACGGCTGCGGCGGCAACGGCCAGAGTCAGAACGTCGACCAGTCGTCCAAGACGAAGCAGGACGCCGACGCTGATGCCAAGGCCAAGCAGAACGCGGTCAACGCGAACGTTCCCGTGAACATCGCCGGAGGCAACGTGAACGCTGGATCCAGCGCTGCGAACCAGACGCTGACGAACACGGGGACTGCGGATGCGTCGAACACGAGCAAGACGACGCAGACCGCAACCCCGACGCAGACCGCCGGCAGCACCAGCTGCTGGTACGGCTGTGGCGGTAACGGCCAGAGTCAGAACGTCGACCAGTCGTCCAAGACCAAGCAGGACGCCGACGCCGACGCCAAGGCCAAGCAGGATGCGGTCAACGCCAACGTCCCCGTCAACATCGCCGGAGGGAACATCCTCGGCGGTACGAACACGGCGAACCAGACGCTGACGAACACCGCAACAGCGACTGCGCCGAACACGAGCACCACGACGCAGACCGCAACCCCGACGCAGACCGCCGGCAGCACCAGCTGCTGGTACGGCTGTGGCGGTAACGGCCAGAGTCAGAACGTCGACCAGTCGGCCAAGACCAAGCAGGATGCCGACGCCGACGCGAAGGCCAAGCAGGATGCGGTCAACGCCAACGTTCCCCTGAAGATCTCCGGGGGTTACGCCAACGGCGGCTCGAACACTGCCAACCAGACGGCGACGAACACCGCAACGGCCTCTGCGCCGAACTCGAGCACGACGACGCAGACGGCGACGCCGACGCAGACCGCCGGCAGCCTCAGCTGCTGGTACGGCTGCGGTGGACACGGACAGTCGCAGAACGTGTGGCAGAAGGGCAAGACGAAGCAGGACGCCGACGCGGACGCGTGGGCGAAGCAGTACCTGCTGAACAGCGACGTCCCGTTCGCTCTCTCCTACGGGCGTCAGCCGAAAGGCGCGGTGATGACCTACTAACGAAGACGCTCCAAAGACGAAGCGCCGTGAGGCGCTAAAGACCGGGGCGGCCGTCCCGCCGCAGAGCGGTCGCCCCGGATCGTCTTCGCCAAGTGACAGACCATGATTCAGACCACACTCGAGATCACGTTTTCCGACGGCAACTTCGCCGATGTCGCGGTCGAGACCAGTGCCGATGGCGAGCTGAAGCTGCAGGCCGAGCTCGTCGGCTTTGCCCACCTCGCGGCGACGGTCATCTCGTCACTCGGACGCGAACGCGCACAAGCGCTCGCCCGGTCGCTGGCCGACGGTGGCTCCGTGGACGAAGAGCTGCGGCTCGAGGAGAGCTCCCGCGGAATGTTGAGGGTCGCCGCGAGCTTTCTGGACGCAAGAAGAGGGCCGCGGCTGTTCTTCGAGCTGAAGCCGCACGATCTGCGTCGCCTCGGCGAAGACCCCGATCTGCTCGCGGCTCGCTCGGTGCTCGAGGTTCTTGGGGCTCTGGCGGGGAAACGCAGAGAGGACGCAGAGACTGCCGCGCGGCTGAGGGCGACCGCTGCCCTAATGGCGAGGGCCGCCGAGAGCGGGTACGTCCGACAGGAGACGGCCTTCGACGTCTCGTTAGCAGCGGCAGACCTTGCCTGGAGGGCTGTCGAGCGCGCGCCTGTCGTGCCTCCCTGGGCTTCGTCGGACGACCTTCTCTGCCCGGAATGTGGATCACGCGAGCTCGAGTTTCGGCTCTGGCCGAGCAGCCGGGCCGCATTGCGGTGCTGCGCCAGCTGCGGAGCCGGTCTCTGGTTTCGCGCCGGCCGTCGGCCCCGATCTGTTCCAGACGGGACGTGGAAAGGATCGGAGAAATTGCGCGACGACCTGAGGGCTCTCTCGAAGAGCGCGTCGAAAGGGACTGTGTCTTCAGGCGAGCCCATTGGAGGCGCGCTGCTCGCAGACCTCCGGACTCTTTTCCGCGAGAACGGCTGGCCGTTCTCCGATGTCCGAGGCGCTCCGGTGCTATTGAGCGAGCTCTCCGGCCTTCTCGGCCGCTGGAAGTTCTACGCACAGGTAGTAGAGGAGCACGATCTGATCCTTCTCTACTCGGTTTGCCCGTTTCAGGTTCCCGAGGAGCGGCGCTCCGAGGTCTCCGAGTTCTTGACCCGGGCGAATTACGGGCTTGTCGCGGGGAACTTCGAGCTCGACTTTGCGGACGGAGAAGTCCGCTACAAGACAGCCCTTCAGCGGCACGTCGACGGGCTCGACGCGGCGACGCTGAAGCGTGCTGTGCGCGCCAACGGGATCGCCATGGAGACGTATCTCCCGGGTGTCGGAGCGGTGATCGCAGGAACGGCGCCGGTGCCGGCGCTCGAGCGACACGGCGGGGCGGCCTAACAATCGGGATTGAAATCCATGAAAGACAGGTGTACCTTCGGTGCGGGTAACGATCACGAACGGGGAGGAGGAGACCGTGAACACGGCTCCTCGGCGAAGAGGATCGTTACTGCGGCGACCGCGTTGGGCCCTTGGGGCGGCCCTGTTAGCGAAGCGCGGCCTGTGGATGCTGCTGACGCCTCGGCGTCACAAGGAGCAACGGCCGTATTCGCGCGCGAGGCGTCGCGGCGCGTCGGTTGTTGCGCTTCGCCTGGCGGCGTGCGTCGTCGTCGCAACCGCACTTTGGAGCGCGGCTCCTGCGGTTGCCGACGACGCGCCGCCAGTTCCCGGGGTGACGACCACGACGGATGCACCTCCTCCGGACCCGTACAGTCCAGCGCCGCGGACGGCCAAACCGAAGCCTGCGGCTCGTTCCGTCACCCCGGCCGTGAGGTCGGCGCCGACGACGCACTATGTACCGCCCGCCGCCGTTGCTCCGGCCAAGGTGGCCCGCGCGCCGCGTCACAGGATCAAGCACCAGACCAAGGCGGTTCAGACGAATCGCAAGCGAGCGGCCCGGAGTCAGACCGTCTCGCCGCCGTTCAGGGTGAATCTCGCGCCGCTTCAGGCGATCGTTGCCGCGGTCGAGCGGCAGGTCGTGCCCGGTAGCAATGGGCGCGACCGCTACCTCTGGCTCGCAGGCAGCTCGTTCGCGGTGCTCGCGCTCGCGGGGTTGTCACTGCTGATGCTGACGATGCGGATTGCACGTCCGGTGAGGGAAACGTGAGCTGGCGTTATCCGCTTGTGCTGTTCCTTGTCTGCCTTCCGCTGCTGATCTTCGCACCTGCTGCGAGTGCCGCTCCCCTGACTGTCACGTGCAATGGAGGTTCCTGCTTGTCTGGCTGGTACAAGGTCAACATCACGGTCGCCTTTGCTTGGGATCCCGCGGGCGTCACATCGACAAGCGGCTGCGATACCCAGACGATCAGCTCCGACATGACTCGCCACTTCAATTGCGTGGTGAGTTACGGCGGAACGCCTCCAACGCAGGCGACGGCCTCTTTCGATGTGAAGCGGGACGCGACTCCTCCAACGGTGACGGGCGCGTCCCCGACGCGCGGTCCCGATTCGAAGGGGTGGTACAACCACCCGGTAGGAATCAACTTCAACGGCTCGGACGCGACATCGGGTCTCGCTGGTTGCAACGCGACCACCTACGGTGGCCCTGACAGTGCTAGTGCTTCCTTCTCCGGCACTTGCACCGACAACGCTGGGAACGTAAGCGGACCTGCGAGTTTCGGCCCGATCAAGTACGACGCGACACCGCCATCCGTGAGTCTTTCGCTTTCGCGCGGCCCGGACTCGAACGGCTGGTACAACCATCCCGTCGACTTCCATGCATCCGGGAGTGACAACCTCTCGGGCATCGCTTCCTGCAACTCCGGCACAATCGGCGGAGGCGGGTCGGTGGCCGCGAGCTGCACCGACAACGCCGGTAATAGCGGTAGCGCCGGCACCTCGGTGAACTACGACGCCTCGGCGCCGTCCATAAACAGCGTGACGCTCGACCGTCCGGCGGACAGCAACGGCTGGTACAACCACCCCGTCACCGTTACGTTTCACGGCACCGACGGAGGGTCCGGTATCGGGTCGTGCAGCGCCGTGAACTACGCAGGCCCCGACACGAACGGCACCACCGTCAACGGCACGTGCACCGACAAAGCCGGGAACCGGGCCGGCGGCACGTCGCCATCTTTCAAGTACGACTCGACTCCACCGACCCTCTCGAACGTCGGATTCGACTGGGATGACGGAACCGCGACGCTGACCTGGAGCGCATCCCCGGATACGAAGGAGATCGAGATCGACCGGACGCCCGGAACCGCCGGCCCCGATCCGTCGGCGGTCTTCAAGGGTCTCGCTTCGAGCTTCGAGGATCGAGGCCTGAAGAACAAGGTCAAGTACGTCTACACCATCAGCCTCTTCGACGACGCCGGCAACAAGGCCACCGATACCGTCAGCATCATTCCCGGAGCAAAGCTGTACTCGCCTGCCCGTGGGACGACGTTGAAGAGCCCGCCGCTGCTGGCGTGGCGACCCGTCGCGGGGGCTGCCTATTACAACGTGCAGCTCTACTACGGAGTCGGAGCGACTATGCGGCGTCTCTTTTCGGTAGGTGTCAGCGGCCGCAAGGTCATGAGCGTCTGGCCGCTGCAGCCGCGCTATCGGCTCAAGAAAGCGTGGAAGTTCAAAGGCAAGGCCCGCAAGCTCGCGCCGGGCCACTATCGCTGGTACGTCTACCCGGGCGTCGGCAAGCGGACCGCGAACAAGTACGGGCCGCTCATCGGAGCGAGCGACTTCTTCATCGCGAAGCGTTAGCCGGTCAGTTCGCGAGCACGGGCCCGGCCTTGTTCTGGCCGCTTGTGCCTCCGACGCCACCGGAGGCAAGTGCAGCGACCACAAGAACGAGCCACGCAACCAGACAGAGGATCAACAGCCGCATTGACGCTTTTGACGCTGTCGCCGCGTCGGAGTTTGCGTCGCGCTCCCCTTAAAGGGTGATCGTCCGAATCTCCCACGGCCGGAGCTCCAGTTCTCTGCCGGCAAAATGGACGGTCTGCGGCGCGTCGCTCTCGTTGACGATCCGTGCATGATCATTCAGGAACGCGGTCAGGACGACGCTGTCGTCGCCCTCGAGCTTCGGGCCGGCTGCCGATCGGAGCTCGTCGCCCTCCGCCGTACCGCGCGCGGTCAAGAAGGGATGACGGTATGCCTCAGCGGGTTCGGCGACCGAGTCGGGGCTCGGGTAGTACGCGAACGAGAAGGAACGGGGGCCGCGGAGTTGTGCCGCCGGGATCGCGATCTCGGGGCCGGCGGGCTCTTCGCGCGACGGGTTCGCGTTGAGGCTGATGTAACCGATCGAACGCAACGCGGTCAGCGCGAGCTCGTCTCCGACGACCTCGTACTCGGTCACGTGGTCGAGGAGGAGCGCGATCCCGCCCGCGGCGACGAAAGCGGAGGCCGGAAACGTCGGGACGGCGACCTCGCCGTGGCCGCGTTCCACTTCGAGGCTTCGCTCGACCACCGCGAACTGACCTTCAGCACGCGAGCTCTTCGCAGGCTCGAGCAGTGGCACGTGCACGCGCACGCGCTGGTCGTTGCAGGTGTTGTCGAGCTCCAGCCTGACCCGGACGAACGACTCGCCGGCCCGCTGCTCGAAGCGAGTCCGCGTCTCGACGCTCCGGTCGTCCCAGACGTAGGTGCGGTGCAGCACGTCGACCCTACGAAGCGGCCCGTCGTCGACGGTCTCGAGCCGTTCCGCGGTCGGAACGTCCACGAGAACGTCGTCCGCGGGCGGTGCGTAGTTGTAACTGTCGCCGATGTCCTTCCCGCGGACGATGCGGGTCAGCCGCGATACGTCGGGCATCGGACACGTGCCAGGGACTGTCCCTGGCACATGTACGGGACGGACACTGGTCCAGCCGAGCGGCGGCGCCGGAACGGCCGCGACGATCGTTCGCTTCGGTAGGGCGACGACACGCAGCGTCCACTCACCCACCGCGGTCGCAAGGCTGAGCTCGCCGACGAGCTGCTCGACGTCGAGGAACTCGGGGTCCGGCTCGTCACCCACCTGAAGGATCGCCTCACGGTCCTTGATCCGGAAGCCGTTCACGATGCGCCCGAAGATCTC
>Ga0207693_10001535_pt1 | contig 20420 bp, 19 predicted proteins | sample LARL81metaG_FD_184347 | JGI IMG/M metagenome (GOLD analysis project Ga0207693, IMG submission 184347) | Corn, switchgrass and miscanthus rhizosphere microbial communities from Kellogg Biological Station, Michigan, USA - LAR L8-1 metaG... | ecosystem: Host-associated > Plants > Roots >... | reverse complement strand
GGAGAAGGCGGCGCAAGCCTGCGGCGTCGCGGCGAGCGACATTTGTACCTTCGCGCGCTGGTTGGCCGAAGCCGACCCGCTGGTGATCGCACCGGGAAACGGGCTGGAGCGCAGCCGCAACGGCGGCAGCGGCGTTCGGGCCGCAGTGGCCTTGCCGGCGCTTCTCGGCAAGCTGAGCGCGACGAGCGGTGTCGTGCTCTGCGCCCGCTTCGCCTTTCCCAAGACCCCGGACAAGCTCACCCGCACCGATCTCATCCCGGCTTCCACGCGCACGCTGAACATTCTGGACATCGGACGCCACATCGAGCGTGACGACATCGATCCGCCGCTGCGGGCGATCTTCATCTACAACCACAACCCCATCGTGGTGCATCCCGACCAGAACCGGATGCGCAAGGGCCTCCTGCGCGAGGACATCTTCCTCGTCGGCATCGATGTCGCCATGACGGAGAGCATGCAGCTTTGCGACGTGGTCCTGCCGGCAGCGACCCACTTCGAATACGACGATCTCTATCCCTCCTACGGGCACCATTGGCTCCAGCGCGCCGAGCCGGTGATCCCACCGGTCGGCGAGTCGCTCCCCAATACGGAGATCTTCCGACGCCTCGCGGCACGCTTCGGCTTTGACGACGCCTGCTTCAAGGCGAGCGATCGCGAGCTGATGGACGACGCCGTCGATGCCGGGCATCCCTATATGCAGGGCATCAAGCCCAGTGAGATTTCGACCAGCGCAGCGCTGCGGATGACCTCGCCCGGTGGCCGGGCGCTCGCGCTCTTCGACAATCTCATGCCGGGGACCCCCTCGGGGAAGATCGAGCTTGCGTCCGACGCGCTTGCACAGCGCTGGGGACCGCACGCGCGGCTCCCTCGCTTCCGTCCTCGCGCGTCCGAATTTCCCCTCGCCCTTGTCTCACCGGCATCGGACAAGCGGATCACTTCGACCTGGCTGGGACCCGATGACGGCAACGGGGAGCCCTCGCCCCTGCTGATGCATCCCGAGGATGCAAGTGCCCGTGGGCTCGATAGCGCAAAATCGGTGCGGGTCTGGAACGATCTTGGCTCCGTCATCCTGCCGCTGCGGATCACCGATGCGGTGACGCGCGGGGTCGTTGCTTCGGAGAAGGGCGCGTGGCTTGCAACGAGCGAGACCGGTACGACGATCAACGCCCTGGTCTCGGCCGATGACAAGGCCGATCTGGCAAAGGGGGCCTGCTACAATGACACGCGCGTGGAGGTCGAGCTGGCATAGCCCCGACGCGCAGAACGCGTGATTTCCGCGCGGGCGGCACGGTTGAGATAATCTTCCGCGAGCTCGGTGAGCGACGCCGCCACCCAATATTCCGTCGCCTTCTCGGCCAGGCCAAGGCACAGCTTGGCTTGGCAGCGTAGATGCGCCGACCATGGCGCGTCGCCCTTGTGTCTCAACTTGCTTTTCATCGCGCGCACCACTGCTGCGTTCACAGCGCGGACCCTAGCGCACTGCTTCTGCACTCTCTGTGCTGCGCATCACACAAATGCTGATTCAGCGACCCGCCCACCAGCGTCGCAGTGCTTCGCGCCGCCATCCTTCGAGGCTCGCTCGCAAATGCTCGCTCACGCCTCAGGATGACGGCGCGGTTACTCCTTCGGCGGCACGGTGCGCAGGTAGGCGACAATGGCGGTGAGATCTTCGTCGTTCATGCGCGCATACCAGGCAAACCCCATCGGCGGTTTGAGCCGGCTGCCGTCCGGGCGAATGCCTTGGGTGATGGCGCGCTTGATCTCGGCATCGCTCCAGGCGCCGATTCCCGTCTCCTTGTGCGAGGTGATGTTGCGCGCGACCGATTCCCCCCAGGGCCCAAGGAATTTCTGTCCGCCCTTGCCGAGACCGCCGGTGAAGTCGTGATGGCCGATCGCGCCGGGCGTATGACATTCCATACAGTGGCCGACGGTGGCGAGATAGCGGCCGCGTTCGACGGGGTCGCGCAGGTCGCTCTCCGACGGCGGCTTGTCCGCGCCCGGAAAGACTTCGGACGGCTGCGCCGTTTTGTAGATCGGCGACGGCACCTCATTGTGCACGGCCGGCACGGAGCGCAGATACGCCACCACCGCATCAAGATCGCCGGGGCTGAACACCGTGTAGAAATGCGTTGGCATGATTGGGGCAATGCGGGAACCGTTGGGGCGGATGCCTTCCTGGATGGCGCGCTTCATGTCGTCCGCGCTCCAGCGGCCGATTCCGGTATCGAGATCGGGGGTGATGTTCGAGCCTTTCACCGTGAAGGCCGGCTCGTCCCAGGTCTGCGGTCCGCCCGAATAAAGTCTCGTGCTGTCGACCACGCCGCCGGGGGCGCGCGGCGAGTGACAGTTGCCGCATGTCAGGATGCCCTCGACCAGATAGCGCCCGCGCTCGATCGAATCCTGCGCCTGCACCGCGCAGCTTGCGAAGGACCATGCCGCTAAAACGAACGCGGCGACACCCTGCTTGTGCATGTGCAAACCCCCCTCCCCTATGCCCCTTACGGTGATGATCCGAAAATGGCGGCCACTTTACGGCATGCGTTTACGCTGAGCTGAGTAAGGCGGATAGCCGCGGAGCCCCTCTGCGGCGGGGATCACGTTCGCAAGATCGGCTACTCCTTCTGCGCGCCGTACCAGGCCGCAATCGCCTTGATCTCTTCCTCGGAAAAGCCCTTCGCGATCCGGCCCATGACGGTCGCCGGCAACGCCCCCGATTTGAAGCCCTGCATGGCTGCGACAATCTCGGCGGGGTTGCGACCCACGAGCCGGGGGACCACGGTATCGACCCAGCGTTTCGCCGGATGGCAGCCGGAGCAGCTCGTCGCGCCAGGGGGCGCATCAGCGGCGATCACCGGCAGCGCGACAAACACGGTGACCAGCACGGCCGTGATCGCAATGGACACGACGCGTCCGCTGCAAGCGCATTTGCCCACCATGCAGGCCGACTGCCCGCCGCCATTCGACCGCAGCTGCGTCCCCGTGCCTGCAGTCATTACCCGTTCCTCAGATCGTGTTTCTTGATCGGCAATGAGCGAATGCGTTTGCCGGTCGCGGCAAAAATCGCATTGCATAATGCGGGTGCGACGACGGCAACGGGAGGCTCGCCGACCCCGCTCCAGGGCTCGCCGCTCTCCACGATGATCGTCTCCACCTGCGGCATCTCGGCGAGGCGCAGCATCGCGTAATCCTGGAAATTCGACTGCTCCACGCCGCCATCTCTGATCGTGATCTCCCCGTAGAGCGCAGCGCTGAGCGCGAACACGGTCGCGCTCTGAACCTGCAGCTCGACCGTGAGCGGGTTGACCACCATGCCGCAATCGATGGCGCTGACCACGCGATTGACCCGCAGCTCCGCGTCCACGGAGGCCTCGATGACGGCCGCAGTACAGGTGCCTCGCACCTCGTTGAGCGCGATGCCGCGGTACGAGCCGTGCGGTGCCGGTGCCCCCCATTCCGCCCGGTCCGCGACCGCGTCAAGCACGGCGCGAAGCCTTCCGGCACACGGGTGATTGCCCAGGAGCTTGCGCCGATAGTGATAGGGATCATCGCCTGCGGCATGCGCCAGCTCGTCCATGAAGCATTCCCTGAAGAAGCAGTTTTGCGTGTAATTCACGCCGCGCCAGAAACCCACGGGGACGGGCGTCAGGCGCATTGCGTAATCCGCGAGATAGTTTGCAACGTCGTAGGGCATATCCTCGATGAAGCCTTCCTGAAACTGCTTGTCCACATGACCCGGAAGCAGGATGGGGAGGAGCGATGGACCCGACACTCGCACGTGCCAGGCGATCGGCTCGCCGGCCGCGCCGATGCCGGCCCGCATCCGCGCCATGGCCATCGGACGATAAAAGTCGTGGCGCATGTCCTCCTCGCGCGTCCACACCAACTTGACCGGTTGCGGAACCTGCTTGGCGATGCGAACCGCAAGAGAGACAAAATCCTGCATCAAATCCCGCCGGCCGAATCCGCCGCCGAGCATCATCCTGTGCACAATGACGTTCGTCCGCGGAACTCCCGCTGCCTGGGCTGCAGCCATGAGCGTCGCTTCGCCGTTCTGGGTAGGCGCCCACACCTCGACCTCATTGCCACGCACGTGCGCGGTGGTGTTTTGCGGCTCCATGGTGGCATGCGCCAGGAACGGCACTTCATAATCCGCCTCGATGCGCCGGTCGGTCTGTGCGAATGCCGCGGCGAAGTCGCCCTCGCTGCGTCCGACCCCGGTATCTTCCGCCGCAAGGCCGCGCCGCAAATAGGTTGCGATGCCGTCCGTGGAGACGCTGCCGTTCCAGCCGAGATCCCAGTCCAGCCCAAGCGCGTCAACCGCCTTCTTTGCCCGCCACCAATCCTCGGCGATGACCGCAACGGCATTGTCCAGCGCTACGGTTTTGCGCACCCCGCTCATCCCCCGCGTTCCCGAGTCGTCGACCGATTTCAATCTGGCACCGAAAACCGGGGCCTGTATCACTGCGGCATAGAGCATGTCGGGCAGGCGCACATCGATGCCGTAGATCGTCCTGCCCAGCACCTTGTCGGTGACGTCGAACCGGCGCTGCGGAGTGCCCAGCAATTTCCACTCGCTGGGCTCTTTCAGCTTGACCTCGGTGGGCGGCCGGATCTGCGCCGCGGCGGCCGCGATCTCGCCGAACCTCAGCGTGCGTCCGCTCGGCACGTGCGTGATGACGCTGTTATGCGCCCGGCATTCCGCGGCCGGCACCCCCCACCGCGTTCCGGCGGCGGCGAGCAGCATCTCGCGCGCCGCAGCGCCGGCCTTGCGCAGCACCTGCTGGGAGCCGCGCACAGAGCGGCTGCCGCCGGTCGACATGTTCCCCCACGCGCGCTGCCGCCGGATGTTTTCTTCAGGCGCGACGTACTCGGTTTTCACCTTGCTCCAGTCGCATTCGAGCTCTTCCGCCACCAGCATCGGCAAGGCCGTCAAGACGCCCTGCCCCATTTCCGCTTTGGCCACCCGCATGGTGATGGAATCATCCGGTGCGATGAGGATCCAGGCATTGACCTCCGCGCCCGCGGCTTCCGCTTCCGCCGCGCAAGGAACGCCGGGGATTTCGAAGCCGAGCATGAGCGTGCCACCAAGCGCAGCGACGCTCGTAAGAAGCGATCGGCGGTCGATCGGGATCGAACTCACGGGAATTCAAGCGCTTTGCGGGGCAGGTGGTTCGCAGACGCTACGGCGGATCGGTTGTAGCGAGAAAATCACAACCGCGCGAGGGGGGCGAGCCTCCATCCTGCCTGTCCACCTATCGGTCGCCACGAAAGGTGTATCTTCCTAGTGGCGAGGCATCCCTCGCCCCCTCTCCACATGCACCCTGTCGTCACAGGGTGACGCATGCGTCGCCCCTACCAAAATTCACTTCAGACCTCGCACGCAAAGGCAAGCGCACCCACGCGGCCATGCTTGCGCAATTCCCGCCAGAGGCTCATTGAGCTTGCACGTCGTGGGTTACGAGGAGAAGCGAAATGCCGAGCAAGAAATACGAAACCGTGCTCATCGAGAAGGAGGACGGCATCACCTGGCTCATCATGAATAGGCCGGAGAAGCGCAATGCCATGAGCCCGCAGCTGCATGTGGAGATGGATGATGCGCTCGCCGAGCTCGCGGTCGATCCACAAACCCAGGTCCTCGTCCTTACCGGCGCCGGGGACGCGTTCTGCTCCGGGCAGGACATCAAGCTCTATTTCCGCGCCAACGATGACGCCCCCGCCGCCCGCGCCAAGGCGCGCCATGCGTCCAATCAGTGGCGCTGGCACCGGCTCTCGACCTTTCCGCAACCCACCATTGCCATGGTCAACGGCTACTGCTTCGGCGGCGGCTTCACCCAGGTATGCGCCTGCGACCTTGCGGTCGCTGCGGACGATGCGCTGTTCGGGCTTTCGGAAGTGAACTGGGGCATTCTGCCGGGCGGCATCGTGTCGTGGAACGTCGCGCAGATGCTCAATCTGCGCGACGGGATGTACTACGCACTCACCGGCGACACCTTCGACGGAAAAAAAGCGAAGGACATGGGTTTCATCAATTTCTCCTTCCCGCGCGATGAGCTCAAACACGAGACGATCAAGCTGGCGCAGAAGCTCATGGAGAAGTCCCCCGCCGTGTTGCGCTACACCAAGGAAGCCCTGCGCGCGGTGCGGTTCATGAACGAGCCCCAGGCCGCGGACTATCTCAATGCCAAGAGCGATGCCTTGCGGTTTGTGGACAAAGAGGACAGCCGCACCCAGGGCATGCAGCAGTTCCTCGATGACAAATCCTATCGTCCGGGCTTCGGCCCGTTCAGGCGCGTCAAGGCGACGCGCGCCTGAGGTGCCGAACGCGCTCGCTCGTCGCACCGCACCCCCTTGACGAACCAGCCTTCGCTTGGTTTGATTTCAACATAAGGCAACAGGGTCTTTGCGCCTCAAGGAGACCAACTTGAACCACAACGCGTCAAAAAAAGTCAGTCGCAAGACGGTCAGCTCCCCCCTCAAGAATGCAATGAAACCAAAATCCCCGCGTCCCGCGCGCCGCACGGAGTTTCGGTCTTCTCCTTGGTACGAGAAGGCGGTGCAGTCGATCGCGGTCAGCGCGAGAACATCGTAGCCCCCCTCGACTCTGCCCCGCGGGCACGATCTCGGACTATCACGCGATCACCTCGCCGTGCGCGCTGTTTTCGATCGACGGCAAGCGGCGCAGGGGCTCGTTCAAGACGGGATCTCTGCCGGGACAAGGTTCGCCACGGCGCTTGGCGATTGCAGCCTGGCCACGCGCCAGAATGCGATCATGGCCACAACCGCGATCCCAGCCGGGACAGCGGCTGCATGAAAAAGTTCTGCGGTCGCCCAATTCAGATGCAGCAGCTCGCCGCCGACCACCGGTCCCACGATGGAGCCGATGCGGCCGATACCCGAGGCCCAGCCGGTACCGGTGGAGCGCATAAAAACCGGATAATAGGTGGGGCCAAGCGCATTGAGCCCGGACTGGGCACCCAATACGCAGAAGCCTGCGACGCCGATGACGATGAACACGACGGCAAGAGAGCCGGCAACCTGCCCGATCGAAGCAATCGCAATCGCGGCGACGAGGAAGGTCAAGGATAGGACGAGGCCAAAGCCGCGGCGGTCAACGAGCCAGCCGAGCAAAAGATTGCCGATCACACCGCCGACCCACAGCATGGTGCCGGCGAGCACGGCCTGCGAGGCGGAGTGGCCGGCGCCGGACATCACAACCGGCAGCCAGTTGGCCAGGAAATACGCGCACAACAGGTTCATGAAGTTGATGATCCACAGCAGCACTGTACCCGTTGCCAGACCGCCACGGAAAAGGTCGACCACAGGCGAGCTGTTGCCGCGGCGGTCGGGAGTGAGGAACTGGGTGTCGGCGTCGATGTTTGCTTCGGGGGCGATGCGATTGAGATATGCCCGCACCTTGTTCAGGTCTTTGCCGCGACTTGCTTGAAACTGCAGCGACTCCGGCATGGCCACGATGATGAGCCCCGCTACCAGGAGCGGGGCGATCGCGCCGACGTAAAACACGGATTGCCAACCGAAGGCCGGGATCAGGGCTGCAGCGATGAACCCGCCCATAGCACCGCCGATGACAAAGCCGCACGAGACGATCATCATGAGCGTCACCCGATACTGCAGCGGGCTGAACTCTCCGGCCATGGCCATCGCGTTCGGAATGATGGCGCCCATTGCGAGACCAGAGATGAATCGCAGAACAAGCAGGTAATCGAGCGTCGTCGCCTGGGCCGCAGCGATCATGCTGATGGCCAGAAAAGTCATGGCGCCGATCAGCACCGGACGCCGCCCGATCTTGTCGGCGACGATGCTCAAACCCAAGGAGCCGAGCATGATGCCGAAGAGACCGGCGCCGAAGATCGGACCCAAAGCGGGCTTGGCGACGTGCCATTCGTTGATGATGGCCGGCGCCACGTAGCCCATGGCTTGCACGTCAAAGCCGTCCATGACCATGCACAGGCCGCACAGCACCAGAACAAGCACCTGGGCCGAATGCAGCCGGCTGCGGTCGATGAGCTGCGCAACATTGACATACGCCATGACTATCCTCCCTGGAGCTGGAGCGCCGTAGCGCGTTTTGATGCAACTGGTGGTTGGGCGCACAGCGCCTCGTACGCTGCGGTGAAATGTGGGTCGCGCAGCTTGAGGTCCTCGTGGCTGACCTGATCCGTGCGACGCATGTAATCGTAGGCGAAGGTGATCGGATCCAGGTCCATCTTGCTCGCCACGTTCTCGTACCAGTCGAGGCTCTTGCCTGCGGCTTCCTGGAAGGTCTGTGACGCTGGCCGGCGAATGGCTTCATACGCAGCGAACGCCGCAGGAATATCGCCGGGGCAATCGCTCAAGCCTCGATGCAAGGCGATTGCATCCTGCATAGCCATGCGCGTGCCGGAGCCAAGCGAAAAGTGCACGGTACGCAGCGCATCGCCGAGCAGCACGATGTTGCGACAAGTCCAGTTCCTGTTGCGGACAATATTGGCGCCGAACCAGAGCGACCGATTACCGAGAAGCTCATTGCTGCCGAGCTCGCTGCGGAACACATCGCCGCAGTAGCAGCGGCTCTCGTCTTCGCTCATGCGATCGAGACCCGCGCGCCGCCATGTCTGCGGGTCGACTTCGATCAGAAAGGTGCTCAGCGTGGGGCTGTATTGGTAGCAGTGGGCAATGAACACGCCGTGCTCGGTTTCCTGGAAGATGAGCGAGACGGGATGAAAGAGCTGGCGGGTGCCGTACCAGGCAAATTTGTTTCGGCGGGTCTCGAAGCTCGGCTGGAAATGCTCAGCGAACTGGCTGCGGATGACGCTGTTGGCGCCATCCGCAGCCACGATGAGGTCTGCCTCTGAAAGCGCCCCGAGATCGTCTACCCGCCTGTCGAATTCGATCTTCACCCCGACGCGCTGGCACGCGCGCTGCAGAATGTTGAGCATGTCGATGCGAGCGGTACGGGAAAAATGATTGCTGTGAATCTGGACATGCGTGCCGCGATGAACGATGTCCAGGTAATCGCAACGTTCATGATCAGCGGTGAACTCGTTGTAGAACTCCGGGTCGGCTTCATGAAGAAACCTCAGCCCGATATCCGAAAACACAACACCCCAGCCGTAAGTCGCACCGGCAGGGTTCTGTTCGTAGATGCGAATCTCGTGCGCCGGGTTTTGCTTATTGGCGAGAAGGGAGAAGTACAGTCCTCCCGGGCCCCCGCCGATGACGGCGATTCTCATCACGGTTCCTCGCTGCTTCTGCCCATCCGTTTCGTCACGCCACCTGACGCAGGGGATAGCTCGTCCTTGGTTACCTTGTGCATGCGCATGCGGCTCGCATGAAAGGTGAAGCGCTCCGGCCGGATGCGCGCACGCGCGTGCAGCATGGCCGGGATTTCGGTTTCCATCGTGGTGTTCGAGCTGGGCACGATCTGGCCGATGCGATACATGCGTCCCTCCGCAATCCGCTCCTTCATTACACCTGCTCGATCTGGCCGGCGCCTGTAGTTTGCAAACAGGCCAGGCGGTATTGCTCCAGCGCGTTGCGAAAGGGTGGCGGGATCGCGATCGCCTGCCGTTTTCCGTTACCAACGCAGATCGGAGTGAGGGTGGCGCGAAACACATCCTCGCCCTCCAGGGTGCGGGCTGCGATCTCGAGGACATACGTGTGCGTACGGATGTCGACGACGGTCACCGTCAGATCGAACTCGTCGTCGGGCCACAGGGCACTGCGGCAGTCGAGCTCCAGGGCGCGCGTCGGCGTGCCAAAGCCAAGCTGCTCTTTCGCGCGCTGCGGGGTGCTGCTGAAGATCGAAGCGTAGAACAATTCGGCGGCTGAGATGACGTACTCGGCGAAGTTGACCGTGTAGACCACGCCAGCCGGATCGCACTCGCCGAACTTGACCCTGCGGCGCACGACGAGCGGTGTTCTCCCGACGATGTGCTCGGTACTGATCACGGTCGCGTCTCCACGACCGATTGGTCGCCGGCTGCAGACATCACCTCCTCTTGCTTCAACAGCGCGGCGATCACGGCTTTCAATGCCGGCTTGTCGAGCTTGCCGACCCGGGTCAGGGGAAACGATTCAATGACCTCGATGCGCTCGGGACACTTGAACTTGGCAAGCCCCTTGGCGACGAGAAAATCCGCCAGTTCCTTGACCGCCGGCGCGCGCTGATCCTTGCGAAGGATGATGAAGATGCAGCCTTTTTCGCCGTAGAGCTCGTCCTGCATCGGAACGAGCTTCGCATCCGCCACGGCTGGATGCATGCTGACGAAAGCTTCGACTTCCTCGCAGCCGATCTTTTCGCCGCCGCGATTGACGTTGTCGCGCAGCCGCCCCTCGAAGGCGTAATAGGTCTCGCCCTCGATCACGCGGGCGGTCATCATGTCGCCGGTGCGGTAAAAGCCGTCGCTGGTAAATGCGTGCTTGTTGGCGTCCGGCGCATTGAAGAACCCGCGCAGGCTCGACGGGCCGCGGAAGCATAGTTCGCCGGGTTCGCCGAGCCTCACCTTCTCCTCGGAGCCCAGCTCCAGCAGCCGAATTTCGTCCTGCGCGCAACCGGAGCGGCCCTGGGTATGATGTCTTGCCACGGCGGCGGCATCCGGCCCGTTGCCGAGCAAGAGACCTTCCGTGATGCCGAAGAGATTTGAACAAGGCACGCCGAGAACCGCTTCCAAGCCGTCGGCCCGGCTCATGGTTGCGAACAAACGCAGAGAAGAGAGATCGTGCTTGGCCAAATCAGGATAGGCCATGACTTGCGGTGTGATCGGTCCGATCGAGATCGCGTTGGTGACGCGGTGCTGCTCGATCAGCTCCAGCATGCGCGGGATGTCGACCTTGGGCATGAGCACCGCGGTCACGCCTTGGGCCACCGCCGGAATGAGGGCATAGACCTGGGCGGCGTTGTGCAAAAGCGGCAGCGCCCAGATCGTCCGACTCGATGAAGTAATTTCATAGCGGGACATGCAAGCCGCGGAATGGCCCAGATATTCCGCATGAAAACGGGGAATGATCTTCGGCACGCCCGTCGTTCCGCCGGAGAGCTGAAAGCTCAGCACGTCGCGGGGACCTAGTCGTACGTTTGCTAATCGTTTGCGCGCATAGGCGAGCGACGTTTGCTCGATCAGCGTTTCCAGCTGCGCAGCGCCGCGATGTCCTCTACTGCGGGCGACGATCAAATGCTCGAGGGTCGGCTGCCGCTCGATCATCTGCTGCGCGAAGCCGACCAGATCGAAACTGCCGAAGTCGGCCTGAACGAAGTAGCCCTTGGCCGACGACTGCTGCGTGAGTTGACCGATTTCGACCTGCCGGTGCTGCGGTAGAGAGCAAACGGGAATCACACCGATCTTGTAGCAGGCGAGCAGCGCGATCGTGGTTTCGACTGTCGTGCCCATTTGGAAGATGGCGCGGTCTCCCGCAACCAAGCCCAGATCGAGCAGGGCGGCGCCGAGCCTGTCGGTCTCTTCGTCGAATTCGGCAAACGTGATGCTGCGCTCGTCACTGACAAAAATGTGTCGCTGGGGATAAGTCCCCGCCGTTATCCGCAAAGCGTCGGCGACCGTTTTGTCGATCCACGCTCCGGCGCGGATGTACGCAGCGGCGTCCGCGTCGCTGCAATAGGTGACACCCTCGATCGGATTGAGAATCCGGGGCGCTGCTTCGCCCTGCACTCTGTCGGCTGTTTCGGCTCTCATTGCGGGAAGCTCTCGCGAAGCCACTGCTGCAGGATTCGTCCCGCGACATACCGACCAGCCTCCTCGCCGGGGCTTAGCGCCCTCCCGTGATGATCGCCGCGGACGCGTTCGTGTCGCTTGTTGGAGGCGCCGATGGCGGCATAGATGTCATTGATGACGGAGGGAAAGCAGGCTGGATCGCCGGTGTATTCGACCAGCAAAGTGGGTTGCGTGATGCTGGGCGCCGTCTTGGCGAGCGAGGCATTCGACGACAAGGCAGACCAGGTGGACAGCCAGCTTTCGGGGGAGCACAGGCGGCCAAAGCCGACGGAACCGAAGTTCGACGTCAGTGGATTTTTGCCCCACAGCGAACCGTAGGGGCGATCGGATGGATCCAGCGACAAATCGAAATTGCGCAAGTCCGCATCGGTCCGCCAGATGGTCATGATTTCGGAGTGCCCGGCGCGACGACGGTCGGCGAAGCTGCCACCATCTTTCGCGCGTTTGCGCGCGGCAAATCGTTCAGAGATCAGCCGGCGGGCGATTTCGTCCAGGCGCTTCACCCGCGCAACCTGCGCCGCTCGGTAACGCGCGACGAATTGCGGTGAGTAGCGAGAGGACTGCGGCGGCTCGACGAAGCCGTTGCTGGGGTCGAAGGGATCGAGCGCGGGTTCGACCGACAAGGGGTCCCCTTCGTCCGCTACCGAAGGATCGATGCATTGCAGCAGGAGCGCACCCTGCCCAGGATGCGGCGCGACGAAAATCATGCCGTCGACTACCGGCATGTCGAGAGCTGCCAGATTGGTCGGGCGACCGCCGGGAGTTTTGGCGATGCGTTGTTCGCCGGGCAGGCTCGCCTGTTGGATGTACAGGCTATAAAGCCCGCTTCCACCGGAGTTGCCGAGCAGTACGATCTTGCGGAAGCCGGCACCGCGCAGAAACTTCAGGCCGGCGGCGACGTCGTACAGGGCGAATTCGTGCTCGAGCCGCAAATCGTTGCCGACCGATCGCGGCGACTGGGACCAGGCGGCAAATCCAGCTTCGACGATATCCGGAATGAAGTAGTGGCAGGCCATGAATTCACGCGGGTGCATGATGCACACCGCGGTGGTCGCCGCGCCGTCGCTGTAAAGGGATCCGCTGGTGGCAGCGCCGTCTGCGGTTCGCAACACGACGTTACGTGTGGTCGCACCAGCGGGCAGGTCACGCGGATTCCAGTCCGTATTGAGAAAGCCGGCAGTCGGCCCGCTTTCCTGCTTACCGCCGTTCGCGCCGGGCTTTGCGCTCATTGGCTTCTCCTTTTCCTGACAAGATAGATGCATTTTTTGACATATGTGTCAATAGCAGCAAAAAATAAAACAGAGGCCCCGGCCGCTGTTTTCCGAAGGCCAATCAGTCGGTGCTTTCGGCGACCCGCTGCTCCAGATAGCCGATCTCGTTGCGCAACTCGCGCAGCACCTTGCCAAGTTTCGATTTCGACGCCTCTCCCGGCGCCGATCGCATGAGGCCATGCAGCGCGAAATCCGAAATGAGCTCGGCGATCTCGTCGCGCAATTTGCGGCCGCCCGGCCGATACCACCACGCTGTCCAATTGCACATTCCGATGATCGCCAGCGCGGCGACCCGCGCGTCGATCGGGCGAAAATCGCCGGATTTGATGCCGCGCTCGATAACGGCCGAGAAATTTGCCAGCACGCCGCGGCGGTATTCGGTCGCGGCAGCGCGTCGCTTTGGAGGAAGCCGCTCTTCGTTGCGTTCGACAACCCGAAACTCTTCACCATGGTCGATGATGAGGCGCACGTGTCGGTCTACGACCGTGCGCAACGCCTCGATCGGCGACAGATCGACGTGCTGCGCTGCCTCACCTGCGAGTTGCGCGGCCACCCGCGTAATCTTGTCGGTCAACGCGACAAGAATCTCCTCCTTGTTCTTGTAATAATAGTAGATCGCGGTGCGGGTGACGCCGAGCTCATCCGCAATCTCGTACATGCTGGTGCCGTCGAAGCCGCGTTCGATGAACAGGCGGGTTGCCGCCCGAAGGATCGACTCCGGAAGAACGCTGCCTTTGGTTTTGCTCTTGGGCATCTGTGAGCTGGGTTGACCCTAAATCGCCGCAACGAAACCGAAACGGAGGGCACCGAATCCGACCGTAAGGCTAACGACGGCATGCCGCGCGTCAACTTAGCCTGAGCCGGCTATGAAGCACAGCCGCCCCTAGGCGGCATCGGCCGCGGCGCGCTTCGGTCCGATCCAGAATTCCTCGGCGTCGATGACGAGCTCCTCGCCGTCGTAACCGCCGGTGAAGGCGCCGAACCACAGCGCCTCCGGCAGGCCGGTGTCGGCACGGCGAATGCGCAATTGACCGTCGGTCGAAATGCGAAAGTATCCGGCTTTCGGGCCGGCAATATCGAAGCTGCCCATTCGCCGCGCGGTCTCAACCAGGGGCGCAAACTCCGGAACATCAAGGACATAGAGGCTTTGCATGTCACGCTCTCCTCTTTACGCCGCGCTCATTCGTTGCTGCACAAGCTCGGCCTTGCGCTTCCACATCGACTCGATCGCATCGAACCTCCCCGCCGTTTCCAGCTCGACGGCAGCCTCAACGGTGAGGGCGGCATCGGTTGCATCCAATCGGTCGAGCTTGCGCAACGGCAGGGTGATCTCGATCGGATAGAAGTTCGGGTCGCGGAAGTAGATGGATTCGATGGTCTCGTGACGAATCTCGTCGCTGACGTTCACGCCGAATGAACGCAGCCGCTCTTTCCACGCGATGAGATCATCCATGCTCTCGACCGACCAGGCGGTGTGGTTGGCCATCGACATGTATCCCTTCGGGACCTTCAAAGCCTCCGGCTGCGACGTGCCGATATAGTAGAAGAATGCGATATTGCTGCCGTTTCCGCTGTCGAAGAAGATGTGCAGGAAGTCGGCGTGCTGCTCCTTCTCGCGGCCCCAGCCCTTGGCGGTGATCGCGTGTACGAGCGGCAGGCCCATGATGTCCCGGTAGAACTCGACGGTCTCCTTGAGCTTCCAGGTCGGATGAGCCGTATGGTCGACACCGCGGAGCTTCGGCTTGAGCGGGCTGATGTTCGGCGCGGGCATCTGAATTCTCCGTGCTTATTGACGTTCGTGTCAATATTTATACCTACATGTCAGTTTGTCAAGGGTGCTCCGCAGTAGATTCGGTAGATTCAATGTGCGTCACCGCCGGAGGAATGCCTTTGTCCGCAATGACCTCGGCAGGATCGGTGCGCAGCTTCGGAGATTGCGCAGTCCGAGACGCTTTTTACCGTCAAACCGTTAGCGAACTGCCGCCCTCACTCCGGCTTGAGCCGCCGCGCCATCCACGCGCTGTGGATCACGCGGGCGATCCCGCCCGCCAGCATCGGTGCGGACAGCACCATGCCCATGGTGAGACCGTGGGCGAGCTGCTCGACCTGCGAATCGGGCTCGCGGGAAGAATTCCATCGCAATTCGAGCGAGCGCGTAGCCGACGGTGAATAAACCGCTCAACAATCCGGGGCGCTTGAACGCGCCGTTGCGGGCCAGAAATCCAAGCACCAGCAGAAGCAGCAGGCCCTCCAGCCCTGCCGTTCGTTGATGGTCTTACCGATTACCTCCCGGGAGGCCATGCGTCACAATCGAAATAACCGCTCTGCGTTACCGTGTGCGATGCGCGCTTTGTCGGTGGCGCTGACGGGAATCTGCTCCAGGAAGGCGCGGGCCTGCGACATGGATTGATAGGGATAGTCGGCCGAAAACATGACACGGTCGACCCCGCCCAGTTCGAGCAGCAGATCGAGAAATGTCGGCGGAAAGTTCATGCCTGAGAAGGTGTAATGAACATTCTCCTTTAGGTAGGAGATGATGGGACGCTTCAACTTCGTCGTCGCCATGGGAATGATGTCGAGGCGCTGAAAAAAGAAAGGCAGTCCTTCGCCCATATGACCGATTACAAATTGCAGGTTTGGAAAACGATCGAACACGCCGCCGCAGACAACTCGGATCATATGCACGGCGGTTTCGATGTGCCAACCCCAGGCGCCGCCAGCCAGCATGTCGGTGACCATGGGTGCAAAGCCGCCGTATGAAACATCGATCACCGCCCGCGGCGGCGGCGTCGGATGAAGATAGATCGGCACATTGAGTGCCTCTGCACACTCCAGGATCGGCCAGTAGAATTGATCGTCGAGATAGCGTCCTCGATTGTGGCCGTTAATGACCGCACCCTTGAAGCCCTGCTGGCGGACACGGCGCTCCAGCTCTTCAACGGCTTGCTTCGGCGTTCCTGTCGGCACGGCGGCAAAGCCAGCAAAACGTGTCGGATGCTTCTTCACTGCGTCGGCGAGGTAATCGTTGGTCTCGCGCGCCATTGCGATGGCGTCGGCCGTCTCCATCTGTTCGACGCCGGGCGCCGACAGCGACAGGACCTGCATGTCGATGCCGGCAGCATCCATTTCCGCCAACCGCTTGGCGTCGACGTCGCAAAGCCGATCGAGCACTTGGGCGTAGCGGCCGCCTATCTTCTGAGCGCGCTCTTTGACGAACCGCGCAGGACCATCAAAAAATTCCGGGGTCGCAAAATGCTCTTCCAGCGTAATTGTGTGCATGCTCGGACCTTCCACTTTGATCGTTTGGAATGCTTCAACGTGACTGGCACGGGTGTGGACCGGTCACGCATACAGGACACGCCTACCGCATCAATTCTTCGGTTTGAAGCCGATTGCCTTGACCACCGCCGCGACATTGGCGCTCTGCTCGGCGATCGAGCTTGCAAATTCCTTTGGCCCGCCGACGTTGAGGATCTGGCCGGTCGCTTCGAGCCGGTCGCCGATGCTGCCGTCCGCGGTGACCTCACGCACGTCGGCGGCGATTTTCTCCTTGAGTTGCTCCGACATCGACTTGATGCCGAACAGCCCCGCCATGCCCTCAATTTCGAGGCTAGGGTAGCCTTGCTCGCGAGCGGTCGGGACCTCGGGGGCCGCCTTCACGCGGTTCTTGTTGGTCACGGCGATCAGCTTTATGCGGCCGGCCCGCCACTGCGGTTGCACAATGGCAAGCGCCGACATCACGACCTGGATGCGGCCTTCGCCAAGATCGACCGGGGCCAGATTGACGTCGCGGTACGGCACCTGGGCGATCCGCAGCTTTTCGTCGTGCTGATAGCCCCAGAACGTGAGCTCGGTGATGCCCTGTACCAGACCGGAGTTGAACGTGCCCGGAGCCGCGCGCGCTGCCTCCGTGAACTCCTTGAGGTTGTTGTAAGGCGCATCCTTCTTGACCGCCACGGCGAGGATGGTGTTGGACACGCGCGCGATCGGGATCAGGTCGGCCTGGTTGTAGGACATGTTGCTGTACATGAACGGATGCACGACGAAGCCCCCCGATGGCCCGAACATCAGCACATGATCGTCGTTGGCGCCGAGGTAGGCCTGGATGGCAAGGATGCCGTCGCCGCCCGGCTTGTTTTCGATGACGACCGGCTGCCCCCATTTGGTCTGCAACTTTTCGGCGAACAGCCGTGCGCCGATATCGGCGCCAGCGCCGGGGCCGAACGGCACCATGAACCTCACGGCTCGCGTTGGCCAGTTTTGGGCCTGGGCAGGAGGCGGCAGCACCACAACGAGCAGAGCCAGAACGGCGCCAACTCGCCAGCAATTCCAATTCATGATGGGTCTCCGGTCGTGAGGTTGCTTGCGAACTCTAACACACACTTCGCGGCCGCATGACGGAGCACTGAACTACCGTTTTGGGATGTATCCTGCACGACGACGCTGGCGTTGCCGACAACAGCAAGCGCTGCCTGCATTTCATGTTGCAGTAGCGAAAGCCGATTTCAGGCTCTCTCCAAGCCTTGTAAGATTCTAATATAAGGTCATATCGAGACGCCGGCCACGCTCCTCGCTACCATTGGTCGACTTTGCAAGGCTAGGAGAAGTGCTGCATGGCCGACCACATCGACGGACCGTTGTATTACGAGCGCATGGGCCGCACCGGGCCGGTCATGGCCTTCGTGCATCCCAACCCGATGGACCAGTCGTGCTGGATTTTCCAGATGGCGCACATGTCCACTTGGTTCCGCTGCATCGCCATCGACATTCCGGGCTACGGCCGTTCGCCGAAGGCGCGCGACGGTCTGACCATGAGCGACATGGCGGAGGGCTGCTGGGAGGCGATCGAGATGGAGTTTCCCAAGGAGCCCGCGATCCTGGTCGGCTGCTCGGTCGGCTCCGCCATTCTCCCCTACATGCACCACGCGCGGCCGAGCAAAACCAAAGCGCTGATCATGTGCGGCACCGGTTACAACCCCGGCAAGGAGTTCACGGGGCATCGCATCAAGCAATACACGGACCGGGGCATCGGCTATCGCTGGGATTACACCTTCGAGGACTTGAGCCCGGCGTTCCGCCAGACGCCACTGGCCATGTACTTCGCCGAAATGTTCGCCGAGCGCAACGCGCAAGCCGACCTCGACACGATTGTCCGCCAATTCCTGGCGCTTAAGGCGCCGGACGCCGCAGATCATTATTCGAGCGTGAAGTGCCCATCCATCATCCTGAGCGGCAGCGAGGATGGAATTCACAAGTCGGCATTCGCGCTGAAGGAACAGATTCCGAATTGTGTGATACGGATTCTTCATGGCGCGGGCCATGCCTGCCAGATGGAGCAACCGTGGCTGTTCGACCGCTACATGATCGAGTTCTTGAAAGACCACGGCTTGTTCCCGGCGCCCCGCCAGGGCTAACCTCAATTCTGCCGGGGTCCGTTTGAATCGTTCTCACTCTTTGGAGAATGCCGATGAGAATCCTGCGCCGTGACATCCTACGCCTTTCCGGCGGGCTCGCCGCGCTGCCCGTCGCCTCACGGCTCGCCTTCGCCGACACCTATCCGTCGCGGCCGGTCCGCGTCCTGGTCGCGACGTCGGCCGGCGGCTCGACCGACATCATCGGGCGGCTCCTGGCGCAGTATCTCAGCGACGAGCTCGGCCAGCCGTTCTTCGTCGAGAACCGGCCGGGCGGCGGCAACAACATCGGCACCGAGATGGCGGCGCATGCGCCGCCCGACGGTTACACGCTGTTCATGGCAAACTCGGTCAACGCCATCAACAACTCGCTCTACGAGAACTTGAACTACGTCTTCATGAACGACTTCATCCCGATCGTTAATACGATGACCTCGCCGTGTCTGATGATGGTTCATCCATCGGTGCCGGCGAAAACCGCGGCGGAGTTCATCGCGCTCGCCAAGGCCAACCCAGGCAAGATCAACATGGGTTCCGGCGGCGTCGGCTCGACCGGCCATCTCGGCGGCGAGCTGCTTCAGATGATGGCGGGGATCAAGCTTACGCACGTTCCGTATCGCGGCGAGGCGCCAGCGATGACCGATCTCATCGCCGGACACTGCCAGATGGTGATCGCCACCACTGGCTCGGCAATGGAATATTGCAAGGCCGGCTCAGTACGCGCGATCGCGGTGACGCTCGACATGAAGCTCGATGCGCTGCCGGACGTAAAGCCATTATCGGACCTGCTGCCCGGTTACATGGCCATCGGCTGGAGCGGTCTGGTCGCGCCGAAAAACGTACCGGCCGACATCGTCGCGCTGCTCCACAAGCACGCCAGCGACGCGCTCGCCCAACCGAGCATCAGGCAGCGCGTCATCGACATGGGCGGCGTGGTGCCCGGCGGCACGGCTGCCGACTTCGGACAGTTCATGGCCGAGGACACCGAGCGCTGGGCGAAGGTGATCAAGGTCGCCGGCATCAAGGTGAATTAGTCTCTCGTGTCCAGGCGCACTCTTGACCCTTTAGCTCGTATGGCGGGGTCGCCGAAGGGGATAATGAGATCGACATTCTGTGCGACAAGCTGGTCGGCGAGTGCGGGTCGCGCGGTCGCTGCGGCCCTGCGCCCAAACGAACAGGAAGCGGATGTTGCGTCCTTCTTCCCAGCCGATCGCCTTCATGTAACGACGGGAGGGTTCAGCGAAGGTCTCAGCAATATCCCTCGGATTGGGCCGCAGCACCACAGCGGACTCATGCACTGCAGCACGCCCACGGCGCTGCATTCGACAACCCGGATCTGATCGTCGTGTGCGTGGTCGGAGACGGCGAGGCGGAAACGGGGACCGCTCGCTGCGTCCTGGCACTGCAATAGATTTCTCAATCGCGCCGGCCTTCACGAATGGCTCGCCATAGACGGCGAAGTCGGCTGAGCGGCCCGAACCCAGCTGCCGCTGTGAAGCATCGTGGGGGGCATTCGGATGCTTCGTCTTGTATATGTCGATCTTTTCAACCTCGCGCCGCGGGAGCTAAAACGATGGCTTGGATTCGAGAGCGAATGACGGATCAGGCTTCAATGCCGCGAGCCGAGCCGGGGCACAAAAGCCGCCGGGGCGCTCCAGCGTTGGGCTTGGCCTGGACACATTGAATCGTGATAAGCCGTCCAGCCCTGAAGGAACGATGATCCAGTTGGCTTTGCTATTTTTGCTACTCACGCGCGGGGCGCGCAAGGACAGGCCAAGTCCGGGTCCCGAAATGCTGCTCGCCTCGACGACCTTGGCAAATATCGCCAGCGAGTTCGGGTCCGTCATCTTCTATCCCACTTATGGAAATGTTATTCTCGGTTTTTCCACCTAACGAACTATAGGGCAGTCGCCTATTGTTACCTGGTCGCTATGTATGACCGGAGTAGCAAATGGCAGAACGTGTCTATATCAAGTCCACATTAGCAGCGGTCGTGCTTCTGGCGGCAGCGG
>Ga0207693_10001534_pt1 | contig 20425 bp, 17 predicted proteins | sample LARL81metaG_FD_184347 | JGI IMG/M metagenome (GOLD analysis project Ga0207693, IMG submission 184347) | Corn, switchgrass and miscanthus rhizosphere microbial communities from Kellogg Biological Station, Michigan, USA - LAR L8-1 metaG... | ecosystem: Host-associated > Plants > Roots >... | reverse complement strand
TCACGATGTTCCGGATCCCGCCGAGCTCCTCGATCGCTTCCTCGGGGTTGTCGAGCGCCTTGCCGTGCCAACCTGGCTTGTTCTCGACCGCCTTGACGCCCTTACCCTTGATCGTGTGGGCGACGATCGCGACGGGCCTGTCGGTCGCGATCGCCTCGCCGTAGGCCTGGTCGATCGCCTCGACATCGTGGCCGTCGATCTCGATCGCGTGCCAGCCAAAAGCGCGGGCGCGGTTCGCGTAAGAGTCGAGGTCCCAGCCGTGCATCGTCTCGCCCCGCTGCCCGAGCCGGTTGATGTCGAGGATCGCGACGATGTTGTCGAGCTCGTAGTAGGCGGCGTGCTCGAAGCCCTCCCACTGCGAGCCCTCGGCCATCTCGCTGTCGCCGACGAGTACCCAGGCGCGCATCTGCGTCCGGTCGAGGCGCTTGCCCGCGATCGCCATGCCGACGCCGTAGGGCAGGCCCTGTCCGAGCGAGCCGGTGGCGACGTCGACCCACGGGATTCGCGGCGTCGGGTGGCCCTCGAAGATGCTCGAGAACTGCCGGTAGGTCAGCAGCTCTTCGTCCGAAATCACCCCGGCGGCCTTGTACATCGCGTAGAGCAGCGTCGACGCGTGCCCCTTCGAGAAGACCAGCCGGTCGTTTGCCGGGTCCTTTGGCTCGTCGAAGTCGTAGCGGTAGTACTTCGCGAGCAGGACGGCCATCAGGTCGGCGGCCGACATGCCGGAGGTCGGGTGACCCGACTTCGCCTCCGCCGCGCAGCGGACGGAATCGACGCGGAATTGCTGTCCCAACTCACGCCAAAGTTCAGGACCTTCCATCCGGGGTAACGTAACGGTTCTATGAGGGTTGCAGTCGCGTTCGACCACCGAGGCGTTCGCCTCCGCGACGCAGTCCTCTCACAACTGGACGCGCTCGGCCACGAGACGTTCGATCTGGGAGTCGACACAGCCGAAGTGCGGATCGACTATCCGGACAAGGCCCTGGAGATCGGAAACCTGATCCAAAACGGCGATGCCGAGCGCGGGATCTTCGTTTGCGGCTCCGGCGTCGGCGCGTCGGTGGCGGTGTCCAAGCTCGACGGGGTCCGGGGCGCGATGTGCCACGACGTCTACTCCGCGCACCAAGGGGTAGAGCACGACGACATGAACGTTCTCTGCCTCGGCTCCGAGGTGGTCGGCCCGGCGCTGACCATCGACCTGATGCGCGCCTTTCTACAGGCGCGCTTCAACGGCCGCGAGCCGTACACGACCAGGCTTCGCAAGATCCAGGAAATCGAGAAGGGAAATGAAAATGTCAATGTCTAAATCAAGACTTCATCAGCTCTCGGAACTCGGTCAGAGCGTGTGGATCGACTTCCTGTCCCGGGAGATGCTTCGGAGCGGCAAGCTCGCGCGGTTGATGGAAGAGGACGCTGTCGTGGGTATCACCTCGAACCCGACGATCTTCCAGAAGGCGATCTCCGAGGGAGATGCCTACGACGAGCAGATCCGCGCCTGCCTCGAGCTGACCGACGACCCAAAGGAGATCTTCTGGCAGCTGGCGGAGAAGGACGTCGGCGACGCTTGCGACGTGCTCCGCCCGGTATGGGATGAGGGCCAAGGTCAGGACGGCTACGTCTCGATCGAGGTCGACCCCAACCTCGCCGGCGACACCGAAGCAACGATCGCAGAGGCGCGGCGCCTGCACGCGGAGATCGACAGGCCGAACTTGCACGTGAAGATCCCGGCTACGAAGCAAGGCCTGCCCGCGATCGAAGAGATGATCGCGAGTGGAAAGAACATCAACGTCACGCTGATCTTCTCGCTGCAGCGCTACGAAGAGGTGGCCGAGGCCTACATCCGTGGGCTCGAGCGGCTGGTCGAGTCGGGCGGCGATCCGTCCAAGGTCGCCTCGGTGGCGAGCTTCTTCGTCTCCCGCGCGGATACGGAAACCGACAAGCGCCTTGACGAGATCGACGGTCACGAAGAGCTGAAGGGCAAGCTCGCGATCGCCAACGCAAAGCTCGCGTACCAGCGCTACAAGCAGCTCTTCTCCGGCGAGCGATGGGCGGCCCTGGCGGCGAAGGGCGCGACGAGCCAGCGCTGCCTCTGGGCCTCCACGTCGACGAAGAATCCGGCGTATCGGGACGTCATGTACGTCGAGGAACTGATCGGCCCCGAGACCGTGAACACGATGCCCGAGGAGACGATCAACGCGTTCCAGGACCACGGCGAGGTGGCACTCACTCTCGAGCAGGGCATCGAGGAGGCTGAGCGCTTGTTCGGGCAACTCGCCGAGGCGGGCGTCGACTATGAAGATGTCGTCCGCGTGCTTGAAGAAGAGGGCGTTCAGAAGTTCTCCGACTCCTTCTCCGAGCTGCTCGACGGCATCAGTGCCAAGCGCGGCGAGCTCGCAGCGGCCTAGTCGTGCAGGTCGCGACCGAGCAGCTCGTCGAGCGGATCTGGGCCCGGGATCCGACCGTCTGGACCGGGTCGGGTGAGGAGAACTGGCTCGGCTGGCTCGACGAGCCGCAACGGATGCGCGAGCGGATCGGTGACCTCCAATCGTTCGCCGACGAGGTCGGCGCCCCCGGCGTAATCGACACCTTCGTCCTGCTCGGCATGGGTGGCTCGAGCCTGGCGCCGATCGTGCTCAAGCGGAGCTTCGGCGAGGGCTCGCTGCACGTGCTCGATACGACTCACCCGGCCATGATCAGACACTCGGTCGAGATGCTCGACCTCGACCGAACGCTGTTCATCGCCTCGTCGAAGTCCGGAACGACGCTGGAGACGCGTTCGCAGCTCGATTTCTTCTGGGAACGGAACGGCGGCCGCGGCGAGTTCTTCGTGGCGATCACCGACCCGGGCTCGCAGCTCGAGAGCCTCGCGCGCGAGCGTGGCTTCCTCGAGGTTTTCGCCGGCGAGCCGACAATCGGAGGGCGCTACTCGGCCCTGTCGCCGTTCGGGATGGTGCCGGCTGCGCTGCTCGGGATCGACCTCGAGCGGCTGTTCGAGCGGACCGCGGAGATGGTCGAAGCCTGCCATTTGGCCGACGGCAATCCGGGCCTCGAGCTCGGGCGGCAGCTCGGCGAAGGCTGGCAGGCGGGCCGCGACAAGGTCTGCATCGACGTGACCGATGGCGGGTTCGGCCTGTGGGCCGAGCAGCTGATTGCGGAATCGACCGGCAAGCAGGGTCGCGGCCTCGTGCCGGCACCTGGGGAGTCGCCGGCTGGGCAGGACCGCCAGCGCGGCGAGGTCCGCCTCGAGGATCCGTACGAGCTCGGCCAGGAGTTCTTCCGCTGGGAGTTCGCTGTCGCGGTCGCCGGCTCGTATCTTGAGATCAACCCCTTCGACCAGCCTGACGTCCAGGCGGCGAAGGACAAGACGAACGAGGTGCTAGCAGGGGGCGACGTAGAGCTCGAGCCCGAGTCGTCGCCGGAAGAACTGTTCGCGCAGGCGCAGGAGGGCGACTACGTGGCGATCCAGGCCTTCATCGACCCGAGGGAGGAGTCGAAGCTGCAGCCGCTCATCGAGCGGGCCCGCGGCGAGACGGGCTGCGTCGTCACCCACGGGCTCGGGCCCCGCTACCTGCACTCGACCGGCCAGCTCCACAAAGGGGGCCCGAACACCGGCCTCTTCCTGCAGGTGGTCGATGACCAGGGCGAGGAGCTGCCCATTCCGGGCCAGCCCTTTGGTTTCGCGCGGCTGATCCGCGCCCAGGCGGCAGGCGACTTCGCATCGCTAAAGGAACGCGGCCGCCGCGTCGCGCGCATCCGACTGGAGGATTTCTGATGGAACTCGGAATGATCGGCCTCGGCCGAATGGGCAATGGAATGACCGAGCGCCTGACCGAGGGCGGTCACGACATCAAGACCTACGACCCGAAAGTCCCCTCGACCGCCGAGTCGTTAGAAGAGCTGGCGCGCCAGCTCGAGAAGCCGCGTGCCGTCTGGATGATGATCCCGGCCGGGAAGATCACCGAGGACACCTTCGAGCAACTTCTGGGAATCCTCGACGAAGGCGACACGATCGTCGACGGGGGCAACTCGAACTTCCGCGACTCGAAGCGCCGATACGAGAAGGCGCAGCAGAAAGGCATCAACTTCATCGACGTCGGCGTCTCCGGCGGGATCTGGGGGCTCGAGGTCGGCTACTGCCTGATGGCCGGCGGCGACGATGAGCCGGTCGGCCGCATCGAACCGATCCTGGAAACGCTCGCGCCCGAGGACGGCTACGCGCACGTCGGTCCGAGCGGCGCGGGGCACTTCGTGAAGATGATCCACAACGGGATCGAGTACGGGCTGATGCAGTCCTACGCGGAGGGGTTCGAGATCATGGACCACTCGGAGTACCAGCTCGACCTGCACCAGATCTCCGGCATCTGGCGGTACGGCTCTGTCGTTCGTAGTTGGCTGCTTGAGCTGCTTCACTCGGCCTTCGAGCAGCACGGCTCGCAGCTCGACGACATTGCGCCTTACGTAGAGGACTCGGGCGAGGGGCGCTGGACGATCACCGAGGCGATCAACGAGAACGTGCCTGCGCCCGTGATCTCGGCCTCGCTGTTCGCCCGGTTCGCCTCGCGCGACGAGAACAACTTCTCGCCCAAGGTCGTGGCGGCGCTCCGCAACCAGTTCGGCGGCCACGCGATTCGCGCGGTCGAACAAGCGAAGGCCAGCCCGGATCCGCGTTAGTGCCCCTTCCAGCGACACATGCCGGCCCCTGGCCCGCGAGCACGCGGCGCCAGAGTCCACCCTCGCTCTTGCCAAGGCTGCCAGCCGTGGCCGCGAGCGAGTGCGGCCTCTGGCTTGGTTCTCGCGACCCAGGAACTCGGCGGCATCACTGGAAGGGGCACTGATGGCCTTGGCGGAAGATCAGCGGCTCGAAAACCCGCTGCTCGAAGGGCTTCAGCTCTCGAGCCGGCCGGAGCCTTGCGTGATGGTGATCTTCGGCGCCTCAGGCGATCTGACGAAGCGGAAGCTCTTCCCCGCGCTGTACTCGCTCGCGCTACGGCAACTGCTGCCGGAGAAGTTCGGCATCGTCGGCGTCGCCCGGACCGAGGAGACGGACGAGGACTTCCGCGAGCGGATGAAGGCCGCCGTGCAGGAGTTTGGGCGCGACGACTTCCGGGACGACGTGTGGGAGTGGTTGGCGCAAGGTATGCACTACGTCTCCGACGAAGGAAAGCTCGCCGAGGCGCTGCGCGAGTTCGAGGAGCGACGCGGAACGGCCGGCAACCGCGTCTACTACCTCGCCGTTCCTCCCCCCGCGTTCGACGGGATCGTGGATTGGGTCGGCAAGCACAAGTCGAGGAAAGGGTGGACGCGTCTGATCGTCGAGAAGCCGTTCGGGCACGACCTGGAGTCGGCAGAGAGGCTGAACGCGCTTCTGCACAAGCACTTCGACGAGAACGAGATCTTCCGGATCGACCACTACCTCGGCAAGGAGACCGTCCAGAACATGCTCGCGCTGCGGTTCGCGAACGGCATCTTCGAGCCGATCTGGAATCGCCAGTTCATCGACCACATCCAGATCACCGTTGCTGAGACGCTCGGTATCGAAGGACGCGCCGAGTACTACGAGCAGGCCGGCGCGATTCGCGACATCTTCCAGAACCACCTGCTGCAGCTGATCGCGCTGACCGCGATGGAGCCGCCGATCGACTTCACGGCAGATTCCGTCCGGAATGAGAAGGTCAAAGTGCTCAAAGCGATCCACACGCCTGGACCGAAGCACGTGGTCCGGGGACAGTACGGTCGCGGCTACATCGAGGGTCAGGAGGTGCCGGGTTACCGCGAGGAAGCGGGCGTCGACCCGAGCTCGATGACGGAGACGTTCATCGCCGCGAAGCTCTTCGTCGACAACTGGCGCTGGGCCGACACCCCGATCTATGTCCGGGCCGGCAAGCGACTGGCGCGCCGCGAGACGACGATCGCCATCCAGTTCAAGCGCGCGCCGCACCCGCCGTTCGAGGAAGCCGCGGCGGAAGGGCTGCGTCCGAACGTCCTTTTGATTCACATCCAGCCGGACGAAGGCGTCTCGCTCGCAATTGGAGCGAAGGTTCCGGGCCAGGGACTGCAGATCCGGACCGTGCACATGGATTTCCTTTACGGCGGTGCGTTTCGGATGGACCTGCCCGAGGCATACGAGCGGCTGCTGGTCGATTGCATGCGCGGCGACGCCTCACTCTTCACGCGCGAGGACGAGGTGATCGAGCAGTGGAAGCTCGTGGACTCGATCGTCGCCTTCTGGCGGCGGGACCGGCCGTCGTTCCCGAACTACGCAGCGGGGACCTGGGGGCCGCCGAGCTCGGACGAGCTGATGCACCGGGACGGGCGATCGTGGCGTCGGCATTAGGAACTGTTTCCGCGATCGAGCGCAAGCTCGCGGCGCTCCGCCTCGGCGACGAGGGCTCACGCTTGCGCACGAACGTGATGACCCATATTGCTTGGGTGCCCGAACAGTGGGTCGAGGCGGCCGAGGACGTCCTGGCCGGGCTCGAGGACCGGCATCCCTCGCGCACGATCGTCCTCTTTCCCGAGTCCGATGGGGAAGGTCTCGAAGGGAAGGTCGAGTCCGAGTCCTTTCCGACGAGCCTGGGCCTGATGATCTGCACGGACACGATCCGCATCCGGCTGCATGGGACGAGCGCCGAGCATCCGGCGAGCGTCGTCGAGCCTCTGCTCGTCTCCGATTTGCCCGTGTTCCTGCGGTGGCGTGGCGCGCCTCCCTTCGGCGATCCGGCGTTCGAGGAACTGATCGAGGTCGCCGACCGGCTGATCCTGGACAGCACCGAATGGCCGGGCCTGCCGGCGCCGTATGCGCGGGTGGCTGAGATCTTCGATCGCATTACGATCTCGGATATCGCCTGGGCGCGCACAAGCCGGTGGCGGCCGATGCTGGCTTCCCTCTGGCCCCAGATCGCAACCGTGAAGCGGATCAAAGTCACCGGTACCGAGGCGCAGGCTCACCTGCTCGCCGGCTGGCTTCGCTCGCGTCTACGGCGGCCGATCGGACTCGAGCACGAGCCCTCGGACAAGCTCGTCGGCGTCGAGCTCGACGGCGATCCGGCGCCGTTCCCGCCCGGCGATCCACCGTTCCCGGCCGATCTGCTCTCGGACGAGCTCGACAAGCTGACTCGCGACCCGGTCTACGAGGCCGCGGTTCTCGCCGCTGTGACGTAAGCGCGAGCGGCGGCGTATAGAGACCGTGAACGCGGAGGAGCAGCAGAGCTTCGCCGCCATCGCCGAGCGACACCTCGACGACGTTCTCGCGTACCTCGTGTACCTGACCGCCGACCACACCCTTGCCGAAGACCTGACGGTCGAGACCTTCGAGCGTGCGCTCCGCCGCTGGGGCCGCTTCGATCCACGGCGCAGCGGGGCGCGCACCTGGCTCTGCCAGCTCGCGCGCTCGGCTGCGCTCGACCACTTCCGCTCGGAAGCACGGCGGGTGCGGCGCGAGGACCGCTACGCGGTGCGTGAGTTGCGTGAGGTGGCGCCCCCGAGCTTCGGCGAAGGGTTCTCCGCCGACCTCGAGCAGGCGCTGGCAGAGCTGTCCCGGGCAGAACGCGAAGTCGTTGCCTTGCGGATCGTGCTCGAGCTCGACGGCGAGACGGCCTCGCGTGTGCTGGGGATCAGTCCGAGCGCGTGCTCGACGCGGTTGAGCCGCGCGCTCCAGAAGTTGGAAGGGATGGTGAGCGCCGATGCAGTCGCCTGAGCTCGCAATGGAGCTGCGCTCCGCGCGGCCCGTGGCTTCGCCGGCGTTGAGGGAGCGCGTGCGGGCCGTAACCGCAAAGCCGTCGCCTGAGCGGCGACGGTTCGCGTTCCCGTTCAAGCGAGCCCTGCTCGTCGCGGTACCCGCCGCTCTGGCGCTCGCGGTCGGTGGCGCGCTCGTCCACGGGCTCGTGAACTCGGGATCCCGGCCTCGGGTCATCGCCAGGGCCTCGGCCGTCACAAGGGCTGCGCCCGGCGTGGTCGGCGCTCCCTTGGCCCCTCAGAGTGTTAAAGGTCGTGCGATTCCGAGCTCGGGGGGCCGGCTGCAGCAATACGGCGCCTCGTTGAGTGTTGAGGTCAAAGACCTCGCTGCGCTCTCGGACGCGACGAAGCACGCGATGCGCGTCGCGCGCCTGCTTGGCGGCTACGTCGCTTCGGTCGAGTACAGCGCGCCACACGATGGTCGAGGTGGAGCCTCGATCGTCGTCCGAGTCCCGATAGACCGGGTTCAGGACGCGGTCGACGAGTACTCGGCTCTCGGCACGATCTTGGCTCAGCACGTCTCGATCGTCGACGTGACCAAAGTCGTCGAGGAGCAGGCGCGGGAGATCGCCCGGCTTCGAGCTGACATCGCGAGGCTCGAAGCGGGCGGGGTGACGCCGGCCGAGCGGCCTCAGTTGGATGCGGACAAGGCGCGGCTCGACTACTTGATCAAGCGCAAGGCCGCGACGGTGCGCCGGGCCCAGCTCGCTCGGGTCTCGCTCGAGCTGACGACGAAGCCCAAGCAGTCCGCCGCGCCGGCCGGGCGTTTCGACCGAACGCTGAGCGATGCCGGCGGCGTCCTGCTGCGCGAAGCCGAGATCCTGGCCTATGCACTGATCGTCGCGGGCCCCCTGCTGCTGATCGGCGCGGTCGGCATTCTCGCGGCGCGCTCGCAACGACGGCGGCTCGAGCGCCGCCTGCTCGAACCCTCCTAGAAGGCGATCCAGCCGGGGAGCTTGCCCCCCGGACCGACGGCGGCGTAGCCGACCTGGTACTTGACGCCGTTCAAGTGGCCGCTCGTCACGATGAGGGCGATTTGCCTTCGCTCCCGCGCATTGCGGAACAAGGTCGAGACGATCGAACCCACGCCGGGTCGGAACCGCTTGGGGGCGATCCGCCGGCCCTTCGGCCCGCCGACGACAAGTGTGACCTGCGGTCGCGGCCCGTTTCCGTATGGAACTGCGACCACGACTCCGCGGGAGGTAGCCGGGACGTGGATCGGCACGTATTGCGCCGAGAGTCCGTAGACGGGGCGCACCGAAGTGGCGTGCGGCTTCGTCGACGCCTTGATCGAGTACGCGGCTCCGAGTGGGAGCCCTTGCCGGTACAGGTTCAGCGAAAACGCCGTGAAGACCTTGTCGAGGCTGCCGGCGCGGCTGCTTTTGAGTGCGAGGTCGAGCTGCGTCACACCCACGCTTGTCGGTTTCCCCCGGCTGTCCGCTGCTTCGAGCAGCGCGAAGTAACGCGGAAGGATGGCCGGGTTCAGGCGAGCCAGATACCGCCACCACCAGGCGCCGCCGTAGCAGTGCGCGCAGCCGAAGCGTTCGTCGTACAGCGGAAGCCATGGCTGGTTCAGCCAGCTGTCCAAGTAGTCAGTCATCGTCAGGTCCTGCACCTGCGGGAAGACGAGCATGGAGAGAGCACTGGCGCTGCCCTCGGCGGCCCACAGCGGGAGCTTTCCGCTCTGGATGTACGAGTACTGGATCACGTGGAAGAGCTCATGGGCGACAGTGATCCGCAGGCTGCCGAGCGCCGTGGGGCCCGGATCGAGCCTCGGAGAGACGAGCACAAAGGTCCCTCCCTGGGCCGTCTCGGGAAAGGTCAGCCCGAAGACACCGGGCGGCAGGCTGTCGATGTAGATGTCCGGCTTGCCGTCCGGCCCGGCGGTGTCCGTGAGCGGGAGCTTGAAGCCGTGCCGCTCGTAATAGAGCAGGGCCGTGTCTGCGGCCAGGCTCGCCTGCTCGACGTAGTCGGGGTAGCCGCTGCCGTCGTCGTCGTTGAGCGGAGGCGCGTCGGGGCCGGTCGTTACGTAGTGGATGACGGCCCGAGCACCGACATAAGGCACCGCCTCCGGAGTCGTGTACGCATACGTTCCGCCGGAGGTCGGCCGAACCGGCGTCGCGGGACCGGCGGCCGACGCGGCATGTGCTCCGTAGGCGAAGGTGAGCCCGCCGGCAACTGCACAGGCAAGGAAACGGAGGACCACAGACATCCGTTGGAGTTGTCGGCACGCCGATGCAGCGGTGCGTCCCTCAAACGGGGGACGCCAAGGCTCCCTCCAGTGCTTCTCCAGCGGCGAGAACGAGGTTGTCCCCGCCGGTTGGAGCGGCGAGCTGAACCGAAGCCGGCAGGCCGTCCTCGGCGGGGCCGCACGGCAAAGCCAGTGCCGGCCAAGCTACGAGGTTGAAAAGCGAGGTGAACCTGGTCAGGACAGTGCGGGTGCCCTCGCCGTATCGCGGAGCCACGCAGGGAAGCGTCGGCGTCAGCAACAGGTCCAGCCCTTCCAGTGCTTCTCCGACCTCGTCGCGGTGATGCTCGCGAACCCTCCGCGCGGCTTCGACCTCCGAGTCGGTCAGATCGAGAGCGGCCTCCAGGGATTCGCGGACGTCGTCGCCGTAATCCTCAGCTCGCTCGGGAAACAGGCCCGCGTGCGACTCGAGTGCCTCGCGCCTGAACAGGGCGCCCCAGCGCTCCCGGTCGGGTAGCTCGAGGACGAGCTCGCGCCGGTTGGGGAACTGCGCGGCGGCCTGTTCGACGCGCGCGCGGACCAGCGGGTCGGCATGATCGAGCCAGGCGACGCCGACCTTCAGGTCGGCGAGCTCTACCTCGAGACGCTCGAACCCGGGAACGAGCGGTTCCATCATTCGAACGCACTCGGCCACGTCGCGGGCCATCGGCCCGGCATGGTCGAAGCTCGGGGCAAGCGGAAAGCAGCCTTCGATCGGGACGAGTCCGAAACTTGGCTTGAAGCCGACGACTCCACAGCAGGCTGCCGGGATTCGAATCGAACCGGCGGAGTCCGAGCCGAGCGCCGCATCCGCCAGACCGGCGGCGAGTGCCGCAGCGGAGCCTCCGCTGGACCCTCCGGCGATCCGGCCCTCGGCGAGCGGGTTCGGCACTCGGCCGTAGTGCGGGTTCTCCGAGGTGACGCCGTACGCGAACTCGTGCAGGTTGGCTTTGCCGACGTTCGCGTAGCCCGCCGCCTCGAGCAGGCGCACGGGTTCCGCCGTTTGCTCCGGGACGTGCTCGGCGAAGATCGCCGACCCGTAGGTCGTTCTCACTCCTGCGGTGTCGAATAGGTCTTTTACGGCCAGGCGTAGCCCCGGCGGAGGCGCCTCCGCCGGAGTGATGAATATTCCGTCAGTCGAGGGCCAACCGGGTTCGCCCGCATAGTCGCTCATCGACTGGGGATTAGACGGACGCCCGGGCGAAGCCCGGACGTCCTCCAGCCGGCGTCGCAAGCGACGCCTCAGTCGAGGGCGAGATAGATGTACGCGACGAGAATCGTGGCGCCGTAGAGGAGCAGGACGAATGAGAACAGCGCCAGGCCGAAGATCACGTTACGGCGCGCGAGCTCGGCGTCCGGCTCCACAGGCTCTCGCATCGTTTGGGGGGACATAGGCTCCGGGAGGCGCTCTGTCATAGCGCGGCGTCCAGGGCCATGGCCACGAAGAGCAGCGCGAGGTAGAGGAGCGAGAAGTGGAACAGCAGCGCCGCCCGGCGCGGGGTCGTCTCGCGGCGCAGGCCGAGCGCGAGCGCGAAGAAGACTGCGCCTAGGATCAGGGCGGCGACGAGGTAGGGGAGTCCAAGCGTGCCCCAGAGAAACGGCGAGGCGGTCACTGCCACAAGCACGGCCGAGTAGAGGACGATCTGCTTCGTCGTCTCGCGCTCGCCGCGCACGACGGGCAGCATCGGGACACCCGCGGCCTCGTAATCGCGACGGATCAGTAGCGCGAGGGCCCAGAAATGAGGCGGCGTCCAGAAGAAGACGATCGCAAAGAGCAGCAGCGCCGGCACCGTGACGTTCCCGGTGGCCGCGGCCCAGCCGACCAGAGGCGGGATCGCGCCCGCGGCGCCGCCGATCACGATGTTCTGTGGCGTCGAGCGCTTTAGCCAGCGCGTGTAGACGAAGACGTAGAAGAGGATTCCGGCCAGCGCGAGGAGCGCCGTCAGGACGTTGACGAGCGACGCGAGCAGCACGAAGGAGAGCGCCGAGAGGGCGAGCCCGAACTCGAGCGCTCTGGTGGGCGCCACGCGGTCGGCGGCGACGGGCCGCCGGTCGGTGCGCCTCATGTGCCGGTCGATGTCGCGGTCGAGCACGTGGTTTAGCGCGCTGGCGCCGCCGCAGGCGAGCGCCAGGCCCGTCATCGTGACCGCGAAGAGCCACGCCGACGGGAAGCCGCCGGCGCCGACGATCATCCCGCACGCCCCCGTGAGCAGCAAGAGGCTCATGATCCTGGGCTTCGTCAGTGTCAGGTAGTCGCGCCAGGGTGCCGAGGGCACCGGCTCGCCGCGGAGCGTCGCTGCCGTCGCGATGAGCGCCGCCGCCAGGGCCAGCGCGGCGAACGCGATGTGCAGTGGCCGTCCGACCGCGAGCGCTGCGGCGATGAAGAGACCGAGCGCGGCGACGGACGGCCCGAGCAACCGCCGGTGGGCAACCCAGGCCGCGGCGACGAGTGCCGCGAGCGGCGGCACGGCGAGCGCGGCCAGCACGCGGTGGGCCGTGTGCAGGGACAGGGCGCCCGACACGACCGCCAGCGCGGCCGCCGCCGACGCGCCGACCGCGATCAGCCGCAGCCAGGGACCGGGGCGCACGCTAGGCACGGACCGCAGCCTCCTGTTGGAGTCTTCGACGCAGGTCTCGCAAGGGCCGCGCGCTGGTCACGTAGGGAACCTTGTCGAAGTTGTACGCCGGCGGCGGCGAGCTCGTGTACCACTCGAGGGTGTCCGCCACCCATGGGTCGTGTCCGGCGCGCCGGCCGACCCGCGCCGTTCGAACGACGTTGATCAGGAAGAAGAGCGTTCCGAACGCCATCACGAAGGCGCCGATCGTGGAGACGAGGTTCCACGCGGCCCACCAGCCATGGTGGTTGTACGTGTAGACGCGCCGCGGCATCCCGAGCAGCCCGAGGAAGTGTTGCGGGAAGAAGGTCAGGTTGATGCCGATGAAGTACAGCCAGAAGTTGATCTTGCCCAGCCGCTCGTCGAGGAAGCGGCCGAACATCTTCGGCCACCAGTAGTAGAAGGCGGCGAAGAGGGCGAACGCGGAGCCGCCGAAGAGCACGTAGTGCATGTGCGCGACGACGAAGTACGTGTCCGTGACCTGCCAGTCGAACGGGAACGCCGCCAGGAAGATCCCCGAGAGGCCGCCGATCGTGAAGACGGCAACAGCGCCCAGCGCGAACAGCATCGCCGTGTCGAGTATCACATTCCCGCGCCAGGTTGTGGCGATCCAGTTGAAGATCTTGATCCCGGTCGGCACCGCGATCGCCATCGAAGACAGCATGAAGAAGACGTTCAGCGAATTCGGGAGCCCGACAGAGAACATGTGGTGCGCCCAGACGAGCATCGAGAAGAAGCCGATCGCGACCGTCGAGAAGGCAATCGCCTTGTAGCCGAAGATCGGCTTGCGCGAGAAGACCGGAATCACCTCCGAGAGGATCCCGAAGGCCGGCAGCACCATGATGTACACCTCGGGGTGCCCGAAGAACCAGAACATGTGCTGGTACAGGACGGCGCTTCCGCCTTTGCTAGGCAGGAAGAAGTGCGTTCCCGCCTTACGGTCGAGGAGCAGCAGCGTCAGCGCGCCGGCGAGCTCGGTGAGCGCGATCAGGATCAGGATCGAGTAGATGTAGATCGACCAGACGAAAAGAGGCAGGCGCATCCAGCTCATGCCGGGTGCCCGCATGTTGTGGATCGTGACGATGAAGTTGATCGCGCCGAGGATCGAGGCGATCGTCGTCAGGTGGATCGCGAGGATCCAGAGGTCCTGGCCCTTGCCGGGCTCGAATGCGCGCTCCGACAGGGGCGGGTACGAGTACCAGCCTGCGCGCGCCGCGCCGCCGCCCGAGAACCAGCTCGCGTAGAGCACGATCCCTCCGAGCAGGAAGAACCAATAGGAGAGCGCGTTCAGCCGCGGGAACGCCATGTCGCGGGCACCGATCATCAGCGGCACGAGGAAATTTGCGAGGCCGGCGAAGACCGGCACGACGACGAGGAAGATCATCGTCGTGCCGTGCATCGTGAACATCTGGTCGTAGGTGTCGCGCGTGAAGACGTGTTCGTTCGGACGCGCGAGCTGCGAGCGCATCAGCAGCGCGATGATCCCGCCGGCCACGAAGAAGCCGAGGCTCGTGAGGATGTACAGGATCCCGATCCGCTTGTGGTCGACGGTCGTGAGCCAGCTGGAGAAACGTCCGCGCGAGACGATCGCGGAGGCGGGATCCGGTGCCGGTGCGACGTCAACCGCCACTGCTGCTCCCCGTGAAGCGCTTGACGTATCCAAGTAGGGCATTCATCTGCCGGTCGGTCCAGCCCCGGCCGACGGCGGGCATCTTGATGCCTCCGTTTCGCAGCAACGTCTCGAGCGCGGCGCGTTGCGCGAGCACCGGATTCCCTCGCAGGTCGGGTCCGAACCCGCCCTGGGCCTGGAAGCCGTGACAGGACGCGCAGACGCCGTCGTAGGTCATCTTCCCGAGGTCGGAGGTGCCGCTCGCCTGTGCGCGAGCCTCCCTGGCGTACCACGACTGGAAATCGCCACTCGGGAGCGCCTGGACGGCGGCGAGCATGTGCGCATGGTTGTAGCCACAGAACTCGCCGCACTGGCCTTCGAACGTTCCGGTTCTGTCCGTCTTGAAGGTGAGGTGGTTCGTCTTGCCGGGGATCGCGTCGAACTTGCCTTGCAGCGCCGGGATCCACCAGCTGTGGTCGACGTCCTCCGAGTTGATCACGAGCTTGACGTCATGCTGGTCCGGGACCCGCATCCGCTCGACCTGGATGACGCCGTTCGGGTAGATGAAGTTCCAGTAGTACTGGCGTCCTTCGACCTTGACAGTTAGCTCCTGGCCGGCGGCGCGAGCGGAGCCGGTGCTGTTGATTCCGGGGAGCTTCACGAGCACGAAGGCGACGATTGCGGCGAGGATGACGACCGGGATCGCCGTCCAGATCAGCTCCAATCGGGTCGCGCCGTGGATCTGCGGGCCCTCCAGCGTTCGGGAACGGCCGCGGTTTCTGAAGCGGATGACGAAGATGATCAAGGCGCCTTCGACGAGGACGAAGATCGCTCCGGTGATCCCGAGGAGCAGCCAGTAGATGTCTGTGATCTTGGCGGCCTGTGGTGAGTCAGGGCCGCGTGGCGAGAGGCCGGCCGGGTCGCCGGCGAGCGCGACGTGTGCCAGGACGAGCCCGAGCAGGGCGACGAAGACGAGGACTCCGGCTCTCCTCCTCACGCGCGGGGCATTCTATGGAGGGTGAGCGAACGAACGCGCGTGCAACTTCCGGCTGGTGTCGGGTCGCACTTTCAGGTTTTCCTCAACGGAGTCCCCCAGCAGGAGGGTCGTGATTTTCGGCGCGAGGGCAATGAGCTTGTCTTCGAGCGGCGGCTGGCCCGGGAGGGCCGGCTCGGTTTCTGGCGTTGGCTCTCTCTCTTCCTCGGCGTTGCCGGGACGTATCGGCAGAACGACAGCGTCGACGTGGTCTACGGGGCGGACGGCAGGCGAGTGGTCGCGTCCGGCTTGCCCCTGACTCCGGATTGACCGTGTCTCAACCGGGCGTGTCCCCGTGCCTGGCACGAGAACGGCCACGGGACACGTCCGCCGATCGGCGGGAGTTCGCGGTCTGTGCAGGTGTTTTGGCGCTTTGGGCGTGTCTCCACGCCTGGCACCGGGCGACGCCCCTTTGGGGCGGTGGCGGTAGCCTCGGGCCGTGTCCCCGGTGCCAGGCACGGGGGCACGCCTTGCGCGGACAGGTGGCCTACGCCGGGCCGGCGCCGTTCGAGTCGGAGAGCCGCAGCCGCATCAGCGTGCCGCCGCCTTCTGCGCGTTCAGCCCCGACACCGCCGCCATGTGCTTCCGCAACCTGCTTCACGATCGCGAGCCCCAGGCCGGAGCCTGGCAGCTTGCGGGCCGCCGGTGAGCGGTAGAAGCGATCGAACACGTACGGCAGGTCGTCCTCCTCGATCCCGGGGCCGTGGTCACGGACGATCACCTGCCCGTCGAGAACCGCGACCTCCACCTTGCCGCCGGGCGAACTCCACTTCGCGGCGTTGTCGAGCAGGTTTGAAACCGCCCGGGCGATCGTGTTCGGGACGCCGCGGAGCTCGGTGGGCTGGAGATCGGTCACGAACTCGACCTGCGGAAAATCTCGTTGAGCACGTGCGACGACCTCACTGACGAGCAGGTCGAGCCGCACATCCTCGGCCTGCTCGGGATGCGTCTCGCCGCGGGCGAGCTCGACCAGTTCCGTCACGAGCGCGGTCATCTCGGACAGCTGACTGACCACATCGTTGAGCAGCTTCTCGCGCTCGTCGTCAGCCATGTTCCGGTCACGCGCGAGCACCTCGATGTTCGTGCGCAGGCTGGTCAGCGGCGTCCGCAGCTCGTGGGAGGCGTCGGAGACGAGCTGGCGCTTGGCTCGGTCGGACTCCTCGAGCGCCGCGAGCATCGTGTTGAAGCTCGCGGCGAGCCGGCTGAGCTCGTCCTCACCATGGGCTTCGATCCGCTCGGAGAGATCGCGGGTCTCGGCGACCTTCTCTGTCGCTTTGGTTAGTCGCCGGACCGGGGCGAGCGCGGCCTGCGAGACGGCGAGGCCGATCCCGCCGGCGATCGCGATACCCCCGGCCGCGATCAGGATCAGAAAGATTGTGATTCGCCGCAGCGTGTGATTGACCTCGCCGAGGAAACGAGCGACCTGTAGGGCATAAGTGTGGCCCTGCTGGTCGAGGACCAAGGCCGTGTAAACGCGGGCGTCGTGGCCACCGATCGTCGCGTCACTGAACCGAGGGGTTTTCGACTCACCTTTGGCAATAACCGCTGCGTCCTTGCTCGGCGGGAGCGACCCAGCCTCGAAATGCGTCCGAAAGACGTGTCCCTGTGAGTCCACGAGCTGCACGTAGTCGCCGCTGCCGAACGTCGGCGCGACGCCTTCGAGATAGCCTTGCTCGACGTGCAGCCCGGGCGGCCCGCCGTTCACGATCTCCGTTGCTCGGCTTTGGAGCGCGTTATCGACCTGTCCCCGCAGCTGGTTGCGAACTACGAGGAAGACCACGAGCGAAGCAACAACGACCGCGAACGCCACGGCCGCGGCGGCAACGAGCGTCAGACGGGTACGAAAGCTCACGGCTCGCGGAGTGCGTAGCCGACGCCTCGCACCGTCTGGATCAGGCGTGGCTTGCCTCCTGCCTCGGTCTTGCGTCGCAGGTAGCCGATGTAGACGTCGAGCGAGTTCGACGAGAGTCCGAAGTCGTAGCCCCAGACCCGCTCGAAGATCAACGAGCGCGTGAGCACCTGGCGTGGATTGAGCATGAAGAGCTCGAGCAACGAGAACTCGGTCCTCGTCAGCTCGATCGACTCTCCGTCGCGCATGACCTCGCGCGTCGAGGGGTCGAGCTCGACATCAGCGAAGCGAAGCGTCTCGCCCGAGCCGTTCGTCGTCCGCCGCAGCAGGGCCCGCAGACGGGCCAGCAGCTCGGCCAGCGCAAACGGCTTGACGACGTAGTCGTCAGCCCCCGCGTCGAGGCCCGCTACGCGAGCCTCGATCTCGTCTCGTGCGGTCAGCATCAGGATGGGAATCCGGTTGCCTGTCGCCCGGATCCGCCGAGCGGTCTCGAGCCCGTCGACGTTCGGCATCAGGACATCGAGGACGATCGCGTCCGGCTGGACGTCGCCGGTGTCCAGCCGGTACAGCGCTTCCGCGCCGTCGGCTGCCAGCTCAACCTCGTAGCCATCGAGGGTGAGCGCGCGTCGCAACGACTCGCGGACCGCTGTTTCGTCGTCGACGACGAGGATTTGCGCGCTGCCCATACTGAGAGATTGTTGCCTGAAAGCTTTAGAAGCGCCTAAGAGCGCAACGGAGCGCCTCGAGTCCCTTGCGGCGACCGGCGGCCGCCAGGAGGTAGGCCGCTAGGTCGCCGCTACGAAAAGGGACATGGGAAGGAGCCACATGTCCAAGGTCGCAGCCTTACCTGAGAGGCAGCTAAGAGCGCTGTAAGAAGTCTCTAAAGACCCTGCCCGGCGATTCTTAGAAGCCTCTTAGTCGCTCTTAAGGGCTCTCTTACGCGCACCTGGTCTTATTCAGCGACACACGAATTCGAACCAGCCGAAAGGAACTCCGACACATGCTCCACAAGCGCACGCCATACCTGATCGCCGCCGCGGCCCTTGTCGCAGGCGCCGGAGCCGGCGCCGGCAGCTACGCCGCGTTCGGCTCGAACGGCGGCAATACAACGACGATCGTCCAACAGGCGTCGGCGAAGGGCACACCGGCCGCGGCGACGAAGACGATGTCGGTCAATGGTGTTTACAGGTCGGCCGGCCCCGGCGTCGTCGAGATCACGTCGACGACGAGCTCGACGAGCTCCGACAATTCGCCCTTCCCGTTCGGGGGCTCGCAGAAGTCACAGGCTCAGGGCTCCGGCTTTGTGTACGACTCCGCCGGGCACATCGTTACGAACAACCACGTAATCGCGAACGCCAGCGCGATCTCGGTCACCTTCAGCGACGGCTCGAAGTACACCGCCAAAGTGGTCGGCGCCGATCCCTCGTCCGATCTCGCGGTGCTGAAGGTCAACGCGCCCTCCAGCAAGCTTCACCCGCTCGCCCTCGGTGATTCGGGCAAGCTCCAGGTGGGAGACGGCGTTGTGGCCATCGGTAGCCCGTTCGGGCTCGAGGAGACCGTAACGACCGGAATCGTCAGTGCGCTCAACCGCGACATCAGCTCGACGAACAACTTCACGATCTCGGGCGTGATCCAGACCGATGCCGCCATCAATCACGGCAACTCGGGCGGCCCGCTCCTGAACATGTCCGGCGAGGTCGTAGGCATCAACACGCAGATCGAGAGCGACTCGGGCGGAAATGAAGGCGTCGGCTTCGCGGTGCCTTCCAGCACGATCTCGACGGTCGCCTCCAAGCTGGTCAGCGGCCAGAAGGTTCAGCATCCGTACCTCGGTGTCTACGTGGGCACGCCTGCGAGCCGCAGCGGAGCCCGGATCGCCCAGGTCAAGAGCGGGTCTCCTGCCGCGAGCGCAGGCCTGAAGGCCGGCGACGTGATCACGGCCTTCGACGGCCAGGCGATCCAGAGCCCGCAGGACCTGACCGCGGCGGTGGGCGCCAAGGCGCCCGGCGACAAGGTCACGATCACCTATGTGCGGAACGGCAGCACGAAGACAGCCCAGGTAACCATCGGGACTCGCCCCTCGTAAAGAGCTTCTCCTAGAAGCGCGCCCCTCCCCTGACACCCGCACGGCGCGCAAATGAAAGTGACGGCCGCCTTCTGGGCGGCCGTCGCGATTCTCGGCCCGTCGCCCGTCGGCGGAAAAACCAACGCCTCGATCCCTCCATCGAGGGAGCCTGTTCCCTCAGCCGAGGGATTTTGACTTGTGCTTTACGTGTACGGGTGTACGTCAAGTACAGGGGATAGGTTGCGGCGCAACGGGGGTGAGGGGGACGCCAACGGTTTTGCGGCCGAAGATCTCCCCAGTGAGAGAAGGCGGGGCCCAGCTGCGGCGCGGGCCCCGCCGCTTACTCCGCGGCGTGATCCGCCAGCAAAAGCACCTCGTCGAGGATGGCGAGTCCCTCGTCGAGCTCCTCGCGAGTGATCGTCAGCGGAGGAGCGACGATGATGACGTTCCAATGGGTCATCAGGTAGAGGCCCTGGTCCATCGCGGCCTTGGCGAGCTTCGCGACCGGAGCGAAGGCCTCGCCGGTCGCGTTGAAGGGAACGAGCGGCTCCCGGGTTTCGCGATCGCGGACGAGCTCGATGCCCCAGAAGAGGCCCTTGCCCCGCACCTCGCCGATCGATGGGTGCCGCTCCTGTAGGCGCGGCAGCTCCTCGGCGAGTACCTCTCCCATCCCAGCCGAGTTCTCGACGATCCCCTCTTCTCGGAAGGCCTCGATCGACGCGATCGCCGACGCGCAGGCGAGGAGGTGGCCGGAATAGGTGAGCCCGCCGGCGAAGTACTTGTCGCGAACCCAGTCGGCGATCTTCTCCCCGATCACCATCGCGCCGAGTGGTACGTAGCCGGAGTTGATCCCCTTGGCAAGCGTCAGGATGTCTGGGACGACGTCCCAGTGCTCGCAGGCGAACCATTTGCCGGAGCGGCCGAAACCGGCCATCACCTCGTCACAGATCAGCAGGATTCCATGCCGGTCGCAGACCTCGCGGACCGACTGGAGGTAGCCGTCCGGCGGAACGATGATTCCGTTCGTGCCGACGATCGTCTCGAGGATGACGGCGGCGACGTTTTGCGGCCCCTCGTACTGCAGGATCTCTTCCAGGTGCGGCCCTCCGGTACAGACCGGGCATGGGTCCGGGTGGCCTGCCGGGCAGCGGTACGTGTACGGGTCGAGCATTCGCACGACGCCCGGAATCCCGGGCTCGGCGGGCCAGCGACGCGGATCGCCGGTGAGCGTGATAGCCCCCGCGGTCGCGCCGTGGTAGGAGCGGTAACGGGCGACGATCTTGTCCCGGCCCG